>Ga0134127_10000290_pt1 | contig 53334 bp, 84 predicted proteins | sample KB31753_FD_96459 | JGI IMG/M metagenome (GOLD analysis project Ga0134127, IMG submission 96459) | Terrestrial soil microbial communities with excess Nitrogen fertilizer from Kellogg Biological Station, Michigan, USA - KB3-175-3 | ecosystem: Environmental > Terrestrial > Soil > Unclassified ...
AAGGAGCGGCTCGACGCGCTGGAAGAACGGGCGCGCACCGTCGGCGGCCCGTCGTGAGCAACGGCACCAACGCCTACGTTGACGATCTGCGCGGCGCCCTCACGCGACGGATCGCGCGGCTGGAAGTGCGAGCAGCGGAATACGGGATCGACGTGCCGCCGCATGTCCTGGAGGATCTGGAGCAGGCGCGGGCATCCCTGGCCAAGATCGACACCATCCCGCCGTCCCACCACGAGCGACTGATCATGGTGGCGGTCCTGGACCTGATCAGCCAGGTGGCGGGGGTCAAGCGCGAGCTGGAAGAGGGGCACAAGCGCGATGCATCCGATCGGGTGCTGCGGCAGCAGGAAACCGACGCCTACCGCGCGCATATCGAGTCCCGGCTGATGTACGTCTGGCCGGCCGTAGCGGCGAACGCGAGCGCGCTGCTGCTGCTCATGTGGCTCGTCGGCCGGCGGACCCGGCTGTGAGCCGAGAGCAGACCATCCTACTCTTCCTGGTCGTCGGCCTGCTGCTTTTTAGTCTGGTGATCGTCGCCATCCGCCGGCGGAAGTGAGGATGCTATGACTGGCGTGCGGAAGGGAACCGAATCACCAGCGCGCAGGCGGGTGCGGGCGGCCTTCGAGGCCCACGGCACACTGACCCAGAAGCAACTCCGCGCGGTCCTGGGCAACACGGACAAACCGGAGACGCTCGACTATCACGTGCGGCGACTGGTCCAGGCGGGCGCCCTGATCGTCACACGCGACGCCTGGAAGGTCAGGGACGGCTCGCAGTTGCGGTATACGCTGGCGCGAAAGAGGGTTCGATGAGGCTTACAAACTCCACGCCCCGCACCCCATTGCCGATCTCGGTCGTGCTGATCGGTGCGATTACGACCCTGGCAGTCGTGACGGTCGCGGCGATGGTGGTGACCTCGGTCCTGCTGCCCGACAATCCCGCACTGGCCGAGCGGATCATTGTGTACGTCGGCGGGATTACCGCAGGACTCATGCTCCTGTTGCGTTCAGCCCAGAACGCCATCGGCCTCTATCAGGTCCATGTTGATCTCAACTCGCGCCTGACGGCCTTTATGGCTGCGCAGGCAGAGCAGGAGCGCGCGAAGGGTGTACTGGAGGGCACGGCGCTCTCCGCGCAAGGGCAGCAGGACGCGATCGTCGCAACCGCGGTTGAGGCGGCGCGCGTCGCCCGCCAGGCCGCTGAAACAGCAACAGCGGCAGCCAGCGCAGTTGCGCAGGTGGCGGCTGATGCCGCTGCCGCGTTGGCTGCCGCACATGAAAGAGCAAATCAATGACACCAGCTTCTGCATTTCCTTTGCGCAAAGTCAGCTTTTCAACGATCGCCGGCCTGCTGTCCGCTCTGGTTTTCTGGGCGCTCCGGCGCTATGCGGGCGTTGAGATCGACCAGGAGGGCGCGGTGCTGATCACGGCGCTTATCTCTGGGCTGGTCGGGTACCTCACCCCTCTGGCGCCCGGCGAGGTCGTCACGAAGCTCACGAAGGCGGGGCGGGCGCATCATGGCGGGGGGTGAGCCTGAAAAGAAGCTCACCAATCGCGAGCGCGCCTTTGTCGAGCACTACCTGACCGGCAGAGCGCGCTGGAACGGCGCGGCGGCGGCGCGGGCGGCGGGCTACTCCACGAAGACCGCGAAGGAGCAGGCCTCTCGGCTGTTAACAAAAGTTAACGTTCAGGCGGCGATCGAGGCCCGCCTGGCCGAACTGAAGATGGGCGCCGATCAGGTGCTCGTGCTGTTGAGTGAACAGGCTGGCGGCTCCCTGGAAGACTTTCTTCGGATCGAGCGCGTGAGCTACCACCCGCGCCAAGCGGTCCCGTGCCCAACACCGGAAGATCCCAAGGCAGTTGAGTGGGTGGAGGACCCACTCCCCGTTGAGCGCCTGATCGTTGCGCTCGATTGGGAGCAGGCCCGCGATCGGGGCAAGCTCCACCTGCTCAAGGAAGTCAAATGGAATCAGTGGGGCGAGCCAGAGATCAAGGCGTACAGTTCACAGGCCGCCTTAGCGCTCCTCGCCAAGCATCACGGGTTGCTCGTCGAGCGCCACGAACACACCGGCAAGGACGGCGCACCAATCGAGATAGCGGATGCTCGCGACCGACTCCTTAACAAGCTTACGCGCCGTGCTGCCGACGCTGAAACAGGCGGAATTGACTGACCTCCTGGCGGATCTGGATGAGCGAACGGCACTTACACTGCTCTACGACTGGCCACTCTGGGCCAGGGAGGAGCAACTGCCACCGCCTGGCGCCTGGTACATCTGGCTGATACTCGCGGGGCGCGGCTGGGGCAAGACCAGGACCGGCGCGGAGTTTGTCCGCTGGCGAGTGGAGACGGGTCGGGCGCACCGGATCGCCCTCATCGGGCAGACCGCTGCCGATGTGCGCGATGTCCTGGTCGAAGGCGATTCGGGACTGCTGGCCGTCTGCCCAGCCTGGAATCGGCCCAAGTACGAACCATCAAAGCGCCGCCTGACCTGGCCGGATGGACAGATCGCTACCACGTTCAGCGGAGATGCACCGGATCAGCTGCGCGGGCCGCAGCACGATACGGTCTGGGCCGATGAGCTGGCGAAGTGGCGCTATCCGCAAGAGGCGTGGGATAACACGGAAATGGGGCTCCGCTCGAGCAACGACCCGCGCGCGGTCGTCACGACCACGCCTCGCCCGATCCCGCTCATTCTGGCGCTCAGAGACGATCCGCAAACGGTGCGACCGACCAAAAATCTATCAACACAGCTCAATCGGGCAAATGTCTCTGAGCGGTTTATTCAGCGGGTCATCCACAAGTACGCTGGCACGCGCCTGGGCCGCCAGGAGCTGGACGCGGAGATTCTCGACGATGTACCGGGCGCGCTCTGGACCCGGAGTCTGATCGAGGCGTCGCGGGTGCGGGTAGCACCGTTGCTTACGCGGATCGTCGTTGGAGTCGACCCGCCCGGATCGGCGGATGGCGCGGAGTGCGGGATCGTGGTGAGCGGCAAGGACGCGAGCGAGCATGGCTACATCCTGGCCGACTACTCGCTCCAGGGGTCGCCGGCGGAGTGGGCAGCACAGGTGATTACGGCCTACATCCGCGAGAAAGCCGACAAGATCGTCGCGGAGAAGAATAACGGCGGAGATATGGTCGCGCATGTGATTCGCCAGGCGACGGCGGATGTGGGTGGCATCACGATCCGGGGCGCGAACCTTCCGGTCGAACTGGTGTGGGCCAGCCGGGGGAAGCAGACTCGCGCGGAACCGATCGCGCTCCTGTGGGAGCAGAAGCCCCCACGTGCGCACTACGTCGGGGCGCACCCGGAACTGGAAGATCAATGTTGCACCTGGGTACCGGGGGAGGACAGCCCCGATCGGATGGATGCCAAAGTTTGGGCCATGACCGAGTTGTTCCCGAATGAGGAAGCAGTCAGCGGAGCGGCCGCCGTGGGCGGCCAACGCCCCGCGCTCGCACGGGCAACTCAGCAACGGAGGCGGTGATGATCGAGCAACCCGAACAAACAACCATGTACGATCCCCAACTCCGTCGCACGCTCATGCAGGCGGCAACGTCGCTCAATCGGGCAATCGAGGCGCCAGGAATCGATATGCAACTCCAGCGGGCGCTCATCCATGCGGCGGGCGCGCTCGATCGGCGGCTCGGTCGGGGAGTGGCACTGCCGAACCGCGTCATGCGCCGGCAGAAGCGCGGCCCCTAGCGGACGTTGACAGAACGTGCTAGAATAGGTGTGCTGATGTCGCGCAGAGCCGCGAGTGACGCGCGAGTAACGCATCAGCAGACAGGCGTGGGTGACGCTGGCGCGGATGGTTTGAATAGTGTGAGCTATTCGCGCCGGCGCCGCAACCGATGCGCTCCTCCTGGGGAGATCGGGGGCTCATAACCCTTGATGGGCGGGTTCAATTCCTGCGAGCGCTACCAATGCCCACATTTTAACTCTTGGGTGGCGGCCCTAGTTTCCTGGCCGGTCAGGGTTGCGACGAAGCCGCCATCGAACAACTGAAGATCATCAGCGCCCCCGCTGAATAAGCTGCGGCGAGTTGCACCCCTCTGGGGTCGGCTCGCCGTTTTTGTATCCTATGACCGATACGGCCACAACCGAGAACGGCAAGGCCACGGCCCGCGACCGCGAGTATGTGGTTGGCGGCGGCTACTGGTGGTACCGCGGCCAGCAGTCGCGCGCCCTAGCCCTTCCCTGGGCGATCGACGACCTCACCCAGGACTTCGGCCCCGACCTCTACGAGCGGATGCTTGACGACAGCCAGGTGGCGGCGTGCGACATCCTGATGCGGGCTGCCATCCTTGAGGATGGGGTGACGCTCTCGCCGGCCGTGGACGAGGTGGGCGCGGACGGGTACGACCAGGCGGTGGAGTTGGTCGCGTTCTGCAATCCCGTGCTTGAGGACCTCGAAACCGCGCTTGACGATGTGTTGTGGGACATGCTGGGCAGCATGGCGCTGGGCAACCGAGTGGCGGAAATTACCTATCACCCCTTCGACCGCTCGCCGCTCCCTGGTCGGGCCGTGCTGCGCAGTCTCACCGTCAAGCCGCGCGAGTCGCTGGCCTTCGTCGTCGATAGCGCCATGCGCACGATCGGCTTCCTCGGTCGCCAGCAGGGCGGGCCGATGGTCGCGACGGGCCAGCTCGTGGACGTGGCCACGGATACGCGGTTCATCGAGCGCCAGAAGTTCATGGTGGCGACGTGCCGCCCGGTCAACAACGACCCGCGCGGGTCATCCGACCTACGGCCCGCCTACTGGCCATGGTGGCTGAAGCAGCAGACCTGGCAAGAGTTCCTGAAGTACCTGGCGCAGTTCGCGAGCGCGATCGTCGTCGGCACGACCGCGCCGGGCGCGAGAGACGAGATCGACCCCGCGACCGGGCAGACCCTGACCGCCCCCCAGGCCCTGCTCAAACAACTGATCGCGCTCGCGAACGGATCGGCAATCGCGGTACCACACGACACGCTGATCGATCTGCTCTTCAGTCAGGGCGAAGGCCAGGCGTTTATCAATGCGTTTGCGCTCTATGACGCGCAGATCAGGATGGCAATCACGACCCAGACGCTCGCGACGGGCGAAGGCGAGTACGCCAGCCGCGCGCAGGCGGGGGTCCACCAGGACGCACTGGACACGTTGCTCCGCCAGGCCAAGCGCGCGATCTGCCGGATGTTGCGGCGCGATGTGCTACGCAACCTCGTGCGCTACAACTACGGCGACAAACTCGCGAGTCTCACCCCGCTGGTTAGTCTGGGCGATGTGCAGGCCGAAGACGCGGCGAAGCTGATCACCGCGTTCGCACTCGCGGGCTGGACCCTCCACCCCAGTCAACTGACGGCGGTTGACCGGCGAGTCAACGTGCCGCCGCGCGTGCTGACCGATGAGCCGGCGCCAGCGCCGGAGGATGGGCAGCAGCAAGGCGGGCAAGATCCACTCGTTGAGGAAGATGGCAATGGATGAGAAACAATGGGTTGTCAACCGAAACGGGCAACATCTCGTTGCTGTTCAGCACGGGTGCGGCGTGGGCGATGCGCCAGTCAACTGCTATGTGGACGAGCACCACAACTGGACGTGTCCAAATTGCGGCGCGACCTACGGGGCGGCGTTCCCACTCCAGGAATGGCAGTCACTTCTGAATCTTGTGGGGGCAATTGAGCGAATGAACGCGGAGATATCTCATATGTCCCCCGATGAACAACGTACATTTGAGCGTTCGTTATTTTACGAAATCCCTCGTCCGGGGGCTAAAGACGAACAAGGAGGGTGAGTCGATGTTTCAGTGGGGTGACATGCCTGGAGTCCAGATAGATCCCGAACAAATTCGCCTCAATCTTGCGTTGTTTCGCGCTCAACTGACCGAGCGGGAACGAGTGGCATTTGATGAGGTGTTTGAGCGCGAGAAGACAAGGTTTCGTGAGTGGTTTGATGGCTTCCTTCAGTCGGAACTAGCGGCACTTGGTTCGATCGAACCATGACAGGCGATCTGTACCATCTTGCGCTGTCTGTTCCCTGGTGCATCACATCCGAGGCGCTGGAGGCCATGCTCTCGATCGCCAGTCGTGAGCCGCTCCCAGACGATGAGATCGCGCGCCGGATGCACGGCCCTACCGCGCTGGCAGCCAGGGGCGGCAAGCGCCGAGAGGACAGCGGGCGGATGACCATGCGGGGCTCCGTCGCGCACATCCCGATCGACGGGCCGATCTACCGCTACGCCGATATGTTCACCGCGGTATCGGGCGGCGTCACGACCGACAGTCTCATGCGCGATTTGAATCTGGCGCTTGACGATGCCGCCGTCGCCGCGCTCCTGTTCGCGATTGACAGCCCTGGCGGCGAGTCGACCGGCATTAACGAACTCAGCGACGCGATCTATGCCGCACGCGGGCGGAAGCCGATCGCGGCCTACGTGGAGGGCTATGGCGCCAGCGCGGCCTATTGGATCGCCAGTGCGTGCGACTCGATCGTGGTGGACGATGGCGCCATGCTCGGCTCGATCGGGACCGTGATCGGCGTGCCGGACCCGACCCGGCGCCCCAGTTACCGGATCGAGTTCGTGTCCTCACAATCACCCAAGAAACGCCCCGACCCGACCACCGACGCCGGGCGGGCGGAGTTCCAGCGGATTGCGGACGAGCTGACCGAGGTGTTTATCGCGAAGGTGGCCCGCAACCGCGCCCTTGACCCGCGCCAGATTCTCGCGGTCGAAGGCGGGCTGCTGATCGGTCAGGCGGCGGTTGCGGCGGGGCTGGCGGATACGGTCGGGGCGGAAGAGGGCGCGATCCGTATGTTGATGAGCGGAGCGCTCACCATGCCGAATCTGCGCACGACGCGCACGTTTGCTCTATCAGGCGCGCCCGTGCGCGCGACACAGGAGGGGTTTACTATGCCGCCAATTGATTCCAAGGGGTTTTGGTCTGGCTTCTGGGGCGGAGCGAAGGATGCGGGGATTGTTCCAGAGGCGACTGCTGAGGTCGTGCCGCCCGCGCAAGCTGTCACCCCGTCCGTACCGACCACGCCCGATCCCCGCGCCGAGCAGATCGCCGCCGAGAACGCCGAGTTGCGTAAGCAACTGGCGCGGGTGAAAGCCGAACAGATCCAGAAGGATGCGCAGACCTTCGCATCAGCCGAACTCGGTGCCGCCCGCGCCTACCCCGCTGAGCAGGCGGCGATCGTCGCCCTCTACAGCCGGCTCGCGGAAGTGGACGCGAGCCATCCGCGCGACGACGGGCAGCCGAGTTGCGTGGCGCTGCTGGAGGCCGCCTATCGCGCGCGACCCGCCAGCAGCATGCCGCGCGATCTTTTGGGCGCCAGTCCGCAGGGGGTCGCGCTCACCAACGCCGCGCCGAAGGATGAGGAACTGGCGAAGGTACGGGCGGACGCGGAGGCGTTCGCCGCGCGGCAGAACGGCAGCAGCAAGAAGCGGTAGCGCGCACATCCGCCACAGTGGCGGAAATGGGAGGAACCTATCTATGCCGAATACCTATGGACGGCGCGTACTGGGCACGACCGGGATTCCCGTCTGGGTGTCTGCCGATGGCAGCCCCGAGTGGAAGGCCGGCGGCATCACGATCGACTGGGCCACGATCACCGCCGAAGTGACCGCGCGGACCCTGACCGATGGCACGATCATCGCGGCCGGAGCCAAGGGCCTGGAATTCGGGACCATCCTGTGTCAGAGGACGGTCCAGGAGGTCCAGTCTATTCAAGTGGATGCGACCGGCGGCGACTTCACGATGAGTGGCAACGCAGCGACCACCGCCGCACTGGCCTATAACGCGAGCGCGGCGACCGTGCAGGCCGCAATTCGGGCACTGGGCGGCGCCTATGCGGGCGTGGTTGTCACGAAGGTCAGGAACCGCTGGACCATCACCGAACAGGCCGGGACCGACGGCGGCACCTTCAGCTTGCGCATCACACGCGGCGGGCAAAGCCGGCTCGTTGAGGGGATCGCCTGGGATGTCGCCTCCACCACCACGCTGGATGCGGCGATCGAGGCGCTCGACATCATCGGGACCGGCGGCGTCGCGGCGACGGGCAGCGCGGGCGGGCCGTACACACTGGTCTTCGCGCCCGCGCTGGGGGCGATCGAGGTGGAGATCGCGAACGATTTGACCAGTGACGGCGGCGTGCTGGAGGGCGGGCTGGTGCTGGCCAACCTCCAGGGCGGCGCGTATGTGATCACCTTCCCTGCGGGCGGGGGCGATGTCACGGCGCTCACGACCACCGTAACGGGACTGACCGGCGGCGCGAGTACCGCGACGGTCGCGACCCCGACCGCCGGCGCGGCCAGTGGAACCTACGGGCCGTTCAGCAGCGCCGCGACCGATGGACGGCAGACGCTGGCGCGGGGCCGCTGCTATATCCTGAACGAGAGTTTGACCGAACTCGGCCCGGTCGGGCTCGCCACGCAAGCGACCGATCATCCGGGGGTGTTCGACGGCGGGCGGGTGTGGCGGGCGCGGCTGAACATCGGCGGCGCCAACCCAACCTCGATCGGCGGGAATGAGCCCACGGCAGCGGAATTTGAGGCGGCCTTTCCGCGCATCCAATTTGTAGACCTTTAGTCACCGCCTCGGGGCGGGTTGCTCGCGGTCAGGAGGGCCGTACCTATGGCTGAAAATCTGCGCTATCTCCAGGCGGTGCGCGTCAATACGATCATGCAGGCGCTCTCCGACGCGCGCGAACTGCCCGGCACCCTGCCCTGGTCGTCGCGCATCGGGGATGTACCGGCGGTGGACGGTGAGATCATGGCCCGTTTCATCGGGCGGGTCCAGATTGCCGATCTGATCGCGGATGACGCGGCGGCGGTGGTCTATCAGGCCGGCAAGTTTAATTTCGAGTCGACCGCGGTGCCGAACCTCAAGCACGGCATTGCGATGAGTCAGGAGATGCTCAATCAACTGGCATCGCTCCAGGGCACCGTCACGAACGATATGGGCATCTTCACCGGCTACGAGCAGCGCACGATCGATAACCTGCTGCTCGGCATCCGCTGGCGCCAGGAGGCGCTGCTGATCGCGATGCTGCTCGACGGCTTCAGCTACGATCGGCTGGGCATCAAGATGGTCAATGTGTCCTGGGGCATGCCCTCGGACCTCAAGATCACCGTGTCACCGACCTGGGATACGGCCGGCAGCGCGACCCCGGTTGATAACATCCTGGCGGCGGTCCTGATCGGCCAGACGCGCTATGGGATTACCTTCAATCGCGTCTCCATGACCACGACCGATTTTCGGTATATGGTCGCGACGGCGGAATACCAAGCCAAAGCGAAGCAGTTTCTGCCGCCGCAACTGACCTTCTCTGACCTCTCGCTCGCGAACCTGACTCAGCAACGCGCGCTCGCGGAAGCGACCCTGGGCATGACGATCGAACTGAACGACAGTCGCTACTGGAGCGCCGCCGCGAATGGCGTACAGACCAGCGCGCCCTTCCACCCGGTCGGACAGGTCATCCTGACCAGCAGCGCGAACGACAATCAGGACAGCGTGATGGACTTCGCCAACGGCGTCGTCACCGAGTCGATCGTCGCCGATCTGGTCGACTCCGGGATGATCGGCAACCTAGGCGGGATGCAGCGCGGCCCGCTGGCCTATGCGACCGCCGCAAACCCGAACCTCAACCCGCCCGGCGTCGTGTATTGGGGGGTCAAGCGCGGCTTCCCCCGTAAGCACCTGCTGCAAGCCAGCGCACGCTTGACGGTTGGAACCTATGGGGACCTGATCGCGGTCGGGGAGCCGTTCTAGGCTGATTGATGGAAGGGGCGCCGGGTGTGGGCAACCCCGCCCGGCTACGTGAAACGAGGGAGTAATGGCAGTACTCACACGCGAACAGATGGCCGCCGTAATCGAGGGCGGCGGCAGTGTCCTCCATAACGGCGCGCTGATCACGCGGCTTGCCGATCTGCCCAGTGCGGCGGAGCTTGCGGCGGGCGATCCAGCCAAAGAGGCGGCAGCACAAGCCGCGCTCCAGGCCCAGATCGCAGCACTCCAATCCCAGGTGGATCAGCTGCAAGTCAGCCAGGTCAAGGCGCTGGCAACCGGCACCGGCACCGGCACTGAGGAACCCCCGAAAGGCCCAGCGCCCAAGGGCAGCAAGGGGTAGGCTATGCCCCTCGACGCGAGCGCTTATCAGCAACTGATTATCGGCCAGGTCGGGGATGACGCGGCCGGCACGCTGGCGAGCCAAATCACGACCCTCTGGACCGCGAACGATAATCAGACCAGCGTGCCGGTCCAGGCGCTCTACGTTCGGCGCGACGCGATCGATCTCATGCTCGCGCGGGCACGCCAGGGAGCGGACTTCACGGACCCCAACGGTACAGAGGTGAAGCTCGATCAACTGTTTGAACACCTGCTGAAGATGCGGCAAGCGGTTCAGGCCGATATCGATCGGGCGGTCGCGGCGGGCCTCGTCACGGCGGCCGGCAGCGGCGCGGTGGGTGAGCTGACCAAAACCACCCCGATCGCGGTGGACTATCCCGGACAAAGCGATCCATCGGGCCGGGTCTACCGGGGTGATCCGCTGCGACCGAGGCGGCGACGGCCATGACCAATCCGTTTGCGATCCCTGCTGACACCGAAGCGCTGATGCGCCAGGCGACGATCGACGTGGATCTGGCGGGTCCCAAAGCCTTCGGCGTGGGTGGGGCACTCTGGACCGTGACGGGCGCACCGAGTGGCGGTGGTGGGGTCAGCGGCCCACGAACAGTGAGCGCGGGCGGAACTGTCACCGCCTACATCGTGCGTGAGGAAGCGGACAAACTGGCCGCTGCGCTCGCGGGGCAGCAGGCGCCGAGTGGCGTGTGGAAGCTCTACGCGCCGCTCACCGTAAACAATGTTGCGCAGGCCCTGACCGCCGGGATGCTCCTGACCAGTCAGGCGACACCCAGCTACAAATTCGCGATCATGGATCTGGACACGGATGCGGGGCTCTACATTGGAACCCTGGAGGCCAGGCGATGACCACCGATCTCTCGGACATCACACGCGGGCTGCAACGGATGCGCGAGCTGGTCATGCAGGGCGGCGCGGAGGGGCTTACCGAGGGCGCTCAGGCGATGCAAGCGGATGCGCAAGTGACCGCGCTCTACCAGGGCGTGACGGGCGCCACACGGGCCGGCACAGTCGCGTATGTGGCGGGCGCGGGGGCACCAGGGAGCGGCGCGCTGGATGCGGCAGCGGCGGCGGTACGCGAGTTGAACCCCGATCATGTGCTGGTCCAGGTGGTTGAGGCCATTGGCCCAGATGAAACAGCCGTCGTGCTGACCGTCCCGACCGACTACATCGCGGATCTCGTCACGAAAAATGCCGGCGCGCAAGACTTCCTGGGACCGACGCTCACCGCGCACGCGATGCGACTCACGGCGGCAGCGGCCAAGGGGATCGCGGGGAAGCTGCGATGAACACTGACGATTGATCAGGTCAAGCGCGGGCGCTCCAACCGCTAGGAAGGGATATCCATGGCAAGCACCTACTGCACCTATGAAACAAAAGCCGGAAAACTACAGATCACAAGCGAAACGCTGGAATTGCTCGCATGGCTATTGACCTACAGGCGATCCAAAAAGCAGGCTTTGATCGACTCTATGACCACGCCGCCGGCGCGAGCGTGCGGGCCGCGTTAGGCGCCGGCGCCAGCAGCATCGTGCATGCCGATCAACTCACCCTCAACACGCTGCCCGCCCGGCCGCTCTTAGCGTTCCGAGGTGGCGCGGTCGCGGGCGCGAGTATGGAGATGCGGCTGCCGACCTGGCGCTGGTGGATCTATGACGATCTCGAACAGTTGTACTGGCGGATTAACGGCGTGCTGCCGCTGATCGAGGCGGCCTATCCGCAATTCTTGAATGCGGTCTACGGCCGCGTCTTCGTCACCGATATTGGACCCGAACGACCCGATCCGGGACTCGGCAACATGCCGTGCCGCTGGGTGGCGTTCGCCTTTTCAACACGGGGGTAGCACATGGCACCAGGGGACTTGTTTACCTACGAACTCACCGATGGCAAGGTCCAGATCGCCGAGAGCGACGCGGTGACGTTCACCGACGCGGGTGATCTGGTCGGGCTGGTCGCGCACGGCCTCATCGCCGGAACGGCGGTCGCGTTCTCGTCGATCACGACCACGACCGGCATTACGACCTCCACGAAATACTATGTGATCGGGACACCCGGCGCCGACAGCTTCCAGATCGGTGCCACCCCCGGCGGCAGCGCGGTGGTGCTGACGGGCAACGGGAGTGGCGTCATGAAGACCCTGGCCGAAATTGATTTGCTCTACGCCAATAAAATCGAGATCGAAGCGGAGGAGCAGACGATCACCTGGGCGGGCGACGGGCAGCAGCGATCGGTGTATGTCACGCGCGGCATGACCGCAACCCTTCCAACCGACTGCCTCAGTGTCGCGGCGGCGGCGCGCATTTTTAACAAAACGCCCGTCACCGCCAACCTTCCCGCCGGGCTAACCACCATGACCTACTTTGGGGAGCCGGCGGAAACGGGCGGCGTGAGTGCGGGCCTGTGGGCCGAAGGGTACGCTATCCGCCGCAATGCCATCAGTGGCGCTGAAGACCGGATCGACATGCGCCTCTGGATTATGCTGGGCACCTTGACGCTGGGCGGCGCGCCGGGGCTCGCGACTGGCGAGAAGAGCGGGCAGATGGTCTATAAGCTCGGCGCCGTCCGCTCGACCGTTGATGTCACCGGCACGGCGCTGCCGGGTGTGCCGAGTGGCGGGGCCTTTTATGCGATCGGGGAGAAGTAGATGCCACTCACGAACACTTTAACGCTCTCCGGCGGGCGCGTGGTCCAGGTCCGCATGCCCGATATGTACGAATTGCTCTCCCAGGTCGGCGTCATCCCCAGTGCCCAGCAGGCAGCGCTTATCCGCCTGCTGGAAGGGGCGGGGGCAATCGCCGCACAGGGTCTTCAGCAGCACTTCAGCGCGATGAAGGACTATTTGCTCGGCGTCTATGAGATTGCCGCGCTCTGCCTGGTTGAGCCGAGATTGAGGCTGAAAGGCGAGCCGGGACCTGGCGAGATCGGCCCGGCGGATCTCTCCCAGCAGGACCTCTGGGACATCTATAACCGCTTTTTTTGGGCCGGGCCGCCAAAGCCGGCCATTCCCGAAGGTAACAGCACCGCTCCCCCAGCCGAAAACCCTGAAGGGACTCAGGATGCTCCACCTGCTGGCAAAGGAGTACCAGACGCGGCCATCCGCCCTGCTCGGCGTGGATGATCCGCTGCTCGCCTTCGAGATTGACCAGGCGGTGCTGCTGGTCGGGCTGCATCCCGACCCGGAAAAGAAGAGGAAGCCCAAGACCTTGCGAGGCTAGGCGATGAGCGAGGGCCTGCGCGCCGGGAGCGCTTTTTCTGTCTACCGCATCAACTATAGCGCCTTCGACCAGGACGCGGCGCATATTGAGCATCGCTATGCCGAACTGGCGCGGATGGCGGACAAGCCCTTGCCCGCGCCGCGTCTCCCGTCGTCGCTCCCTGGCGGCCCTGCTGCCCCGTCCAGCCCCGATAGCGCACCACAGCTCCAGCGTGAAGCGGACGCTGCGCTGCGCCTGGCCCAATCACGGGCCAATCTCGCACGGGCGGAGGGCGATGAGACGCGGGCGCTCGCGATCCTGAATTCCGCACTTGGGCAGAATGCCCATGCGAGCGAGCGGGTGAGCCTGGCGGTGCAGACCCAGGCGGCGCGCATTGAGCATGGCACGGGTGGCTTGCAGCGGTTCGGCCAGGTTGCGGGGCAACTCGGCGGGCAGATCGGGGGGTTGGCCGGGCAGATCGGCAATCTGGCTGGCTCACTCGGCACGATCGGTGCGGTGGGGGCGGTGGTCGGGCTCGGCCGTACGGCGCTGGAGCTGGCCCAGACGGGCGCGCAGGCACAGCGGACGCGCGGCGCCTTTGATGACCTGGCCACCCAGGCGCATACGACCGGGAGCGCGCTGATTACTGCGCTCCGATCGGCCAGCCATGGCGAGATCAACGATCTCAATTTAGAGCTTGCCGCGAACCGCGCGAACCTGCTCGGTGTGGCGGACTCCGCAACGGAGTTCTCGCTCATGATGGAGATCGCGCGGGACCGCGCGCAGAAGATGGGGTTATCGACCGGCCAGGCGTTCGACAACCTCGTTACCGGGCTCGGTCGGGCCAGCCCGCTGATCCTGGATAACCTCGGTATTACGGTCAGCGCCGAAACCGCCAACGAAAACTACGCGCGGAGCATCGGAAAAACCGCCGCAGCGCTGACCGAGGCCGAGAAAAAGCAGGCCCTCATCAACGAGGTGCTTGCGCAAGGACGGGCGAGTTTAGCGGCGACCGGCGGCGCGGCGGATGACGCGGCGGGGAAGTTCGACCGGGCGCAAGCCTCGATCGACAATGCAAAGGCCGCAGTCGGGGGCCTGCTCGCGCTGAAGATCGCACCGTGGGCCGAAGACATCAGCCGCGTCACGAATGCCCTGATCGGCCTGGGCGACGCAGGGGCGGGCTTCCAGGGCTTTGCGCACATGAACGCGCAGGTCAACCCGCTCCTGAACAATTTGCAACTCCTGGGCAGCGGGATCGAGAGCGCCACACGCGGCCTTACAGGCATCCCGCTCGATCTGGCCGCGCCCGTCAACGCGGCGGTCGAGTCGTACCAGAATCTGGGGAGCCTTGCCACCCAGGCGGCAGGGGGGATCGACGCGGCGGCCCAGGCCGCGCGGGGCCAGGCGGATGCGGCGCTGGCTGCTGCGTCCGGCATGGCCTACCAGAGTCGGGCGATGATCGACGCGGCCAACGCCGCTGACCTCCACCGGGCGATTATGCTCGACGATCGCCAGGAGAACATCCAGGCCTATGAGGCCGCGCTCGGCTTTGCGTCCGCCGCCGGGCAATCCGCTGTACAAAGCCTGATTGATGCGGACGCCAAACAGGCCCAGGCCGAGCAGATCCGCATCCTTCAAGAGCAAGCCAACGAGGCGACCAACAGCTTCCTCACCCTGAACCCAACGATCGATGCGGCGGGTATTGCCGCACTCATCGCCGCCGGCAAGCTGGACCCACTCATCGGCCAACTTGCGGCGGTTCGGATCGAGGCGGCTAAGACCGCCAACCAGATGATTCAGTTGAATAGCACGCTGGGTGGCGGGATCGGTGCGGGCGCGAAACCCCTGGGCCGGCTGGATCATGGCGGTGGCGGGGCGCTCAGTGCCGACGCGATCGGTGAGCGCATCCGCAATATGGATCAGACCGAGCGGATCTATGCCCACTTCAGCGGTGTGGAGACGGGCGCCCGCACGCGCAGCCGTGCAACCGGCGCGGGGCACCTCTCGGATATGCAGCAGCTCAACAATAGTTTGCTCGCCAACCAGTCAAGCTATGAGCAGAAGGCCCAGGACCTGGAGCGCCAGCATGGCGAGAACCTGCTCCGCATCGAGCGCGACTTTCAGACCAAGAGCCTGGCGCAGCAGAGCCAGAACGAAGAAAAAAAGCGCGAAGGTCGCTACCAGTTCTACAAGTCCCTGGCCGACGCGGGCAAGGACCTGGGCGACGCTGAGGCGCAAGGGTACAGTGCGGCCTATGAGCAGGCGTTCGCGGAGAGCCAAAAGTTAGCCCAGGATGGGCAGCACAAGCTGGCCGCCGATCGGCTGGCGCTCCGGCAGCAGCAGATCCAGCAGGATATTGAGGCGGCCAAAGCCATCGCAGCGGCTGAAGCGGAAGGCGACACTAAACGGGCTGACAGTCTCAAGGCGCTGGAGGCACTGCGCAAGGACAGCCAGGCCGAAGAACTCAAGCAACTGGAAGGGCGGGGCGATGCGCTCGTCCAAGACCGCCAAAGGGCGATTGACGACGAGGCGACCCGCTATCAGGGCGCGCAGGACAGTAACGCGATTGCTGCCGAGCGCAAGGCCGATCGGGCCGTCACGGCGGCCGAGCGTGAGCAGAAGGCGATCGGGGATACCAACGCCCTGCTGGCTGAACAGCAGCGGCTCTACGGCCAGACGAGCCCACGCGGAAGTGGCGCGGCGACCGCCACACCCGCCGCAAGCATCCCGGCGACTGGGCTGCCAGCAGGGGCTGCCGCCGCTGCTGGTGCCTTCGCCGTCTTCGATGCGGCGGTCGTCAGTGCGATCGAGTCCCAGACGACCACACTGGGTGGCAAGCTCGACCTCCTGATCGGGCGCGTCGATGCGGTGGAGCGGGCGGTGCGCGCGAGCAAGGCGCCGGGGAGTGTCCAGTAATGCCCGCCGTCACCCTCAACAGTGTCTCCTTCGCCGGCTCGGTCTTCAGCGATGAAGCAACGGTGCGCTGGGCGCCCACGAAGGTGGAGCCGCAACCGCGCAAGATCGGGGAAGTCGTCGAGGGACCAGCGGGGCAGCGCACCTGGGTGGATCGCGGGAGTAAAACCGATTACCTGCTGACCTGGGATCAGCCCTGTCCAACCTACACGCGCGATCAGGTGCGGGCGATCTTCGATCTGACCAGCACCTTCACCGCGGTGCTGCCAGCCGGGACCCTCACCGTGCAGTGTGAGGAAACCGACTACAGCGCCGCCTATGCGTTCACGCTGCCCGATGGTCGGGAATACTGGGCCGTGACGTTGCTCGTGAGGCAGCCATGAGTATCCTCGCTGTCACCGCGCAAATTGAGGTCAAGCCGGCCGGTGCGTGGGTAGACATCACGAACGCCACGGTGCGGGGCAGCGTGCGGATCAGCGGGGCGACCACCACCAACAGCGACAACCCGCTCGCGAGCGGTGCATCGGGCGATCTGACCGCCGATCTGGATGTCATGGTCGCGACGGGGATCACGATCGCGTCTAGCACCCCGATTCGCATCACGTACACGACCGCGGGCAGCGCCGCGACGCGCACCTTTTTGGGCAGCGTGCGGGACAACCAGGGCAATCTCACCACCGCGCACCTGTCGTGCGTCTCGGCCCGCGAGACGATCGCGACCACGCGCGGGTATAGTGTGGCGTTCTACCGCCGACGTGCGTTCACCCAGACGACCACGACCAGCCAGGAAGACCCCACGGGCGTGGGCTATCAGGCGGGCCTGGGCAACTGGGGCTTCTGGCAGTCGGGCGGGCGGCCCTTGGAGCAATCGGGTAGCTACCCGGATGCGGCGTTCTACTACTCGGTCCCCCAGCACAGCCTGATCGCGCCCGAATGGTCCTGGCTCGCAGGCGAATCCTTCTGGGAGCAACTGGGGCTGCTGGCGGAAGCCTGTGGCGGTCAGGTGTATGTCGCGCGGGATGGCGTCGTGCGCTACATCCAGCCGCTCACCTATCCCAGCGGGTCAGCGCTGTTTACGTTCAGTCGGAGTGCCGCGACCTACGACCAGACCAGCAGCGGCTATTTCGGACCCGGCTCCAGCTACCGCTTCACGAGTGGGCAGAAGGCCGATCTGGTCGTCTGCCCATATGAACCGCGTGTGGCCCGCCCGCTCCAGGAGGTCGTGAGCGATGACACGGTACGCCAGGTGCCGGCGGGTGAAACGATCGAGATTATCCTGGAGCCGAAATGGCCCTTAAAAAGCCTGCAATACGCGAGCGGTTCGGCCACTCAGCTTGACCCCAAAGCAATCGTCGCGCGCTTCTACGACGGACAGAGCGCGCCGCAAGGAGCCAGCGGCTACACCCACACCGTGACACTGGCCGCGCAGCGCGTGACGCTCACCGTCACCAACGCGAGTAGCCGCCCGATTCAGATCACCAAGATCAAATTGAGCGGCGAGCCGATTGTCGCGGGCGAGCCGTCGAGCGTCACGGTCGGGGAGACTCCACCCGACCGCCCGCCGATCAAGCGCACGGTCTGTGATGGCAACCCGTTCGTGCAGAGCCGGTCGCATGCGTTGTTCCTGGCCGAACTGACCCTGGCACTCCACAAGGACGAGCGGATGATTCTTAATTTGACCGACTGCCCGCCCGATGTACTGCGGATCGAGGGCGAGACGGTCAATGTCACCTGCGCGGAGTGGGGCCTGTCTGCCGCGCCGTTCCTGATCACGGGCCTCGATCGCGACCAGACGAACGGCCGCAACCACTATGAGGCAGTCAGCGTGGCGGGGCTGCCGGCGGATGGGGACTTTTTTATTGTCGGGTCAACGAATTACACCGGGCTGACCAAGCAGCTGATCTGGTAGGAGTCGCATGCCGTTTGCCGTTGAAACTCTCATGCCGCTGGTTGCCGGCGTTCCGCTCTCCGTCTCGCAGGTGGTGGAACTGCTCCGCCAGAACGCGATTGCGCTCGACGGCCTGGCCTACCGCGACATGCCGCTCTTTGACAGTATGGCGAGCAACCCCAGCTACGACGCGCATCCAAGCGGGGATTTTCTGCTCGGCCGCTGGTCACTCAAGTACATCAGCGGCCTCACGAGCCTGATCGTCACCGGCACGGCCAGCGGCTCTACGGGCGGCCTCAGTATTTCCATCAATAGCGTGCTGGTGGCCAGTGTCACGCTCGCGGGTATCTGGACCGAGACGATCAGCATCGCGAGCGGCTACGGCGCGGGCGATCTGCTGCTGATCGATGTATACACCAGCGGGAACACCAACAAGACCAGTAAGATCGTGGTCCACGACATCTACGCCACGCCGCTCTCACTCAGCGGCTGGACCGCGCCGCCGACGTTCACCGGGGGGTACGCGCCGGATAAGCTCCAGATCCTCGCTGATGATTGTGACTGGCTGCACCGCCGGATGAATATGGTGCCGATGCTGCCGACGCTCGCGCACTATTTTCGGAACGGGCGGAACGATCTGGGCAACAGCGGATCGGGCGCCGGCATCATCACGCAGTACACCGGGAGTGTGCTGCGGCCAGCCGCCAACAGCATCCTGCGGATCGCGGGCTGGGCCAATATCTTGACCAATTTGACCGAGCGGATCAAGGTCTACCTGGGTGGAAGCCTGGCCTATACGGGCACGACCTGGACCCCCGGCGGGTATGAGATCAATGTGCCTATCGATATTTCGTCGATCGCCGTGGGCACCCGCGCGGAACTGCGCATCCAGAGTGAGGTGCTCTCGGTCGCCAACAACCTGGGCGAAGACAGCCGCTATTCGTTTATCACCCTCCAGACCGAGGCGGGCGGCGCGGGCTACCCGGCCCAGACCCCGCCCGCGCCGATCCTCCCACGGCCCGCCAACACCAGCGCCACGACCCTGAACGCGGCGCTGAACGCGATCGGGGCGATGCTCACCGCGACCAAGACCACGATCGAGGCGTCCACCGCCTTCACCCGCATCCGGGCCTGTCGGCGTGTCTACGGGTATGACCAGCATGACTGGTCGAAGTTCACCCGCGCTCACCCGCACCGCTTCAAGCGGCGGGGCGATGTGCTGGATGTGACCGGCAAGGGGCCGCTGATCCTGGGCTACGGCAATCAAATCATGGAAACGGATGACGATGGGCATCGGACCTATGCCTACACCTTCGAGCATGAAGAGAGCCTGACCGACTCGAACCTCGTGGAGACCAAGACGATCTATCTCGACAACTTCGCGGGGCTGGAGGTCGGGATGCCCTACCACATTTTTGGCGCCGACTACGCGGCGGAAAGGCTGTTCTGATGCCGGGCAAGAACCGCATCGTCAAGCAAATCAGTCTCCCCGCCCCCGTCACGGTCGGGTCGGTCGTCACCGCGCAGGCGCCCGACTTCGCCAGTCCCGCGCGCCCGCTGCCCCCCGCGCCGGAGAACCTCGTCTTAGCAACGACGGTGGAACAGAGCGCCGCGACCCCGACCGCGCGGATCAGCGCCACGTGGTCAAAGCCCACGGGCGTGCAACCGGAACGCTACACGATCCAGTGGTCGCAGGACTCCAGTTTCCCCGATAACGCGACCAACGGACAGAGCGCGGCGGGGCCAAGTAGCACAATCCCCGGCCTTCCGACCATAACACCCTACTATGTCCATGTCGCGGCGTGGGTCAACAATGTGCAGGGCACGTGGTCAGAGACGGTCAGCATCACGACCGCGAACGACACGGTACCGGCCAGCCAGCCGACGAGCCTTACCGGGACCTGGATCGGCACGGGCGACCTGCAACTCACGTGGGTCAACCCGCCCGAAACCAACTTTAAGGTTGTCGAGATCAAAATCTACGCCTCCAGCGGCGGGACGCTGCTCCGCACGATCGAGAGCGCGGCCGGGCGCTTCGTGTACACGGTGGCGATGAATTTGCAAGATACGGCGGGCGTGGGAGACGCGAGTCTGTTTATTGAGGCCCGATCGCGCACGTTTAGCAACATCACGAATAACGTGAGTGTGCCGACGCTCACGACCACAAAAGGCAACCCCAACGCGCCGACGCTTACCCACTCGTGGACGAGTGACCCCGGCACGGCCGGCGCCGATCTTACCCTCACCTGGACCGCGATCAGCGATGCGCGGATCTACCGCCTGGCGCTGAATGGCGGGACCGCGCGCGAGATCGGCGGCACGACCTACACCTACCCGCTCGACCGTAATATCGCGGATAACACGACCGCTGATCCGACCATCAGCTACAGCCTGACCGCGGTAGACGGGCTGGGCCAGTCGAGTACCGCCGTCACTGGGACCGCGACCAACGCCGCCCCGCTCGCGCCTACGACCGTCACCATGACCACCGGCGGCGTCTCGACGGTTGCGATCACGATTGCCGGCACGCCCCCCGCCGACTTTGCCAGCTACACCGTGCGCGTCCTGCTGAACGGCAGTCCGATCGACACGCTGACCAAGAAAGAGGCGTTTTTCGTCTACCAGGCGACGGTGCCAGGGACCTACCAGATCGGTGTGAAAACGGTTGACGTGTTCGGGCAGAGCAGCAGCAGCGAGACACTCAGTAGCGCCACGCTGCTGGACTTCCTGACCACCGAGAAGCTCCGCGAAGACTCAACCTACTCCGACTCGATCGGGACCAACTTCACTCTGAGCGCAAATAAGGTGGTCCTGAAGGACGACTCGGTTGGGGGTGGGATTACCTATGCCGCATCAGCGACCGCGTATCGCTGGACCCAGATCGAGCACCCCCTCACTGAGCGCATCCGGCGTGCCTCAAATAGGTACGGCGCGGTTGGTGGGGGCGGCGCGTCATTCTACCTGGCGCTCTCACTGGACGGAAGTACCTGGCGCTGGTTCGCCGGCACGGGCGCGGACGGCTACACGATGGTAGAGCGCGTGGACGAAGCCACAGCGCAGGCAAACGTCAGCCTGAGTACCGCGCTCGTCAACGGCTGGGTTGAGTTGCCGATCACGATTGAGGCGCGGTACGTCAAACTCTACCACCGCAATACCGGGGCGAGCTACCGGCTCGACGAGTTCTACGCCTACACCCTCGTGGTTGCGGACATGATCCGCGCAGGCGACATTCAGACCTTGCACCTGGGCGCGGGCGCGGTGACGGCGACGAAGATCGCTGCCGGCACCATCACAGCTACACAACTGAGCGCGACCGCGATCGACAGCATGACGATCACCGGCGCGACGATTCGCAGTGCGGCGAGCGGGGCGCGCTGGGAGGGCAACAGCACGCGCCTGTTTGGGACTGATGGCACCACGACGCAGTGGGAGGTGCTGAATAGCACGGGGAAGCTGACGAGCGGCGGCGGAGTCGTTATACAGGATGCTGGCGGCATTAGTATTGTTGCCACATCGTCACTGTCCGATATCCGCTCCTATAAATTCTACAAATCCGATGGGACAACCCTTCTGGGCCGGCTATCGGCGCTCGAATCGGCGTCGCCATCACACAACGTGACTCTTAATGCCGAGCCTGTCGCGGGCGACGATAGCTCACTCTCACTCAACTCATACGCCCCCAGCGGCGGAAAGACGAGCAACGTTTTCCTTCGCGCGCAAGCTGGAACCCCTTCCGCACTGATAACACTGACGAGCGATGGGACGACGCCGACTATCACCGTGACGGCTAGCGGCGGCACGGCAATCAGTAGCGGCGGGCTCAATATGGGCTCTGCGACTGGAGCCGCGACGGGTGAGATCAAGACCAGCGGGGATGTGGTTGTCGGTACGGGCTCGGTCGCGGTCGCGGCCCTGAACGGAGTGCGCATCGCCCGCGCCGCCGACTGCTACCTCACCGCGAGCGACGGGACGCGCAGTCTGATCGCGGGCGTTGCCAGTAGCGTGGGCGGGATCGCGGGGACGCTCTCTAATCACGACTTCGCGCTTCGATCCAATAATATCGACCGAATCATACTCAAGGCCAACGGAAACGAGGGCTTTTTCGGCAGCGGCGGCGCGGCGAAGCCGACTGTCACGGGAAGCCGGGGCGGGAATGCGGCGCTCGCGAGCTTCCTGACTGGAATCGCGAGCCTGGGGCTAATCACAGACAGCACCACAGCATAGGAGGAACCATGGCGAACTTTGATACGACCCGCGCAAAAATTACCAGCGTCACGAATGCCGCGATCCTCGTCCAAACGATTCAGGCTACATACCGTGACGCAAAAACTGCGCAAGGCTTATTGAATCTCTACACCGCCGGATCGGACACAGTATTCAACTCGGCGGTGAATGCACTTTTCACATCGGGGGAACGATCGGAACTGGGGCAGATGCTCACACAGCTAAACAGCCTGATCAGCGATTGGGAGGCCAACCACGCCGCCGTGCTGGGGGTATAGATGGAACACCGGATCTATACCCGCCTGGCCGAACTGGAGCAGGCCGAACGCCAGGCTGAACTGGAACTGATCGTGATCCGCACGGTGATCAAGGAACTCCGCGCACTCGTTCAGCCAGAGGCGCCGGTCGTGCCGGTTGAAGAACTAGTTACTGAAGTGCCAACGGAAGTAGCAAACGGAAGGGGCGCGCCCCCGGTGGACATGAATACAGGATGAACGGCGCATCCGACTGCGCACGCGACGGCGGGGCGTAGGAGATGGTGAACGGACGATCGAGCGAGATGTCACCCGCATAACCGTTCGTGATGTAGAGATCCGCCGTGGGATGTGCGTAGGCGCGCCAGCGACGATCGGGCGTCGGGGTCGCGGTCGGGGTTGTATCAGCGAGTGCCGCCGCCCCACTGGTCGGGAGCGGACTCGGTGTTGGTGTTACCTGGGGGAGCGCGCTCCGGCCGGCCACGATGATCACGATGTGCATGCCAGGATAGTATTCCCAGGACGATCGTGCATGGCACGGCTCAGGCATAGCAGCCAGCACCGATAGAGGCATCGCCGACAGGGCAAACAAAAGCACAAGCATGAATCGCATAGAGGTATCCTTTCTCAAGGAGTATAACAATGGACATCATTACCCGCAAGGGCTGGCTGAACTCAATCAGCCAAACCAATGAGGACATCCAATGCGGGACCGCCTACGCGGTCGTCAAGGGCTACACGAAAACGCGCGACGGCGCGAAACAGGACACAACCAATCTGGAGATCGTCGTGCAGCGGCCCGGCGCCTCAACGGTACTCGTCCAGGTGTTCGCAGATAACGACGGCTATCCCTACGCGGCGGGCGTGCCCGTCCATGTCTTCGACATCGATCCGGCCGCGCTCGGCTATCAGATCGACGGCAAGGCCGGGCCAAGTGGGATCGGCTGGCGGTACAATGGCGATCTCGAGATCTCGGCCAATCTGCGCATCTTCAAGGAAGGCGTGGAGCGCCAGTCCTGGGTGCGCATTGTGCTGCGGGAAGGTGAGGGCGGGGTGTGGGGTGAGGTGTGAGGGGAGAATCATACAGCCCCGCCTCTTTCGCGGGGCTGTGCTACTACGACACGATCAGGATGCGAATTTCCGATCCATCCGCTTGGAGCAGCTTGATCAGCCGGTCGCGCCCGATCGATGTAATCTCCGCGCGACCCCGACCCAGATCAGCGGTCCCATCGGGGTAAACCTGGGTGACGAAGATTCCCGCGCCCGCCTTGATCGTGGCCTTTGCGACGGGACGTCCACGCCTGTCATCCGCGCGTACCTTAGGCCGCGCCCCGCCGTTGTTGGGGCGGCTGCCGGGTTTGGAGCCGCCCCGCTTTCCTGGTGGCATCAGTAGACCTCAACGCCATCTGGCGGCGTGGGGACGATCGATTCAGGAGCAACAAGTTCGCCAACCCAGCCGTTCCAGTTGGCGCGAATACTGCCCGCATCCAGAAGATGCGCGCCTTGCATACCCGAATCCTCGACACGGAAAATCGCGCCACTATTGCGGAACTCGTAAATGGGAAGGATGACATACTCGGTTGTCTCTTGGCCGCTGTCGTCTACGAAAACCATTTCGATCGCGCCGTGCATTGCTTTTGTCTTTCTGCTATCCGCTGTTCCATTGATTGAATTATAGCAGATAACCAATCAATGTCAAGCGCATATCGTCGTTTCACGATGCTGCGCTTCTCCGCATCCCCAGTACCTCAGCGAGCCCCTGGTCAGGCCCTCGTCAGACCCTCACCAGGGACTCGGCAGACCCTCACGAGCCCCTCACCTTACCCGTTCAGCAGCCGCTCCCGTCCCTCCTGGACCGCCTTCTGCACGATCGCCCGCTTGTCATCTGGTGAGCGCGGATCGGCAGCCGCGTCGGGGCAGCGCCCGTAATGCCCCCAGAGTTTGGCCGGCGTATCCGTCGCGTGGGGGCAGAACGGACAGGCGAAGGGCTTCATCTCGCGCCGGGCCTGCTGCTGGCGGGCCGCGTCGTCCGCATCGATCAGGCGGTGCGAAACGGAGGAGTGCAGGAAGACGGAGAGCAAGAGCGCCGCGACCGCTGGCACCAGTCCCTCGACCAGGGCGGGCGTACCGAAGACGATCCACTGATCGAGCGTGGGCCATACCACCTGACCCGTCTCTACGCCTCCGACAATCCCGAACATGCCCGGTAAGGCATCGCGCAAGCTGACCATGACCCCAAAGTAGGCGCTCCCCAACGAGCCGATCAGCATGAGGCTGTAGGCTAGCCAGCGCAGCGACGGGTGTTTGACCGCCACGCCGGCGGCGCCGATGTAGAGTAGCTCGATCCCCGTCGCGCCAGCGGAACCGATGATCGGGCCGCGCGATGGTCGGTAGAACAGATAGGTCCCATAGGCCCCGACCGCCCCAAAACAGAGCGTGGCGAGCAGCAGCAGGCGTTCACCCTGGGTCATGAGTTTGGCCCACGCGATCAGGGGCCGAAGCTGCACCAGGAACGCGGTGAGACGCTGGAAACTGAATGCCTGGATCACGGCGTCCCCCTTTTCGGCGTTCTGGTCCAGGGCGTCACCCCGCCCGGCACGCCCAGCGCGGCCGCCGTCGCGTACACGCTGGTTGAGGTCGCGTCCAGCCGGGCCTGGATCGCCTGAACGGTCGCCGTGCCGTTGGCGGTCGGTAGCGGCGTCGCGGTCGCGGGCGCGGCGGTGGGTTGCTCCGGCGCCACGATTGGGGCCGGCACTGCGGGTGGCGGGACGGGCGCGGGCGTGGGCGGGGGCGCCAGATCCGGGAGCCCCGCTGTCTGGGCCTCCGGCACATCAGCGGCCCGCACCCACAGGCGCCCACTCCCCGCGATGTCAAGCTGGACCCAGGAGGCGCCATACACCGCCGTTGCCGTGTAGGCCCGCCCGGCCTCGATCGCCCCGATCGGCTCCCCCGCTGGCGCGGAGAAGGCCACGAGCGCGCGGGGCAAGCGGGGCAGCCCGGCGGGGGTAGGCGTGGCGGGCAGAGCCGTGGGGACCGGCAAGGGCGTCGCGGCCGGCCGGACGGGCTGGACCGGGGCAGCCGTGGCGAGCAGGGCAACGAGGAGCGCGACCAGGACCACACCAGCGGCGGCCAGGGCGAGTTGGCGGCGCGGGCGGGACGCGACGGGGGCGGGCGGCGTCTCCACCGCTGGCGCGGGCGTGGCACCAACGGCAGCGAGCGAGTCGGAGAGCGCGGCGGCAAAAGCCGTGCCTTCCTCCTGATCAAAACCCGGCGCGCGGATGTGGCCAGCCCCGTTGCGATCGGCGTTCGTAGGAATCCAGGATGCCATGATTATGCCTCCTCACATTCTGTAAAGTAAAAGCTCCCCTTCGCGTCTTGTTCACGCCCAACCAATCCCGCCCCCTCCCACGCCGCGATCCGATCACGTGCGGTGCGTTCCGGCTTGCCCAGAACGCCGGCTAATCTGCCCGCGCTCCACGTCCCCGGTAGTTGAGCGAGTGCCGCCTGATACTCCGCCGCGTAGCGCGGCGCATCGCGGCGCATCGCGGCGCATCGCGGCGGGGGCGGTTCGGTGGCGACTGGTGGCGGGGTGGCGGGGATGACGGGGGCGGCGTCCTGATGCGATCTTTGCGAGTCGTTGTACAATCGCTCGCGCAATTCCCGCAACTCCTCCCGCAGTCCCGCCGCCTCTTCCTCCGACCGTCGCGCCCGCCGCATCAGCTGCTCGTCAGGCGTGACATAATCTGCCGCATCATCATCCGCAATATCCTCGACATAATCAAGGACCGGCTGGAGTTTGTCGACTCCGCTCGTCAAGAGGTTCGCGACCTGGCGGTAGCCCGCGATCAATTCCTGATCCGGCACGACCGCCAGATGCGCCTCCACGCCATACATATCCTTCCAGCTCGCCGCGATGCTGCGTAGCGCGTCCTGCTGGACCCGCGCGAAGCCTCCCAGGATGCCCGCTAGCTCGCGCCGCTGGCTGATCGTGAGGCTTGTCAGATCGGCATTGAGCAGCGTCACCGCGCGGGCGTAGGCGGCGTGCATGGCCGCCTCTTCCATCCGCATCGCCTGCTCGATCCGCCTGACATGCCGGGCCTGCTCGATCTGCGCGATCCATTGCTCCGGCGTCACCACGGTCCAGGACAAGGCCGGCACGAACACGCCGGCAATCAGGCTGGTGATGGTCAGCCAGAGCGCCGATCCCGTGTCCTTGATATTTGACTGCACACCCCACCAGCCGAGTAGTATCTGCCCAGCATAGTAGGTCAGAAAGAAGGCCAGCCCAACGACCGCAATGTAGCCCGGTGTGGCAAACGCGGTCTTTTGCAGCAGCCGGCCGGCCGGGCTGCTGGGCAAGAGCATCGACCAGAACAGCGGCAGTACCAGGGCGTAGGCCACGACCATCAAAAACGCTTGCAGCGCTTGCGGACTCCAGGGTGTGGCCGGCGCGAGCAGATCGACAAACAGCGAGAGCCAGAAGACCCCCGACCCAATCAGACAGAGCAGGGCAATCCAGCCCAAGGCCGATCGCCCGACCGTGGCGCGCCGTGCGCGCCCGACAGAGGACTCCGTTTCCATGTCTAGCCTCCACTTCCTTGCGCGGGCGTGCTATACTCGCACTGCCCGCATTGTCAGGATCAATGCTGGGCCGTTGCCCCCGGCGCTAGGACAAACGCGCGCGGGGGCGTTGTCGTTACTCTTCCTGTAGTTCCTCCGTCGTCGGCGCCGTCTCAACTCCGCTGTCCGATCGCCAGAGCCAGAGGCCGCTGTCAATCTCCTCGATCAGCACGCCGACTTGGCCACGCGCCGCAACGTCGCATGGCTCATCTGAGCCGGGAAAGGCGCTCTCGCTGATGCGGGCACGGTCGCCGGACCTCCATTCTTTCACTTGCTCTTCTCCTTCCTGATATAGTCGATCGCCTCATTGAGCGCCTGCTGTGTCCCCGTTGCGCCTGTCCGATCGGGATGAAAGAGCTTCGACAGTGCGCGATACGCGGCCTCAATGACCTCGATCGGCGCATTGTTGCGCACGTGTAAGAGCGCATATGGTCCGACGCTCACACCCGGCGGCGTCCCGCTCGGCGCGCTGGCCTGGCCTGGCGCGGGCAGTGCCGGGAATTCCTGGCGGTAGACTGCCGCGATCTCTGCCGCAAACCCGCGCGCTTCATTCAGTCGTAGCGCCTCCAAAATGAGCCAAATGACCAGCAGATTATCGACCGCGCGGGCCTGGCGCTGCATGGCGATTTGATACGCCTTGCCACGCCGGGTGTAATGCAACACGACCTTTCGCTCGTCGGGCGTCTGGTTCTGCTTCGTGCTGCTGCGCGGTGCGAGGATAGCGTCGACTCGCCAGTGCGTGACGCCGCCCCAGCGGGCGAGCTGTTCCTCAATATCGTCGAGGATGCGCGCCCAGGTCTTTTTGGTGGTGACACTGTAGGGCATTATTCATCCTCCCACGTCTCATCATCTCCGTCATCCTCCCGCGAGTCGTCATAGCTCGGCGGCGGGGGTGGCGCCGTCTCCACCGCCACGAGCAGCGCGCCGTAGCGATCGAGGTAGGCGTGGAGGTCCTTCAAATGCTCCCAACCGAACCAGTAATCATGCGGGCCTGCCACGTCGCGCGTATCGCGCACGGCCAGGCCGCTCCGGTGGAGCGAGGCCGCGTAGGTGCCCCAGTCCGCCACGAACTCTGGCGCCCAGAACCCACGGAACCGCGCGGCGTCCAGCAACCTAACCGCGGTATCCCGATCGAGCGTCGGGGTCGCGAGTATATCGCCTACGACCCATTCGTACTGGAATGGCGTGTAGTCGCTCCGATAACCCTGGCTCGGCGGCGCCACGCAGTAGCAGCCTTCGCCCTGCGTCTCACTCAGCACCAGCAGGTTGCTGCCCGTGCCCTGGCTGCTCAGAATCTCGTGCCCTGGCGGATTGGGCATCCGCAGATAAACGTGATGCCCCTTGCCGGTCTTCGCGATCGGCAAGTTCGCGGCGGCCCGCGCGAGCGCGCTGTCCAGGTGCTCAAGATCGCGGAGCCAGGCCGGCAGACAGGCCTGACATTCAAAGTCGATCATGACGAGGCCGCCGCTGACCTGACCGCCGACGATGCCGATCCCGGCGTCACTGTCAGCGAACCAGGCGACCAGTTCCCGATCGGTCGGGAAGCGGCGGGTGTAGACGCGCCAGGGAGAGCGCTCGTCACTCGCTATCCAAGGAAGTTGCGCCATTGGATCAAGCCGGGGATTGTACGGCAGTTTCCCGCCGCGCTCGATCGGGATGACCGAGAGGCCCGCCCGAACGTAGGCCCGCGCGATGTCAAGTAGCTCACTCATGGTTCGTTTCCTCCTGTAGCTGTTCAATCGTCGGGCGTGTCGCCCAACGCATCCGATCGTAATCCCGCGCTGCGATCATCCGTGCGGCGCCTTCGGCCCAATGCGCGCTCGACCCCGGCACGATCAGATCGAGCGTGATAACATCCGGCTCGCCGTCATGCGGCGCGTAGGAGGCCAAGAGTGTCCCACGCACGCGGTAGAAGGTCGTCACGTGCCCCTCGTTTTCACGGCGTCGTCGTAGGCAGCCAGCGCTTCCTCAAGCGGCTTACGATGTTCAAAGAGCGGCGCGCCGAGTGCTGCCCGCGCCGCCTGGACCACCACCCGCGCGGCCGCTCGTTCGGTCAGGAGCGTCTCCCGTTCGTGTGTCAGATCAACCGCATGCATCCAAAGCGATTGGGCACGTTCGCGCAACCCCGCAACGTAGTCGTCCAGCTCACCGCCCGCCAGTGGCCGCCTGTCGTCCTTTTCGTCGAGCGCGCGCTGGAGAGTGCGAGTGTCCTCTTGCGCCATCCGTAGCCCAACCATCGTATTGATTGCCCGGTCCCGATAGATGTGGGCCGCCGCCCTCCATACCCGCGCCCAACTCCCTCCCACCTGATCGGGTGGAAGGCCACGCAACCGCACCAACACCCAGGCTCTAAAGCGACCGGGATGGGTTAACGCCCTCATGCCTCCCTCGCTTTCACGGCGGCGTCGTAGTCATCCATTGCCTGATCGATGTTTCCCCGATCCCGCGAGCGCACTGCGACAACCACCGCCCGCGCGGCCTCCAGTTCAGCCAGCACGAGCCGCCCGCTGTCCGTCGCGAGCGCAACATCGATGTTGCGCAGAAGCTGGACGATCCAGCCGCCCGCCACGACCGCCTCACGCACCTTCTGAAGCGCCCCCCGGATCGCCAGCCGCTCGGCGTCCACCTCGGTCAGGCGCGCGGCGAGCAGCGCCAGGCCGTCCTGTTGCGCCTGGGCCTCTAGAAGCAGCTCCAGCACCTTCTCCGGCGCGATCTCCATGATGCGCCCGCCCGCCCGCGCGCTCTCCGCTTCCTCGTGGATCGCCCGTCGCGTTTCGTCGTTCATCCTTACTGTCCTCCTTGCTTCCACCGCCGCTGAACCCGCTCCAAAAGCGACGGAAACGCATACGGCCAGAGTGGGCCGCCCGCTACTGCCATCGCGAGAATGACCGCCCGGTTGATCGGGTCGGTCCCGGCAGTCAGTCCGCACGTGAAGCCGCCATTGCGAAAGACGAGCTGTTGCTCATCCTCCTGAACTTCCAGCCCCCACCGGCGCGCCCGCCGGGCGATCTCCGGCAGTGACACAAAGACGGTATCAGCGAGGCGCTCGGTCAACGTCTCCACGAATACGTTGGCGCTCACGCTGCCGCCTCCTTGATCTGTCGCTCCACCGCACTCAACCGATCCGCCAGCCGCGTATAGGTCGTGTCATCCAGGCCCGGCGCCAGGTCGTCGAGCAGTCGCCGCGCCGCCTGGATGTTCGCCGCACTCGCTGCCGCGCCAGCCGCCTCCAGCGCCGCGATCTGATCGAGGAGGTCAGGCGCGACAGATGGCGTGCGCGTGGGCGGGGACTCTACCGCGCCCGCGACCGCTTCGCGCAAGCCGAGCCAATCGAACGGGCCAGCGATCAGCTGCATGCCGATCGCGAGCCAGCAGTCGAGCGCGCGGGCCTGGTCGCGCAGTGGCGTGAGCGCGCTGAGGCTCTCGGCCAGTTGGCCAACCCTCAGCCAGTCGATCGCGCCCGCCGCCCGTGCTCTCGTCTCCCACAGCTCACACAGCCGCTCCAGCTCGTCCGCATCGCACCACGAAACACCATGCCCAGTCGGCGGCACGATGGGCAGCCGGCCGTCTGATCGCTGCTTCATATAGTTGATCGTCGCGCCGAGCCCTTCCGCGCGCTCACACACCGCCCGGAGCCGCGCCATGTCGGGATAGCTCGCGCGGGCTTCGTCTTCCTGCTGCTCCTGAAGCGCCTGGTCCCGATGCGCCAGGCAGCGCTGCTCTGCCCAGCCGGCGATGTTCTCCTTGCCGATCGATTCCTGATCGCACCCTTCGACCGCGCACATGCGCGGGGCGGTCGCTGCGCAAATGAGGCAGCGCCGGGCGGCCGTTGGCGGGGCCGGCTTGCCTTGGGTGGTCTTCTCGCACCGCGACTCCCAGTAGCCGCCGCTCTCCGCGCGTCGCCACTGATGCGACTCCAGCGCGTCGGGGTGGGTTTGACCCCAGGTCCAGGCGCCAGCAGTCGCGTCCATTTCCGCCACAGTGGCGGATTCCAGCCAGAAGGGCGGCGGCAACCCCGCCATAGGGTGTGGGTGCGGCACGCCGTTGATTGTCAGCGCGGGGGCGGGACTGTCCATTTCCGCCACTGTGGCGGATTTGCCAGTCCCCTTCGCCCGACTCACATCCGCCTTTGTGGGCGGCGTCTCCTGCTCCAAAAGCCGCTGCCGAACCTCTGGCGCGATACTCGGCTGGGCCAGTTCCCCGGCGACCGTCGCACCGATCCAGTCCGACCTGATCGCCTCAGCGAACTGCGGATCGGCCTCTGCGCGTGCGTGAATGTCGAGTAGGCGTTTCGCGGTCGACTCGCTCGTCCGGGTCGCCACAAGGAAGATCCCCCACTCGCCATGCTGCGCTTCCGCCCGCGCTTTCGCGAGCCAGGAGGCCGCCTCCAGAAGCGCGTCGCCGCTGCGCTTCTGCGCGGCAAGGTAGGACCGCGCGATGTCTTGGAGCGACCGGGAGAGGGTCGCGGGGGCTTCCAGAATGATAGCTGTCATTGATCGTTCTCCAGTGCGAAATGTGATAAAAGTGGCTGGATTGTGCCGTCGTGGTAGGTTTGTGGGATCAACTCGGTCGCGTCTGGATCGGCATCGCTCCAGCGTTGCGGGTAGGTGCGGAGCGCGATCAACTCCCGGATGCGTGCCTCTTCTTCAGCGTTGATCAGATCGATCGGTGGTTGCTCACATGCAGCCGCGCCGTTCACCTCGGCTTGGATTGCCAGGACCTGGCCCAAAGCCCACTCGCGCGCCGCCAGGGTGAGCGGACCTTTCCGCGATGGATTCGCGCTGTGCTGGCCGTCCTTGTTTCGCTCGCCGTTCTTTTGCTTGCGATGCTTAAACAGCCGCAACTCCTCGTAGAGTGGACGCAGGCGCTTGAGTGGCGCGAGATACGACCAGTGCGGCAGCGAGATCACATGATCAAGTGCCGTGTCCCTGGTCGCGAGCGGACAGCCGATACAGCCGGTGCGGGCGTTCATCTCCAGTGCCTCATCGCCACCGTACACGTCCGCAACCATCGCCGTAGGCAATCCCCACTGCGGCGCGTAGAACGTCAGCAGATCCCATACGTGACAGACCCGCCAGTGCAGCAGCGGCGCGAGCGTGTCAGCCACCGCCGCCGGGGTCGCCTCTTGGAACCAACCTTGCCCACACTCCGCGCCATTCTTGCCGCACGAGAGCGCGATCCGCGCATCCCTGACCGCGCTTTCCCCCAGGCGCACGCCCGTAAGCATGAGGATTTTTTCGCCCGCCCGCTCGCGCAGTGCCTTGAGCGCGGCAACCATCGGCTCAACCTTGAGTTGCGGCGTACACCAGCGCAACGTATTGTTGTTCGGCGGCGGCACCCCGCGACCGAGCATATAGACAAAGTAGCGATCGTCAAGCGCTGGGAGGACCACTTGTGTGCGGATGCCGCGCTGAGAGAGTGTACCGAGCATCTGCATGGCACCGAAATGGAGCGGCGGGATCTCCTGGCGGGTATCGGCGTAGAGGGCTGTGAGCGTCTCCGGTCGCGGGATTTGCCCGCTCTCGATCAGACGCACAACGATAGCGACCTCTGCTGTGCTGTCCTTGCCGCCGCTATAGGCCATGGCCCAGTGGCGATACTCCGAACCGTAGGACAGGAGACTCTGGCGCGTGAGATCGATCGAGTCCTCAAGCGTCATCCGCTGGTCGTCGAAGAAACCGATCGTCTTCATACAAATCGCTCCTGTACTTCTTGATCGGCCCGCCTGGCGCGGTAGCGGCGCGACCGCCACGCCTGGCTGGCGAGCTTGCGGATCATGTCGTCTTCGTAGTTTGAAAGCGGCGCGACCGCCGGCGAGCACCATGTCTGAATGCCGCCCGCGTTCGTGCGTGCGAGTTCCCACCCCGCCGCGCGGTAGATCGTCCCCTTGTGCAGCCGCGTGTCGCAGTAGGAGAGCAGCACCTTGATTTGATATGGCTCATCGGGATAGACCGGCGGGCGCGCTCGCAAGTAGTCGTAATTCACCCGCTCCAGCAGCAGCCGGATCGCGTCCGAGGCCAGGGTCGATCGCGCGACGTTCCGCCGATCGACGAACAGCGGCACGTAGCCCGTCGCAAAAAGATCGCCGCCGCGTTGCACGCGCGGGGAGAGCCACACCCGCGCGAGATTGAGCACCTCCCAGCGGTCGTACTCAGCACGGCCAGAGCGCACGTCTCTCAGCGACCCGTAGGTCAGCCGCCCGTCGTAGCACCTGGTTGCTTCGGGCCGGCCGACGATCAGGCACCCGACCGGGAAGTCGATCCCGTCCAACTCCACGAGGTAGGCCAGCGGGCTACAGCGCGAGTCGACCGGCGCGCGGAGGTAGTGGTGCTGCGCGACCTGGCGCTGCGCCCAGGCAAAGCCCTGCCTATCGGCGATGCGGAGATGGATCATAGGAGAGCCTCCATGTCGATCTGCACGCCGTTCGTGCGTGTCTCCGCGAGTGCGAGGTACGCGCCGTTCGCCTCGATCCCCAGAAAATCACGCCCGTAGCGCTCGGCGACTTTCCCAACAGTCGCAGTGCCGCTGAATGGATCGAGGATCGTGTCACCGGGTCGCGTGGAAGCCAGCACGCACGGCTCGACGAGCGCCTCTGGGAAGGTGGCGAAGTGCGCGCCGGCGTAGGGCGCGGATGGGATGCGCCAGACGGAGCGGCGGTTGCGCGTGCCGCTCCCGATGAACTCACGATAGTAGCCGCTGAGCGCGGTCTTGGCCTCGGCGGCCAGTTTGAGCACCTCGGCGGTGTTACCGCCATGTTGGGTCGCGCGCGCCTTGTCAGTATCCGTGATACCGGCGGACCGAATGGCAGCCATGTGTGCATCGGTGAGACCAGCCTGATCGGCCAGTTCCTCAGCGCGGCGGCGTTGCGGGCGATCGGCTTGCGCGGATGGCTCCCCGATCGCAGCCGCATCGTAGTAGTAGCGCTCGCCAAGAGCGAGCAAAAACAAATACTCGTGTGATCGGGTTGGGCGGTCGTCGACTCGCTCCGGCATGCAGCTTGGCTTCTCCCAAATACAATCGCAGCGCAAGTACCATCCATCGGCCTGAAGCGCGAGCGCGGCCCGCCAGGGCACCCCATACAAATCCTTGTCTTTCAGCCCGGCACTGGCGCGCGGTCGTCGGGGGTAGCGCCCCGCTTCGCTCGTGTGATTTTTGTTGCCCGATCGAGCGCCCCACTTGCTCGGCTGCGCATACGAGTCGCCCAGGTTGAGCCAGAGGACCCCATCAGGTCGTAGCACGGCGCGCACGAGCCGAAAGACATGCACGAGGTGCCCGATGTAGGACAGCGGATCATCCTCCAGGCCCAGGCAGCACTCGGAGGGCGGAACCGCGACGGGCGGCACACCCGCGAGCGGGGCATAGCTGATCGCTGGCCAGCGCGTGGGCGGAATGTGATAGTCGCGAAGGCCAAAGTAAGGAGGCGAGCTAATCACGCATTGAACGCTCGCGACGGGGAGCGTGGGCAGCACATCCGTGCAGTCGCCGTGAATCAGGGTGATCATCGCGGCACCTCGCCAGGCGCGTAGGCGTGCGACTCCGTTTCGGAGTGCTTGACCAGCACGCTCCATCTGAGTGCCGCGCTCACCCGCTCGACAATCCCCCAGCGCTCGGACTGCGGATGGTAGACAAGTTCGCTGCCCTGGAGGAGGCGCGGCTGGTCGCGGTTGATGTAGCCGATCATAAGCTCATCTCCTGTTGCCCCGCCGCGACCTTCTTCGCCCGCCGGGTCCGGGCCGCGTTCGCGATGTGGAGCGGCAGATCGCGCGCGAGATGACAGCGACTACAGAGCGCGAGCAAATTCTCGCGCCGCACGTCTAGCTTGTCGTGCGGGTCGCCGGGGGAGCCATCCGGCTTCGCGACGCCGATGTGATGCACGCTCATCGTGCGGCGGTGCGTGTCAAAGGGCTCATCCGGCGTGCGGCACTGCATGCCGCAGTCCTCGCAGATGTAGCGGGCTTCCGCCTTGATGCGGGCGGCGATCTCGCGCCAGTCAGGGGGGTATTTCGATGGGTCCATCGGCATGATCGTCTAACTCCTATCGCCACAAGGGTCGCGAAGCGTGGTCAACTCCGCCTCCAGCCGCGCCGCCTTCACCGCCGGTGATTCGCCGTTCGCCCACTGGACCGTGATCCGCACGGGGCGCAATCCGCGATCAGGGCGCGGCAGCAGATCGAACTCAAGATAGTTTTTCGCATCGTGCGCATCTAGGAGGCTTGCGGCCTGATCGGCGAAAATCGCCACCGCCGGTGCGACGGCCAAGAGCGTGATTCCCTCCGGTGTGGCATGCGCCTCTTTCAGGCCAAACTGTCGTAGCTCGTCACTTACGGCAGCGCGGCCCGCGCGCCAGTCGAGCCACCACCCTGCGAGCTTGTCTATCAAATGCAGCATTGTCTTTTGTCCTTTTCATTGAGGTGTTCTTGTCCACTCAGTATGGCTGGCTCCAGCCTCTGGCGGGGCCGCACTTCGGGAATCTTCGGCTGCCTCGCTCTGCTGCTCGGCAGTCCAGGCTGACGCCCAGAATTTCGCCCACCAGAGCGCGGTCCCAAGAATCTCTTCCGCCTCTCCCTGCGTCATGTCGGGCCATTCCGCGATCAGGAACAGCAGCAGGCGCGCGGCGCGAGCGTCAACGTGGTCAGCGATGACTCGGAGCGGCTGGAGCGTGAGGCACTCCGGCTGCTCAATACTCTGGATCTGTTCGTAAAACTCGCGTGGTTTCATGGGAGACTCTCCATAATCCTTTGGGCCAGCAGGCATGGGACACCATTCCCATTGATCTCGCTGGTCAGGCCCCGGTAGCTATCCGGGACGGTCTGGAATCGGGAGAGCGCCTGCACGGTCATCCTGACCCAGCGGCCCGCAATGGAGGCGCGTGGAGGCGCGCCTCCATTCTGTCCAGCCCGTACACTCACCGCCGGCTCGTCTTCGTACCGAATCTGCACGCCCGATCCGGCGCTGGCCGACTGGTCACTGATCAGGAAGGCCCTGGTACATCCTTTATTGCTGCTCGTCACGGTGAAGGATGGCGCGACGGGAACGCGCCATCCTTCACCGTTCCCGCCCGCGTTCTCGCCAGAAAGGATGTAGGCGCGCATCCCCGTCTGATTGCCGTTGCTCGTGATCGTGTAGGCTGGCTCGTGGCCGTCGCGGCCATGCTGCTGATACTCATTGCCCTTATGGTCCCGGCTAATCCCCTGGTGGAATAGGAGACTCGCGCGGAGTTCGGCGGGCAACCGCGCGAGTTGCCAGGGCGCCGGCTCGGTCGCCGGGAGCGAGTCGACCAGATCGGCGATCGCCGACAACCACCCCGCCCACGGCGCCACGCCGAGGCCACCGCCCCGCCGATGCGTTTGCATCGGCCAGCGCGGCCTCACTCGCCAGTCGCGCTGGACGGCCAGCAGAATGAGGCGCTTGCGCGTTTGGGGCACCCCATAGTCGGCGCTGTTGAGGTGCCGATACTCGTGCGCGAAGCCCGCCCGATCGAGCGCGGCCAGGATGCGCTGGAACGACTCGAAGGTGCGATAGCCCCAGACGTTTTCTAATGAAAAACTCCGCCCCTGATGTGCTTCTATCGCCCATCCGATCGCATCCGCGACAGAGCGATCCTCCAGCGTCTCCACGCCCTGACTGGCCTGGCTGGCGTTCTTGCACGACGGACTCGCGTGCAGGTGATCGACCGGGATAAGCGAGTCGAAGTCGATCGCGCAAATGTCAGCGGTCCTGACATCCAGTCCGTTCAGGCGCGCGACCGAGGCGATCCGATCCTCGATTTCGTAGCCGTCCACATGGCGCCAGCCGGCATGACACGCACCGAGGCCGAAGAGTTCACCGCCGGAGCAGAGTGTACGAAATGTCGGCATGGTGTTTCCTATGGCAACAGGACCCGCCCCGCCCACGGCGCTTGAAGTGGGGTCAGGGTCTGCATCGCTTGCTGCATTATCGTTCCCTCTGTCGATACAATCGCGCGCGCTCGCGTTCGCCTTGATAGGCCGCCTGGCGGTGCGTGCGCTCGGCCTCCACCGCGGTCAGCGCTTGCCGCAGATCGCTGGCGAGTTGCGCGAGCAGCCGATCGGGCAGATCGGGGAGCGCGGCGGTGAGGCGGTCACGCCAGGCGACGAGTGCGGTCAGGATGTGGTGCATGGTTCCTCCTTTGTTTCTTCGCCCGTATGCGCCCGCACGGCCCGCACCAGCGCCCCATATTCCGCAGCCGTAAAGAAGCGCTTCTTCGTCGTGCGCTCCTTCTCGTCCCCTAGCCAACGACCGAGGCCGGCAGAACCGAGGATCTCCCAGGCGTGCGCGGCACGGGTGAGCTGCTCATCGGAAAAGAGCGCCATGTCAGGCCGCCAGCGCCAGGGGATACCCCGGCACCTGCACCGCTGGCATCCGCCTCGGTGGTGCTTCCTCAACCTCTGAGAGTCCAGCAACCTGAAGCAGCAGCCGCGCGTAGGCCAGGTCGCGTTCGGCCCGTTCAGCGGCCCGCTCGCTGCCGTACATGATCGTCGTGTGATCGCGCCCAGACATATAGCGCCCGATCTCCACGGTCCCATAACTGTGTTCGCGTGCGGCCCACATCAAAGCCTGGCGGGCCATGGTCAGGCGTGCTGATCTGCCGCGTTTGCCGAGTAACTCCTCTTCGCTGTAGCCGAAGACGAGCGCGGCGCGGGCAAGGAGCGTGTCAAAGCTGGTCATCGGTATCCTCTTCTCTGCCGCGCAATTTGCGCATTTCGGCCCGGTAGCTGGTCGCGACGATCGAAACGATCCGCGCCAGCTCGTCTATCCGATCCGCGACTCGGAACTCGATCCGCTCACGCGCGACGTTACTCGTGAAGATGGTCGCGAGTTGCTGGTCATAGCGGTGCTGGACCAGTTCCAGCAGCATGGACGTGTTGTAATCGGTGCGCTGCTCCGTGCCCAGATCGTCCAGCACGAGGACCGGCACCTCCATCAGCGCCCGCACGCGCGCGGCAGCCGTGCCGTCGTCGAAGCCGTCCTTGATGAAGCGGAGTTGCGCCGGCACCCGCGCATAGATCACCTTGATGTGCCGGCGCGCCAGCGCGCCGGCGATCGCCGCCGTTAGATGGCTTTTCCCCGTCCCTGGCGTGCCGAAAAACGCCAGCCAGCGACGCGGCGCCTCAGCATACTCACACGCCGCCACATAGGCGCGCCGGATCTGGGCGCGCTGCTCTGGGATCGCACAGCCGTGGGCTATCTCGCTGATGGGCCTATCCAGATCGAAATTGTCAAATGTACAGCGCACGAGTTGCGGTCCCAACTCCGCCTCCAGTCCTGCGAGCAACGCCGATCGGTGCGACTCGGTTCGCCCGGCTTGCTCCTCCAACTTGCACCGGCACGGGAAGAGCTTGCCAAAGTGCGGATGGCCGTAGGACACCGCCTCTTTGTAGTACCCCGCGCCACCACAGAGACAGCACCTCGGTAGCGCTGGCGGCGCGTCTTCCTCTTGCCCAAACTCCGCCATCCGCCGGAGGATCGCATCCCGAAACACATTACCAACCGCCCCATCGCCCATCTGGCCCGACCATGGCGGCAACGTCTGGGTGGTTGTGGGCAGCAGAGCTATCCCATCCGCCAGCGGCGTAGTATTCGGCGCCAGCAACGGGCGCCACCCCGCCGGACCTTCGCGGCCGGCCTGTGCCCGCAGTTCGGCCAGTTCCCGATCGCGCGCTGTATCCGCCTCGGCTGCCGCCTGCGCTCGCAGCAGTTCGGCCTGCTGGCGATTCATCCCCGCTTCCTCGATATATTCCTGAAGATCGTGTTCCATCTTCTAGCTCCTCAATCAAACGTCCCCCGTGACGCCAGATCCCAAACACCAGGGCGTTGCCATGGGCAGCCCGACCATCCGCTACCCGCCGCTGGCCAAACTCCAATGCCCGCGCCAGTTCGGCGGGCGTTCGGTCGGGGCAGATCCGCACGATGTCCTGGGCCAGGGGGGGGTGGGCATGGGCTGCAATCAGCGCCCGGTAGAGGTCGTTTTCCGTTTCAGCTTCAGCATACGAATCGCGCGCGCGCGCATGCTGCTCTTGCTGCTGCTTATATAAATAATCATGTACCATAGCGGGGGTGTCAGGGATCATCTGCTGATCCTTGTTTGGAGCCTCAACAGTGCTCGTGATCGGATCATCTGCTGATCCGATCACTGAGGGATGGGCGATATCCTCTTGATCGGGCAGCGGTAGCAGCGTGAGGAGATACCCGCCCTTGCCGCCGTTCAGTGCGTCGTCCCAGGTGCGCTCCAAAAACCCATGCTCAACCAGGATCGGCATGGCCCGGCTGACCGCGCCCTCGCTGAGATTGCCCGCCTTTGCGATCTCGGCGTGGCTCATAATGCCTAGCTCACCGATCTGGAGCGTGGCATGCAAGACATCCAATACCCGGCCGGCGGCCAGCGGCAGCACAAAGGTTGCGGGGTGATTCATCGCGTCCCCCCGTTTTTCCTATTCACGATCACCCGTAACACCCGGATCGTGTACCCCCGCCCGATCGGCTCGCGCTCAATCTCGCGCCGCTCCTCGAGCTGCTGCATGAGCGTCGGGATGCGGCCAGGCGAGCAGCCGATCGCGGCGGCCAGCGCGCGGTGACTGACCTGGATGGAGTGCGCGCCGTCGCTGGAGCGGGCATACAATTCCGTCCTGAGACGGAAGATCGCGGCTGGGACTGTGGTATACTGTGCTTCCACCATTGTTATCCTCCAATGTGTGTACAGGCGGTTGCGGTCGGGCGGTAAGGCCCCGACCGCGCCATTTATTTTATGATGGTCAAATCGTCCTGGTGATAGATCACATCGATGGACGGTAGCCACCGCCCACCTGCGACGAACGGCTGGAGCTGCACAGCCACGCGCTTCTCCGGTTCGTGGTGGCCGTTTGGCGCGTGGGGAGAGAGCCGCAGCACCACGCCGTGCTTGCCGGTCATCGTAAGAACATGCGTTCCTGGTTTCGGCGTGGGGCTATCCTCGGTCAGGCTGCCCCATGTAACGTCGCTTGACATGATTGGTGTTCCCTCCTATACTGTCAGGAGAAGCGCTGCCGCGTTTGGACCCCGACCAGCGCCCCGTTCCGTGAAGTCCCCGGCTTGTCGCTGGGGGCTTCGTTTTGCGCGATCACGTCGTGGAAGATCAACCCCCTCTTTTCGCACCTCCTTCTCGCGGGTGCCTCGCCCCCGGCCCGCGCGGTTGAACCCCCTCGGAAAAGAGGATGCAACCGCCCATGCCGGCTCTTGCGAGCAGCCGTCTGAGACGTGGTATCGTTTTGGTTCGGGGGAAGGGGCCAGGCCTCAACCGTTGCCGCGACCGTTGCCACGGGAAACGACAACAAGCGAAGGGGAACGACGAGCGGCGGCGCGGAGATCGTGCTATACTGCGGTGCGCGTCCCCTGACGATGGGGAACGAAACGCAGTCCGTTATAATGACAATAGCGCACTCCGCGTTGTTTTCCCCATTCTGTTGCGGCCCCCTTCCCCGATCGTTGCCGAAAACGTTGCCGCCCGATTCAAAACCGTGTAAAACCCCTACCCCTGGCGGCGCTTTTGATAGATCCCCTCCAGCTCGCTACTCGCTTCCGCCACCCGATCCGGTAGCGCATGCGCGTAGATCGTCGCGGTCGTCTGGGGGCTGGCATGCCGAAGGACCCCGGCGACGGTCCCGATGTCACGCCCACTCGCCAGAAGCGTTGTGGCGGCCGTGTGGCGGCAGTCGTGGAGCCGCGCCGCATTGATCCCGGCAGCCTGCGCGATCTGGCGGAAGGCCCGATAGATCGTGCTGGCGGGGCAAACCCCGCCGGTCCTGACCGAGACGAAGATATACGGGCTCTCCGCCCAACCCATCGCGCGCCGCTCGACCGCCTGGGTGCGCTTGAGTAATTCCAGGCCAGCGATCAGGCCAGGGCCAAGGGTCAGGACGCCTGTGCTGCCGGCCTTGGGCGTAATCTCCACCCAGCGGCCCTCAATCCGCTGGAGTTGCCTTTTGATCGCCAGGGTGCCCGCAACCGGGTCAAAATCCTCCCAGTGGAGCGCCGGGATCTCACCCCGCCGGAGCCCCAAGAGCGCCAGGTGGATGGCCAGCCCGTAGCGGTGGCCAGCGGCGGCGGCGGTGAGCGCTTGGACCTCATCCGGCGTGAGCGACCGGCCCGGCGTGCGTCCCACGGTCGGGATGCGCACCTTTGCGGCCGGGTTGAGGGCAATCTCGCGCTGTTCAACGGCCAGGTCCAGCGCCTGCACCAGGATCGATTTGAGTTGCCGCACGTGGGTGGGCGCGAGCTGGCGGGCGAACTCATCAAAGACGCGCTGGATCTGCCGGGCCTGGAGGCGGGAAACGCTCGTCCCGCCCAGGCGTGGCGCGAGCTGGTTTCTACAGGCGCCCCGGTAGGACCGCAAGGTGTTCGCCGCCCGGCCCTGCTGCGCGACGACCGCCAGCCAGTCGTCAAGCAGCTCACTGAGCAAGCGCGGCCGGCTGATGACATCCTCACCGCGGTCATGCCGTGCCCGAATTTCCGCCGCCTTGCGCTCCACATCGCGCTTCTTCTGGCCCTCGACCCGCCGCCGGATGCGCTTCCCCGCCGGATCGACTCCCAGGTCGATCCACTCGCACCACCGCCCGTCCTTCGTCGGATGTGCCGCCATTGTTATCGCCTCTCATTTGTGCGCGCCTGCACGTCGCGGCGCGTCTGGGCCTCAATATAGGCCAAGAGGCTGATCCACTCAATACGAACGGCTGTGCCGATCCGCAGCACCTTGATCTCGCCGCGGAGCATCGCGGCATAGTAGTGCTTGTAGAGCGTCGCCGGGTGGATACCCAGGCGCGACGCCGCGTCACGTGGGGAGAGGTAGGGCGGATCGGCTTGTGTGGGGGGTTCCACAGCAGCGCTTCCTATTTACGGTATAATGTCGTAATCACCGGAGTTTAGGCGAAAACGGGACGACCAGGGTACATGTCACCGCACCGTGCTGCGAGGCACGGCATGCATGCGGTCGTGTGTTAGGCGGCGATCTCAGCGGGAGCTTCGATGGTCGCGGGCGGGCGCGATGGGAGCGGTGTCATGTTCACTATCCCAAAATGCTTGCGGAAGATCCGGCGGGCAACCACCGACATGCTTTCGCCTTCAGCTTCGGCGGCCTGTCGCAGTTGCTCAATGATCTCCTCGTCAAGCACGAGTTGGATGGGCGGGCGTCTACCAGTTCGGACTTTCATAGAGTGATACTCCTTTCGTGTATGGAATAATACCACGTATGACAAACTTTCGTCAATAGGGTACGAACCATCTTGTTACTACACCGAGTGATTGTTGAAAGGTTATGCAATGGTTGTTGACAACGATCGCGAGATACACTACCATGCGCCCAGGAGAGAAGGAGCGCGTATGGCCGTGCCTCCGCAAGGGGATCTGCAATGGCAGGCCCTCGCGAATTTTATTAGCGCCAAATTAGCTGAAAAGGGCTGGAGCGACTCGCGCTTGGCGAAGGAATCCGGCGTGGGCGGCGCGACGGTTTCGCGCTTACTCAAGGCGCGCCCGCAACAGATCCAACTCCAGACCTTTGTGGCGTTGGCTGGAGCGCTGGAGGTCGAACTGTGGCGGCTCTTAGAGGTCGCCGGCTACCCGATCGAACAGCCTAGTCCGCCGGCGGAAACAGATCTGCGCTTTGCCCAGCAGCTCGCTCGGCAGCTCGATTCGTTTCCTGAGTTGCGTCCGATCGTGCGCCTGCTCTTTGATCTGGATGAGGCCGATCGCCGTGCGGTGACGGCGTTTCTGAATGCCCTGGCGACTCTGCGTGACGAGGACCGGCAATAAAGGTGTCGATCCACCAGGCGACCGTGAAGAGTCGCCCAAAGCGACTGCGATCCATTGCGCACCTCTGGCTTGGCGGCGAACTCGTTTTCGCCGCGAGCGGGGCGGCGATGCGTCACGGCCTGGCGACGGCGGGGTCAGGTCGCATCGATCGAAGGATCGAGAGCATAGCATATCCGCCGCGTCGGAGTCAAGATCGTGATAAAAGGCGCGTGCCACTCCGATCGACCGTAGCATAGCACATCCGAGCGAAAACGGAAGGGGCGGATGTCGCCATTTTGTCGCCGCTTTGTCGCCAACAAGCGGTGACGATCCAAGGGGGCCGGAATGCAACGAGCGGCAGCGACAATCGGGGTCCTGGTCGTACTGGTGTTGGCGGGCCGTGTGCTGGCTCAGGCGCCCGATTGCACGGTGAGCCGGTGCATCTATTTGCCACATATTCAGGCCAATGGCCCAACTGCAACTCCCACGGCGACACCAACCGTGACAAGCACGGCAACGCGGACGGCAACCCCGACGCGGACGGCAACACCAACCGCAACGAATACCCCGATCCCAACGTTGCCAGCGGTCAAGAACGGCGACTTCGAGTTGGGCAGCAACGGCGATTGGAGTGGGTTTGGCAACACGGCGGTAATCGCGAACACTGGATTGGGGGTGACGCCCCGATCGGGCCAGTGGGTCGCGCGGTTGGGAGCACCGAATACGCTCAGTTCGCTTGGTCAATCGTTTGTATTGCCCGCTGGTCTGTCTGCATACATGCATTTTTACTATCAGATCCGCTCAAGTGAACCGTGTGATTTCCTACCTGACTTCGTGCGGATCAGCGTGAATAGCACAGACGTGTACACCGGCTCGCTCTGCATTGCTTTCAACACGGCCAATTGGGGGTTGTTTACCCTTGATCTGAGCAGCTACGCGGGCCAAACGGTAGATATACAATTTGTTTCCCTGAACTACTCGTCACCAGCCGCGAGTAGCTTCTATATCGACGATGTGTCACTTGATCCAACGCCGAGTTTCTCACGCCGCACGGGCGTTCCTGGCCGGCACGGCGCGAGATCGATAGATCCGAGTTGTTAAGGTCCTGAAAGAACAGCAACCAGCGGTCAGGGACCGCGCGTAGATTCAGAGATTACATCCTGGCTTGCGCCGGTTCCTCGAAGGATAGCAACGAAGAGGGATCGGTCAGGTCACGTGGGCGCTGGCGTTCTTGGTCGGATGGACAGCGCGCCACACACATAGACATCCCCAATCACACAGGAGCCAGTTCACCAATGGCTGTGTGATTGGGGATGTCTATTTCGCTTTCAATTGTACCACCATCACCAACCTGGCGATCCGTGCTTGCCTTGATAAACGCCTCGATCGCGCTTCGCGTGATCCGGCGCTCGCCCCCGACATAGGTGTAACTTAGCTTGACCCCCCCAACGCCCCGCCCCATGTACTTATAGAGAGTCTGCCGGGCGACTCTCAAATACTCCGCAGCCTCTTCAACAGTGAACAGTTGTTCCACGTTCGTGTACCTCCTCGTTAGCCAGTGACGCAAGTATACACACATATAGGAAAGTTGTCAAGTGTATTATCGTCTTTTTACGATAAAGCCCTTGACGACAAGAGTAGACAGATGTATAATACATTCAACAGATAGAGACAGATAGAAAGAAACAGGCACCCGCAATGACCCGCACACCGCACTTCACCGGCAAGCACGGCACCCGCAACTACCGCCAATGGCTGATCGACGAGCCAAAGCGCGCCATCGCCCAGGCTCGGGCCGAAGCGAACGCGAGCCAGACGCTACTAGAGAACGCGCTGGAGCGGGCGGGTGAGCTGTTCGTGGCCGGGCGGTGGAGCGAGGCCAGGGCGATGCTGGCGCTGGCGATGGAAGGGTAGACACGAAGGCATGGCAACACCGAAGATCGACACCTATTTCGCGTCGCTCCATGGGACCGACACCCGCGCCGAAGAGAAGGCGCGGCATATCGGGAATACACCGGAACTGCTGCATGAGTTATTCCTTGATACTTTGACGCTCTGCAAGGACAACATTCGAGCGGAGTTCAAAAAGGCGCGCTTCGACTTCGAGCGACGGGCGCTGATCAGTAAGAACATGGCGATGTACTGGCGGTTGCGTGAGGACCCGGACAAACCGGAGAGCCTGCACAACCAGCAGACATCGCTCGGATTGATTGTTTTCTACCGCGTCGCTGATGCGTGGAGTCGACACCGATAAAGGAGCCACCCCGATGCAGACCACCCTCACGATCAACGAGCCGCGACTCCAGGCCACGGTTATCACCGTCACCGCCGAGAGCCGCGCCGAGATCCTGCTCTACACCCCGCCGGGCGAACTGGCCAACACCTGGTACGCGCTCCTCGTGGACGGTCGGTATTACCACCTCATCATGTGGAAGCACACGATCGGGAGAGCGGAGACGATCGACTCGCTCGATCGGGTGCTGGTCCAGGTCCAGCGGGCCATCGCGGCACTCCAGCCGCCGCCCATCCCGACGCTCCTACCGCAGCGTGACATCGTGCGCGACGCCGAAAGCGGCGACTACGCGATGTACCTGGATGGCGAGCTGGTCGGGTTCGCCCGCACCGCCCACGAGGGAGAGACGACGTTGGATGAGCTGATCTACAGCCGGCTGGCGCATCGCCCGCTCACCAAAGCGGAGACGCTCGCCGCCGATATGGTGGCACGCGACCCCGATCTGCACTTTGCCCAGGCGCTCGATCTGGCGCGGGCGAAGCTCGACACGACGATGGATGCGGCGTAAGTCAAATCCGCCACTGTGGCGGAATTGGAGGGACGAGCTATGATTATCATTGAACTCACCGGCGGCAGCATTGTGCTGCGGAGCGAGGCCGGCCAGGTGATTCGCGTTCCCCTGGCCGAGGCCCCGCGCCTGATCGCCAAAGCCCTGGAGGCGCTCGGTGTCTCCGGCACGCGCTATCAGCAGGGATGGCGGGCGGGTCGGGCCGTGGGCTATCAGGACGGGCTGGCGCAAGGATACGCCCAGCGCGACAGGGAATATGTCATCAGTGCCGATCGGGCGCGGCAGCAGGCGCTTGACGAGGCGCTAGAGCTGCTCGCGGAGAAGGCCAAGGCGGCGTAGAACAGCAAAGGAGACGATCATGGACATTCCAACAATGTACGAAAAAGCGCGGAAACTACTTCTAGAGGAACAGCCCGCGATCTACGCTCTGGGACCACAGCACCCAGACTACCAGAAGGCACTTATCGCGATCGTCGATCGCCTGACGCGCACCAACCAGGAGGCATGGGAAGCGGCGGACAGGCGACGCCTGGCCAGGAACCAGGAATCGGGAAACCAGGAAGTGTAAGATATCCCGGCCAACCGATCCTTATGAAAGTGAGCCCCACCATGACCGATCGACCCATCCCCTCCCGTAAGAACATGAGCGCCCCCGGTGCCGCCGTTCGTCCCGGCACGCGCGCGAGCGGCCCTGTCACGGCAGACGATGCGCCGGCCGACAGTGACCCGATGCAGTTTGACCAGCCGCCGGACGAGCCGCCCAGTCCACCCCGCCCGGCCCCAACCTTCACCATCCATGCACTCCTTGACGATTTCCCGCTCGACGTGTCCTTCAGCGGCACCGCCGAGCAGCTCGCCGCCACGATCAGGCGACTCCGAGAGATCGGCGCGGTGCCACCCACACCAGCGGCGCGCCAGGCAGTTGAGGAAGAGAAACAGCGCACGGCCCCGATCTGCGAGTTCCACGGGCCGATGAAGGAAAGCACGAAGGCACCGGGGACCTGGTTCTGCACGAAGAAAATGGGCGATGGCAGCTACTGCAAGAGCAAGGCGTAACGCTATGACCGATTGCGCATCTATCCGCGCCTCCGTCGCCGCCCTGCTCACCCGGCCCGGCGCGACCATCAGCGCCAGTGTGGCCTCGCATATCGCGGGCTGCGCGGTGTGTCGCGGCGCGCTCGCCCTCCTGGCGGCAGAACTGGTGCCGATGCCGCCGGTCGTGCCGATTCTGTGTGATGACGCGGATCTGGCCGGCTTCCTGGACCTGGAGGGGGAAGCCGGCACGCTCGCGGCTGTCCAGGAGCAGCCAGGGACGTGGTGGCATCTGTGGTTGTGTGACGACTGCGCGACGGCCTACGCGCGGTTTCAGACATTGAGGGAGGCGTGAGCATGGAACTTGGAACGATCGCCGATGCGCTCGGTATCGCCGGCGCACTCTTCGCCTTGCTCGCCTGGATTCAGGCGCGCGGGACCCGGCGGGACGCAGCGAAGGAGCGGGCACGCCAGCAGGAACGGATCGACCTGGCGCTACTCCTGACGAGCGCGCAAGAGCAGCGGCTACTCCCCCTGGCGCTTTCTCGGCAAGAGCTGACCCGCGCGGAAGTGCTGGGCCGGCTCGGCATGTTGCCGATGAAGGAGCTTGGGCGGCGCTTCAGTCTCTCGTATCTCGCCCGCCCAGCCTTCCTAGAGCAACTCCGCGCGGCGCAAGCGGGCGACGGCCCCGCCACGATCGTGATTCCGTGTTCGCGGCAAGAGTTCGATCAGTTCATGTGAGGCGACGAAGCAGCCGCGCGGGCGGCGGGGGCGCGGTTTCAGTGGGCGGGGGAGTGGTTGAAAGGTGGGCTGTCCTGACCTGTCGGGAGTGGGAAGTGGGGGTTGCAATCTGTGATTGAACAGTGTATAATTCAATCAGTTAGGAAAGCAAGTGCGAAAGGCAAGAAAATGGCAATCGAAGTAAAGATCCCCACCAGTGGATGGGTTCAGGAGCCGATCCCTGGCGCGCGTGACATCCTCCGTGATCTCGGCTGCCCGCGCGCAGTTACAGAGATTGAAATCACGCCGAAAAACGGCCAGCGACGCTGGCTCTCCGTCTCGCTGGTCCAGGTCGGTAAGGAGGTCGAGATCGAAGACGCGGTGGTGTACGCCTATGCGCCCGAAGGCGGCAAGATCGAACTTGGCGGCGCGATCCACTGGGACATCCGGTTGGTGCGCTAGTGCCTGAGAGGCGACGGTTGAGTGAGTAGTAAAAAGGAGTCCAGCTATGCCAGTCACTTTCAACGGGGTCACAAACGAGACAGTGGATCATATCCGAGGTCGGAACGGCGAGATCGTCATTCCCGCTGGGACGCGGGTAGAGGTAGACGACACCGCGCTGCCCTGTTGGGCGCGCTATCAGGGCAAGGTCTATCGGGTTTCACTCTCTGATATGAGCAGCCACGAGGTCATGATCGATGGGGTCTATATCCCCGGTTGTGGCCCGCAGGACGAGGAATGACAGGTAACAGGCGGGGCGGCTCAACGCCAGGTAGCCGCCCCAACAACGGCGGAAAACGCGAGCCAGGGCCAGGCAAGAAGCTCGGCCCGCCGCGCCAGCGCTTCCGCCTGGCAACCCCGGAAGAAGCGGAAGCCTTCGCCCAGCTCGCCGCCGATCTCGGTTTCCCAGACGGCCAGGCGCTCCTTGACGCCCTCACCCGCCGCTACGACGCCCAGCCCGGCCTGGTCAGGCTCGGCCTCAGAGACGCACTGCTGCCGGCGGACGAGCGCAGAGTCGCGGCGGCGATCGTTGACGAGATGCTGGCGGAGCGGGGCGCGGGGCCGCCGGGGGAGTTTGTGTTGTAGTGCCGCCTGAGTGCGGCAAGGAGCATGAGATGAACGAGATGTTGCAGCAGGCGAAGAGCGCGCTACAGCCCGTAGCGCACTTGTTTACGCCAGACCAGGCCGAGATTTACGAGAAGGTACTAGTCGTGACTGGTCGCGATCGGCGGTGCTACGATGCCTGGCGGCTCCGCCTCAACGGAAACGAGGCCGCCGGCATGGCGTTGTTTTATGCCATGCGCATGTTCTCACCCGCCGCGATCGGCGGGATATATCAGGGCTCGACGGACGAGGCGCGCGATCTGCTGGCGAGCGCGCGAGAGTGGGCGCAACGCGGATGATGACGAGTGCCGCGCGATGCGGCGAGGGGAATTGGGATGAACATCAATATCTATCAGGAGTGTCGGACAGCGGCGGAGAAACTGGAAGCGCTGGAGACGGCTCTGGGAGAGCTTCGGCGGGCTTGGGACGTGGCCCAGTCCTCGCTTGATCGCTACGCCGTGTCGGACATGGCGGGCCGTGTCGTGCGGTGGGCGCAGCGAACGCGGGTCCCCACCGATCCGAGCGTTGATGTGACCCAGGCCGTTGCTGCTATCCAGGCGGCGACGCGATGGCATCAGGACTGGGTTTGGGCGACGGCCTCGCCTGCTGGAAAGCAGGCGATCAATCAAACGGCTGATGAGTGGCGGTTGTCGCGCCGGTGAGTCCAGCTACGGGGGAGTTTGTGCTGTGAGCGCACCTGTCGGTATCCTCCGCTGGGACGCGCGGAGTCGCCAACTGACCATCTCCGAGCTTACTGGCGGGGCTCGGCTACCCCCACCAACTCGTGATCGAGCGCGTGGGGGATGGCGGCCTGATCCTCTATCAGGTGGGCGATCCGCGCATCTCGCCAGGCGCAAAGATCCGCAAGGTCAACTATCCGCAGCGGGCCAAGCCGCGCCTGTCGATCGGGGAAGAGGCGGCAGTCGCGCTGGGACTGATGGGCGGGCGCTACCAGGCGCGCGTTGAGCGCGGCGCGATCGTCGCGGTGGTGTGGCGGGAAAATGAGCCGTCCTGACCTGTTATGGACGGGCGAGCGGGCCAGTTTTGGTATTGACAAAACCTAACATTGCCTGTATAATGCTCAGTATAGGAATTGATAAAAGCAAACAAGGAGCAAGGCAATGAAACCAGCAGTTGAGATGAGCATTGAGGAATGGATCGCCTTTGCTGCCGAGCGGTACGGCGTTTCGGCAGAACTGGTGCGCCAGTTTGAGGTGCATGAGAACGTCCCGCAACTGGTCAAGGATCTGCGGGCGCAGGGCGTGGCCTATGACCACAATTTCGAGAGCATTGCCTGGAATCGCTGGGGCAATCGCCAACGCGCGGTAAAGCACGCGGCGCGCAATGCCCAGCAGCAACAGGCCCAGCAGATCAGTGATGCGGAACTGACACCGTACCTGCGCGAGAACGGCTACTACAGTGAGGCGGCAATCATGCAGGCTGCCGGTCTGGACAGTAATACCTCGCTCTTCTTCGCCATCTTTGGCGACGGCGACCACGCCGACAACCCCGACGCACCTCCAGCGCCCTACCGCGTGCTGCTGGATGCGGCCCGCCAGCGAAACGCTGCCCGCGACGCGGCGAAAGAGCAGGAGGCAGAGGAGGAGGCCCGCGCGTTGGTGCAACAGGCGGAACCGTGGAGTCGCGCGGTGTGGGACCGCCTGGTCGAACTCCGCTTCGCGACGCGCCACACCGAGGATGGCGGTGAGCGCGGATACCGATCCGCATCCTACGCCCTGACCGAACGGGGTGAGCAACTCCTTGATCCAAACTATCGCGCCCCTGGCTTGTATAGCGATCAGGCGGGTATCGATGGCTAAAGAGAAATCGAAGCGAGGCGGCCTCCGCATCAAGAACCCTGGAGGCCGCCCGCCCAAGTCGCTGACGGATCGCAAGGCGTGGAAGGACAAGATCGCGATCCGCATCTCGATCAAGGCGGCGGCGCAACTCCAGCAATTGATGCTGCGGCAAATCGATGGGGTACACTCTCCAGATGAAATGATTGAGCATCTGATCGGAGAGGAAATCAAACGTGGCCCTCAAAAAGACTGACCCCTGGTACGTTCCGCTCCCTGACAGCCGCTCCGACCTGGAGGCGAATCGCCGCTATGCCCGCGCGGTGCGACTCTCTGAGATGCGCGAGTACATCGCTCGCGTGGAGCGGATGGATGGTCGGACACAGGCACACTATGCCGATGGGGTCGCTTACCGGCGGGGGTGTCTGGAGCGGTGGCAAGACTACCTGGATGGAAAGATCGAGAGTCCGACCGGACGACGGATGAAGGCTGAATGAACCTCCTGATTGACTCGCCCGCCCTCTCCGCCCTACGCCTCAACCGCCTGGCGCGCGGCCGGGTCTACTACCTCGCTGAACCGCCGATCCTCGGTATCCTGGTCGTGCGCTGGGAGGCGCGGCTCCAAGACATCGCCGGCCTGGTCGTGGATGCCAGCCTGGGCTACGAGCCCGGTGTCGAGGGCTGGTGCGCGACGGGGTACGCGGGACACAATCACGGGAAAGCCACGCTCTACCGGGTGGTCGATGGGGCAGCCGAGACGACCTTGAGCGCGGTGCTGGCGGTGTGGCGTGGGCGCTACCCGATGCGGTAGCTTTGAAAGGAGACATGGGATGAGCGTTCAGTGGGGGCAGCAGCGGACTATCACGCCCGCGCCCACATCGCGCGGCTGCACGAGAAATACAGAATCGGGCGGCAGTTTGGGGGGTCCTGGCTACTCAGACAGGGGGACATCGAGCGGTACCCCCCAGATCAGAAGTATCGTCAAAAGGAGATGGCTATGGATAGATCAGCGCTACATCAGCAACTTTTGCAGGTGACGACAGAGGTTATCCCGATGCGTCTGGCGATCAAGCTCGCCCCGGTAGAACTGGTAGCGCACGTGATCCGCGTGCGCTGGCCGATGACCATGGACGAGGCCCGCGCGCAGAACCGCCAGGGCTGGACGCTCGCGCACTATGCTGAGGAGAACGGCAAGGTCTTCTCCTCCAGCGATGCCGTCTACAGCGAGAGTTCGTTGCGCCAGGCATACGATCTGGCGCAACAGTGGGTAGGTTCCCTCAACCCTCATCCCTAACCCCCAGGCCCCGCCAGCGCGAACGTGTGCGGCTCTTCGCCGGCGGGGCCTGGGTTTCTGCTATGATACCATAGGCTCCTACGATAGTCCTGCGTGGTTGACATAGCGAACATCTATCGCTATACTGAGAACGTGCGGCCCGGCGGGTTGAAAGACCCGACAGCGACCTATGGAGCCGGGCGCCATGACCCTCACGATCGACACCACGAGTCACCGCAGCCCCAACCACAGCGATCGATTAGGCGCCGATATCGATATGCTGATCCTCCACACGGGAGAGGGCACGAAGGCGTCGGACCTCGCAACCCTCCTCAATAATCGCGTTCCGATCGAGGATCGTGTTTCCTCACACTACTATGTCGATCGTGCGGGCAACGTCTACGAACTAGTCGATCCTCGGTTTGCCGCCTGGCACGCGGGGGCATCCTCCTGGTTGGGCCGGGGGAGCGCGAGTATCCGCGATCACAGCATTGGGATCGAAACTGAGCATAAGCGCGGTCAGACGTGGCCCGCCGTGCAGCGTGAGGCGCTGCGGCAACTCTGCCTGCTGCTGATCGAACGCTACGACATCCCGCAACGGATGGTGGCCGCGCACCGCTGGATTGCACCTGGCCGCAAGCCTGATCCGACCGATTGGTTGGATGAGGAGTTGCACGCCTGGATCGCGGCACTCTACTCCGGCCGCAACCGGCTTGGGCCGCGCAAGGTGCTGGGCTTGCCGATTTATCAGCGCCAGAGTGGGAATGGACCGATCGCGGGCTACCTTGGCCCGAACGATCCCATTGAGATCGATATGATCTATCCGGCGGATGGGACCGCGCACTTGAGGGATTCGCGCGGCTTCGTGCATCTGGATGGTTTGGAGGGGTAATCATGGAAGGACTTACGGAAGGTCGCATCGTCCATTATGTGCTGCCCGATGGTCCACACGCCGGCGAACACCGGCCGGCGATGGTAGTCAAGGTGTGGCGGCAAGGGGACGGCTCGCCGCCCGCGAACGGGTATGCCAACCTTCAGGTGTTCGTGGACGGGACAAACGACTACCCCAAGTACAATGGTTCGGTGTGGGTCACATCGGTCGAATACTCCGAGGTGCCAGTGGCGCGCACCTGGCACTGGATCGAAAAGGCATAGCGGGGAGCCGAGCCGCGACGGGCCGCGCCAACGACCCGCCGCGTACACACCGCGTGGAGGCGCGGCATGCATGGACATTCTACCGGATGATCAGGGTAGCACATCTGCGCTAGGTGTTGACGCGATTACCGCACTCACGACCGAGATCGGGGCGCGGATCGCGGGGCTTTTGCACCTCGTCATTCGGCGGGCCGCATCAAGCGCGGCGGATGATGCGATTACGGAACTCACGACCGAGATCGCGCAGCTCATCGCGGATCTGCTGGCGCTCATCATTGGCCGTGCAGCCTCACAGTCCGCATCCGCCGTGGTCTTTGTTGCTGACGACCTGACCGAAGTCAAGGAGCGGCTCGACGCGCTGGAAGAACGGGCGCGCACCGTCGGCGGCCCGTCGTGAGCAACGGCACCAACGCCTACGTTGACGATCTGCGCGGCGCCCTCACGCGACGGATCGCGCGGCTGG
>Ga0134127_10000292_pt1 | contig 52919 bp, 48 predicted proteins | sample KB31753_FD_96459 | JGI IMG/M metagenome (GOLD analysis project Ga0134127, IMG submission 96459) | Terrestrial soil microbial communities with excess Nitrogen fertilizer from Kellogg Biological Station, Michigan, USA - KB3-175-3 | ecosystem: Environmental > Terrestrial > Soil > Unclassified ...
ATGAAGCACCGCGGGGTGATCTGCGACAAGTGCGGCGTCGAGGTGACGCAGGCGAAGGTGCGCCGCGAGCGCCTCGGGCACATCGCGCTCGCCACGCCGGTGAGCCACGTGTGGTTCTTCAAGGGGCTGCCGAGCCGCATCGGCCACCTCCTCGACATCTCGCTGCGCGATCTCGAGCGCATCCTCTACTTCGAGGGCTACGTCGTCATCGACCCGGGCGAGAGCGACCTGAAGCAGAACCAGCTGCTCAACGAGGAGCAGTACCGCAAGGCGCGCGAGGACTTCGGCAACAAGTTCCGCGCGCAGATGGGCGCCGAGGCGATCAAGGAGCTGCTCAAACGCGTCAACATCGAGAAGCTCGCCGAGGAGCTGCGCGTGAAGATGCGCAACGAGAACTCGGTGCAGAAGAAGCTCAAGTACGCCAAGCGGCTGAAGGTCGTCGACAGCTTCCGCAAGTCGAACAACCAGCCGAACTGGATGATTCTCGACGTCGTGCCGGTGATTCCGCCGGAGCTGCGCCCGCTCGTGCCGCTCGACGGCGGCCGCTTCGCCACCTCGGACCTGAACGACCTCTATCGCCGCGTCATCAACCGCAACAACCGGTTGAAGAAGCTGATGGAGCTGAAGGCGCCGGACGTCATCATCCGCAACGAGAAGCGCATGCTGCAGGAGGCGGTCGACGCGCTGTTCGACAACGGCCGCCGCGGCCGCGTGCTGCGCGGCGCGAACAACCGGCCGCTGAAGTCGCTGTCCGACACGCTGAAGGGCAAGCAGGGGCGCTTCCGCCAGAACCTGCTCGGCAAGCGCGTCGACTACTCGGGCCGTTCCGTCATCGTCGTCGGGCCGGAGCTGAAGCTGCACCAGTGCGGCCTGCCGAAGAAGATGGCGCTCGAGCTCTTCAAGCCGTTCATCTACAACAAGCTCGAAGAGAGACAGCTGGTCGCCACCATCAAGCAGGCGAAGGAGATGGTGGAGCAGCAGCGGCCGGAGGTGTGGGACATCCTCGAAGAGGTGATCCGTGAGCACCCGGTGCTGCTGAACCGCGCACCGACGCTCCATCGGCTCGGCATCCAGGCGTTCGAGCCGGTGCTGGTCGAGGGCAAGGCGATCCGCATCCACCCGCTCGTCTGCACGGCGTTCAACGCCGACTTCGACGGCGACCAGATGGCGGTCCACATCCCGCTGTCGCCGGAGGCGCAGATCGAGGCGTCGGTGCTGATGATGTCGAGCAACAACATCCTCAGCCCGGCCAACGGCGCGCCGATCGCGGTGCCGTCGCAGGACATCGTCCTCGGCTGCTACTACCTGACGAAGGCGAAGAGCGGCGCCAAGGGCGAGGGGCGGGCGTTCGCGCACATCAACGACGTCGTCCTCGGCCTCGAGGCGGGCGAGCTCGAGACGCTGAGCCCGATTCGCCTCCGCTACACGGGCATGCTGCTCGACCTGACCACGGCGCGCGACGACCAGGACGTCATCCACACCGAGGTCACGGAGGTGAAGGGGAAGATCATCAACACCACCGTCGGGCGCGTGCTGCTCAACGAGCAGCTGCCGAAGCAGATGCCCTACGTCAACGGCCTGCTGAAGAAGAAGGGGCTGCAGCAGCTGGTGCAGAAGTGCTACCTGTACTTCGGCCTCGAGCGCACGGTCGACATGCTCGACGCGCTGAAGAACCTGGGGTTCACCTACGCCACGCGCTCGGGGCTGTCGATCGGCATCGACGACCTCGTCATCCCGGGCAACAAGCAGCAGCTCGTGGACAACGCGCGTAACGAGGTGATCAAGGTCGAGCAGCAGTACCTCGAGGGCGCCATCACCAACGGCGAGCGCTACAACAAGATCATCGCCGTCTGGTCGGAGGTCACCGAGAAGATCGCCGACGAAATGTTCGGCGAGATGGCGGAGCTCGATCGCACGGGCCGCAGCTTCAACCCGGTCTACATCATGGCCGACTCGGGCGCGCGCGGTTCCAAGCAGCAGATCCGCCAGCTGGCCGGCATGCGCGGCCTGATGGCGAAGCCGTCGGGCGAAATCATCGAGACGCCGATTACCAGCAACTTCCGTGAAGGCCTCACCGTGCTGCAGTACTTCATCTCCACGCACGGCGCGCGCAAGGGCCTCGCGGACACGGCGCTCAAGACGGCCGACTCGGGCTACCTGACGCGGCGCCTGGTGGACGTCGCGCAGGACGTGATCATCTCGGAAGACGACTGCGGCACGCTCGACGGCATCGAGGCGCGGGCCATCGTCGAGTCGGGCGAGATCATCGAGCCGCTGCGCGACCGTATCGTCGGCCGCGTGACGCTCGAGAAGATCGTCGACCCCTTCGGCGCCGGCACCATCTGCGAGCTGAACGACGAGATCGACGAGGACAAGGCGTCGGCGATCCAGGAGAGCGGCATCGAGAAGGTGAAGATCCGCTCGGTGCTGACCTGCGCCGCCCGCCGCGGCGTGTGCAAGCGCTGCTACGGCCGCGACCTGGCGACCGGCCGGCTCGTCGAGCTCGGCCAGGCCGTCGGCGTCATCGCCGCGCAGTCCATCGGCGAGCCCGGCACGCAGCTGACGATGCGCACGTTCCACATCGGCGGCACGGCGTCGCGCGTCTCCGAGCAGAACACGCTCGATGCGCGCCACGCCGGCACGGCGCACTACGAGGGGCTGCAGGTCGTCGAGACCCACAAGGAAGGCGGCCAGCTGATCGTCATGAACCGCAACGGGTCGATCGTCGTCAAGGACGAGAAGGGGCGCGACCGCGAGCGCTACCCGATCGTCTACGGCGCGCGGCTGAAGGTGAAGGACGGGCAGAAGGTCGAGGTTGGCCAGACGCTCGTCGAGTGGGACCCGTACACGTTCTCGATCCTCACCGAGGAGCCGGGCACCATCCGCTTCAAGGACATCATCGAGGGGATGACGGTGCACGAGGAGGTGGACGAGGTCACCGGTCTCTCGCGCTTCATCATCGTCGACTCGCCGGACGAGAAGAAGCAGCCGACGATCGAGATCAAGGACAAGGCGGGCAAGACCGCGCGCAAGTACCACATGCCATCGCACGCGCACCTGATGGTGCAGGACGGCGAGACCGTGGAAGCGGGCGACGTGCTCGCGAAGATCCCGCGCGAGACGACGAAGACGAAGGACATCACGGGCGGCCTGCCGCGCGTGGTCGAGCTCTTCGAGGCGCGCAAGCCGCGCGACCCGGCGGTCATCTCCGAAATCGACGGCGTCGTCAAGGACGGCGGCGTCGCCAAGGGACAGCGCAAGATGATCATCGTCCCGGACGACTCGACCGAGCCGAGGGAGTACGCGCTGCCGCGCGGCGTGCACGTCAACGTGCACGAGGGCGAGCGGGTGCGCGCGGGCGAGCAGCTGATGGACGGCCCGAGCAACCCGCACGACATCCTGCGCGTGCTCGGCGAGAAGGAGCTGCAGAAGTACCTGGTGAACGAAATCCAGGAGGTCTACCGGCTGCAGGGCGTCAACATCAACGACAAGCACATCGAGGTCATCGCGCGGCAGATGATGCGGTGGGTGAAGATCGAGGACGTGGGCGACACCGAGTTCCTCATCGACGAGCAGGTGGACAAGTTCCGCTTCCTCGAGGAGAACGAGCGGGTGATCGGCAGCGGCGGCCGTCCGGCCACCGCGCAGCCGCTGCTGCTCGGCATCACGAAGGCGTCGCTGTCGACCGACTCGTTCATCTCCGCGGCCTCGTTCCAGGAGACGACGCGGGTGCTGACCGAGGCGTCGATCAGCGGCAAGATCGATCACCTGCGCGGGCTGAAGGAGAACGTGACGATGGGACGGCTGATTCCCGCCGGCACGGGCTTCGAGTGGTATCGCCACGTGCGGATCCCGGCGGACGAGCCGCCGCCGCCGCCGGCGCCGCCGCAGCCGACGGAGGAGGACATGGATCTCGATCGCGAGATCGAGTACGCGTTCGACACCGAGGAGCCGATGGCATCGCGGCCGCCCGCGGGCGACATCGAGTAGTCAGCTGGCAGGACGGACGTAGAGGCGGACCTTCAGGTCCGCGTGCAACAGGCAGTTGGCAGTTGTAGGGCGGGTCCTTTCGGACCCGCCGGATTATCGGGGCACGGAGAATTTATTTCTCCGTGCCTTTTTTGTTGTACACGTGGCAGCGACTTACCCGAGCACTCGTTTGACAGGTGCATGCGGCAGCGCGATGATCGGCGCCGCGCCTGCGGACAATCGGCAGCCGTTAATCGTTCCTCTGTTCGGGAGGATTCCATGCGACTTCGTAAGATGCCCGCCATCGTAGCGGCGGCTGTGTTCGTGGCGTTCGCGTTCGCACCCGCCAACGCCCAACAGCCCCAGCGCCCGCCATCGCTGCGTCTCTATGTTCTCGACTGCGGCATCATTACGCCGGCGAACGTCGACAACTACGGCTTCAAGGCGAACGAAGTCGCCGAGATGCGAATGATCACGCCGTGCTTCCTGATCGTTCACCCCCGCGGAAGCCTGATGTGGGATACCGGCGAAATTCCGGACAGCGCCTTCAAGGATGGCGTCTCGCCGCAGAAGCTGAATGCGTTCACGGTCGATCGCCCGCTGCTCCCGCAACTCGCCGCGATCGGCTACACCCCGGCCAACATCACCTACCTGGCCCTGTCCCACTACCACGGCGACCACGTGGCCAACGCCAGTCTGTTCGCCCGTTCCACCTGGATCGTGCAGAAGGGCGACCGCGATCCGATCCTGGCCCCGCGGCCGGCCAACCCGTCGGCAACCGGCCGTGTGCCGGACGCAAAGTTTTTCGAGGGCCTCGCCAACAGCAAAACGGTTGTGCTCAACGGCGAGGATCACGACGTGTTTGGCGACGGCACCGTGGTCATCAAGTCCACGCCCGGTCATACGCCCGGGCACCAGTCCCTGTTTCTCAAGCTCGCCAGGACCGGGAACGTTCTGTTGTCAGGCGACCTCTATCACTATCCGGAAGAGATCACGTACAAGAAGATTCCCTCCTTCGACAGCAACAAGGAGCAGACCGCGCAGAGCCGCGAGAGGATCGAAGCATTCGTCAGGCAGAACCGCGCGCAACTGTGGATCCAGCACGATTACACGGCCGGGACGAAGCGGAAGATGGCTCCGGAATATTACGATTGAGGCGCGGGCGCCTACAGAATTCCGCGCGCGACGAATGCCGCCCTCACCTTCACCGCGGCGCTGTTTCCGTACACCCGCCGCGCGGTATCGACGGTCCTGGCCGCAAGCTGCGGCATCGTCGGATTCGCCAGTCCGAACTGCGCCTCGAGAATGATCGTGTCGGCCGTGGTGTGTCCGAGCGCGTTGCGGATATCCCAGAGCGCGCGCGACCAGATCATGCCGTCGTGGTGCACACGGCCGTTCAGATCCTGCGGATAGCGCAGGTTGGTATCGACCCTGCGCAGGCAGTGGGGCACGGTCGACGTGTAGGAGACGGAATCCCAATCGGCCACGCACGGCGCGTCGGGTGTCGGCGCGACGAGGTTCGACACCGTGACCGCCCAGTAGTCGGCGAACCCCTCCCCGATCGAACCTGCCTCGATGGAGGCACCGAACCCGAACGGCGTCTGCTGCGAATCCTGGATGGCGTGACCGTACTCGTGCAGAATGACCTCGGCATCCTCCGCATCGTCGACGCCGCCCTTCCCGAAGCGCAGCAGATCCTTTTTGTCCCACGAGAAGGAATTGTCGATGCCCAGCTGGTTGATGCGCACGTCCTGTGACTCGTTGTTGATCGGGCGGAACGCGCCGCTGCCGAATCCAAGCCGCTGGATGTAATTCTGCGCCTCGGTGATCCAGTAGTACGCCATCACCTGCTCGAACCCGTCATCGTGCCTGTCATAGGTAAACGTATTCGTCGGCGAAAACGCGGGATTCCCGGTCTCGCTGACGACATTTGCCCAGTCGCCTCTCAGGAAGCCGCTGCCATCGAGGTTGGTGAGCGTGACGGCGTGATACGCGGGCTGTAGCGCCGCATAGTCGGCGTCCTTCTGATCGGTGAGCGTCTGGTCTTGCAGATCGGCCACGGGATTCGGCAGGAACACCGTGCCGGTGCCCGTCGTCGATCCGGATCCGGTGGCGGCGGCGCGCGCGGCAATGCTTGCTGCCAGCGCCAGTGAAAGCGCGATGAACGTTCGTCTCATGACAGCTCTCCTGACGCGCCCGGAAGCGCGAAGCGATTGATCGGCTGACGCGCGAAGGCGCCGCGCGGCGTGGATGGCCCGTCCGCACGGCGCGAATCATTGCCCCGGCGAAGTGTCCTGTCAAATGCCATCTGCCGTGCGCTACGCACAATGCCGCACCTGCGCGCATCATGTAGGGCGGGTCCTTTCGGACCCGCCGGAAGAGTCTGCACATGAAGCCTCGCCACGGAGCAAGGCACGGACACTCATTTGTCCGTGCCTTTTTTCTTGAGCGGAGTCGCCGCGACGCCAATGCGTCGGCGGTTCCTGAAAGCCGCAGTCGGCATTAGTGATCGTTGTTGACACGACCAGCATGAGGAGTATCGTTGAGCTCCTTCGTTCCCTCGTCTCCGTCCCCTCGGTGGCCGTACCCGAAGGCTTTTCAGCTCGCCATCATGTTGGCTCGGTTTACGCGAACTCCCAGCGTCGCCACACTAGGAGCAGTCATGACCAAGTCGACGACCTAATTGACATGCGCGAAGGCGTTGTCTGTTCAAAAGGCAGGAACCGGTGCGTCGAACGCTGTCTCTGATCGTCCTGATTCTCTGCGGCGCCTGTGGCCGCACACTGTCCCATTCATACTTGTTCGTTTGGACAGGTGATGCCGCTCAAGAAGCGAGCGACTTCCTCGCGGTCATCGATGCGGATCCTGGATCGCCGCGTTTTGCAAGCGTTATCGCGTCAGTTCCAACGGGCGCAACCGGCACGCAGCCGCATCACACGGAACAGGAAATGCCACCAAACGGGCCTCTCTTGGCAAACGGCTTTCATGCCGGCCGCACGTGGTTATTTGACCTGACGCAGCCCTCGAACCCGCGCATTCTCGCAAGTTTCGGCGATATCGCCGGATACAGTCACCCGCATACGTTCGGGAGACTCCCAAACGGTCATGTCCTTGCGACGTTTCAGTATCTAGCAGGCGCTGGCGCGATGCTGCACCCGGCTGGACATGGTTCGGAACAGGTGACCGAACATTCGATTGGCGGTCTCGTCGAGATGGATGAGCGCGGCCACCCATTCCGCAGTGGCAGTGCCAACGACTCCCAGATCGAGGACAAGCGAATCTACCCGTATAGCGTGGTCGCGTTGCCTGAGTTTGATCGGGCGATCTCGACCACAACGGATATGGATCATGCGGATACGACGCAGACGTCTCAGTGGGTGCAGATCTGGCGGCTATCGGATCTGAAATTGTTGCGAAGCATTGCTGTCCAACCGGGTCCCCGGGGTGTCTGACCGGCGAGCCGCAGGTGCTGTGCGACGGACGAAGCGTCTATATCCATACGTTCAATTGCGGGTTGTACCTTCTACGGGGTATCGATCGTCCGGAACCGACCGTCGCATTCGTGGCGGCATTCGAGGGAAAAGGCTGCGGTGTCCCAATTGTGACAGGTCACTACTGGCTTCAGACGGTTCCGGATGCGCATGCGCTGATCGCTCTGGATATCGTGAACCCTGATCAACCGCGTGAGACGTCGAGAGTCGTGATAGGAGACGACGAGTCACCGCATTGGATACGTTCGATACCGAGGAGCAGATGGCGTCACGGCCAACAGCAGGGGATGTCGAGTAGCGGGCTGGCTCGTCGGGGATCCGGGATTGGGGATCGGGGATCCGACGGACGTACAGGCGTACCTGCAGGTCCGCCTCGCCACGGAGCAAGGCCCGGACACTCATTTGTCCGTGCCTTTTTCTTGTACGCACGAATCTCATCATGGAGGATTGCACGAAGCCGGCGGTTTGGTCCGGCATGGCTACGCTACAATGCCGCACCTGCGCGCATTATGTAGGGCGGGTCCTTTCGGACCCGCCGGAAGAATCTGCATATGAAGCAAATCACAGCAATCACAGTCGTCGGAATCCCACTGGCGTGCGCTGCGGCTCTCTCGTTGTCCGCAGCGCCCAGGCAGACGATGCTGATGAATCGGCTGGGACCGTCGGCCATGGTGCTGTACGTCGCCAACGCGGACGGCTCGGGGGAGCGGCCCGTCTTCGACGCGTCGGGGTTCGATTACAACGCCTCGTTCTCACCCGATGGGCAGTGGATCGTCTTCACGTCGGAGCGGGCCGGCTCGGGCCAGGCCGATATCTACCGCGTGCATCCGGACGGCTCGGCCCTGGAGCGGCTCACCGACGACCCCGACCTGGACGATCAGGCGGTCATTTCGCCTGACGGCCGCCAGGTGGCGTTCGTCTCCACGCGCGGCTCCCATACGGCGAACATCTGGACGCTCGACCTGACGACGCGCAAGCTGCGCAATCTCACCGGCGGCCAGGCGCTGCCGGCAGCCCCGGCCAATCTCAAGGGCGCGTTCCGTCCGGCTTGGTCGCCCGACGGCAAATGGATCGCCTTTACATCGGACCGCCACTACCCGTTCCGGCCCCACAAGCTGCCGGCACCGGGCTGGGAGCATCTGCAGGAGCTGAGTGTTTACGTGATCCAGGCCGACGGCACCGGCCTTCGCCGGGTGACGTCGGCCGGTATGACGACGGGATCTCCGAGGTGGTCGCCCGACGGCCGCCGTCTCGTCTTTTACGAGCTCGACACGGCGCTCACCTTCGCCGCGCGCATCGTCGCGCAGCCGATGGTGACGTCGCAGATCGTATCCGTCGACGTGGCGACCGGCGCTCGAACCGTCCACACGTCAGGCCCGGGTCTCAAGGTGTCGCCGCAGTTTTTGAACGCGGACCGCGTCGCCTATCTCGTGAAGGCTGCGCCGCGTGGAATGCAAACGGGCGTGGCGTTTACGACGGGCGGCGGCGCACCGGGCGGCGGCGCGACGGCCGGGACGTTCCGAAATCCCTCCTGGTCGCCCGACGGCCAGCGCGTCGTCTTCCATCGTCCCGACTTCACGGCCCGGAAGCAGAATCAGCCGCTGTATAGCTGGGATGCGGACACCGAGATGCGCTACACCGATGTGTTCCCGCAGTTCTCGAAGGAAGGGCGGCTCGCGATCAGCCAGCTCAATAACCTGGCCACGCCGCAGGCGGCCATTTCGGTGATGAACGCGGACGGGTCGAACGCGCGAGTCGTCTTCTCGGACAAGTCGGCGCCCGCGTTCGTGCCGACCTGGTCGCCGGACGGTCAGTGGATCGCGTTCGGAGTCGGCGGCTTCTTCGGCGCACGCGAGGAACGACCGGCCCGGATCATGATGGTGCGCGCCGACGGGTCGCAGCCGAAGGACGTGACGGGCGGGCCGCTCAACAGCGGCTTCCCCACGTTCTCTCAGGATGGCACGCGCATCGCCTATCGCGTCTGGGGCAACTACGACCGTCCCGCTGATTTCGGCATTCGCGTCCTCTCTCTCGCCGACGGCGCGGTGAAGACACTGACGACGGAGCTGGATAACTTTCCAGCGTGGTCCCCCAGGGGCGATCTGATCTCGTTCACCCGGCGCTCGCACGGGGAGGATTACGACTACGACATCTTCACGATGCGCCCCGACGGAACGAACGTGAAGCGGCTGACGACCACGCCGGGCAACGACAGCCACCAGTCGTGGTCGCCCGACGGCACCTCTATCCTCTGGACGAGCGGCCGCTACGGGTTCAAGGACGAAGCGCCGCTCTACGACAACGCGTTCCAGCCCTTCGGGCAGATCTTCATCATGAAAGCGGACGGCTCCGATCAACGTGTGCTGACGCGGAGCCGGTGGGAAGACTCGATGCCGGCGATCGTGCCGGCGGCAACGAACCAGACAGCACGGGTGTCGCAGAGCAGGTGAGCGACGGGGTGATCACGTCCAACGCTGCGGTCCACACGATCGACGCACCGAAGGTGTCGCGTCACGGCGTGATCGTTCGCGTCACCCACTGGATCGTCGTGCTGAGCGTCATTGGCCTGTTCGTCAGCGGGGTCGGCATTTTGGTCTCGCACCCGCGTCTTTACTGGGGCGAGACGGGCAGCGTCGGGACAGCGTCCCTCGTCGATCTGCCCATCCCATTTACCATCGGCCCTTCGGTCTACAACCGCCCCTTTCATTTCCTGTTTGCGTGGGTGCTCGTGTTGACAGGATTGGTCTATGTCGCCGGGAGCCTCCTGACCCGGCACGTGCGCCATGATCTGCTGCCGGCGAAAACCGATCTTCGTGTCAACCACATCATGCGTGTGACCTGGGAGCATGTGCGCTGGGATCGACCGGACGCCCACGCCGCCGCCTCCTACAACGTCGTCCAACGGTTGACCTATCTGGCCGTCGTATTCGCGCTGTTTCCGGCGATCGTCTGGACGGGCCTGGCGATGTCATTCGGGGTGACGTCGGTGTTCCCGGTGCTGGCGACCGTGTTGGGCGGCCATCAGTCCGCTCGCACGCTTCACTTCGTGTCTGTCGTGCTGCTGCTCCTGTTTCTCGTGGTCCACCTTGTCATGCTCTACCGGGACGGATTCTGGACCAATGTGCGGGCCATGATCACCGGCTATGGACCGCCGGAAGGGAAGTCGCAATGAGCCGGCCCCGCACACGACGTACGTTTCTGACCGCCGGACTGGCCGCAGCGGCCGGCGCGTCAGGGCTGGGCGCGGCGAGCCATTTCGCCGAGCGGTACGGTCTCATCCCGCCTGACCACAGCGGCATTGTCGGGATCGGGGAAACGTTGACCTACGCCACTCAGCGCCTGCTGACGTCGCGGCATTCGATGGCCCGCGAATTCACGCGCCACGACATCTCGCAGGTCGCGCCCGTGAACGGCCCACATCCGAGGGACGCGAAGTATCTGAGCCTGCTCGCTGATGGCTTCAAGGACTGGCGACTGTCGATCGAAGGACTGGTTTCGCGTCCCGTGTCGTTGTCACTCGACGAGTTGAAGCGGCTGCCTGAGGAAAGCCACATTCTGCTGCACGCCTGCGAGGAGGGTTGGTCCTACATCGCAGAGTGGGCCGGCGTCCGGCTGGCCACAGCCCTGAACCTCGCCGGCGTCCGCCCGGAGGGACGATACGTTGTCTTCGAACCGTTCGCCAATCCCAATCAAAGCGGAAGCGTCGTCCGCGTCCTGTGGGACAGCGTCGACATGGCGGATGCGCTGCACGCGCAGACCCTCCTCGCCTACGGCATGAATGGTGAGGCGTTGCCCACCGATCATGGCGCTCCAATCCGCCTGCGCCTGGGACGACACCTCGGTTACAAGAACACGAAGTATCTCTCTCGCATCATCGTGACCGACCGCAGGGACTACTACCGAAAGAGCCGCGGCACGTGGTACGGAGGGATTTGATTCCTTGATGCGGCGAGTGTGCGCCAGGAAGGGTGCGAATACACGATCCGAATGCCCCGAACCGTGTCAGAATCTGCGCCGTCTCTATTCAGGAGCAAAATGATGCGCAGTTACGTTGCTTTGGCTTTGGCCGGGGTCGTGACACTGGTGGGTGCGGCCTGTTCGCAGCAGACGCCGCTCCAGAAAGCGGCGGCTCTTCTTGGCGCGGATCAGGTCAAGTCGGTGCAGTTCGTCGGGTCGGGGAAGAATTTCTCGGTTGGACAGAACTACACCTCGACCGACCCGTGGCCCGAGGTCACCGTCAAGAGCTACACGGGCCTGATTAACTTCGAGACCAACAGCGCCCGCGTGGAGCTGGTGCGTGAAATGGGCGCCGTGATGCCAAAAGGCGGCGGCGCGCCCTTCTTCGGTGAGCAGCGCCAGGTACAGGTCGTCAGCGGTGACTACGCGTGGAACGTGCCGGCGATGCCCGGTGCGCCGGCGGCGCCCGCGCCCGATACGCAGCCGGAGCGCATGCTCGCCATCTGGACGACGCCGACAGGCTTCGTCAAGGCGGCGATGGCCAACAATGCGACGTCGAAGCCGAACGGCACCAGCAGCGACGTCTCGTTCATGGTCGGCGGCAAGTACAAGGTGGAGGGGACGATCAACGAAGCCGGACAGGTCGAGAAGGTGCGGACGTGGATCGATCAGCCGATCGTCGGCGACATGCTGATCGAGACCACGTATTCGGACTTCAAGGACGTTGGCGGCGGCGCGACGCGTCCGACCCACCTCGTGGTGACACAGGACGGCTTCCCGTCGCTCGACCTGACGCTTTCCTCGGTGACGCTCAATCCGCCCGCAGACATCGCCGTGCCGGACAACGTGAAAGCGTTTCAACCGCCGCCGGTGAACGTCACGGCGGACAAGCTGGCCAATGGCGTCTTCTACCTCAAGGGCGCTACGCACCACAGCCTCGCCATCGAGATGGCCGATCACATCGTCGTGGTGGATACGCCGAACAATCAGGAGCGCGCCGAAGCCGTCCTCGCGAAGGCGAAGGAGCTCATTCCCAACAAGCCGGTTCGCTATGTGGTGACCTCGCATCACCACTGGGATCACCTGGGCGGCATTCGTGCCGCGATGGCGGAAGGCGCGACCATCGTGACCCACGAATCCAACAAGGCGTTCCTCGAACGCGTGGCGATGACGCCGCATACGATTCGCCCCGACAAGCAGTCCGAGGTCAAGAACGCCGCAAAGGTGGAGACGGTCGGCGACGATGGGAAGCTCACCGACGGCAAGCGGGTGATCGAGCTGCACCGCCTGCAGGGCTACGACCACACGGGCGACATGATGGTGGTGTATCTGCCTGCCGAAGGGATTCTCGGCGAGCCCGATGCGTTCACGCCGCCGCCGATGCCGGGTGCCGCGTTGATTCCGCCGGCAGTGCCGAGCGCGAAGGCACTGGCCGACAACATCAAGCGATTGAAGCTGAACGTCAAGACGATCGCGCCGTTCCACGGCAATCGGCTGACCGCCGTCGCGGAGGTCGAGAAAGCCGCCAATCCGGCGGTCGCAACCCGCTAGCGCGGATCCGCGCTCCACTCGCCGCCGAGAGCACCGAGTCCACCGGGATCCCGGTGTTCTCGGTGTCTCGGGGGCTCCAGCGCTGTCCTTACTTCTTCGCCGGCACGGTCCAGAGAAACACCCAGCGGCCATCCACGTCGACACGCTGGTCGGCGGTCCAACCGAGCATGTCGTAGACGTGCGAGACGACGCGCGCGCCCGGCCGCAGCTCGCGCAGCAGCCGCGGCTTGATACGTTCGTTGAGCGACAGACTGAGGTAGAGCGTGACGACGGTGGCGGCGCTCACGTCCGTGTTGAAGAGATCGCCCTGGATAAACTGGACGAGGTGCGACACTCCCGCGGCACGCGCGTTCTCGTTCGATTCGGCGACGAGCAGGGGATTGATCTCGATCCCGACACCGCGCGCCCCGTACTTCGTGGCCGCGGCAATCACGATCCGTCCGTCGCCGGAACCGAGGTCGTACACCGTGTCGGCGCTCGTGACCTTCGCCGCCGTGAGCATCGCGTCCACGACCTCCGGCGGCGTCGCGACGAAACGGACGTTGGGCACCTGCGCATCCGCAACGCGCGTGACGAGGGCGGGCGAGACAGCGAGCGCCACCAACGCCGCGACGATGAGCCCTATCTTCCCCATAGACACAGCCATCATTTTCGCCCAAGGGATCAATTCGGGAACGCTGTTCGCCGGCCACGGGCCACGGAGACACAGAGGCACGGAGAATTCATCTCTCCGTGCTCTTCTCGTTGAGGCGGACGTATCATTTCCTTCGTCTCCGGCTCCCCAGTAGGCGTTGCCGGTTGGTTCCCTTCAGATCCGCTCGCTCCGGGAGGCATAGCCATGAGCACGGTGCGTAACTCCGATGTGCCGCTGCCCGCGAGCGTGTCGGAATCTGAACTGGCCCAGACGATTCGCAGCGCGAGCCAACAGTGGTGCGACGCCGTCAACAGCGGTGACATCGAGCAGGTCCTTCGGATCGTGTCCGACGACGTGGAATTCATGCCGCCGGGCCAGGCGGCGGTTGCGGGCGCGGCGGCGCACAACTTCCTCCGCGCATTGCTCGGTGGTTTCCGCCTTCGCGTCTCACCTTACACGAACGAGCAGATTGAAGTCGCTGGTGACTGGGCGTTTCAGCGCTACTCGTACGAGCTGGAGCTGACGCCTAGAGCCGGCGGAGAGTCGATGGTCCAGCGTGGGGATGGCATCCATATATGGCGCCGTGACACGAACGGGGCGTGGCGCGTCGCGAAGGATGTGTTCACTGCCGTGGGCTAGCCGCGGGATGCGCACCCGTTTGAAGCTGTTCCGCGGACGCACTCGGGCTGCATGGTTCGGGGTGATCCTCTGCGGCATGTTCGCGGGCAACGTCGATGCGCAGGGTATCGGTTACGCGGTCGCCGGCGCCGGAGGCGTGTCAGGGTTCTTCGGGTCCAGGTCGTCGGCCTACCATGCCGCGGGTGGTGGCGAGTTTCGATTTGCGACGCGTGCCGGCATCGGCGCGGAGGGCGGCGTCTTCGGAAATTCCGGCAGCCTGCTCGTGATGGTCTCCGCCAACGGCACGTTCCACGTCTCCCGGTCGCCGGGTGAACGCGGTCCGTCCCCATTCCTCACCGGCGGTTACACGCGATTGGGAATCGGATACGGCGAGGGCGCGTTCAACACGTGGAATCTCGGCGGCGGCGTGGCCATCTGGGGGAACGGTCGCTCGGGGTTCCGGCTCGAGTTTCGCGATCACGTGAGACCGGATTTTCGCGGCACGGTCCATTACTGGGTGGTTAGAGCTGGAGTCTGCCTCCGGTGACTGCCCGCACCCCGGTTGAATTGATCTGCGAGACGTTCGGGCCTATGCTCCCTTCCGCGAGGAGCTCGATCATGAGCACAGCCAGGGCGTTCGTCGTAGCGGCGGCCCTCGTGGCCATCGCGCCCGCGGGTGCCGCCGGTCAGTCGCTGCCGCGCGCTTCCGATGGCAAGCCCGATCTGTCAGGGATCTGGCAGGCGGTCAACAGCGCGGCGTGGAACATCATGCCGCATAGCGCGGAAGCCGGCGTGCCCGGCGGGCTGGGCGTCGTGGAAGGGAACGAAATCCCGTACACGCCGGCCGCGGCAGCCACGCAGCGCGACAACTACGCGAAGCGCGCGACGCTCGACCCGGAAGCGCAATGCTTTCTGCCAGGCGTTCCGCGCGCCACGTACATGGGTCTGCCGTTCCAAATCGTGCAGACGCCGGCCCAGGTCATGCTCTTGTACGAATACGACCACACGGTGCGCAACGTGTTCATGAACTCGCCGCACCCGAGGGGACCGATCGAATTCTGGATGGGCGACTCGCGCGGCAGCTGGGACGGCGACACGCTGGTCGTCGACGTGGTCCACTTCAACGATCGGACCTGGTTCGACCGCGCCGGCAATCATCACAGCGAGGCGTTACACGTGATCGAGCGCTACACGCCCGTCGCCCGCGACCATATCAACTACGAGGTGACGATCGAGGATCCGAAGGTCTTCACGCGCCAGTGGAAGATGAGCATGCCGCTCTACCGCCGGCTCGATCGGGACATGCGGTTGCTCGATTACGAGTGCGTGGCGTTCAACGAGGCGTTGCATCCGGAGCAAGCCGACGCGCGCTGACACGTGTGTCAGCAGGAGGTTTCCATGACACGCCGGATTCTTCGTTCCATCATCGCGGCAGCGGCTGTGGCCTGTACGGGGGTCGTTGCCGCGACAGGGCAGACCGTGCGTTTCACTCCATCACGCCTTCCTGACGGTCAGCCGGACATCCAGGGACACTGGATCAGCGACGCGGTTGGCGGAGCCCACAGCGTCGAGGACGGGCGTGATCCCGACGCCGACGTCATTCAGGGGCGCGCCGGCGAGCGAAATCCGATTCTGATCGTCGAGCCCGCAGACGGGCGCATCCCGTATCAACCGGCGGCGGCCGCGCGGCGACAGCAGCTGCTGCGGGAGATCTTCACGCCGACCCGGCGCGAGTACATCGATCCGCACATTCGCGCCCTGCTCGACGGCGTGCCGCGCAACAACTACGTCCCGGGCGAGATGCAGATCCTTCAGGTCGCCAACACCGTGGTGATCCTCTACGAGTCGAATCACTCCTATCGCGTCATCCCGCTCGACGGACGGCACCCGGCCGCGCAGGTGAAGCTGTGGATGGGGGACTCGCGCGGCCGTTGGGAAGGCAATACGCTGGTGGTCGACGTCACGAATTTCAACGAGGATACCTGGCTCGACTCGCACGGAAGCTTCCACAGCGACGCGCTCCACGTGGTGGAACGCTGGACGCCGGCGGGCCCCGATCGCCTCGACTATTCGGTGACGCTCGAGGACCCGAAGGTGTTCACGCGTCCCTGGAAGATGGCGTGGGCCGTCAACCGCAACCGGGAAAAGAACTACGAAATCTGGGAGGACTCGCGCCACGAAGGCGAGCAGGACGTCGAGGGCATCCTTGCCGCGGGCCGGAAGGAGAAGGCAGCCGGCATCACGGGGATCCACGAGCACCGGCGAGACGGAAGGTGACGCGGCAGCTCGACGCAACGCGCAGCGACATCGAGAAGGACGGCGAGCGCAGGCGGCTGGCATGTGGCTGTGAGGTGCAGACCAGCCGCGACTTTCTCGGACGCGTCGTCGGCACGATCCTCACACGCGATGCCGAGTGCCAGCGCGGCGAGCATGCACCGGGTCGCGTGGTGATCATGCCGGGACGCGAGAATGCGCGCCCGGAGGACCGCTGAGGGCGGCTCGCGATTCTCCACGGCCGCCCGCGTCGCACCGACGCGTGATTCCCCGGTCTCTTATTGAAACGTGATCATGTCCGTGCGGGTCAGCGTGACGGCCGTTGGTTTCAAGGGTTGGTTCGCCAGGTTCGCATTGCCCGAATTCAAGACGTTATAGAACCCGATGGTCGTCTCGTAGTCGCTGCCGGCTGACGTCGTATCCATCGGAATAACGACGGTGTAATCGCGCGCCATCGCTCCCACCGACGTGTAGGTCACCGAACCGCTGATCTTCCAGCCGACCATGATGAGCGTCTTGATGCCCTTCGCCTTCAGCTCCGTATCGAGATCGGTGCCGTAGAACCGATCCTGGGCCGTGTTGGTGATCCTGATGTCGCCCGGAGCCGGCGCGACCTCTTTCAGCCATTTGGTCTGGTTCTGCGCGCGCGTGCCATAGGCCACGGTGAGGCCCGCCTTCCGTACCCGCTGCATGAAGGGGGTCATGGCCGGCAGCATCTTGGTCTTACAACTGACCTGGTTGTTGCAAATGTCCTCGACATAGTCGAGCACCATCAACGCCGTCGTCTTGGGGTCGAGCGTGACGCGAACCGGTTCCGGGGTCGCCGGCATTTGCAAGGTGATCATCTTGGCGGGAGCTTGCGCGGCCGGCGCGGCAGATGCTCCGCACAGCGCAAGCGCGAGACCGCTCATGAGGACAGCGCGAAACGGCTTCATGTGGAATCTCCTTTAGAGGTACACGCGTTTCATTGCGAGCTTTACGGCTTCTGCCCACCCCGCGGCTCGGGAAGACGGTTGACGTAGAAGGGACGATACCGCACCGCGTTTCCAGCGGCGTCGAGAAATCCGAACGACTGCTGGAAGATGATCGGCGGCGCCTCCGTGGTTGGTGCCGTGGCGTCCAGGATGTACAGCCGGTTCTCATGGAGATAGATGCCGACGTAGCTGCGCGACCGGTCCGGATTCGTGAGCTGGAGCTCGAGGCCGGGCACGAACTCGATGTAGTGAAACGCGTCGTAGGTCACCTTGACGCCAGGCTTCTGTCGGTACTTCGCCGCCGCATACGCGGGTGAGCCGACGATGTCCACCAGCCAGTACACCCCGCCCGGTCCCGGCCCGCCGCTGTACGCGACGTGGTTCAACTCGGAATGGATCCGTTCGGATTCGGAGTAGTCGACGACGGTCACGGAGTAGCGCGTCCGCCCTTGCTCCCACCGGTAGATGCGGCCCGGAAATTTTCCGCCGTACTCGGAATCCCACGTGATCGTTTCCACGCGCGGCTGGCCAGGGGCCGGCACCTCGAAATAATCGGTTCGACTCGTGTACTCGACCCATTCTTGCGCGAAGACCGGCCGCGCAACCAGCAGCACGAACAGTGGCAGCATGACTGAGCGAACGCGCATGGACTCCTCCTTCGTCGCGGCCGGGGCAATACTGCCAGATCTTGCCAGACCGGGTCTATCGCCGTCGTGCTAGCATCCCGCCGCTCATGGCCATGTATCGGCGGGCGGCGGCGTGGCTCAACGCGGGCGGCATTGTCGCCCCGCTCCTGTGGGCGTCGACGGTGATCTACAGCGGCGAACGCCATCCTGAGTACAGCCACGTCCGGCAGTACATCAGCGATCTCGCCGCGCGCGGCAGCTCGACGCAGCATGTGATGCAGGTGGCGGCATTCATCGTGCCGGGCTTCATGACGTCGGCTTTTGGCGTGCTGCTCGCTTGTAGCGGTGGCCGCCTCGCCGGCATCGCGTCCGCGCTGCTCATCGTCAGCGGCCTCGCGCGCGCGGCCGCAGGCGTGTTCGTGCCGGATCCGTTGGACCAGGCACTGCCACCTTCCTTCGACGAGCGGATGCACAATGCGGCGGGCATGTTGTACATCCTGACGCTCATCCTCGCCGTCGTCACGTGGACGATCGCGTCGGCCACACGACCGAGACCGTCGACCTGGTTTGCCGCGTATTCGGTTGTCACCGTCGTTGCGGCGATCGCGGCGCCGTTGGCGTTGATCGGCGCGGGCATCGCGACGGCGGCCGATGTCGGCCTGTTTCAGCGCGCCATGCTGGGCACGCTGAACGTCTGGATCCTGGCGCTCGCCGGTGTCACGTTCGTCGAGCACCGGTACTGGAGCGCCGTGTTAGCATCCGCGCGTGCCTGACGGCACACTCCAGGAGGTTGGACTCATGTTCCGGGCATTGTCGGCTTTCCTCGTCTCGCTTGCCCTGGCCGCGTCCGCTGCCGCGCAGGGACAGGCGATCAACGGCACAATCCAGGGTACCGTCACCGACGAATCCGGCGCGGTGCTCCCCGGCGTCACCGTGACCCTCGCCAACGTCGACACCGGCGACACGCGCGCGGTCGTCTCGAACGAAAGCGGGCTCTACCGCGCCCCGCTCCTGCCGCTTGGTACGTACCGTGTCAGCGCCGAGTTGTCCGGCTTCAAGAAGTTCGAGCAGACGGGGATCGGCCTCGCCGCGGGACAGGTCGCCGTCATCGCGATCAGGCTCAGTGTCGGCAACCTGACCGAAGTGGTTGCGGTGACCGCCGAGCCGCCGGTCGTGGACCTCGGCAAGATCGAGCAGGGCCGGACGCTGAACGAGCGCGAGATCAAGAACCTGCCGAACACGTCAGGCAATCCGTACAACTACGCGCTCCTGCAGCCCGGCGTGGTCGGCTTCGAGAACCAGGAGTTCGGCGTGCCGCGCCTGACCTCGAACGGCGCGCTGCTCCGCGTCAACTACCAGATCGACGGCAACGACAACACCGAAAAGGACCGCGCGGGCCTGCGCCAGATGCCGATGTCGGATGTCATGGTGCGCGAGGTGAAGGTCGTCACGACCGGCTATGCGCCGGAGTTCGGCCAGACGATGGGCCTGGTGTACAACGCGATTACGCCGTCGGGAACCAACACCGTGCACGGCGAGGGCAGCTGGCGGTTCCAGCGCAAGCCGTTCGCCGCCTTTCCGTTCTTCACCGCGAACCGTGCACTCGGCAAGCCGCCGACCGACGTCAACGTCTACACCTTCGACAGCGGCGGCCCCATCGTCAGGAACCGGACGCACTATTTTGCCGGCTACGAGAATCTCCGGCGCGATTTCTCGGGCGGTCGCGTCATCACCATCACGCCGGCGGCGGCGGCGCAGCTGGGATTGAACGAGCCGGCATACATGCCCGCCGTCGGCAACACGAAGTTCGCCATCGGCAAGATCGATCATTCGCTGTCCGCGGCGAACCGCCTCGAGGCGCGCTACATCTTTTTCGACAACTTCATCAGCAACAACATCAACGGCGGCCTCAACTCGGTCGAGCGCGGGACGGATTTCCGCGATCGGCAGCACTCGACGGCACTGCAGCTCGTCTCCGCCAGGGGCAGCAATCTGCTGAACGAGGCGCGCGTCCAGTATGCCCAGCGCAATCAGTCGCGCGTGCCGGGGTCGCAGGCGGGGACGGGGCCGGCGATCCTCGTCACCGGCGTCGCCAACTTCGGCGGCCCCGTCGCGACGAACGCGGACGTGGGGTTCGGCTTTACCGAAAAGATCTTCCAGGTGACCGACAACGTGACCTATCTCCGTGGAGACCACTCCTACAAGATGGGTTTCAACACGCAGGTCGTGCGCGATGCCCGGACGCAGACGCAGATTCAGCTCTACACCTTCCCGACATCGGCTGCATTCCTGGCGGCACGCAGCGGCGTGGATCGGTTCTCCTACAGCTCGTTCCAGCAGTTCTTCGGCGACCCCAGCTACGCCTACGACACGCGGATGTATGCGCTCTTCGTCCAGGACGACTGGCAGGTGGCGCCGGTGTTCAAGCTCCTCTACGGCGTCCGCTACGATACCTACACCCCGCCGGACGGCTCGCCGGGCGGCGTGCTCGCGACCTCGCGTTCGTTTCCGCACGACCGCAACAACTGGCAGCCGCGCGCCGGCTTCGTGTGGACGCTCGACGACGCTCGGCGAACGGTGCTGCGCGGAAACAGCGGCCTGACGTACGACCAGCCGATCAACGCCATCTACGAGCAGGCCATCGTCCAGGATGGAACGACGACGCGGGGCAACGTGAACCTGCAGCCGACGCAGCCCGGGGCGCCCGCGTTTCCCAACGTCCTGGCGAGCGGGACCGCGCTGGCGTCGACGACGGCGTGGACCGTCGATCCGGCGTTCCAGATTGCCCGCATGTGGCAGAGCAACGTTCAGCTCGAGCGCGGGATCGGCAGCACCTACGCCGCCTCGATCGGCTTCTCCTATACGCGCGGCTACGACCTCCCGGTCGTGAGCAACACCAACCTGATCAACCCGATTGGCACGCTGGCCGACGGACGCCCCATCTTCAACACCGCGATCAACGCGGCGACGCGCGTCGATCCGCGCTTCAACGCCATCTTCTCCACCCAAGCGATCGGCGAGTCGACCTACAGGAACATGACGCTGCAGGTCGGGCGCCGTTTCTCGGGCGGCATTCAGTGGGACGTCGCCTACACCCTTGCCAAGGGCGAGGACAACGCGCCGATTACCAGCACGCTCTCCGTGCAGGGCGACACGGGCGGTCGAACCGACCCCGCCGGCCTCGATCGCGACAAGGGGCCGAACATCCTCGATCAGCGGCACACGCTCGCCGCCAGCGTCGTCGCGCAGCCGCAGTTTGCGGCGCAAGGCGTGGCGGGCCGCATCCTGAACAACAATCAGTTCGGCATCGTGCTGCTCGTCGCCAGCGGCATCCCGGTGACGATTCGCAGCAACCGCGAGCTCAACAACGACGCCATCGGCAGCGATCGGCCCAACGGCGTCACGCGCAATTCGATGAACCTGCCGGCTCGCCGCAACCTCGACCTCCGCTACTCACGGCTGTTTCCAGTCGCAGGCTCGACGAAGGGAGAATTCATCGCCGAGCTGAAGAACGTGTTCAACACGATCCAGTGGTCCGGCGCGAACACGGTCGTGACCACGGACGCGGCGGGAAACGCGCTCGCGCCGATTCCGACCGATGTGAAGACCGGCTTTGCGCCGACCGGAGGCTACGAGCAGCGGCAGCTGCAATTGGGGTTCAGGGTGACCTTCTGAGCTGAACGAGGTCCCGCTGTGGCTAGTACGCTTCTGAATGCGACCAGACTGGCAGGGGCGCTCATCCTCGTCTCGACGGCCGCTCATGCGCAGGTCCCCTTCCACCTGCAGGAAGCGACCATCGACCAGATTCGCGACGAGCTGACGGCCGGGCGCGTCAGCTGCCGCGAGTTGATCGGGCACTACCTGAAGCGCATCGACGCCTACGATCACGCCGGACCCATGCTGAACGCGCTCCAGACCGTGAACCGCCGCGCGCTCGAAGAGGCCGACCGGCTCGACGCGGCGTATCGTGCGAGCGGCCCGGTCGGCCCGCTGCACTGCATCCCGGTGCTCGTGAAGGATCAGGTAGAGACGAGCGATCTGCCGACCACCTACGGGTCGATTCTCTTCAAGGGGTTCACGCCACGCCGGGATGCCACCGTTGTACGCAAGTTAAAGGCGGCCGGAGCGATTGTCATCGGCAAGACGAACATGGGCGAGTTTGCCGCCGGCTACCTCGGCTCCGCGTTCGGTATCGTGCGCAATGCGTATGACCCTGCGCGCAGCCCCGCCGGCTCCTCGAGCGGCAGCGGTGTCGGAGTCGCCGCCAACTTCGCGGTGCTGGCCGTCGCTGAAGACACGGGAGGATCCGTCCGCGGTCCCGCCGCGCATGGCAATGCGGTGGGCCTGCGTCCGACCGTGCCGCTGGTGAGCCGCTTCGGCATGATGCCCGCGACGCCGACCCAGGACACGCTCGGCCCCATCGCGCGCACCGTGCGCGACGCCGCGCTGATGCTGGACGTGATCGCCGGGTACGACCCGAACGACCCCGTGACGGCGTACGCTGACGGCCACATTCCGGCGACGTACACGGAATTTCTGAAGCGTGACGGGCTGAAAGGCGCGCGCCTGGGCGTCCTGCGGCTCCCGCTCGATCCGAAAGCCGACCCGCAGTCGAGCGACTACAACAAAGTCCGTGCGCTGATCGACCGCGCGGTAACCGACATGCGTACGCAGGGCGCCGAGATCGTGGACCCGCTTCCGCCCCCGGAGATGCTGAAGCAAGTAGACAAGCTGTTTACCGACAACGTCTACGAAACCGAGCAGGCCATCGACACGTATCTGGCCGGGCATCCCGGCGCGCCGGTGAAGACGCTGCGGGACATCCTGTTGACCGGCAAGGTCGTGCCGTCGCGCTCGAATCGCCTGATCACCAACATCGGCAGAACGATCAACGACCCCGGCAACCTGAGCGTGATCCAGCGTCGGGAGCAGCTGCGTCAGGCGGTGCTGAACGTCATGGCAGACCTCCGTCTCGACGCCATCGTCCATGCCACCTTCGACTACCCGCCCGGAAGGATCCCGCTCGACCCGCTCACGATCGCGGATCCTGCTGGCGTGGGCGATCTGGGCAACAACCGCCGCCTCGCCCCGCTCCTTGCGTTCCCGGCGCTCTCGGTGCCTGCTGGGTTCACCCCGGACGGCTTGCCCGTGGGCATCGAGTTCCTCGGCCGTCAGTTTTCCGAAGGCAGACTGCTCACGCTCGGCTATGCCTTCGAGCAGGCCACTCATCACCGCCGGCCGCCGAAGAGCACCCCATCGCTGCCGGGCGAGCCCTAGGCGTATGATTCCGGCATCCTTTGACGGAGGACATCTGATGAGGAGACGCATCGTTCTGGGCGGCCTGCTGATGGCGGGCGCGCTCTCCATCGCGGTGGCCGCACAGCAGCCGCCGCCGAAGCCGTCGGCCTCGGCCATCAAGGTCGAGAGGCTCGCCGACAATCTCTATGTCCTCAACGCGCTCGCGGCGGGTGGCGGCGGCAACACCTCGATCTGGATCACCGCGGCCGGCGTCGTCGTCGTGGACACCAAGAACCCGGGCTGGGGGCAGCCGCTGCTCGACAAGATCAAGACGATCACCAGCAAGCCGGTGACGACGATCGTCAACACGCACACGCACGGCGACCATGTGAGCGGCAACGTCGACTTCCCGGCGTCGGTGGACATCGTCGTCCACGAGAACACGAAGGCGAATATGGCGGCGATGCGGCCGGCGTCGTTCGTCGCGCAGCCGGCTGGCGGCCCGCCGCCGAACATCTTCACCCAGCACAACGGCGCCGGCATGGCCAAGCGGACGTTCACGGACACGATGACCATCGGCAGCGACGCCGAGCGGATCGAGCTGCACTACTTCGGGCGCGCGCACACCAACGGCGACGCCATGGTCTTCTTCCCCTCCGTTCGCGTGCTGCACATGGCCGACGTATTCGCCAACAAGGGCCTGCCCGGCATGGACTCCAACAACGGCGGCACCGGCATCGGCTTTGCTGACACGTTGACGAAGGCGGCCGACTTCGCCGACCGCAACAACGTCGAGAAGATCGTCAACGGGCACAACGAGACCACGACCACGCGCACCGACCTCCGCGAGTTCATTGCCTACGTGAAGGACTTCGTGAAGGTGGCGCAGGACGGCAAGCGCGCCGGCAAGAGCGTCGACGAAGTGTCCGCCGCCTGGAAGACGCCGGCGAAGTACGCCGGTTACGAGGCGACGCCCGTCCCGGTGCGCGTGAAGGCGGATGTCGACTTGATCTTCAAGGAGACGAAATAGACGATGAGTTGACCCTTCGAGACCACCTCCGCCGCCGGCTCGCGAGGCCGCTTCCGGGTCTCGAAGCACAGTTACGCATGGCGCCAGTCCCTCGGCTGTGGCCGGAACCTGGCGCGGTGCTCAGGCCTGCCGCCGCACTCCTGCTCCTTTACCCGTACGCGGATGCATGGCACATCCCGCTCACGGTCCGTGGCTCCACGCTTCGCCATCACACCGGCCAGGTGTCGCTGCCCGGAGGGCGGCTGGATCATCCAGGCGAGACCATCGAAGACGCGGCGCTGCGGGAGGCAGGTGAAGAGACAGGGATCCGTTCCGGCGACATCGAGATCCTCGGGAGGCTGACGCCGATCCCGATTGCCGTCAGCGGACACCTGCTGCATCCGGTCGTGGGCGCGGCGGCCGCGCGCCCGGACTTCACGCTGGCGGCGGACGAAGTCGATCGGCTCATCGAGTTGCCCGTGACACGCCTGCTCGAGCCCGACGCCGTGGGCTGGGATGAACGGCTCCGAGATCAGGTGCCGGGCGGCCTGCAGAAGATTCCGTATTTCGATATCGCCGGGGAGCGTGTCTGGGGCGCGACGGCGATGGCGCTCGCGGAGTTCGCGGCGCTGCTGGAGTGACTGCTTACTCGACGACCCTGCCCTCGCCGACGAAACGCCTGTAGTTGGAGTAGGTCTGGCTTCGGCGCGTCGACTGGAGGCCTTCGCGCGCGACGATCAGCGATTCGATCGATTCCGGCAGCAGCAACACTTCGTCGGGGTCGCTGAAGGCCACCGTCCGGTAACGGATCGTCGTGTCCTCCCGCTCGATCACGACGTAGTTGTCCAGGTTGTGACGCCGCTGAATGCGCAGCGGCACCCTCACGTCGAGCAGCCCCGGGAGACCGCGCTCGATGCGCAGCACGTCGTAAGTGTTCGCGTCCACCCAGATACGCCCTCTGGACGCCACATGTCCCGACCAGTCGAAGCAGTCGTCGTGTCCCGCCTTGTCCTCGATCAGCTCGGCATTGCTCCTGCGGTTCACCGACGAGAAATCGATGATGACGACCGGCCGGTTCCGGTCCTTTCCGACGCCTGCCGACCGGAACTGGTACTCCTCGCGATGGGCGGGAAGAAGGAAGGCGAGCGGCTCGGTCGACAGCGGGTTCGGATCGGTGCAGCCGGCGCGATCCGTGCTGTCCTTGTCGCGCGGCGCGCGCCCGTTCACTTTCCGGACTTCGCGCACGATCGTGGCCTCGCGGGTGGCATCCTCCGCGGCTTCGACGCGTAGCTCTGATTCGACGGTCCGGGCGAAGCCCAGCGTCGAAAACCGGAAATCGATCGGTTGCACCGTCGATGTCTCGATGCAGATCACGCGCTGCGCCCGCTCGTAGAACTCGGCAATCCTCTGGCTGACGCGTGCCAGCAGGCCGTCGATGGCGGGCGGCGCCTCCGCACCGGCCGCCGGCGTCGTGAGCGCGATGCCCAGCGCAGCCGGCAGCGCGAGGAGGGTCAGGTTGTTATGCCAGAGCTTCACGAAAACCATCCTGCGAAGTGCGTGCCCTTCGTGCCTGGTGGCCGGAGCGAGAAAGCCGGCGCCGAAGGGTAACCAGATCGAAGCCGCCTGTCCAACCGGCGGCGGCTGGCCGGGATGATTCATGATTTTGCCTATGGCGATTCGCTACCTGCCGGCGGTTCCGATCGAAGGGCATGAGTCGTCCCGCTCAGGCGGCCCGGACCATCCGATGCGCATTGCGACGCGACGCGCGGCGGGCCTCGAGCCGGGCGGCTGGACTGGCGAACTGCGCGATCAGGTAGCGGAGTTCTTCGACGGTCTCGCCGATGAATGGCACACGCGAGCCTCGCCGCAGCGCACCGCCGTCGTCGTGGACGCCCTCACGCGAGGACTCGACGCGCCGACGACGCCGCGTGGTCTCGCGGTGGAGATCGGCAGCGGGATCGGGACGTATTCGCCCCTGCTCGCGAAACGGTTCGGGACCGTCGTCGCCATCGATCTGTCGCTCGCGATGCTGCGGCGCGCGCCTGTGCGTCCCGGCCATCGTGTCCAGGCCGACGGCGCGATGCTGCCGCTGCGCGACGGATCGGCGTCGGCCGCCGTACTCATCAACGCGTTCCTGTTTCCCGCGGAAGTCGAGCGCGTCCTCTCACGTGATGGGATCCTGATCTGGGTGAACAGCAGCGGCGCGCACACACCGATTCATCTTTCGCCGGACGATCTGCTTGCCGGACTGCCGGGCGCCTGGACGGGCGTCGCCAGCCAGGCGGGCGAAGGCACGTGGTGCGTGATGCAGCGGGTGGAGTAGACGCAGAGGGCCGGCGCGTCCGGCGCGCGTGCTACCATCCGCGCCGCGCGGGCTTGCGTTGGCGCGCCGAGGCACGGCAGCCGGCGCGTGCTGCAAGGAGGCTCACATGCGCCGTGAAAAGCTCCTGGTCTGCGGTCTTTCCGTGCTGCTGGGCGCAGTCATCGCCGGCTGTTCGTCGCAGCGCGCCAGCGAACCCCCCGCCGCATCGGCGGCAACGGTATTCGAGGGCGCGCGCCTCATTACCGGCGACGGCGGCGCACCCCTCGAGAACTCCGCGTTTGTCGTGGAAGGCAACCGATTTACCGCCGTCGGCCGCAACGGCGAGCTCCAGGCGCCGGCCGGCGCGACGCGCGTCGACCTGACGGGCAAGACGGTGATGCCCGCGATCATCGATGCCCACGGCCATCTCGGATTTCTGGACATGGCGAACGGCACCATGTCGAAGGCGAACTTCACGCGAGAGAACTACATCGACCACCTGCAGCGCTACGCCTATCACGGGGTCGCCGCGACCATCAGCACCGGCACCGACATGGGCGAGCTCGCCTACGAGTTGCGCGACGAGATCATCCCCGATGCGGCGATCATCCGGACCGTCGGCCGAGGCCTCGCGTGGCCCGGGTCGGGTCCCAACGACCCGTCGCGCAACGACGTACCGTACGCCGTCACCAACGTCGAGCAGGCCAGGAAGGCCGTCCAGGATCTGGCGGCTCACAAGCCAGACTTCGTCAAGATCTGGGTCGACGACAGGAACGGACGCCAGAAGAAGCTGACGCCTGAGATCTATCAGGCCGCCGTGGACGAGGCACACAAGCACAATCTGCGCGCCATCGCCCACGTGTTCGACCTGGAGGATGCCAAAGGGCTCGTGCGGGCGGGCGTCGAAGGATTCCTGCACAGCATCCGCGATGCGCCGGTGGATGACGAGTTCATCACGCTCGCGAAGGAGCACAACATCTGGATCACGCCGAACCTCGGCGGGATCAACCGCGCGTCCCTGATTGGTCCGGCTGGAACACCAGCCTGGTTCGACGATCCGCTCGTACGGGAAACCATTGCTCCGGTGATGATCAACGCGCGAACCGAGATGTACGAGAAGCGGCGGACCGCCGGCGCGCCGGCCGCCGGGGCGCAGGTGTTCGATCTGGCGAATACGAGGAAACTACACGCCGCAGGCGTGCGGCTCGTTCTTGGAAGCGACACCGCGGGCGATGCCAATCGATGGATCGGCATGATGACGCTGGTGGAGTTCGAAAACATGGTCGCCGCCGGCCTCACACCCGCCGAAGTGATCGTTGCCGCGACACGCGATGCGGCAGCCGTGCTGCGGCTCGACCAGCTCGGTACGGTGGCTTCAGGCAAGAGCGCGGACTTCATCGTGCTCGATGCCAATCCGCTCGACAACATCGCCAACGTGCGAAAGATTGCCCGCGTCTATCTGCGCGGCCAGGAGGTGGACCGAGCGGGGTTGCGAGCCAGGTGGCAGGCTCGATGGGGCAAGGCCACGCCGACTCACTAGCATCACCGAGCGCGCGCGACACGCGCGCGTGTTACGCGGGCGTCGTCAGCGTCGATCCCTTCTTCGCGAAGATCATCGCCAGCAGGCGCGCCGGCTGCGTCTGGCTCGCGTTCTTCGAGACCTCGTGCGTCGCGCCGGGCTGTTCGTAGAACATCTGTCCGGCCGTGTACGTCCGTTCCTCGCCTTGTCCCGAGATCTTCGCGACGACGGCGCCTTCGAGAACGTACGCGAGCACGAAGCCGGGGTGGTGATGCGGCGCGCCAACGCGTCCGGGCGCGTAGTCGACCCAGCTGACCGTCACTTCCCAGTCATCCATCGTCACGTTCGGCAGGTCGTGCTTGAACACCGGCGGGAGAGGCGCACCCGGTGCCGCAGCCGGCCCGGCCTGCGTCTGCGCGCCGGCGTCGCGCGCGGCGGCCGCAAGCAGCTCGGCGCACAGGGGGAGCGATACCACGGCGGCTCGTCGACTCATCATCATGGCAAGCCTATTTCTGCCCGGTGGCCACCGGGAGAAACACGTCGTTGTTGAACCCGTTGTAGTCGGACGGCGCGCAGTAGTTTTCCCACAGCTCGGCGCCGGGAACCAGCGGGATGGTCGCCGCCGCGGTCACCCACGGCTCGACATACGTCTTGGGATCGATCACGGTGATCTGCGCCTCGATCGTGCCGTAGTTCAGCCGCCGCCACCGCTCGACGACGCGCATCTCGTCGCTGTGAGGCCATCCCCCGTCCGGAGCGGTGTCGGAGAGCCATGACCTGTCGTCGTAGCCGGTCGACTCGACGATGAACGTATCGCCCTCCCAGCGTCCGACGTTCCATCCCATCCACCGCGGCTCCGGCGGACTCGCGGGAAGTTTTCTGCCGTCGGTCCAGATGGTGCGCCACGTGTGCGTCATCTCGAAGAACTGCACCACGCGGTCGGGCAGCGTCACGAACTCGAAGCCGTAGTTGTAGGTGTGGAGGCGCGGCCAGCCCTTGGGATCGCAATTGATCTGCGAGCCGGTGCCCTCGCCCGATCTGTCCTTCGAGTGCAGCGGTTCGCCGGCGGCGTTTTTCTCGCCGATGGTGGCATCGAACTGCTGCTTGCCCCATGGCGTGAACGCGGGCGGTTTGACGAAGATCCTCGCGCCCTGATAGCCCCACACGCCCGAGAGATCGCGCGGGTTGAACGGATGCCCTTCGACCTTGTACTCGGTGTTGTCGCGCTTCCGATCTTCCGCGTTCTGGCACCGAGGGCACGCTTTCCAGCCCTCGGGCGGCGGCACGGAGCCGATGGCCTCGGGCTTCGCCGGCTCCTGGTTGCGCGCCTGGGCCGCCGCAGTGTGAGCCAGCGACAGCGCGGCTATGAGCATCGCGATCGAGACGCTGATTCGCAGTCGCATGTCTATCCGCCCTTCCTGCAGCTGTGCTACTGCTCGAGCAGTCCGCGACGCTCCGACAGGTCGATTACCACGTGGCCGTCCGCGCGCACCATCTTGATGACGAGGCCCTGCGGCGTGCCTGCCTTCGTCGGCATGAACGTGACGGTCAGCGGATCCCCGGGCTTGAACGTGTCGCGGCTCAGGCCTTCGCTGATCATCGTCGACGGCGACGAGAGCTCACCGGTCCAGTGGACGACCGTTCCTTTGTCGTCGTTCGCGTCCCAGTTGACATAGACGTGCGGGTTCCGCCAGATGACGGCTGTGACGACGCCATTCAGCGTCGTCAGCCGCTCTTTTGTCGGGTCGTAGCCGGCGCGACTGTGGTGCGCCGAGACCGCGGCGCCGAGGAGAACCGCTACGGCGACGACGGCGAACGCAAGGGCTGATGGGCGTCCGGTTCGCATGCACGACCTCCTGGATTTTCGATAGGATGCAATCACGGGACAGGTCACCTGTCAAGGACCCATGCGGGCGCCCCACCAGCCCGCCAGGGAGACGCCTATGAGAATCGTTTTTGCGCTTGCCGGGTGCGTTTTGTTCGGCGCGACGCTCCTCGCGCAGCAGACGGTCGAGTACCGAGTCCTCGCCACGAACAAGACGTCGACGATGGAGAAGGAGTTGAACGAGTCGGCCGGCGCCGGCTATCGCTTCCAGCAGGTCATGGGCGGCGACTCCGCGATCGGCGGCCAGGAAGTGGTCGTCATCATGTCCCGGGTCCAGCCATCGAGCGCCCGCTACTCGTACAGGCTCCTCGCGACCGCCAGGACCTCGACGATGCAGAGGGAGCTGCAGTCGGCCGCTGACGCGGGGTTCGCGTACCGCGGCCAGACCGTGTTCGCCAGCGCCTTCGGCGGAGACGAGGTCGTCGTGATCCTGGAGCGCGACAGCAACGATCCCGGAACGAGGTTCGAATACAGGCTGATGGCGACGACGAAGACGTCGACGCTCGAGAAGGAGCTGCTCGAAGCCGGCCGCGCCGGCTATGACCTGGTCGGGATGACCGTCGGGAACACCGCCGTCGGCGGCAAGGAGCTGGTGGCCATCACCCGTCGCCCTCGTCCGTAGGTCCCGTCTTTTCTCCCATACGCGAATGGTCTAGTATTCGTCGCGCTCGTTCCCAACGCTGATTCCCCGGAAGACCCGGCGCACGTGACCTGGCTCGTGGTGACGCGCGCGACCCCTCATCGATCCCCCGGCCACCGTCGCGAAAGATAGGACATCACCGTTTCTGCCCGTGGAGGTGACTATGCGCAGCTTCTTCACCCTCGGGATAATTGGCATGCTCGTTCTTGCCGCCGCAGCACAGGAGCAATCGGCGGCGCCTGGGCCCGAACACAAGAGACTCGAGGTCTTTGCTGGAAACTGGGCGTTTCAGGGCGATGTGAAAGCGGGGCCCGCAGGCAAGGTCACGGGGACCGACCGCAATCAGATGCTTGGCGGCTTTTTCGTGGATCGCCAGTTCGATCAAACGGGTCCGATGGGAAAGGTCACTGGCAGGATGACGATTGGCTACGATCCGGTCAAGAAGACCTATATCACCTCCGCGATCGACAGCGGCGGCGGTTTCAGTTCCGGGACAGTGACCCTCAACGGCAACACGTGGACGTTCCTCACCTCCGGCGTGGCTGCCGGAAAGCCGACGCAGGATCGTTGTGCGCTGACCTTCGCGGCCGGCAACGATGCGTTCACGGTCACATGCCAGACATCAGCGGACGGGAAAGCGTTCACTCCCAGTTTCGACGGCCGGTGGACCAAATCGCGATAGGGGCCGATGGTTGGAAACACGCATCCACGACGGACGTGCGCCGGCGCGCGCAGAACCGTAGGAGAGGCGTTCATGAAAGTGACGCTGGCAACGGCGGTGGCCCTCGTGCTGCTGGGGGTGCCTGCCGCGGCTCAGCGGGCGAAGTCGCCCGCGGATGCGGCCGTCTTCATTCGCCTTTCCGGCAGCGTGCACGCCGAAACCATCGACGAGGTCGGCTTCAAGCGGACGGTCGATCTCGATCACGTCGAGATCGGCAGCGGCAGCGGATTCGTGATATCGCCGTTCGGCTACGTCCTGACCAACGATCACGTCGTCAACAGCACCGACCAGTTCCTCGTCACGAAGGGTCTGCAGCAGGCACGAGTCACGCTGAAGGTCTCGCGAGTCGACGTCTGCTTCAGGCCTGAGGTGGTCGCTGCCCGCGCACTCTCGTCGCCGTGTGTCGAGGCATCCGTGACCGCGTCGGATCCCGCGCTCGATCTCGCGGTCCTGTTCGTCAGCGGCTCGAATCTGCCCTACATCGCGCTCGGCGATTCCGATGTGGTCACGAGCGGGCTCGCCGTGGATGCACTGGGTTACCCGTTCGGCCGCGAAGTCGAAGTCGGGAAGGTCGCCACGGCGCCGGACCTCGTCCCGGAGATCAGCACGACGCCCGGGGCGATTTCCGCGTTGCGGGCAGACGACACGGGCACACGGCGGTACCTCCAGGTCACCAACACCGTGAACCCGGGGAACAGCGGTGGTCCGCTCGTCACGCGAGACGGGTTTGCCGTCGGCGTGATTCGCATGCGGCTCACCAACGCCGCGGGGATCGGCTTCGCGATCCCGGTCAACGAGGTGAAGGACTTTCTGGAGTCGCACGGCCTCGATCAGCTGATACCCGCGCGTCGTTTGCGGCTCGGCAGCTTCCAGAGCATCGACGCGAAAGGGCTCGGTCTGCGACTGCCCGAGGGCTTCGCCGACATGTCGCCCTATCGCGCTCGCGCCGAGACCGACGGACACGCCGCTGGAATCGCGTTGCGGATCGATCGGGTCGTGTCGCCGTGGAGTCCCAGGCAGCTCGAGGGAGCACTGGTGGGAACGCAGACGTTCGAGCCCCTGTCGATGGCCGCACGCGACAACCGTGTTCCACCGCCATCGGGTGCCGCGCCGCTCCTTCTGGGCGGTGCACTCGGAACCGCCGTGGACCCGAATCAGGAGGTCAGGATGGATTATGCCGTCCTCGATCTCGGTCCCGAGAAACTCGTCGCCCGTTACGTGGGCCCCGCCGAGTGGATGGCGTTCAACGAAAGCGCGTTGCGCAACTCATTGACGAGCCTCCAGGGCCAGCGAGTCGTCGTGGGTGAACCTGTCGCGGTCGACGGGCTGGCATGGACCAGCGCGCCGGCGGCCGCGAACGGTCAAACCGCTGTCCCTGTGCCGGCTGGGTGGGTTGTCGAACCGGTTGGGCCATCGCCGTGCCCAGGGCTGCCGCCTCCGAGCGCGGTGGCCGCGGCATCGCCACCCCGCGATCTCACCGTCGTTTTGCGCGTGGCCGTGTGGCCGGCCCGCGACGTCGCTCCGGCCGCGGCCGCTTTGGCGTGTGCGTCGGGTCGCGGGTCCGCCGGTGCGGCGTCCTACACGTCCCGTGCAACCTGGCTCGGGGTCTCGTACGTCATCGAGGGTGTGTTCGCCAGCCTCGGACAGAATCGTGTCGTGCAGCTGGAGGTTCTGTCGACGGATCAGAACAGCGCTCTCGCGCGCGCGCTGCTGGCCGCATGGCTCGACAAGGCGCGGCAGTAGCGGCGGTTCGAGCCCGGCGGTCACGTCTACACCATCGTGATGACGCATTCTGGCGCCGCGCGGCGAATTGCGCGCGTCCTTCCGCGGCCGACCACGCCGGACGTCGTGGGCTTCTAGGAGGCGAGACAGGGCGACTCCGCGAGGAGCGAGTCCGGCGCGTCATGGGCGATCGGCGATGGCGATCGACCGGCGCGCCCACGCGACCAGCTCCGTCGGCGCTTCGAGCACGTCTGCCGGCACCGCGTAGTACTGCATCGTGCTCGGCCGGTCCGGATACGGCTTGAACGGATCCATGCCGGCCTTCACGTAATCCGGCCGGTTCGTGTCGTTCACTTTCAGGTAGAGGACATCGCGCGCGAGGATGCCGAAGAAGACACCGCGGCAATACAGGCCGACACCGCCAAACATCGAGCGCGGCACGACGTCGCCCAGTCCTTCCAGCTGATCGAGGACGAACGACTTGAATGCGTCCGTCACCGTGAGCCGATTGAGCCGGGTGCCGCGCGTCGATCGCGATGACGTTGCCTTGCGCGGGGCCATCGCCGCGTACATTACCAGCGACGTGTGTCCCGATGTGCTAGCATCCGGCCTCTCCAGTCCCGCGTCTACTCCACAGGAGGAACCCGTGCGCCTCGCCATCGCATCGTTCTGTGGTCTCGCGCTGCTCGCCTCCGCCCCGGCGGCATTCGCCCAGAAATCGCCGGCCGCACCACCCGGCCCGGGGTTCGAGTATCTCGGGTCGCTGCAGGTCCGGACCGGCACGCGCACCGTCGTCGAGAACGGTCCCCAGGGGACGCGCACGATCGTGCAGATCAACAGCGGCCGGTTCGAAGGCCCGCGCCTCAAGGCGTCGATCCAGGTGCCCGCCGGCGACTGGATCACCAACCGCGCGGACGGCAGCTACCGGCTCGACGTGCGGCTCACGCTGAGAACCGACGATGGCGCGCTGATCCTGGTGACGTACAACGGCATCGGCCAGACGACACAGGCCGGCGCGTCGCTGCGGGCCGCGCCGCTGTTCGAGACCGGCGACCAACGCTACCAGTGGCTGACCCGGCTGCAGGCCGTCGCCGTCGGCGAGCGTGTCGGCACCGACGTGAAGTACGACGTCTACGCGCTGAAATAGATCGAGCTCGCATCCGTCAGTTCGATGCCTCCATCCGATGATGTGATCCGCGCGGCCACGCAGGTGGCCGCTGCCATCGAACGCCGCAACGTTCCGAGGAGTCCCATGCGTAACGTGCTCGTGCCCGCAGTCGTGTTTGCTGTCGTGTCCATCGCCGTGACCGGCGCGGCGCAGAAAGCCGAGGCGCCCGATCCGCTCGCGATCGGCGGCAAGGACACCGCGTGGTTCATGGACCGCGTCGGACGGCCGGACACCGACAGCGAGCCGCAGGCCCCCTTCAAGATCATGGGCAACGTGTTCTACGTCGGCGCCAACAACATCGCCTCGATCCTCGTCGCCACGCCGCAGGGCCACATCCTCATCGACACCGGCACGCAGAAGATGGCTGCGGTCGTCTTCCCGAATATCGTCAAGCTCGGGTACAAGCCGGCCGACATCAAGCTGATGCTGATTTCCCACGCGCACTACGACCACATGGAGACGATGGAGACGATACGGCGCATCACCGGCGCCACGGTTGCGGCGCTGGAGGCGGAGGTGCCGGCGCTCGTCAGCGGCCACGACCTGTCGTCGAACGAGACGTGGGGTCAGGAGCCGATCCAGGTCGGCCGCGTGCTCAAGAGCGGCGATGACGTCACCCTCGGCGGATCCACGATCAAGGTTATCTGGACGCCCGGGCACACCCTCGGCGCCGCCGCGTACTTCATCAACACGCAGGAGAACGGACGGGCGTATCAGATCGTCTTCGGCGGACCGCCGGGACCGATCACGGGCGACGCGAAGTACGACACGCGCCCGGAGGATGCGTTCAACTCCTACAAGGCGCTGCGCGCGTTGAATCCGGACATCCTCATCTCGGGTCATCCGCAGAACCTCCTCAAGGGGAAGCTCGACGCGCTGTGGGCCAACAAGCGGCCGAGCCCGCTGGCGCTGCAGCCCGGGCAGTGGACGAAGATGATAGACGACTCGGAGGCCAACTTCAGGAAGCGCCTCGCCGAAACGAACGCTCCGGCGCGGTGACCCGCTGGTATCGAAGCAAGGAGAACGTCGGATGAAGCAGCAAACGACCGGCCTCATATCTCTGGTTGTCGCCACCGCGGCTGTTTTGATTTCCGCGAGCCAGCCCGCGCACGCTGAACTCCTGGACAAGACGAAGAAGGTGTCGGGGACGACCGTGCACTACAAGGTCGTGCTGCCGAACGGCTACGACCCGGCCAAGGCGTATCCCGGCATCCTCGTGTTCGGCGGCGGCCCGCAGACGCTGAACACCGTCGACGGCACGCTGATGCGCAACTTTCGAGCGGAGGCCGAGAAGCGCGGCTACATCGTCGTCGCGCCGGCGGCGCCGGACGGCGATCTGTTCTTCGAAGGCGGCGCGCGCATCTTCCCGGACTTCCTCAAGATGGTGCTCGCGGACTACAAGATCCAGGACGGGAAGTTCCACATCGCGGGGCCGTCGAACGGCGGCATCGCGGCGTTCCACGTGGCGGCCGCCAATCCGCAGTACTTCCTCTCGGTGACGGCGTTCCCCGGCTACATGTGGCAGCCGAGCACGGCGAAGCTCCTGGCGATTGCGAACATGTGCGTCTTCATGTACGTCGGCGAGCTCGACGAGTACCGGTGGCACGGCGAGATGCAGCAGGAAGCGGAATTCCTCCGTTCCAAGGGGACGGTCGCTCGATACACGGTCGAGAAAGGGCAGCCGCACCGGCTCGACACGCTCGCCGGCGCGAGCGCGGCACGCCTGTTCGACGGGTTCGAGGAGACCAGGAACGGATGCCGACGGTAGGACGCGGCTTGGAGGCATCATGACTCGTCGAAGCGCGGTATCACGCCGGACATTCCTGGGCGCGACAGCGGTGACGATCGTCGGCGCGGAGGCAGCCGCTCGTGGCGCGGCCGCCTCGCCCGCCGCTCAGGCTGGCACGCGCGGCAGGGCGGAGCTGGCGCCGGTGAAGGCGCTCGTGTTCGACACGTTCGGCACGGTCGTCGACTGGCGCTCGTCGGTGACGCAGGAAGTCGCGCAGCTCGCGACGAGCAAGGGGCTGTCGATCGACGCGGAGAAATTCGCGGACGCGTGGCGCGCCGGATACGCGCCGAGCATGAACCGCGTCCGCACGGGCGAGCTGCCGTGGACGAAGCTCGATCGGCTGCATCGCATGATCCTCGACAAACTGCTGATCGATTACGGTGTGACCGGGATGAGCGAGGCCGAAACCGACGCGTTCAATCGTGCCTGGCATCGCCTGCGGCCCTGGCCCGACTCGGTCGGCGGGCTCACGCGGCTCAAGAAGAAGTTCATCATCGCGCCGCTGTCCAACGGCAACATCTCCCTGATGACCGACCTGGCGAAACATTCCGGTCTGCCGTGGGACTGCATCCTGGGCGCCGAGCTCGCGCGCCATTACAAGCCCGATCGCGAGGTGTACCAGTCGGCGGCCGACTTCCTCGACCTGAAGGTCGGCGAGGTCATGATGGTCGCGGCGCACCTCGGCGATCTGCGCGCCGCAAAGGGCGTGGGTCTGAGGACCGCCTTCGTCACCAGGCCGCTCGAATACGGACCGCAGGGCAAGCCCGACCTGCAGCCCGACTCGTCGGTCGACGTCGCCGCGAAGGACTTCAAGGATCTGGCCGGTCAACTCGGCGCGTAGTGGCAGCGAGGCGTCGAACCCTGACATGCCGCCGCTTCGCGAGTGGTCGTTCGCGCGGGTCGCGCTCGTATCGAGCGCATGGATGGCTGTCTGTGTGCTGGCGGTCGTCGCCTACCTGCTCTACCGGTTCCGCGGGCTGTTTCTTCCCTCGTCAGGTAGCGGTGGGTTTGGATTCGTCTCGTTCGGATTCAATCTGCTGACGCTCGCGATTCCTCTGCTGCCGCCGATCGTGTTGATCGCCGCGTGGCTCATCGCGCGCCGATCGAGCACCGCCTGATCATCGGAACGAACTCGCTCATGGCATGGCACCTGTTGAAAGACGATCGCGCCGCCGACCGCATCCTCGTCGACGTCATCGAAGACGAGGAAGAGGACGAGCGGCTCAGCGGCATCAAATGCCCGCTGTGCGGCTGGCGGCCGTCGGCGTCGAGCCTCTGGCACTGTGACTGTACCGACACGCCCGAGCCGTATTTCGAAGGATGCGGCACGGTGTGGAACACCTTCCTGACCCGGGGACGGTGTCCCGGCTGCCGCCACCAATGGCGATGGACGTCGTGCCATCGATGCGAGGAGTCGTCGTTGCACGACGATTGGTACGAAGAGACAGACAGGCGCCGCTGACGAGTGTCGCCGCTCGATCATGATGCCGCCTGATCTCCCTGCAGACGTGCTCGCGTTCTACGACCGCTACTCCGAGGAGGACAGGCTCTCGAGCGGAGCGTTCCAGCTCGAGTTCGAGCGCACGAAGCAGGTGCTGACCCGCGTGCTCCCGAGGCCGCCGGCGCGGATTCTCGACGTGGGCGGTGGCGGCGGCGCCTACTCGCTGTGGCTGGCGAGCCAGGGATACGAAGCGCATCTCGTTGACGCGTCCGAGCGTCTCGTCGGCGAGGCGCGGCGGCGCTCCGAGGCCGCGGATCGGCCGATTGCGAGCCTGCAGACGGGCGACGCGCGGCGCCTCCCGCATCCGGATGCGAGCATGGCCGCGGTGCTCGTGATGGGCCCGCTCTACCACCTCACGGCTCGCGAAGATCGGCTGCAGGCGCTCCGCGAGGCGCGTCGCGTGCTGACGCGCCCAGGCGTGCTCGTCGCCGCCGCGATCTCGCGCTACGCGTCGGCGCTCGACGGCCTGGTGCGAGGGCTGCTGCGCGACCCCGCGTTCGTCGAGATCCGGGATCGCGACCTGCGGGAGGGACAGCACCGCAACGACACCAGCCGGCTGGACTACTTCACGACCGCCTACTTCCATCGGCCCGACGAACTGCCGGAGGAGCTCGCCGATGCCGGCTTTTCTGACATCCGGGTGCTCGGCGTCGAGGGGCCGGCGGGTTTTCTCCCCGACTTCGACACGCGGTGGGCGGATCCGCTCGCGCGCGCCGATATCATCGAGCTTGCCCGGCTGCTCGAGGCCGAGCCGTCGATTGTCGGCATGAGTGCACACCTGCTGGCGATTGGCGTCATCTAGAGCGTTTTTACATCGCTCAAGCGCGGATTTCACCGGTGGGCAGGTGCTATCATCGCGCCCTTCCCGTTTGCGTTCGAGAGGCCCAGCATGAAGAAGACCTTTCTCATCGCGGTCGGCACCCTCCTCCTTGCAACGGCCGCAGCGGCGCAGGTGCAGCCGGCGCCGGCGCCGTGGCGTGGCGCGGGCCCGACCCCATGCGTCGGATCCGACGGCGGCGTCTTCAAGTGCCCTCCCGCGCCTCGAACGATTGCCATTCGCGCGGGACGGCTCTTCGACAGCACGACGGGCCAGATGCTGACGCGCCGCGTCGTGATCGTCACCGGCGACCGCATCACCGACGTCGGCGCCGAGGGCGCGGTCAGGATTCCGGCCGGCGCCCAGGTGATCGATTTCAGCCAGGCGACCGTCCTGCCCGGCCTGATCGACGCGCACACGCACATGTTCAACACCCGCGGCCCGAAAGGGACCGCGGAGAAGTCGATGCTCATCGCGGTGCAGAACGCGCAGAACGACCTGCGCGCCGGCTTCACCTCGGCGCGCGACATGAGCTCGCACGGCAACGGCTACGCCGACGTCGAGATCAAGAACGCGATCAACGAAGGACGGTTCGACGGCCCGCGCTACCAGGTGTCGACGCTCGGCATCGTCTGGGGCGCGAAGCCGCGGGCTCCAGGGGAGGTGGAGAATCCGCTCGCCAGCACCGTCGTGCGTACGGTGGACGAGGCGCGCGCGGCGGTCCGCAAGCAGATCGCCCACGGCGCGGACTGGATCAAGCTGTTCCCGACCGGCGGCTATTCGTTCGACGCCGCAGGCAAGGCGCACTACGTGGTGATGTATCCGATGCCGGTGCTGCAGGCCTTGATCGACGAGACCCATCGGCTCGGCAAGAAGGCGGGCTGTCACGTGCTCGGCGGCGAGGGGCAGAAGAACTCGATCATCGCGGGGTGCGACACCATCGAGCACGCCTACGACCTCGACCAGGAACAGGCGAACATGATGGTCGCCAAGGGGCTCTTCTACGATCCGACGCTGCAGCGCTACATCGAGCCCTACATGGACGACAACGACGCGAAGAGCACGGGCGGCAAGTACCGGATGATCCCGATCTTCGAAAAGGCCGTGCAGATGGCTGCCGCGACGAAGGGGATGAAGATCATGATGGGGAGCGGCGCCGACGGCTCGACGTATCCGCACGGTGCGCAGGCGCTCGATTTCGAGATGCTCGTTCGCCACGGCGGCCTGACGCCGGCGCGCGCGATTCAGGCCGGCACGGTCGTCAACGCCGAAGTGATGGGATGGCTGAACCAGCTCGGATCCGTCGACAAGGGCAAGTACGCGGACCTGATCGCCGTCTCCGGCGACCCGCTGGCTGACATCACCGAGCTGCAGCGCGTCAGGTTCGTCATGAAAGCCGGGAAGATCATCCGCAACGATCCGCCTGAGGCCGTGGCGACGAAGGCGACCCAATAGCCGCAGGGAATCCGTTGCGCGCCGTTGTGCTCCTGGCCGTCGTCGTCGAGTGCGCAGGCGTGTCGTTCGCCTCCGCCCAGCCGCGCCCGGGGACCGTCGTCCTGGAGCCGGCGCCGGAGATTGCCGGCGTCATCAGCGCGGGGACGCGTCCCGAGGTCGTCGTGCGCGGGCTGAAGAGCGCCGACGATCCGATCTGGGTGCCGAACGTCGGCCTTTTGTTCACCGAGTCGCAGGCCAATCGCGTCGTTCGACTCGGTGACGACGGTCAGGTGAGCACGTTCGTTGGCGACCTCCACGGCCCGCTCGGGATGACGGTTGACGCGCAGGGACGATTGATCTCGCTACAGTCGCAGGCGGGGTTCGCCGGCCCGCGCGTGATCTGGCCGGCCGGCAAGGAGACCGTTCTCGCCGATGCGTTCGAAGGCCGCCCGTTCGGCAGGCCGAACGGCATCGTCGCGGATCGCAAAGGCGGCGTCTATTTCAGCGACCTCCCGCAGGGGCCCCCACCTCCCGGCCGGATGGCGCCGGCGGTGTACTACGTCCCGTCCGGCGGCGCGCCGATTCGGGTCGTCGACGACATCACTCGTCCCAACGGCGTGCAATTGAGCCGCGACGACAAGACGCTCTACGTCAACGACACCGGCGGCATTCACGCGTACGCCTTCGACGTGCTCCCCGACGGGCGGCTGGCGAATCGCCGCGTGTTTGCGACATACGTGGGTCGCGACCGCACCATCCCGGCGGACGCGGCGCCGATCTCCAATGCCGACGGCCTTGTCATAGACGAGGACGGCCGCGTCTACGCGCTGACAGAGGCTGGCATCGAGGTCGTGAGCCCGGGTGGACAGCATCTCGGCGTCATTCCGGTCTGGTGCATCACGCGGCGGTGCCAGGACCTGGCATTCGGCGGCGCGGAGAAGCGAACGCTGTACGTGGCCGGCGGCGGCACGCTGCTTCGTATTCAGATGCGGTCGCGCGGCTTTACGGGACGCGCGAAGTAGATAGAGCCGAAGGAATCGAGTCTGCATGTCCGAAGAAAAGAGTGGCATTACGCGGCGCCGCGTCCTCGAAAGCGGCGCCGGCCTGCTGGCCGCGGCGGCGCTGCCTGCGCCGGCTGCGGCCGCCGGACAAGGTGCGCGCGAGGCCGGTGCCGCGCCTTCGGATCTCACCGGGCGCGTCGCGCGTTACATGGCTGCCGCACGTCAGCAGCCGCTGCCGCCGGAGGTCCTGCGGGAGACGCGGCATCGCGTGCTCGACACGGTCGCGGCGATTGTCTCGGGCTCGCGGCTCAAGCCGGGTGAGATGGCGATTCGATTCGTCCAGTCGCAGGGCGGCACGCCGGAAGCCTCCGTGCTCACGACGCGCATCCGCACGTCGGCCATCAATGCGGCGCTGATCAACGCGATGTTCGCGCACGCCGACGAGACCGACGACTTCGAGCCGGTGACGAAGGCGCACCCCGGCTGCGCCGCCGTGCCCGCTGCGCTCGCGGTGGGCGAGCGCGACAACCGTTCAGGCCAGGACCTGCTGCGCGCGGTCGCGCTCGGCTACGACCTCGGCTGCCGCTGGCTGATGGCGCTCGGTCCCAACCACGTGCGCGCCACGCATCGCAGCGCCGAGGGCGTGAGCGCGACGATGGGCGCCGCGGCCGCGGCGGCGTCGATGGCGCAGCTCGACGAGCGCGCGATGCGCTACGCGCTGTCGTACGCCGCGCAGCAGGTCTCCGGCATCTGGAGCTGGGAACGCGACGTCGAACACGTCGAGAAGGCGTTCGATTTCGCCGGCATGGGCGCGCGCAACGGCGTCACGGCGGCGCTGATGGCGCAGGCGGGGTTCAGCGGCGTGCCCGACGTGCTCGAAGGCGAGCACAACGCGCTCGAGGCGCACTCGGCGCAGCCGCATCCCGAAGAGATGGCCGCGGACCTCGGCCGGCGCTTCTATGTGACCGAGACGGCGATCAAGACGTTTTCCGTCGGGTATCCCATCCAGTCGGCGCTCGACGCGCTGCTGACGCTGCGCCGCGAGCATGCGCTCACGCCCGCAAACGTCGATCGCGTCATCGCGCGACTGCCGGAAGACGGCGCCGGCATCGTCAACGACAGCGCGATGCCCGACGTGAACCTCCAGTACCTGGCGGCCGTCGCGCTGATCGACGGGGCCGTGTCGTTCGACGCGAGCCATTCGTTCGAGCGTATGAAAGATCCGCAGGTGCTGGCGGTGAAGCAGCGCGTGCAGCTCGTCGGCGATCGCTCGCTGATGGATCCCGCGGCGCCGCGCAGCGCGAACGTGGAAGTCCGTCTGCGCGACGGCCGCACGGTCAGCCACTTCACGCGCTTCGCGCCGGGCACGAAGGAAAATCCGCTCTCGACCGACGGCGTCGCGGCCAAGGCACGGAGCCTGATGGCGCCCGTGCTCGGCGACGAGCGCTGTGAAGCGGTGGTCCGGCGCATCAACACGCTGGAAACCCTGTCGAGCGTGCGCGACCTCGTCGCGCTGCTGACGAATGTTTGATCGAGTAGGGCCGGCCTGCCCGCCCGCCGTAGCCTTGGCGCAGGCGGGAAGGTCGGCCCCTCCAACCGATTGGGCGTAGAGGCGGACCTTCAGGTCCGCCTGATAACGGAGGCTGCACATGCGTGGACTGCTCTCGGTCGTCATCGTCGGCGCCGTGCTCATCTCGGGCGCGGCACCGGCAGCGGCACAGGAGATCGACACGATTCTCGTCAATGGCAAGGTCGTCACCGTCGACGCCCAGTCGTCGATTCGGAGCGCGCTCGCCATCCGTGAAGGCCGGATTGCCGCGCTCGGCAGCGACGCCGACATCCGCAAGCTCGCCGGCCCGAGGACGCGCACGATCGATCTGCAGGGACGCACCGTCATTCCCGGCCTGATCGATTCCCACATGCACGCCACGCGCGCCGCCCTGAGCTTCAGCACCGAAGTGAACTGGATCGGCGCCGCCTCGCTCGCCGATGCGCTCACTCGCCTCCGCCAGGCGGCCGCGAAGGCGAAGCCGGGGTCCTGGCTCATCGTCGTCACGCCGCAGGCGACGCTCGACGCGTTCAAGGAACACAGGCGTCCGACGCAGGCGGAGCTCCTGGCGGCGGCGCCGAATAATCCCGTCTACGTGCAGCTGGGATACGGGTGGGCGATGATGACGCCGCTCGCCCTCAAGGCGCTGAACATCAACAGCCTCGACGGCGTCGTCACCAACAACATCATCGAGCTGTTCGACCGGCTGCCGAAGCCCACCTTCGACGAGCAGGTCGAGGGAACGAAGGCGTTCTTCCGCGAGCTCAATCGCCTCGGCCTCACCGGCGTCGCCGACCCCGGCGGCAACAACGTCACGCCGCGCGAGTACCAGGCGCTCTTCAAGGTCTGGCGCGACCACGACCTCACGCTGCGCGCCGCCTACAGCCTGTGCGGGATGACCGACGGCTCGGAGTTCGCCGAGTACCAGAACTACCTCGCGATGATGCCGCAGGGGTTCGGCGACGACATGCTCCACTTCAACGGCATCGGCGAGCGCATCACGTGGGCGATGAACGGCATCAACGGGGTTCCGCCGGAGGCCGACAAGGCGAAGTACTACGAGATCGTGCGCTGGGCCGCCCAGCGTGGCCTCACGGTGACGATGCACTGGAACACCGAGACGAACGTCGACCACCTGCTCGGCATCTGGGAGCGCGTGAACAAGGAGTTCCCGATCGCGCCGCTGCGGTGGACGATCGCGCACCTCAACGACGCCTCCCCGCAGACGCTGCAGCGCATGAAGGCGCTCGGCGTCGGCTGGACGGTGCAGGACGCGATGTACAACACCGGCAGCGACGTGCTGCAGCGCGAGGGCGCCGCGAAAGTCCGTCGTGAGCCGCCGGTCGTGACCGGCAACAAGATCGGTGTGGCCATCGGCGCGGGGACCGACGCGCACCGCGTGTCGACCTACAACCCGTTCACGGTGCTCCAGTGGTTCCTCGACGGCAGGAACGCGAGCGGCACGGCGCTGCGCGCCGCCGAAGAGACGCCGAGCCGGGCGGACGCGCTCCGCTTCTACACGCTGGGCAGCGCGTGGGTGTCACACGACGAGCGCCTGCGCGGCTCGCTCGAGGTCGGCAAGCTCGCCGATCTGGCCGTGCTGTCGAAGGACTACCTGACGGTGCCCGTCGATCAGATCGGCGGCATCGAATCCGTGATGACGATGGTCGGCGGCAAGGTGGTCTACGCCGCGGGGCCGTACCAGTCGCTCGACGGCACACATTGACGGGAGTGCGTGCGCATCTCACTAGTGTAGGAGGTAAGCGATGAGGAACGTGCGAAGGCTCGCCGTCGGTGCGCTCACGACGATGCTGATCGGCTGTGGTGTGCAGGGCCAGACCCAGAAGGATCCGTTGAAGGGCTTCAGGAACCCGAGCGAGGGGTTCGAGGTCGCCCGTCAAGGCATGTTCTTCGTCAACGGCGACTATTACACCTCGCGTGTCGAGAAGACGACGGCCACGTGCACGGCAGCGCCGCAGCCGTGTCAGTACATGGCTGGCCAGATGTACGTCGACTATCAGATCCCCAGGAACGTGCGCCATCCGTACCCGATCGTCATGGTGCACGGCGCTGGTCAGACCGGCACGAATTTCCTGTCGACGCCCGACGACCGTCCCGGTTGGGCCCAGTTCTTTCTCGCCAACGGATACGCCGTGTACGTCGTCGACCAGACCGGGCGGGGCAGGTCCGTGTACACGACGGAGGTGTACGGTCCCACCCGGCCACCGTTCGACGTCGACGGCAGAGTCCAGAATTGGAGCCTGCAGCAGGAATCCAACCTCTTTCCGAATGCGCACCTGCACACGCAGTGGCCGGGCACCGGCAAGCCGCGTGATCCGTTCTTCGACCAGTTCTATGCGTCGCAGGTGCAACTGATGCTCGATCCGGTGAAGACGCAGGAGTACGCGCAGAAAGCGCTGTCGGCGCTCCTCGACAAGATCGGTCCCGCGATTCTCCTCACCCATTCGCAGTCGGGGACATTCGGATTCCTCGTTGCCGACAAGCGGCCCGATCTCGTGAAGGGCGTCGTCACCGTCGAAGGCGGCGGCACGCCCCGCGGTTTTACTGCCGTAGGACCGCCCCGGTGGTTCGAGGATGCCCCGCCTCCGGACGTGACATGGGGGATCGCGTCGATTCCGCTCACCTACTCGCCCGCCGCCGCGGCGCCCAGGCAGCTCGCGTTCGTCCAGGAGTCGACGCCGGCTCCCGGAAAGGTGGTGCGGTGCTGGGTGCAGGCGTCGCCCGCGCGTCAGCTCCCGAACCTGCAGCGGATGCCCCACCTCCTCGTGGTCGGCGAAGCGAGCGCTGCGTCGAGCACGAATCATTGCGTGTCCCGCTACCTCACGCAGGCTGGCGTTCGCAACACCTGGGTGAACCTCGGGGACGTCGGCATCCACGGCAACGGCCACATGATGATGCTGGAGAAAAACAGTCTGGAGATCGCGGCGTTCTTGGCGGGCTGGCTGGTGGACAACGTCGAAAAGGGCGCGCGATCGACCAACTGAGGATCGGCGCGCCGGGAGCGTCGATGGCAGCCGTCGTGAGCAGAGCCGAATAGAGTCGGAGACACGGATTTTTGTCTCCGTGCCTCCGCCTCTCCGTGGCCCGTAATCCTCAGTTCGTCGTCGTCGTCCCGCCCGGCAGGCTGAACGCCACGTACTCGCCCGAGTACGGCCCACCGCTGATCGCGACGACGATGTACTGGCGGCCGTCGACGCGGTAGGTCATCGGCGATCCGCTCTGCGGCGCCGGCATCCAGACTTCGCCGACCTGCTGGCCCGTCTTCTTGTCATACGCGCGCAGCATCGCGCCGCGCGGGCGTCCGGGCGGCGCTGTCACCTGCGGGTCGCCCATGATGACGAGCGTCTTCGTGACGAGTAGTCCCACGCCTGACGTGGCCGGCTGCCCGGTCTTCGGGATCGTCTTTCCGCGCAGCGCGGCGTTGTTGCGGATGTTGTCGGGCGTGTCGCCGTGCGGCGTCTGCCACATGACCTTGCCGTGATCGAGATCGATCGCGGCGAGCAGGCCGTACGGCGGCTTGATGATCGGCAGCCCCTGGACGTTGAGGCCCGCGTCGCCTGCCGGCACCGCGGCCGCGGCCGCCGCGGGTGGAGCCGCCGCCGTCGCGCGTGCTTCGAGCGCGCGCTCGGCCGTGCGCGGTGCGTCGGCCGCGCAGCAGTCGCCTGGTCCGAGCACCTCGCGGAACGGCTGCCCCTCGGTGCCGGACACATACCGGATGTCCGAGAATCCCGGCGGCGGCGCCACGAGCGAACGGATGCCCGGCATGTTTCCGGCCGGCGCGAACACGATGTGGTTCTCGGGATCGTAGCCGCCGCCCGGCCAGTTCGTCGCGGTTCCGACCGTGATCGCGCCGAGCAGCCCGTTCACGCTGCCGAGGATGCCAGGGTTGAACGGCGTGTCGGCCCACTTGAAGCGCTTGGTCCGCTCGAGCGCGGCCGCGCGCAGCTCGGGCGTGAAGTCGATCAGGTCGTCAGGGATCGAGAACGTGTTGCGCGCGTAGAGCAGGCTGTTCGGCGGATACGGCTGCGTCCGCGCTGCCTTCTCGCCCGGGATGTCGGACGCCGGGACCGGCTTCTCGACGATCGGCCAGACCGGTTCGCCGGTGACGCGATCGAACACGTAGAGCCATCCCTCCTTGCTCGGCACCGCCACCACCTTGCGCGGCCGGTTGTCGACGGTGACGTCGGCGAGGATCGGCGTCGACGACATGTCGAAGTTCCAGATCGGGTGATGCACGAACTGGAAATGCCACTTGCGCTGGCCCGTCTTCAGATCGACGCAGACGAGGCTTTCCGCAAACAGGTTGTCGCCGGGCCTGTGGCCACCGTAGAAATCGGAGCTCGGTGTTTCCACCGGCAGGTAGACGAGCCCGAGATCTTCATCGATGGTGATATTGCTCCAGACCCCGACGTTGCCGGTGATCCCCCACGAGTCGTTCTCCCAGGTGTTGCCGCCGAACTCGCCGGGCTTCGGGATGGTGTTGAACGTCCAGAGCAGCTTGCCCGTTCGCGCGTCGAAGGCGCGCACGAGGCCCTTGGTGTTGTCGTGCGTGGGAACCGTCGCGCCCTCGCGCATGGAGGAGCCGATGAGAACGATGTCCTTCGTGATGAACGGCGTCGAGTGCACGCCAATCTCACCCGTCTCGAGATCGATCTGCTGTCCCTTGCCTTTCACGACGCCCACCTTGAGATCGACGACGCCGTCGGTGCCGAAGGAGCCGATCGGTACGCCGTTCTTGGCGTTGAGCGCCACCAGCCGGTAGCCCGTGGTGATGAAGAGGATGCGATCGTCGCCCCTGCCGTTGCTCCAGTAGGCGACGCCGCGGCCCGAGAGCTGCCGCGGCGCAACCGCCGCGCGCTTGCCCTCGCGCATGCTGTAGGTCCAGATCTGCTCGCCGGTCTTCGCGTCGAGCGCGACGACCGACCGGCGCGTGCCGGCGGTCGTGTACAGCACGCCCTTGACCATCAGCGGCGTGCCCTCGAGCTTGTATTCCGGGAACGGGCCGAAGTTGTCGGTCTTGAAGCGCCACGCCACTTCGAGCTTGCTGAAGTTCGAGGCGTTGATCTGATCGAGCGGCGAGTAGCGCGTGCCTTTCAGGTCGGCGTTGTAGGTCGGCCACTCGCCGTTGGCCGTGGACGGCTGCTGGCCCGCCTGGCCGGTGACGCCGGCGGTGATGCAGACGATCGCGAGGATCGGCAACCCGAAGGTCGCCACGAATCGAGAGACGGCTTGCCTCATCGTGCGCTCCCTTCCGAAGGTAATCGGCGGATTATACGTCCGCCGCTATGGTCCACCGGGCTTCATTGCCAGGAAATTGATGGTCCGCAGGACTTCGGTTTGCGACGGCAGCTCGGTCTCACCGTCGGGATAGCTGCCCTTGAACAGCACGTAGGCGAGGATGTCGGCTTTCTGCACCCGGCTGAGCGCCATCGGGTCGCCCTGCGGCATCGAGACGCGGATGCGCTCGAACAGGTCGCCGAGCGTCAGCTCGTTCCAGGTGGCTGCGAACTCTCCGCCGGTCAGGGCCGGGGCAATCTCGCCGCCAGTCAGGTCCGCGGCGTGACAGGCGGCGCAGTGCTGCACGTAGAGCGCTTCTCCGCGTTTCGCCTGCGCCAGCGAGTAGACCCGATCCCACTGCGATGGCATCGCCTGCCCGGCGGCGCCCCCGCCGATCGCGCCTGAAACGACGATCCCGAGCAGTGCCGCGGTGGCGGCGATGAGTCTCATCGGCCCGATTCTCCTGCCGCGCAAATGGTAGACGATTCCGGGTGATTCGCCGTAAGCTCTGGCGGTCGCTTCGGACATCCGGATTGGAGGCGCAGATGAAGTGGCTTTTGAATCCGAGGGTGGCCGCGTTGATCGCGGCGAGCGCCCTCGTGCTCTCCTTCAGCTGGGTTCACGCGCAACAGGGGAACGGGCCGGCGGTCGCGGTTGACGCCGACGACATCGGCGGCGTCGTCACGAGCGCGAAAGGTCCGGAGGCCGGCGTCTGGGTGATCGGCGAGACGACCGATCTGCCGACGAAGTTCGCGAAGATGGTCGTCACCGACGACCAGGGACGCTACGTCCTTCCCGACCTGCCGCAGGCGAACTACCAGGTGTTCGTGCGCGGCTACGGCCTCGTGGATTCGCCGCGCGTCGCGGCAAAGCCCGGGCAGAAACTCGATCTCAAGGGTGTCGTCGCGCCCGACGGGCGTGCCGCCGCGCAGGTCTATCCGGCCAACTACTGGCTGAGCCTGCTCGAGATTCCCAAGGGCGAACACTCGGCCCAGGAGTTCGCACTCGAGACCAAGGCGTGCTTCTCGTGTCATCAGGTCGGCACGAAGGCGACGCGCGAAATCCCCAAGGGGTCGCTGGCCTCCATGCTCGAGGCGTGGGACCGCCACACGGCGATGGGACCCAACGGCGCAAACATGAGCAACGTCTTCAAGGGGCTCGGCGAGCAGCGCAAGGCCTTCGCGGATTGGAGCGAGAAAATTGCCGCCGGCGCCTATCCCGAAGCGCCGCCCCGTCCCGTCGGCGTCGAGCGCAACCTCGTGATCTCGATGTGGGACTGGGGGCTGCCGACCAGCCGCCGCAGCGATGCGGCGGCCACCGACGAGCGCGAGCCCACCTACAACGCGAACGGGCTGGTGTACGGGCCGTACCAGAGCTCCGACATCCTCGCGGTCCTCGACCCGAAGACGAACACGACGAGCGAGATCAAGCTTCCATCGAACGCGCCCGTGCTCGATGCGAACACGCCGGCGTCTCCGTACTGGGGCGGCGAGAAGATCTGGCAGCGACAGGCCGACCCGCGCAGCGTCGCCATGGACACGAAAGGACATGTCTGGGTGACCGCGCGCATCCGTGCGCCGAAGGATCAGCCGGCATACTGCAAGGACCCGGCGGCGAACAAGTTCGCGAAGTACTTCCCGATGGAAGGTCCGAGCGCGCGGCAGATCGAGCTGCTCGATCCGAAGACGAAAAAGATCACGATGATCGACAGCTGCTTCGCCGCGGACCACAATTATTTCGACGAGCACGACAACCTGGTGTTCGGCCAGGACGATGCCGTCGGCTGGCTCGACACCGTGGCGTTCGACAAGACGCACGATGCGGGCACGTCGCAGGGCTGGTGCCCGGGCGTCGTCGACACCAACGGCGACGGCAAGATCTCCAGCGGCTGGACCGAGCCGAATCAGCCGGTCGATCCGAAGAAGGATCACCGCATCGAATTCGGCTGCTACGCGATCGGGATCAGCCCGACCGACGGCAGCATCTGGTGCTCGGGGATCGGTCACGAGGACCAGACGCTGGTCCGGCTCGAGCGGGGCGCCAACCCGCCGATGTCGTGCAAGGCAGAGGTCTACATCCCGCCACCGTCGAAAGCCTCGTTGAAATATTCGGGAGGCGTCGCCATCGACAGCAATGGTGTCGTCTACCAGAACTGGCGCGGGGTCCACGAGATCCTCAGCTTCGACCGCCGGAAGTGCAAGGTGCTGAATGGTCCGACGGCGACGGGGCAGCAGTGCCCTGAAGGGTGGAGCTCCTACACCAAGCCGGGCCCGTCGTTCAAAGGCGCGCCGCCATCGCGTGAGACCAGCACCGACATGCTGTATCTCACCAACATCGATCACCACGACGCGCTCGGTCTCGGGAAGGACGTCCTGCTGGGGGGCGACGTCAACGCGGACTCGTTCTTCGTGCTGCAGCCGCAGAACGGTATGAAGACGTTGACGCTGCGCGTGCCGTATCCGCTCGGGTTCCACGCGCGTCATATCGACGGCCGCATCGACGACCCGAACGCCGGATGGAAGGGCCGCGGCATGTGGACGAGCTACTCGATGTACACACCATGGCACCAGGAAGGCGGCAAGGGATCGCGTCCGAAGGTCGTCAAGTTGCAGATGCGGCCGAATCCGCTCGCGAAGTAGGACCACGAAGGCGCTTCGCGCGATCACGGAGGGCACGGAGGACTCGTTTTTCCGTGCCCTTTCTTGTCGCATTCCCACCGCTTGCTTGAATTCGCCACGCACATGAGAGTCTTCGTCGCAGCCGTCTTGTTGTTCACCAGCGCTGCGTGCACGACATCGCAGACGCAGGCCGCGGATCCCGTCACCGAGGTCAAGGCCGTCTGGGCGGCGCAACTCGACGCGTGGAACCGCGGCGACCTCGACGGCTTCATGACCGGCTACTGGAAATCGCCGGACGTCGTCTTCTTCTCCAACGGCGCCGAGACGCGCGGGTGGCAGCAGACGCTCGACCGCTATCGCGCGGCCTACCAGGGCGAAGGCCGGCACATGGGGGCCCTTGATTTTCCGCAGCTGGAATTCAAGCCGCTTGGCCCCGAGGCCGTCCTCGTGCGCGGGCGCTGGCACCTGAAGATGCCCGACGGAAAAGAGTCCACCGGCATGACGTCGGTGACCTACCAGAAGCTGCCGGAGGGGTGGCGTATCGTCCACGACCACTCGTCGGCGCCCGCAAGCTAGCCGGGCCAGTCGACATCCGCATCGAACATCGTGGGGTCACCATCGACAGGCCCGTCGGACGCGTTCGTGGCGTGGGCGAAGGACCATGCGATCCGCCTCTCGACGATCGAGCCCGGCCACGGGTTCGCGGATCTCCAGCCGATCGCCTCCATCATCGGCGCCGCGCTCGTCATCGCCCTCGGTGAGGCGGCGCACGGCACGCACGACTTTCTCGCGTTCCGGAACCGGCTGCTCGAATTCCTCGTTCAGCAACTGGGCGTGACGGCGCTTGCCGCGGAAACGGGCTACGCCGAGGGGCTCGACGTCGACGCCTATATCAACGGCGAAGACGTCGACGTGATGGTCGCGGCGCAGCGCGTCTTCGACGACTGGTATCCGGCGCCGCTCGAGGAGAACCTCGCGCTCGTCGAGGGGATGCGCGCCTACAACGCCGGAGCACCCCCGGGCCGCGCGCTGCATTTCTACGGCATCGATCTCACGGGCGGGTGGGGCTACCAGCACGCCCGGCGCGTGGCGGACAGCGCGCTCGATTACCTCGGGCGAGTCGATGCCGGCGCTGCCGCGGCGTTGCGGGCGCGCCTCGATCCGCTGCTCGCGACGTTCACGGCACGAGGCTATGCCTCGCTCGAGCCCGCGCAACGGGCCCGGTTGACGGCCGCCATCGCGGACCTCGTGCAGCTGCTGCAGACCCATCGGGGAGCGTTCATCGCGGCCACGACGATGGTCGACTTCGAGCGGGCGTGGCGTCACGCGGTCAACGCGCGACAGCTCGACGCCTATTTCGGATGCGCGCCACACGGCTCGTCCGACAGCGTCGCGGACTACCGGGCGATGTCGATGATGCGGGATGCGGCCATGGCCGAGAACCTGCACGCGGTCCTGCAGCAGGAGCGTCCGCGCGGACGGATCCTGCTCTTCGCGCACAACTGGCACATCAAGAAGCGGGCGTCGGAAAAGGAGGCGTTCCCCGAGCAGTTTCCCGGCGAGCCGGGAACGACGATGGGACAGTACCTGCAGTCGACGCTGAGGGAACAGCTCGTCGTGATCGGGTCCACCTTCCATCGCACCGCGGACGGCACGCTCACCGGTCCGCCGGTCACCGACAACAGGCTGACGGTGGAAGCCGCCGAGCCGTCGGATCTCGACGACGAGCTCGCGCGCGTCGGCAGCCCGATGTTCATCGTCGACCTGCGCGCGGCGCGGCAGTCGGCGCCCGCCGCCGCGGCGCTGGATCGGCCGCGCAGGATGCGTTTCAACGATCGGTACGCGGAGGAGAACCCGTTGCGGGCCTTCGATGCCCTGCTCTACGTCGCCACCGTGAGCGACTGGCGGCCAGTCGTGCCGGAGGCTCCGCGGAGCGGTCGATGATACAGCCCGCCCTTCAGCGCGTGTTCGTGCTCGGTGCGGCCGTGTGCCTCGGCGTCTGCGCGGGGTGTGCCCGCGACCTGCCTCGTCCGAGTCAGGTCCCGCTCGGCCGGCCGTTCGAACTGCACGCCGAAGCGTCGGCGACGCTCGCCGACGGGCTGACCGTCACGTTCGATCGCGTTCGCTCCGATTCGCGCTGCCCGATGGACGTCGTCTGCATCACCGCCGGCGACGCGGTCGTCGTCGTCCGGCTGGCGTCGCAGGGCGGCCAGGCCGAGCGCGAGCTGCACACGAACCCTGGCGGCGCGGGCACGGCCGACACGTCGTATCAGTCGTACGCGATCACGCTGGTCGCGCTCACGCCGTACCCGAGAACGGATCGGCCGATCCGTCCCGTAGACTACGTGGCGACGCTGACCGTCGAACGGCGCTGACGCGCCGCGCCGCGACGGATCAGCGGGTATAGAATCCGCGCCAGGAGGCAGCGATGGCTGAATCGGGGCAGAACTACAAGAGTCACGTCCGTTTCTTTCCGCCGTTTCATTTCTTAGTCGCGCCGGTGCTGCTCATCAACGTGTTCGTCGCCGGCTGGCTCCTGTACCGCGCGCCCTCGGGCCTTGCCGTCTGGCAATTGCTTGTCGCGGTGGCGCTGCTGATGACGGCGTTCACCGCG
>Ga0134127_10000293_pt1 | contig 52699 bp, 47 predicted proteins | sample KB31753_FD_96459 | JGI IMG/M metagenome (GOLD analysis project Ga0134127, IMG submission 96459) | Terrestrial soil microbial communities with excess Nitrogen fertilizer from Kellogg Biological Station, Michigan, USA - KB3-175-3 | ecosystem: Environmental > Terrestrial > Soil > Unclassified ...
AGTTATTTGATTTAAAAATACTGCATCAAAAATTAGATTACATTCATTACAACCCGGTAGTTGCCGGAATAGTTGAAAAGCCGGAGGATTATTTATACAGCAGCGCAAGGAATTATTGCGGCTTACCGGGATTAGTCGACGTTATATTGGTTGAGCCTTTGATGCCATAACGAGCGTAGTTTGTTACTCCTTAGGAGTCCCATGGACCTGTAAGCGGGGCACGAGAACCCCACCTCATTTGGCCTTTGCGCTGCATTCTCGCGCCTGAATCGGGAACTTAAGCTAAAATAGTGTTTTTTAGTTCGAACAAGTCCGTCCAAATGGTTAGCTGGCTACCTGTCATGGGCACACCAGTATTTCCAACGCACCGCCTGGCCGGATACGCGCGCGAGAGAACGCATCATAGGAGAGTTATTCGTGATTTTTAAATCTTAAACCCAAACCGCTCCAGCCACTTTTAGCGTCAAAGTCTGCCCACGCGCTGCCCCACCAAAAATTCCTCGCAGTGCCTATCTGTCGGGTTAACCATTTATTATACTTTTCTGCTCTTCGCAGTTCTTTTTCCTCCGACCAATTTTCCCAGGTGTCGTCAGGAGAGTAGTCAAAACCAAACAAAATCGTATCGAGCTGGCCCCGGTAGAATATTAAAACAAAACTAAAGTGTTCGGTTTCGATCGGTACATTCCTGATAAAATAATGAAAATAGCCGTTACCAATATCTTTTACATTTACCTCATCTTGTCGAAAGTAAGCCAATAGCTCTGCCGGCTTTGTTTTTTTTGAAAATTCAAAACCCTCAGCAATGTTTAGCTGTCCCGAATACTTATCAATTATATGATTTGTCAATTCAGCGCAATGATCGAAATGTTGCGGGTTTAAATTAATTATTTTTTCCCAATGATTAATAACGCAGTAGGCGGTTAAATTACATCCTGATGGTTAGCGGGCATTTCCAAAGCACCGCCTGGCCCGGATACTCGCGCAAGGGTGGGGGGGCCGAAACGGAAACCACTTACCGCAGGCCAGGGCAACCGGGTAGTAAAGCCCTGGTTTCAGAGAACTGCCAACAGATAACTGATAAGGATGGTTTGTTTGAAAAAGACGAACAGTATGTACGCGATTCAAATGGATTACTAAAGCAAATAAAAACTTATATTAACGGGGATCTGATGACTGTAACTAGGTTTATTTATAGGTTTTATTGACCCCTCTTTCTGGCGCATGGGGTATTTCCAGCGCACCGCCCTGGCCGGATACTCACGCGAGGTTAGAGATAGGTCTACATCGTGCATGTTGGATACCTGTCCTCCGGGGCACGAGTACTCAGCCGCACAGGCGCCCGCTGCATACTCGCGCCTGAATTGGGGTTTCAGCATATTTACAAGATGCATGTGATCGGGTCGTTCGTCAGTACGCCGACGTATTGACATCGGAAGAGAATGAAATGATTAGAGACCTTTTTCCAATGGAGCCTTCAATTGAAAGTGTAGACCATGCCATTGAAGTCCTTCATGATTTTATTCCTGAATTACGTCACAGAAATTAGGTTTGACCATAAACGCTCCGCTAATCAGGCATGGGAGTGTCGGGCAAAGGCCTTGAGCGCTGAGTTCGTGCCACCACTGATATGATATGCACAGATTGTTGAAAACTAAAATATCCTCTGAAGTCAAGTGCATACTTAACTTTAGAATATGAAACACGCACAATGTTCTGAACAACTGTCTCTTAATCTGGATTTGATTAAGTATCAATATCAGTCTAAATGTATTCGTGGACTGGCAATCGTCGAAAGTAATTCGGCAGATGTCTTTAGTGACATTGCTTCTTTGCTGAATGATCCTGAGGTTAAATTTTCAAGCGTTCATGATAAAGATTTTGAGGTGTATATGATCTTAACGAGAGATAGTGATGAAAGGATACTGACCTTTGATTATATCAAATTGAGTGAATTAAACGAGGCCTTCCTAAACTAATCATCTATCAGATAATTATGGATGAAGACAGGAAAAGAATTGATGAAAAAATCACACTTGTTACCAATCGGGGTTTTGACTCTCAAATAAAATTCACTTATTATATCCTTGCGATTGATGCCGCTTGTATTGGTTTTGCTGTGACTTATAATAAGGACGCCCATTATTCATGGTTCCTAACTCCGTTTATTGCCTCTATTATTTGCTGGTTAATTAGTTTTTATTATGGTTTAAAGGAGCTTCGACGTACTGATTCGATTTTGTTTTTAAATGTCAAAGTATTAGAAGCTCAACGTGACGGAAAGAAGGCTTTGTATGATAGTGCCACGGAACTCTTTAAAAAAACAAACGTAGAGATTGTTTATTTTATCAAAAGAAAAATATGGTTTTTGTACGTCGGCGCTCTTGCTTTTGTAATCTGGTATTTGCTTAGAATCTATTTCAAATCTTAAAAAATAATCGACCATATTAAACTGCAAAGCGTTAGCGATGGAAACGGATACCGGCCTACGCCTAAGGCCCTTTAGGCGTATGGGTGGACAGCACGGGCCGCAGGCAACGCCCTGTTTTTAAGTCTTAAGTCAGAACTCGAAAGTCTTTAGTCGCCTGCTTTTTCAACAAATTATTCAAAAATGAAGTAACAGGAATAATTTGTTCCCACCTTCAATATTATCATCGGTGAAATCAAACAACAATCGGTGTAATCCCAAAAAATCCTATATTTGCCCCACAAGACATAAATCACCACTGTACGTGATTTTTTCGCTTTTTTTTAATTATAAACGGTCGCAAGGCCAAAAATCATAGTTGTAAATGATTAATATTACCCTACCCGATGGTTCCGTTCGTCAGTACGAGCGGGGAACCACTTCCATGCAGATCGCACAGTCGATCTCCGAAGGATTAGCACGAAACGTATTGGCGGCCGAAGTTGACGGCCAGGTTTGGGACGCCGGTCGGCCCATTGAGCACGACGCGCTGGTAAAGCTGCTGACCTGGAATGATTTGAAAGGCAAAGCTACCTTTTGGCATTCATCTGCTCACCTGATGGCCGAGGCTTTGGAGGCTTTATACCCCGGCACCAAGTTCGGCATAGGCCCGGCTATTGAGACCGGCTTTTATTACGACGTGGACTTTGGCGAGCAGGGTTTTTCGTCGGACGATTTTAAAAAGATCGAAGACAAAATACTGGAGCTGGCCCGCAACAAGGAAGAATATGTGCGCAAGCCGGTGAGCAAAGCCGACGCCATTGATTACTTTACCGAAAAAGGCGACGAGTACAAGCTGGACCTGATCAAGGACCTGCCCGATGGCTCCATCACTTTTTATACACAGGGCAACTTTACCGACCTGTGCCGCGGGCCGCATATCCCCAATACCGGTTTTATAAAAGCCGTAAAGCTGATGAGCGTTGCCGGGGCCTACTGGCGCGGCGACGAGACCCGCAAGCAGTTGACCCGTATTTACGGCGTTACCTTCCCCAAACAAAGCGAGCTGACCGACTACCTGCACCTGTTGGAGGAAGCCAAAAAACGCGACCACCGCAAGCTGGGCAAGGAAATGGAACTGTTCGCCTTTAGCGAGAAGGTAGGCATGGGGCTGCCCTTGTGGCTGCCCAAGGGAACCGCCATTCGCCAGCGTTTGGTTGATTTTATGCAAAAGGCGCAGGTAAGGGCGGGTTATGAGCAGGTGATCTCGCCGCATATCGGCAGTAAAAGCTTGTATGTAACTTCGGGCCACTATGAAAAATATGGCGCCGATTCATTTCAACCCATAAAAACACCGCAGGAAGGGGAGGAGTTCTTCTTAAAGCCGATGAACTGCCCGCATCATTGCGAAATGTATAAAACCAAGCCCCGCAGCTACAAGGACCTGCCGGTGCGCTATGCCGAGTTCGGTACCGTTTACCGTTACGAGCAAAGCGGCGAACTGCACGGCTTAACCCGTGTGCGCGGCTTTACACAGGACGATGCCCACTTATTTTGCCGTCCCGACCAGGTGAAGGAGGAATTTAAAAAGGTGATCGACCTGGTGCTTTATGTTTTCTCGGCTTTAGGCTTTGAAAACTATACCGCGCAGGTTTCCCTCCGTGATCCCGGCAACAAAGCCAAATACATTGGCACAGATGAGAATTGGGCCCTGGCCGAAGCCTCCATTATCGAGGCAGCTGAAGAAAAAGGCCTGACTACCGTGGTGGAGCTGGGCGAAGCCGCCTTTTACGGCCCCAAGCTGGATTTTATGGTGAAAGATGCCCTCGGCCGGAAATGGCAGCTGGGTACCATCCAGGTTGACTATAACCTGCCAGAGCGCTTTGAGTTGGAATACACCGGCAGCGACAACCAAAAACACCGGCCGGTAATGATCCACCGTGCGCCCTTTGGTTCGCTGGAAAGGTTTATTGCGGTACTGATCGAGCATTGCGCGGGCAATTTCCCCTTGTGGCTTTCGCCGGAGCAATTTATCATTTTACCGATCTCGGAGAAATATGAAGATTATGCAAAAAAACTTTCAGAATCGTTAAAAGATTCCGATATTTGCGGGCTTATTGACTCCAGGGACGAAAAAATCGGTCGCAAGATCAGGGACGCTGAGGTCAAAAAAATCCCCTACATGCTGATCGTGGGCGAAAAAGAAGCTGCTGAAGGGTTGGTTTCGGTTCGCAAACATGGCCAGGGCGATTTGGGGAGCATGAGCATAGAAGATTTTAAAACACAGATAATTAAAGAAATAACAGTATAACTTGGCATTAAATAAACCTTTCAACAGAGGACCCAGGCTACCATTTAAGAAAAAGGAAGCCGAACACAACATCAATCAATTTATCAGGGCTGCGGAAGTTCGCCTGGTGGGTGATAACCTGGAGCCGGGCATTTACCCGATAAAAGAGGCCCTTGCTATTGCCCAGGAGCAGGAGTTGGATCTTGTTGAGATTTCGCCTAACGCGGTACCTCCCGTTTGTAAAGTAACAGACTATAACAAGTTTATTTACGAGCAGAAGAAAAAGCTGAAGGAAATTAAGCACAATGCCAAGCAAACCGTTATTAAAGAAATAAGGTTCGGCCCCAACACCGATGACCATGACTTCAACTTCAAACTGAAGCATGCCATCAACTTTTTGGAAGCGGGCGAAAAGGTAAGGGCTTACGTGCACTTTAAGGGCCGTGCAATTGTTTACAAGGAACAGGGTGAAATATTGCTGCTCCGTTTTGCACAGGCGCTGGAAGAAGTGGGTAAAGTTGAGCAATTACCAAAACTGGAAGGCAAGCGGATGTTTTTAACCGTAGCGCCGAAGGGGAGTAAGAAGTAATGTGCGGATGTGCAGATATGCAGATGTGCGGATGAAAAAGATGTGATTGGTTAGAGAATAGAGGTTAGGAAAATCAAGCTTTCGCCTATAACCTTTGGCCTTTCACCTAAAAAGAAACGAATTTTTAAATATACATAAACAGCAACATGCCAAAAATGAAAACCAATTCCAGTGCCAAAAAGCGTTTTGCGCTTACTGGAACCGGTAAAATCACCAGGGGAAACGCTTTTAAAAGTCACATCCTGACTAAAAAGACGACTAAACAAAAGCGTAACTTAACCCATACCAGCTTAGTAGCTGATGCAGATATGGGCAACGTAAAACGTATGCTTTGCATAGGTAAGTAATTAACAAATTAATTAACCAGGCCTTCGGGTTTACAAGATCGGGTCAAAACGAGCCAGGAGTTGTTGGTGACAACACCAACAACGGCACGCCAGACAGGACACCCACCGCCAAAAAACAAAAAAATGCCACGTTCAGTTAACGCAGTAGCGTCGAGAAGACGCCGGAAAAAGATCATGAACCTAGCCAAAGGCTATTGGGGTTCGCGCAGCAAGGTTTATACCGTTGCCAAAAACACAGTTGAAAAAGGTTTACAATACGCTTACCGCGACCGTAAAACCAAGAAAAGGGAGTTCCGCGCTTTGTGGATCCAGCGTATCAATGCCGGCGCACGCCAGCATGGTATCTCTTACTCGCAATTAATGGGTAAGCTGGCCGCAAAAGAGATCGGTTTAAACCGCAAGGTACTTGCCGATTTAGCCATGAACCACCCCGATGCTTTTAAAGCAGTGGTTGATGCGGTAAAATAAAACCAGGATTTATAGGATTTGAAGGATTGTAGGATTACAATTCGAAAGTAAAAAACCCGCGATGAGCGGGTTTTTTACTTTATATTCTTTTCCTTCTGTCATTGCGAGTACCCACCGCCTCAATCGGAAAAAATAGGGCATGACGTTGATTTAGTGCAGCATTGATTAATTAAAAGCATGTCATTTCGACGAGGAACGAGGAGAAACTATCTCTTGAGCGAAGCGAAAAATCTTAAACGAGCGGTGGGGCAATGTCTGGCATGGCCCGAATGCGAAGCGTTTAAGATCTCTCCCTGCGGTCGAGATGACAAAGATGATTGTATTAGGTATGTTGATTATCAGAACGTTAACAATACGTCATTATAAGGAGCGGGATGAGTAACGCGCCGGGCGCGACGAAGTCCCGCACATGCGGGATCGCCAATGCATTACCGCCGGTCAGCGACGAGGTTGCTTCGCTTTGCTCGCAATGACATGATAGTTACCTTAGTCCAGGGCAATCACCTGATCTTCCATATCCGCCAGATCCATATACTGTTTGAAGTTCTGCACATCCGTATCCACCATATTTTTAAACACGGGGTTAAGGATATGCGCCACGCTTGCGCCAAAGCCGCCGGCAGGGGGTTGGTAGGTGATCACCACATCGATCAGGGTACCGCCGCCGGCTGTATCGCGGAAACGGACCTTACCGGCGTTATCGATGATCGAGTCGGGCAGGGAACTCCAGCCAAGCAGCTCGTCGGGTACGTCCATCACAATTTCGGCATCCCAGCTCACATTGGCCACGCCGGTGGGGAGCTTGAGCACCCAGTGGGAGCGCTCGTTATCGATTACGTCCACACGCTCAAGGTGGTTCATAAACAATGGCAGGTTATCCAGCTTGCGCCAGAACCTATAAATCTCGTGCCTGGGTTTATGCACAATAAATGATGATTTGATATTTATATTAACCGGCGAAAGGCTGTGCTTACCCGCCTGCGAGTACAATTCGCAATGGCCGGTGATGCCGCGATTTAACAAATAACCGCCGGCCCCTAACTTTAGCAGGCTGGCAAATGGGCTTTTGAATAAATGACGTATGCCCGAAAAGCTGAGTTTAACACCCGCCGCGACAGATATATAACGCTCGGGCCAGGTTAAGTTTATTTCTGCAGGTGTGCCGGTATTGTAGCCGTTCATCCGCTGCAATGCTGTTGTTGCCATAGTTTTTACAAGTAGGTATAGGCGAACAACAATAAGGAGGGATGATTAGTTTTATTTATTGTGATTTCACCGATTTCAGGATGATTTCACCGATTGGTTGGGTTGATTGAAGTTGTAAAGGTTGTAACGAGTTATGGTGGCTTAGTAACCTTTACAACTTATTACAACCTCTGCAACCTTTACAACTAATATCGAAACTTGAACTTCTTCAAATCAGGCAAATACTTCCGTGATCGTTTTAACTCATACTGATAGATCAATCGCCCCAAATTTTTCATAAATGGCAGGGTGACGGTTTTGTATTCGTATTTGTTGGTGTTGTATATCTGGGCATCGTTCGATTGTGCTACGGCGGTGATCATAAACTCAACCTTGTTTTTAAAGTCGACGATGTATGCATTGTCGATATTAAAGCCGTACGAGTCGCCGATCTTATCAAATATGCGGATATGTGGTTCTATCGTCGCCAAACTATCGCCGCCATAAAACAGCCATTTGCAATAGGCGGGATAATATTCCGGCGGGCTGTAGGTGGGATGTTTGCTTTCGGTTGGGTACATGCTCATATACTTGTAAATGAGCTTGTATTGACCGTCGGTGAGGTTAAACTGCTGGTCTTTAGGATAAACTTCGGGAAAGAGCAGCCGTTTTAGCACCGATTGCTGGTCCTCAATAATATACACATTATTATGGCTGAAATCCATGGGCTGCATCACCAGCTTATCGTTGCGGTCCATGTAGCCTTTGCCCATCACCATATTTTCCAGGCTCATCGGGTACTCACGGGGATCATATTGCGGTGGCTGGTGGTAGATCAGTTTGTCGCCCTTGTAAAAATCGATGGCATTGGTATGTTTGGAGGCTTCGCCGCCGTCGCCGATAGCCAGCCGGTTGATGATGCGGGTGCGGTCCAGGTGATATTTTTTTAGCTTGTCATTAATCTCCCCGCGTCCCACAAATTCATACAACCGGTTATAGGCGAAGTTGTCGCTCACCAGCAAAATCTCTTTAATATATTGCTCAATGCTGGGCAAACCGTTTGCCGACAGCGTATCCTGATCCTTTTTGCTTTCACCGGCAAACGAACTGTCGGTTTTCATCGTCGATTTGATGGTCAGCTTTGGGATGTTCAGCTCGTTCAGTTTTTCCAGCGCAAAAATCGCTGTGGGCAGCTTTACCGTACTGGCCGGGTAAAAATAGTGGTTGGCATTCAGCCTGTAGCCGTACGACGTAAAGTGCGGTACGTTGTTTTCATCGCGGTCTATTTGCGTGTACAAGATTTGCACTTCGTTATGGGTGGGGTGGTTCAGTACGTGGCTGAACAGCTCCGGGTGCGATTCGAGCAGGTTTTTAAGAAAAACGGTGTCGATTTGTTGGGCTGAGGCGGACATAACAGGTTGGAGAAGGAGCATTACCAGCAGATATTTTATTTGTTTCATGGATACCGGGAATATTGCCTGGGCAATATATTATTTTCAGGCTAAGTTAACTTTTCGGTCATAACGTTTCAACTATTTCGTTTTTTCAGATTTTTCCAAATAAAATATTAGAAAACAGCACTTTGGCACGAAAAATTCAGTTAAATTTTTAAGTCTATAGTTAAAGGTGTCCTCATATTAGCTGGCAGTTGAATAGTTTTCTATTCATTAAAATATATTATCGGAAACAAAATGGCCAAACATCTATTCCTGGCGGGAATGGTAGCGATGGCTCGGAAATTGTATTGTTTTTTTTAGAGTTATTTGAAGATCCGTTTCATTTGGTAGAACTTTTTATTATGACTAACACCGATCACAATAAACTTGAAGTCGCCCGGGTATTTGAACAGGTTAATATCAGCAAAAGCAAAAAAGAGCTTAATGAATTAGCGGCCCTTACGGCCGACGTGCTGGATATGCCGATAGCAATAATATCCGTAATGCAGTATGAAAAACAATTTATAAAAGATAGTATTGACACGGACCTTAAACCCAACAGCCGCGAAATTTCTTTTTGCCGCCATTTAACGGCAGCAGATGAAATCAAAATTATTCCTGACGCCCGCTTTGATCATTACCTCGAAAGCTCATTCCTGGCTAAAGGCAACCCTTCAATCCTGTTTTACGCCGGTGTGCCGCTTGTAGCAGGCAATGGGACGCTTTTAGGTTCATTTTGCCTGTTTGACAGGAAACCAAGGTATTTGAATACAAAGCAGAAAAAGATGCTGACCACCATAGCCAGGCAGATGGTGCGCTCGGTTGAGGCCGAAATAAATTTAAAGATCATCTGCCAGCAGGAACTGGAATTGAAAAAAAGAAAAGTAGAAATTGCAGCGTCGGAGCGGAAATTAAGGGCGTTTTTTAAGAGCTCAGCGTTTTGCCACATGCTGATCGGCAAGGACCTGGAAGTAATAGATTTTAACAAAGCAATGGCCGGGTTTGTTAGGGACATGCACGGCACAAATGTCCAGGTCGGAAAATGCGTGCTGGATTATATTACCGCGCAGCACAAAGCCGAATTCAGGGTATGTTTAACCCGGGCCTTTGCGGGCAAAAGGATAAACAAAGAAATCCTGGTCAACTTTGAAAACAAAGAGCCTGCCTGGTGGAATATCATTTTAGAGCCGTTAAAAGACGACCTGGGTAAAGTAACAGGCGTTGTTTATAACGCCAGCGACATTAACGACCAAAAGCAAAGAATTGCCGAAACTACGGCGCAGAATGAAGTGCTAAAGAACATTGCCCATATTCAATCCCATGAATACCGGCGGCCCGTGGCGTCCATACTTGGCCTGATGGAGGTAATGCGGATGGAGCATCAGCCCTTTACCGAAGAATTGCAGATGATGGACGAGGCTGTTAAGGAGCTTGATGAAAAGATCCGGAGCGTGATCAATCTTACACAAATATTGTCCGACACCGGTCCGCTTAAATAAATACTAAAGCGAATCATGGTCAATAAATTCCTGGTTCTTATCTCTGGATTTCGGACACACCTGATGTTGCTTTTCCAGTCCTTGTAAAATTCAAATTGTTTTATACTTTTGTCGTGCTTTAGGTTCTTCCCAATAAATTGGGATAGATTAAAAGGGAATACGGTGTAATTCCGTAACTGTCCCGCAGCTGTAAACTCCATAACCATTGCCCATTCTTAGCCACTGTTTGCTTTATCGCGACGGGAAGGCCGGGCAAAAGGGGAGTAAGTCAGAAGACCTGCCTCAGCATAAATATTATTCATAGCTTTCGGGGATTGAAGCTTGAATGTGAAACTCGCTGTTTGTTTCCATTCTTTTCATTTCTGTATGCTGTGGGTTTAAACTCACAACAACATGAAAAAAAATTGTGTTTTTGTTGCTGCAGGCCTGGGGCTTGTGCAACTTGCGCTGCTGAGTACAGCTGCGCGCGCCCAGGACACCACCCGGGTGCTGAACGATGTGGAGGTAACCGCCACACGATCACCAAAAAAATTATCGGAGACCGGCCGCGTGGTTACCATCATTTCGGCTAAAGACATTGAACGCGTACAGGGCGAAACGCTGCCGCAATTACTCAACAATGTAGCCGGCATCACCTTTTCCGGGGCTAACAATGCGCCCGGCATCAGCTCGTCGCTGTTCCTTCGCGGGGCATCAACCGGCAACACACTTATCCTGGTGGACGGTTTCCCGGTAAACAATGCTTCGGCTATCGACAACCGCTACGATTTAAATGCCTTCCCGGTCGACCAGATCGACCATATCGAAATTCTGAAAGGGAGCGGTTCGACATTATATGGTTCGGACGCCGTCGCCGGGGTGATCAACATCATCACCAAACATGCCAAAGGGCAGGGGCTTAAAACCAGCCTCGCCTTAAGCGGCGGTACTTACAATACGTTTAAGGAGTCGGCAGGTATTAATGGGAATTTGAATAAAACCGGTATCGCCATAAGTCTGTCCAATACCGATTCAAAAGGCTTCCCGGCCGCCGCAGATACTACCGGTAAAGCGCATTTCAGGAACGACGATTTTCACCAGCGCGCCCTAAGCGTTAACCTGAATCAGGCGTTAAGCGAAAAATTCGCGCTGAATGGCAATTTCCAGGCCACACGCAATACCGGCAACCTGCCATACGGCGCTTTTAGCGACGACCCGGCCTACACCTATGGCAACACTTTTCTGTTCGGCGGCATTGGCGGTATTTTGCATTTGGATAAAGGCAGTTTACGCATCAATTTGAGCCAGAACGACGTTTGGAACAATTACAACGATCCGTCAGGTGCGGCAAATGGCGGTTTCGGCTCCTACCAGAAAAATACGGGCAGGATCACCGATGCCGAGGCTGTTTTTACTTATGATATCTGCAAACACCTGGGTATAACCAGCGGCATCGACTACAAGCACTTCAGTACCGACCAGTTCAGTACTTACGATACCATTCGGTCTGCCAGGGCTAACAATAATATCGGCAGCATTTATACCTCGTTATTTTTTAAAGAGGGTATATTCCACATGGAGCTGGGCGGTCGCTATAACCACGATCATAATTATGGCAAAAACTTTACCTATACTATTAATCCCTCAGTGCTGTTGTTTGATCAGCTTAAAATATTCGCAACAGCAGCATCAGCCTATAAATCGCCCTCGCTGTACCAGCTATTTTCGCAATATGGCAACCTGTTGCTGAAACCTGAAACCACTACATCTTACGAAGCAGGCTTCGATTGGGAGATTGTCAGGAATGTCCTGTCATTCAATACCACGTTTTTCAGGTACGATACCAAAAATGTTATTTATTTTATGAATGAACCCGGGCCGCCTTTTGGGAAATATGCCAATGGCGAACTGCAGAAAGATAAAGGTTTTGAAAGCGAGCTGACACTTAAACAGGATAAATTTAATGCCTCGGTCTATTGGGCTTACATTACCGGTACATTGACCGATAACAATGGCGTAACGATGGGTAATCTGTTCAGGCGGCCAAAAAATACTTTTGGCATAAATGCATATTACGATGTGACCAGCCATTTTACAGCCGGCTTGAATTACAGGCTCACGGGCGACAGACCTGACGAAGAATTTAATAATGTCACGTTCACTTCATCTGTGGTTACGCTGAAGGCTTACAGCTTACTGGATGCACATTTTCTATATACAGTGAACAGTCATATCACCCTGTTTGCCGATCTTAAAAACCTGCTCGACCAAAAATATACCGATTGGGTGGGTTACAACACGGCCAGGTTTAACTTTATGGCCGGTATTAAATATCAAATTAATTAAGAGTTTTTATTTAGGTTGATTATAGTTAATTTTACTCCATAAATATTCGTCATGTCGTTACAAAAGATCAATACCCGCACAGTAGTGCTTATATTAATGATTGTTGCGGCGGCCGCCATGCGGTTTGTCAGCTATAAATTCCCTTATGTGCTCAGCAATTTTACGCCGGTAGGGGCTATCGCATTATTTGGCGGCGCTTATTTTACCGATAAATGGAAAGCCTACGCCGTTGTGCTCATCACCTTATTTGCCAGCGACGTGCTGATCAACTATTTATACACCTCAAAATGGGTGTTGTGGTACAGCGGGTCAACCTGGGTTTACCTAACATTTGGTATTATGGTTTTTGTGGGAACGATGATCAAAAAGGTAAATGTGGCCACCGTGGGCATTGCCTCGCTGATCTCCATCGCCATTCATTGGCTGATCATCGACCTGCCCTGGATCTATGGAACGCTTTACACGCACAACTTAAAAGGCTACGGGCAATCATTGGTTGCAGCGCTTCCTTTTGAACGGAATATGGTTTTAGGTGACATACTGTTTTGCGCTATCCTGTTCGGCGGTTTTGAATTTGCCAAAAACAAATACAGTGCTTTACGCAGCCAAAAAGGACTCGCAGTTTAATATCATAAAATATCTAAGAAAGCGGTTCAATGTATGGGCCGCTTTTTTTGTTTAACAACTATGTCATTTCGACGAGGTACGAGGAGAAATCTTATACAATTGACATTTCCGCCTGCATGGTTCTTATGCTTTGCGTATAAGATTTCTCGCTCTCGCTCGAAATGACACAGGAATATAATTCTATTATGAAAAAGATCGTCGTATTAACCGGCGCCGGCATCAGCGCCGAAAGCGGCCTGAAAACCTTCAGGGACAGCGACGGCCTGTGGGAAGGCTACAACATCGAGGACGTTGCCACCCCTGAAGCCTGGCGCCGCAACCCTGCGCTGGTTCAGCAATTTTACAACGAGCGCCGTAAATCGGTGTTGGAAGCAAAACCCAATGCCGCGCATTATGCGCTGGCCAAACTGGAAGAAAAATACGACGTGACTATCATCACGCAAAACATCGACGATCTGCATGAAAGGGGAGGGTCGACCAAGGTGGTACACCTGCATGGCGTCATTACCCGTTCACAAAGCAGCAAAAACCCCGAATTAACCTACCCGATAGACGGCTGGGAAATAAAAATGGACGAGTTATGCGAATTGGGCTCTCAATTACGGGCGCATGTGGTGTGGTTTGGCGAGGATGTACCGATGATCTCCGCCGCTGCCCGTATTTGCCAGGAAGCAGACATTTTTATTTTGGTAGGATCGTCGCTGGCGGTGTATCCTGCTGCTGGATTGGTTAATTACGTGCCGCGCCACGTCCCCAAATACATCGTCGATCCAAAGATTCCTTACATCAGCGATGATAGCTTTATTAAGATAGAAGAGAAAGCGACTGTGGGAGTAGAGGGGTTAGTTGCTGGGTTATTGAGTTAGTGAGTGAATTAGTTCCGGGAAATTTGTCTTCAAAAATAAATCAGTGTAATCCCATTAATCATGTTAAAGATCTGTGATAAAATCAACGTCATCAAATCAATCAGCTAAATCAGCGGTCATGAATTGGAGCGGCGGCAAGGACAGTGCCCTGGCCTTGTATCACTGCCTGCAAAATCCGGATATCGACATTAAATATCTCGTCACTACCATAAATGACACCGCCGACAGGATTTCCATGCATGGGGTTCGTACGGAACTTCTGATAAAGCAGGCTGAAAGCATCGGCATACCGCTTTATCAGATCCGCCTGCCGGAGATGCCCGACATGGAAACTTATGACAACACCATGCGTCAGCACCTGGAATATTTCAGAGGCGAGGGCATTACCCATTCTATCTTTGGTGATATATTTTTGGAGGACCTGAAAAAATACCGCGACGAGCGCCTGGCTGAGATAGGCATGACGGGCATTTACCCGCTTTGGAAACGCAATAGCCGGGAATTGATGGACGAGCTTTTTGAACTGGGTTTTGGTACCGTCATCGCCTGTGTGCAGGAACGATTGGAACGGATAGCAGGGAAGGAGATCACGTCTGAATTACTGCTATCGCTGCCTGAAGATGTGGACGTTTGCGGCGAGAACGGCGAGTTCCACACCTTTGCTTTTAAAGGGCCTATCTTCCGGACGGAGATAAGTTATAGAACGGGGGAGAGGGTTTACAAACAATACCGATCGCCAAAAAATGATAGTGACGATAGCCGCGGTACCCAAACCGGTTTTTGGTTTTGCGACCTGATCTGATCACGGATTTCGACCACAGATTTAAATTGATTTATTTGATTCCACAGATTTTTCATTTGGGTTTATTCAATGTATTATTTGGCAATGAATCGAATTTAATCTTCGTCATGGTCATTTTTTGACATTTAGAAAATCGTTATGGTTTTCCTTCGCACAAATCAGTGCAATCATAAAAATCAGCCTAAATCTGTTATTTTTTTATTTATTTGGTTTTTTTACGGGTCAGAATTTAATTTTGTGGTGGCACATAAAGTATTATTTAACAGTATTTTATGGGTTAAACTATAAACTAATTATTCATAAATATTCGAGTTATTGACCGAAAATATCGCCAAATAGCCAAATTTTATTTGGCTAATTTAGTTTTTGAAATATAAGTCATTAATATACAGCTATTTAAGCCGGTTGTCTGACTAAATATTATAACGTTTGAATGTGTCTACCCAATCGCGACGCATTTCGGTAAAACGTGCTCCCACTGTCTTTAGAAATTCCTCGTCCAGTATTTCGAAAACACTGTTCACCCCATCGAGCAGATCGATGCCGGCGATCTTGTACGTCTGCTCCAGGCTCCCCTGCTCAATCTTCACGATGAATTTATCGTTCATATTCAGGATAGAGATTTTGAATTCGGGGTGGGGTAGTTCGGCGATGATTCTCATGAGTGATTAAAATAAAACATTCCAAAACATGGTCGTCCAAAACAAACCAAATCGCAGCTACCCTCTTTCCGCCGAAGGCGAAGAGAGGGTCGAGCAGCGCAGCGCACTTGGGGTGAGTCGACTCGTGCGTCAGGCATTAGCGCTAATGTCTGCCGGGTCGACTCACCCTGCCGTTGCTTCGCTCGGCATCCCTCTCTTCGCTTCGCGGAAAGAGGGAGTCAAAATGTTTTGAACGATCGAATGGATTCACTGCTAAATAAAAAATTAAATATGAGATTTACCTTATTTACTTTTAATACCCCCATTGTTACCTTTGCTTTTATGGCAGAGGATTTAAATATCATCACATCGGCCGATAAGGTTGAACAATACTCGTCGCTTATCCCGCAAATTGAAGCGCTGATCACCGGCGAGCCGGACCTGGTGGCTAACCTGGCCAATATCAGCGCCGCGCTAAAGGAGCAATTCAAGTGGTTTTGGGTGGGATTTTATTTGGTGAGGGATAACGCGCTGGTGCTCGGCCCGTTCCAGGGCCCGGTGGCCTGTACGCGAATAGCCTATGGCAAAGGGGTTTGCGGGGCGGCCTGGCAGCAGGCGCAAACACTGATCGTGCCTGATGTGGAATCCTTCCCCGGGCATATTGCCTGTAGTTCGCTTTCCCGGTCTGAGATTGTGGTGCCGGTATTTCGCCTGGGTAAAGTTGTGGCAGTACTTGATGTGGACAGTGAAGAATTGGATCAATTTGACGAAACTGATGCACAATACCTGGAGCAAATTGTTAAGCTGATAAATTTTAATGCGTAAAATTTATCTTATCCCCGGCATGGGCGCCGATACCCGCGTCTATAACCATATCGACCTGAAAGATAGCGACGATGTAACCTGTATCAACTGGATAGAACCGCATGAAAGTGATACTTTAACTTCGTATGCACAAAAACTTGTATTTCAATATCATATACAGCCAAATTCAATAGTGATTGGCAACTCCCTGGGTGGCATGCTGGCGATCGAGATTGCCAAATTTATCCCTGTGCAAAAAGCTATACTGATTTCCAGTATCCGCACGGTTGACGAAGCGCCATGGTATTTCCCGATCATCAGGACCCTGCCTTTTTACAAGTTGGTTCCCGCAGCGTGGATGGTAAAAATGCGATTTGTTATCAGGTTCGCTTTCGGGGCAATGAGTGCCGAAGACAGGTGGCTATTTAGCGATATGCTGAAAAACACTTCGCCAACTTTTTTAAAATGGTCGATGGGAGCGGTGCTGCGCTGGGATAACCGAACCATTCCGGCGAATGTATACCAGATCACCGGGGATAAGGACAAGGTTTTTCCTTATAAAAAGCTCAAAGCCGCCGAAATTATAAAAGGCGGCACGCATATTATGATATTCGACAAGGCAAAGCAGATCAACAAAATATTAAAACGCATTTTAAGTGCATGAAACTGCCTGAAAGCTATTACCACAATACCGATGTTGTGGCCTTAAGCCGCGATTTGATCGGCAAATATCTGTTTACCCGTATTGATGGGGTAACTACAGGCGGCTATATCGTTGAAACGGAGGCGTATAACGGTGCGGTCGATAAAGCGTCGCATGCTTACGGCAACCGTAAAACCAACCGTACGGAGGTGATGTTCAGGCAGGGCGGCATCATTTACGTTTACCTTTGCTATGGGATACATGAGATGCTGAACATCGTTACATCGACGGAAGGCCATGCGCAGGCTATCCTGATAAGGGCGATAAACCCCACAGATGGGATCGACGTTATGCTGGCCCGCCGCAAAATGCTGGCCTTAAAACCAAATATTACCATGGGGCCCGGTTCGGTGGCAAAGGCGCTCGGGATATCCCGGCTGATTAACGCGCATAGCCTGCAAAGCGATGTTATCTGGATAGAAGACAGAGGATTAACTTATGGTGATCAAAGTATTGCTGCGATGCCCAGGGTAGGGGTGGATTATGCCGGAGACGACGCTTTATTACCCTATCGTTTTTATGTAAAGGGTAATCCCTACGTGAGTAAGCCGAATAAATAATTAATTTTACCGGACCATTATGTCACGACCCCGACCGTCATTGCGAGGAACGAAGCAACCTCTGCACACGCTAATCAACGGACCTTTATCTAAGGAGGGCCTATCAGCCGCACGCCGTGTTTATCTGCATTGCGTTTCACTGAATGTCCGGTGCAGAGGTTGCTTCGTTCCTCGCAATGACGGGTTGGTGATAGTTTACCATTCCAATTATGATCTACCAAAACACCCTTGAATTTGCTGCCCAATTGGACGAGCAAGACCCTTTAAAACATTTTCAATCCAAATTCCTTGTCCCGCAACACAATGGCAAAGACGCGATATACCTGTGTGGCAATTCCCTTGGCCTGCAGCCGGTTAACGCTCGACAGTATATTAGCGACCAGATCGACACCTGGAAAAACCTTGCGATCGAAGGCTTTTTTAAAGGAAACGAGCCCTGGCTGGGCTTTCACAAAAGGTTGCGGCATACCCTTTCAGGTATTTTAGGAACAAAGGAGGAAGAGATCAGCGTTATGAACTCCCTGACGGTAAATCTTCACCTTTTGATGATAAGTTTCTATAAGCCAGCCGGTAATAAATTTAAAATACTGATGGAAGGCGGCGCATTTCCGTCCGATCAGTATGCCGTAGCCAGCCAGGCGCGTTTTCATGGGTATGATCCTAAAGAAGCAGTCATCGAGCTTTTTCCCCGCGAAGGGGAATTCACGCTAAGGACAGAAGACATCCTGCAAACCATCGAACAACAGGGCAACGAACTTGCGCTGGTACTTTTCGGCGGCGTAAATTATTATACCGGCCAGTGCTTCGACATGAAGGCTATAACCGAAGCAGGCCATAAGGCAGGCGCCGTAGTGGGATTCGACCTGGCGCACGCGGCGGGGAACGTGATCGTAAAGCTGCACGACTGGGGCGTTGATTTCGCTACATGGTGCTCCTACAAGTATATGAACTCGGGTCCGGGGGGCATCAGTGGTATTTTTGTTCATAAAAAACACTTTCGCAACCCGTATTTACAACGTTTTGAAGGCTGGTGGGGCTTTGATCAGGAGCGCCGCTTTTTGATGCCATCCGTTTTTGAACCTGACGGCGGGGCGTCGGCATGGCAGTTAAGTACCACGCCGGCGATGCTGCTGTCGCTTCACAAAGCCGGGCTCGAAATATTTGAGCAGGCCGGCGGACTGGAGCCGCTCCGCAAAAAAAGTGTAATGCTGACCGGCTACCTGGAGTTCCTCATCAACCTGGTGAACGAAAAACATGGCGGGGAACTGTTTAAGATCATCACACCGAAAGACCCTAATACACGCGGCTGCCAGTTGTCGATCGTTTGCAAACAAAACGGCAGGGAAACTTTTGACCGGCTGACCGAAAACGGCGTGATTGGCGACTGGCGGGAACCAGACGTGGTCCGTTTAAGCCCTGTGCCGCTTTATAACAGCTTTAAGCAGGTTTTTGAGGCAGGCCGGATCATTGGCGCGTCCGTTGAGAAGAATTGATCACAGGAGATTATTTAGCGTTGTTTCAAATTGGGAATGCCGATGGAGAACCAAAAACGTAACATTCCAACATTGCAGCATTCAACATTCCAACAAATACATGCTCAAAATAGCCTGCGACACCATTTATATTCACCCACTGCCGCTGAACCACCGGTTCCCGATGTCGAAATATGAGCTGATACCGGCCCAACTGCTGCATGAAGGCTTAATCCATCCTGAAAATTTGTTTTCCCCCGGCGAGTTATCCGAGGAGGTGATCTTATGGACGCATAACCAAAACTATTGGGAGCAATTGCGCGATCTCACCCTTCCTCCAAAGGAACAGCGCCGCACCGGCTTCCCTTTATCAGCCCAATTGATCGAACGTGAAAAACGGATCGCGCAGGGAACGATCGAAGGCTGTCACTATGCATTGGAATACGGCGTGGCGTTTAATGTCGCCGGGGGAACACATCATGCCGGGGCCAATTGGGGCGAGGGCTTTTGCTTATTGAACGATCAGGCCATCGCCGCGAATTACTTATTGCATAATGGTTTGGCTTCGTCGATCTTGATGATTGATTTAGACGTTCACCAGGGAAACGGTACCGCGCAGATATTTGAAAACAACCCGGCAGTATTTACTTTTTCAATGCACGGCGCTAATAATTTTCCTTTCCGGAAAGAAAGATCCGACCTGGATGTTCCCCTGGCCGATGGCACTGGCGATGAGGAGTATCTCAACTTACTGACAACAATTTTGCCGGCCCTGATCGATCAGCACAGGCCTGACTTTATTTTTTACCTGTCCGGAGTTGACGTTTTAGCGACGGACAAGCTGGGAAAAATGATATTGAGTAAAACTGCGTGTAAAGCACGTGATGTGATTGTATTTCAGCAATGTATAAAAAATAAGATACCGGTTCAGGTAAGTATGGGCGGGGGATACTCGCCGGATATCAGGGATATCGTAGACGCCCATTGTAATACTTTCCGGGTAGCGAACGAATTGTATTTTTGATGAGCATACGTCGCACGTTGAAGCCCACAATACTATCCTGGCTCCTGGTTCTTAACTCCTGATTCTGTTTTCCGGCTGATGAACTGGAACCTTAAAAACAGCAGGAGGGAAGACACCGCCAATCCGAGCACCAGCCCGTACCAAACACCTTTTACGCCGAAGCCCAGCTTCACGCCCAATATATAACCAACCGGCAAACCAACCACCCAATACGCCAGGAAGGTAATAACAGTCGGGATATTTACATCGCCCATTCCGCGCAGGATGCCAAGGCCAACTACCTGCGTTCCGTCAAATAACTGGAAGATAGCGGCGATGATAAGTAGCTGTGCCGCAATGGTTATAACCCTGTGGTCTGAAGTATATATCCAGGGTAATAATTGGTTAAAAAACGTAAAAATAATTGCCGTGATGAACATAAAAACCAGTACGATGTGGTAACTGGAGATAGCCGAATGGCGCAGTTTGACGTGGTCTTTATTCCCGAAAAAATTTCCGGATTTTATGGCGGCGGCGGCTGAAAAGCCACTGGCCATCATGTACGTCATTGAGGCGAGGTTAATAGCCACCTGGTGGGCTGCCTGCTCATGATAACCGATGGTGCCAATAAGTAAAGCAGCGGCGCTAAATGCGCTGATCTCAAAGGTGTATTGCAACGCCACATGGCCGCCAATGCGAAAAATCTTTGCGCACCGTAATTTATCAACGTTGGTGAGCGCGAAATCAATGATGTATTTTTTGAATTTGACCGATCTGAAAACATACGCGCCCATAACCACGGCCATTATACAGCGGTCGGCAAGGGTTGCGTAACCAACGCCTCTTACGCCCATGGCAAACCCCTTTACCAGCGTAATACCAACGCACACGTTAAAAATATTTCCAAAGACCGAGATCATCATGGCTTGTTTGGTAAAGCCCAGCCCCTCTGTAAATTGTTTAAAAGTGTTGAACACCAGCATTGGCATGATGGAAATGCCCAGCAATACCAGGAACGGCCTTGCCTGTTCGACTACGGCCGGCGTTTGACCCAGGTGATCTAAAACGAACAGCGACCCCGAAAGCGTGATCATAAAAAGGATGATGCCCGTAATTACGTTTATGAACAGGCTGTTTGAAAGCAATCTGCCGCATTCGGCAAAGTTTTGCTGACCGTTGTATTGCGCGATTAATGGAGTAATGCCGTAGGATATACCGATGCCAATGATGAGCATTACCATAAAAATGCTGTTTGCGAGCGATACCGCAGCCAATGATATGGTGCCTGCGAAATGGCCAATGATGATGGTGTCAGCCGTCCCAACCAGCGTGTGGCCCAATTGCGATATGACCACCGGGACAGCCAAAATCAGGTTATCCCGGTAATGGCCCCTATATTTTAGGTAGATAGATTTCACGGCAGATTAGTGGGCGGAGATTAGAGATCAGTTGCCTGGCGAATATCGAAGTTTACCTTGTCAATTTCTCCTTTAGTGGAGAAATTTTAGAGCAATCTTTATTTTTTTTCTGATCTCTAATCATTGGTCTCCAGTCTCTAACCTCATGCACAGGTATAAAACTCTTCCTTTTCGGTAGTATTGACGCGGATAATTCCGGATAAAATCAAATCGACCAGCAGGCGCTGGGCACGGCGGCGGCCAATTTTGAGCAGGTCGCAGCATTCTTTGATCGTGATCCGGGCCGCTTTATCCAGGTATTCGAGCAAAGCTTTTTCTTTGGCGGAATATTCGATCAAAACGCCTTCCTTTTCTGCTGACCGTTTTAATACATCGACTACAACCTTACTGGCTAATACGCTTTTATCCTTTACCCTCACGTATACCCACCATTTACCGTCCTCAGCCAGCGCGTAGTGTGGCTTTTCAACCGATTCAGCGATATCAACCACCAAAACCAGCTTGTCGTCAACATAAACTTCTTCAAACACCGGCGAGAGGGGAGGGCTGGTAAATTCTGTTGCCGCTTTGCTGATCATATACCGTTCTTCATCTTCGGATTTTACGCCTTTAATGGTACCGTCATCATAAATACCGATGAGCAGTTTACCGCCTTTGTTGTTGGCAAAAGCCACCATCGTACGGGCAATTTTTTCGCAGCTGGTAATGGTTTTTTTAAAGTCGAGAGAAACACCTTCGCCCTCAAATATCATCTTCTTTATGTTCATGCTCTTTCCTCCGCGCCGCTATTTATAAGGCTTAAATATTTCCATCCAGCGATCGGGCCGGCTGAGCGGCACGAAACCCATCTGGCTGTAAAGGCCGTGCGCATCGGCTGTCGCCAGCGACCATCGCCTTAAACCTTGCAGGTCCGGGTGCTCAATAATGGTTTGCATCAGCCATTTGGATAAACCGAGTCCACGATATTGCGGCAATATGAAAACGTCGCAAATGTAGGCGAAAGTAGCCTGGTCGGTAACCACGCGTGTGAATCCAGCCTGCATATCATCCTTGTAAACGCCAAAACACATCGAATTGTCGATGGCCCTTTTTAACCTGTCAGCAGTGATGCCTGTGGCCCAGTATGACTCCTCGCTCAGATATTTATAAACCGCAACAAAGTCGATCAAGGCTTTGTCTGTCGAAATAATATAACCTTTTTTTAAAAAACTGTCGGAATTTATGAAAACATGCATTGCTTTGTTTTAAGTGTGATGGGGTTTTGTTAAATCGCGTATGTACATTTCGTTGATCACCAGTGCGCAAAGTTTTTCTTCTTTGTCTAAGAGTTCAACCCGGTACGATTTTCGGTATTTACCGTTTAATTTTAACTGCTTTTCACATGCCTCTATTTCTGCGTAAGTTAGGTTGATGTTAAAATGCAGGTCGGTTTTAGCCGGCTTAAAATATCGAATAGCAGACGAGCGCGACCAGGCTTTTACCTTATAACCTTTTAGCGTAAGTAAATGCGTAAAAAGAATGGGATGAAAAGGATCGGCAGCGGCGTAAATCGTGCCACCAAAAATGGAATGATCGTGATTGGTGTTAAAAAAACTTTTCTTTATGTGTACGCTTACTCCACGAAATCCTGGTTTGAAGCCCTTCACCCAAATACGCTGAAAAAAAAGCGGCGGATAAAAGCGCATGGCCCATTTTACAGCATTTTCGGAGGCTAACATACCCGCTAAATATCGGAAAAATTCCTGTTAACCCTTTACCGCGAGCCGTAAATAAAGAACTTTTAAAATAATGATTTACACCGCGATGTTATAAAGCAGAATAAATTACACAGAAAATAGATACTTAATTCGGCTTCCCATGAAAAAGCAAATTTTAACCCTGGCTTTTGTCGCCGTGATGGTCACCGGGTTGACCAGCGGCTGCAGCTCGAAGAAAAACGCCACCAACTCATCAGACTCCGCAAAAAAAGACACGACTCATTTGCCACCGCCGCCGCCACCGGCCGACACGACAACTCATAAAGTTGATACGGCGAAAAAGGATACTACACACCATTAAAAAACGGAATGTGATATTACATTAATAAAGGTTGGATTTGCATCCTCGAGCTATTATGCATGTCCGATGATTTGTTTACAACCTTTACTAATAAGTAAACCCGGATTGAACCTGGCCGATTTGCGAACGCATTAAGAATTGATCCGGATTTTTACTACATAATTAACATTATGTTAAGTAAAATCGGTATAAAGAAAGGCTTTCATAGAAAGCCCCTCTCCCTTTTTTACTAATCTTAATTCCCCGCAGCTGGCAACGCATCCATCTGTTTTTTCAGATCATCGGCTTTAGCCTTATTAGCGTCTTTATTTGCAGGGTCATATTTCCCCCGATAATAATTTCTTAAATTGTTGAGCGCATTGGACGATTTTGGGTCCAGATCTACCGCTTTTTGCAGGTATGGTTTTGCGGCGTCAAACAGCGCATCAGCTTTTATCCGCATATCAGCATATTGTTTAGGAGTAGCATTGCTGGGCAAGTTTTGTGCATCGTTATACATCTGTATCGCCGGCTTCATCATTGCGTTGCCAAGGTTCAAATTCGCATCAAAATAATCAGGATCAATTTCAACCGCTTTTTTATAGGCATCGGCTGCTTTGGCATAATCGTCCAGCGATTCTTTTTCTAAATTTGCCTTGGTAGCATTATCTTTGGCTTTTGACGACTTGCTTTCGGCATCATCGCCAATACGCGAATAAGCCAGGCCCTTATAATAGTAAAGCAATTTGTTTTTGGGATCGCCTGTAATGGCTGCATCTATCTGGCCCAGGATTTCCTTTTGTTTACCGGCTACCAGCGCTGTTCGTAGTTGCACTTCACGAAGTGATGAGTTAGCGGGATACTTCTCCACTCCTGCATTTATCGTTTTTAAAGCGGCCACCGTGTCCTTGGTAAGCATGTACAAAGTCGACAGGTAGTTGTATATCTTCGCGTTTTGCGAAAAATTCGTTGCCAACAGCTTATTGTAATCCGTTATCGCATTGGCATAATATTTTGCATTATCATTTCCCGCAAGTCCGGCCGAAAGTGCCGCGTAATATACCGCTGTTGTGTCCGGAAAGTTCTGATTCCAGTTTTCGAAATTCTGGTATGCCTCCTCGTATTTTTTGCTTTGATAGGCTTTAACCCCGAGGTTCTGATAATACTGGGCAACGTTGCGGGAGGCGCTTTCAATCAATTTTTTATAGTCGCCCTTAGTGTCCGCGTCCTTCGCCTTTTTTATGTTATCCTGTGCAATGCTGAGCAACGGTGCGGCAGATGTTGCAACACTATCGTTTAACGCCAGCGACGAGTATATAGCGCCTTTTAACGCGTAGGTTTGCGCCAAAGTGGCGGTTTTATCGTTCGCCGATGCCTTGTCAATGCTCGTTTTCGCATCATTAAGGTCGGTAACTGCCTTTGCTGCTGTTATCTTTTGGCCGTTTTCCACGGTGAAGCTGTCATAAGCCGTCTGCGCATCTTTCAATGCCCCTTTTTGAGCGAATACTGTGGCCGAAACTAAACCCAAAAGGCCTATCATCAAGAATTTAATTTTCATGGTTTATTATTGATTAATTAACTGTTTTAGTTTATTACTTACTCTGTTTAACTGGTTCTGGTCGCCAATTTGTGTATAAACCAGTTTCAGCACCTGCAGGCAATTGGTATCATTGGGGTTTATGTCATTTGCCTTTTCAAGCCATTGTGCCGCCCGGGCCTGGTCCTGTGTTTTTTCCTTATCCAAACCCGACTGGCTTTGCCTGAAATACAATAATCCTAAATTGAAAATAGGATCGTATGCCGCACTATTTATTTCAATTGATCGTAAATAAAGCGACTCCGCCTTATCATACTGGTTTAAATGGTCGTAACAGTTAGCTGCAACAAACGCAATATCAGCGTTATTTGTATTAATATCAAGTAACGCGGGCAACAAATTTTGTAAAGCCCGGTAATCCTTCTTATTAGTATAAATATTTGCTTCATCCAATAATAACGACCGGTCGTTGGGCAATACCTTGCGTGCTTTTTTGATGATATTTAAAGCAGCTAAAGTGTCGCCAAACGTTTTGTAAATAATTGACGCAGTTTCGGCGTACTCAGCTTTTGTGCTGTCACCCCCTACCAGGCTTTCGTAATATTTGGCCGCTGCGTGTAAATTTCCAAGCTTGTTATTTGCGTAAGCAATATATTCGTTTAATTGTTTGAATGAAGGCGCATATTTTTGCGCGCTCTGCAAAAAGGGCATGGCATTTACAAAGTCTGAAGTCTTGATATAAAAAAACGCTTTCCTGATGTACACGTTGGCAAGGCAACGCTTTGAATAATCTATCTCCGCCTGAAAATTGTATATCTTTCGGTTATTCTCCAGCCTGTCAACCAGGGCTGCGGTTTGCGGAAGCATTGCAGCCGGCTCATTCAGCTTGCTCGCCGAATCTACATACAGGATACTCGAATAAACAACCGCCTTGTATACATTTGGCTCAAGGGCAAGTGTATCCGGCGATGCTTTTAGCAAACTATCAACCGTAGCGCGTGCCGCACTTAAATATTTCAGGTCTTTTTTTTGTTTATAAAAAGCGAGATTATTAGTCACGCTTTTTAAAATCTCCGTCTGGCAAAAGGCTGCCGGCCCTATCAGGAACGCAGCCAGGCAGGTTAACAATACTTTACGCATTGGCACTCCTTTATTCTTTTGGCGCTTCTGCATCATCGGCAGAGGCTTCGGCTTCGTTATCAGCGGCATTGCTGTCTGCTTCATTCTCTTCCTCGTCATCATGCTCCACCTTTGCCACCGATGCAATCGCATCATTTTCCTTTAAGGTGATCAGCCTCACCCCTTGTGTGGCACGGCCCATCGTCCTTAATTCGCTCATCGCTATCCGGATAATGATACCTGATTTATTGATGATCATCAGGTCATCTTTATCCGTAACACCTTTTATAGCCACAAGGTTTCCCGTTTTATCAGTAATGTTTAAGGTTTTCACGCCTTTTCCACCACGGTTGGTAACCCTGTAGTCGTCAATATCGGTGCGTTTGCCATAGCCGTTCTCCGAAACTACCAGCACGGTTATCTCCGGATCGTCAATACTGATCATACCAACAACTTCATCATTTTCGCCGTCCAGCGTGATGCCCCTCACTCCCGTCGCCGTACGTCCCATCGGCCTTACAGTCGACTCGTTAAAGCGAATTGCACGGCCGGACTTAAGCGCCATTACAATTTCACTGCTGCCGCTGGTTAAATTTGCTTCCAGCAATGAATCGCCATCGTTTATGTTGATGGCGTTGATGCCATTTGCACGTGGTCGTGAATAAGCTTCAAGCGAAGTTTTTTTGATGGTACCTTTTTTGGTACACATGATGATAAAGTTATTTTCCAGGTATTCTTTATCCTTCAGGCTGATCAGTTTAATGTAAGCCTTGATATTTTCCTCTTTCGGGATATTTATGATATTTTGAATAGCCCTTCCTTTTGATATTCGCGTACCCTCTGGTATTTCGAACACCCGCAACCAATAGCACTGCCCCGATTCGGTAAAGAAGAGCATATAGTTGTGGTTCGAGGCGATAAGCAAGTGCTCTATAAAGTCCTCGTCGCGGCTGTTGCTGCCGATAGCGCCCTTGCCTCCCCTGCCCTGCCGGCGGTATTCGGTAAGCGGGGTGCGTTTGATATAACCTTCCCGAGATATGGTGATCACCACATCCTCATCCTCAATAAAATCCTCGCTCTGCATTTCGGCGGATGAATGCACCATTTCGGTTTTGCGTTCATCTCCATATTTATCTCTGATTTCGGTAAGCTCGTCTTTAATAATCCCCATCCTAAGCCCTTCGTCAGCTAAAATAGACTTCAGGTATTCGATCTGGGTCATCAACGCGGCATATTCGTCCTTTATCTTGTCCCTTTCAAGTCCGGTTAAACGGCGGAGGGTCATATCGAGGATCGCGCGCGCCTGGATGTCCGATAATCCGAACTGCGACATCAAGCCTTCCCTGGCGTCGTCAGGCGTGTTGGACGCCCTGATCAGCCTGATCACTTCGTCCAGATGATCAAGGGCTATCAGCAAGCCCTCCAGGATATGAGCACGCTTTTCAGCTTCAGCCAGCTCAAATTTTGTGCGGCGTACAACCACTTCGTGGCGATGCTCCACAAAATAATGGATCAGGTCCTTCAAATTTAGCATCATCGGCCGGCCATGTACCAAGGCGATGTTGTTGATGCTGAACGAGGTTTGCAGCGCGGTATATTTGTAAAGATTATTTAAAACAATCGCAGCATTAGCATCGCGTTTTATTTCATAAACAACCCTGATACCCAGTCGGTTAGATTCATCCCGGATGGAAGATATTCCTTCCAGCTTTTTCTCGTTAACCAACTCGGCGGTACGCTCTATCATTAAAGATTTATTGATCTGGTACGGAACCTCTGTAACGATAATGCGTTCGCGGTCGTTATTATAGGTTTCAATTTCGGCCCGGGCGCGCAGCACAATGCGGCCGCGGCCGGTCTCAAAAGCCTGTTTAGCGCCTTCGTAGCCGTAGATGATGCCTCCTGTGGGGAAATCGGGACCTTTGATATGTGCCATCAGATCGGCAATTTCCGACTGCCTGTTATCGATATAATGCAACGTCGCGTTGATCACCTCTGTAAGGTTGTGCGGCGCCATATTGGTGGCCATACCTACGGCGATACCTGATGCGCCGTTAACCAGTAAATTCGGAAATTTACCGGGTAAAACGGTCGGCTCTTCCAGCGAATCATCGAAGTTAAGCTGGAAATCGATCGTATCTTTATTGATGTCGGCCAGCATCTCCTCGGCTATCTTTTGCAGCCTTGCTTCAGTATACCGCATCGCCGCCGGTTCGTCCCCGTCGATCGATCCGTAGTTGCCCTGCCCCTCTACAAAGGGGTACCTTAAACTCCAGTCCTGCGCCATACGCACCATGGCGTCATAAACTGACTGATCGCCGTGCGGGTGGTATTTACCCAGCACCTCTCCTACTATACGGGCTGATTTTTTATAGGGTTTATTACTGGCCAGGCCCAGGTCGAGCATGCCGTAAAGCACACGCCGGTGCACGGGTTTTAAACCGTCGCGCACATCGGGCAGGGCGCGTGAAACGATGACCGACATTGAATAATCAATGTATGCAGCCCGCATTTCTTCATCAATATCTATCGAAATTATTCTGTCTTCTGGTGGTGGGGTATTTCCGTTTTCTGTTTCTTCGGCCATGTTACGTTGATGTAGATTCTTCTCTTCTTTCGTCGCCTGACGATGGTTTTTAAACGACCGGCGAAGTTATGAAAATTAATGGGCTTTTCGAACTTTGTTAGTAACATTTCCGCTGTGAAAATGGGGTGTGCGGGAGTTGGGCGAATCAGTTGTTTTTGATCAAAAAACGGGCGTGATGTGCTGATGTGCCGGACGGACGCTTAAATTTCCTGTGCTTTCATTTTATTGTTTCGGATGAATGCTTTTTCCTACCTTGACGGCTTTATTTCGCGACGCCCGAAAGTGCCCGCATTTATTATTAATTACTACCGCAATGAACAAATTAACACCCTTCCATGTAGCCGTACCGGTTTACGATATTGACGAAGCCAGGAAATTTTACCGGGAAGTATTGGGCTGTGCCGAGGGCCGCAGCTCAGATCTTTGGACGGATTTTAACCTTTATGGCCACCAGTTTGTGATCCACTTAAAGCCCAGGCCGGCTGAAGTTGCTGACGCGCATACCAACCCGGTTGACGGCCATGATGTGCCGGTGCCGCATTATGGTGTGGTGCTGGAATGGGACGAATGGCACGCACTCGAAAAAAGGCTGAAAGAACACGGCGTTAAATTTGTGATCGAGCCGTACATCCGCTTTAAAGGACTGCCAGGCGAGCAGGCAACCCTATTTTTTATGGACCCTTCGGGCAATGCGCTGGAATTTAAATCGTTTAAAGATTTTGGACAGCTATTTGCTGTGTAGGCAACCGGGAGGTAATTGTTGAGGTATTGCAAGTATGGATGCGACAGAAGTTGAACGGTTAATAAAGATCAGCAAGGAACGGCAGCTGGACCCGCAGACTTTCATTCCCTGGGAGTTGGAGCCTGCGGATGAAGACATTTTCCTGCCGGATTTTCTTACGTCTTTACACGGCCTGGAGATCTATGACACCCTCACCCCCACCCAAAGATCTGAGCTTGCACGCCACGAACTGGTGCAGGTAGTAGCCTCCTATGCCTGGGGCGAATGCTTGTTTTGCCTGTTTATGACCCGGCATATCCTCACCCTCCCGCTTGATAATATTGAGCATCGCTTCTTATTGAGAGAGTTGATCGAGGAGTTTAAACACCAGGAAATGTTTGGACAGGCCATTGCCAAATTAGGCGGGCAGCCTGTGCCGCAATCGCGTTTGCACCGGTTTTTGGGGATGTTCAGTAATAAATATTTACCGGCCGATTACCTGTTTATGGGCAGCGTGTCTGTTGAGCTGGTAACGGATGTTTACGGCACGCATGCACGTAAGGCCGATCATATTTACCCCCTCTTGAAAAAGATGTTCGATCTCCATACCATTGAGGAGGCGCGGCATATCATTTTTACCAAAAGCCTGCTTAAAACCTATGCAGCAAAGGCGGGGTATATTAAACGGACACTCTACAGCTACGTCATCCTCGGTAATATTCTGTTTGTACGGACGATGTATGTCAAAAAGGAAATATACCAGCGTATCGGCCTGCAGCATCCGGATAAAGTATTTAAGCTGGCTGCAAAAAACTTCAAACAAAAATTCAGGGAAAACTGCCTTACCGACATCGTTGAATTTGTGCGCAGTTGGGGTGGTTTTAACCGGGCTACCCGCTGGGCCTGGCGCTGGGTGCTGGGTGTAAAAGCATGAATTTTACCTTCAAAACAGCGGGTGTTCATTTTTTCACAACAACCCGTTTTTTCTACTTTAAGGTTAAGGGCTTAAAAAGCTGACAGTAAATGATCTATACGTTAACTGCGAAGTATTACTTCATAGTTGAAATGGCAAAAAGCGTTCATTTTTGAACGCTAAAATGAACGCTTTTTTGGGGTCTTTATTATTAATTAATACGCCTCGTACGGGTGCCCCTTGTGGGTTCCCTAATTTTCAATGACACGAATTGGACGCCGCGATTATTGATAACCCAACGTTACTATAACCGGTGTTTGCATCCGATTCAGTCGGGCGCCCCTACGAGGTGGGCACCCCTTCATTATCCGTTGAACGGCTTTCGAAAGTGTCAGATAATGCCCTCAAACGCCTTCGAAACGGTTGCGAAACGCATACAAACGGCATCGAAAAAAGAAATTGTCTTCAAAAAAGCGTTCATTTCTGTTCATCGGATGAACGCTTTTTCGCATAAAAAAACCGCCGGCAAATCCGCCGGCGGTCGTTTTAATTGATCAACGCTGCCTGGTCACTATTCAGCCGCCGCGGGCTCGTTTATCGAATTTTCGGCCAGCTCAGTAAGCGCCACGTCGGTCGCCTTTTCATTGTCCAGCGTTTGCTGTAACAATTTTACCACATCGGTATGCCCCATATTTTCGGCGAAGGTTTTCAATGCGCCGTAAGTGGCAATCTCGTAGTGCTCCACTTTTTGGGCCGCCAGTATCAGCCCCGCATCGCGGACCATCGTGCCTGTGCCGGTATCTTCCAAAATGCTTTCGGCTTCTTTTAACAGGCCTTCCATTGCATCGCATTTTTTGGCGACAGCCTTTTCGCCCAAAGCGGCAAAAGCCCGTTCCAGGGTGTCCACGTGGGTTTGGGTCTCCTGCGTGTGTTTGTCAAATGCCGCGGCCAGTTCCGGGCTGGTGGCAGCTCTTTTCATTTTTGGCAGGGCCTTTACCAGGTGCTTTTCGGCCCAGTAAATGTCCTTCAATTCGTCCACAAAGAATTTATGAAACTCTGAGTCTTCCATTTTACCGGTGCGCCCGGTGGGTCTGTTGTTTGATGCTGAATTTTTCATAGTTCAATTAAATAAAATGAATATTTGTGTACCTCAAGAACTTTTAAGTGAGAGTAATTGTTTTAAAAATTAGTTAATACTATTTAAATTAAATTACAAGTTAATAAATCTGATTTACCCAACCCGATGTCAAAACTGGCCGACAGAATAATTGCCTTTAACAAAAATCTGCTGCCCGAAATGGTTCAGCTTAAATATGAGGCGCTTGCCGAAAATGCCTTCCGTTTTTTCAGGGGGACCTGCCATTTGTTTTACGAGGACCTGGCAAATGCCCAGCCATTGCCGCTGTCGCCGCTGAGCTGGATATCCGGCGACCTGCATATCGAAAATTTCGGCAGCTATAAAGGCGATAACAGGCTGGTTTATTTTGACCTGAATGATTTTGACGAGAGCATCCTCGCCCCTTCGCTGTACGAGGTAGTGCGGATGGTCACCAGCATCTTTGTCGCCTTCGATGCGCTGGACATTGAAGCACAAAAAGCGTTAAAAATGGCGCAGCTTTTTGTAAAGACTTATGCAAACACCCTCGCGAAAGAAAAAGCCATCAGCATTGACCCCCGTACGGCCAAAGGTATTGTGCGCGACTTTTTGATCGCGGCCGATAGTACCACCAAAAAAGAGCTGTTAAAAAAGCGCACCACCGTTAAAAGAAAAAAGCTGATGCTTTCCCTTGAGGACGAGCGCCATTTTAAGCTGGATAAAAAGCTGAGGCAGGAGTTGACGGCTCACATGAACGAATGGATAAAAACCTGCAGCGACGGCCCATACAACTACGAGGTAAAAAGCGCCATTTTCCGGCTGGCCGGCACAGGCAGCCTTGGCCTTAAGCGTTATTTATTCCTGCTTAAAAGTACCAACACTAAAAATAAATACCTGCTGCTGGATATGAAACAGTCTGCCCCCTCCTCGCTCCTGCCCTATATCCCGATAAAGCAGTTAGCCTGGGAAACGGAAGCCGAGCGCATCATTACCGTGCAGCGGCGCATGCAAAACGTATCGGCATCCCTGCTCAGCAAAACCGTTTTCAGGGGCGACTCCTTTGTGATCCAGGAATTACAGCCGGTAAAGGATACCATCAAGTTTAAATTATTAAAAGATGAATACCGTGATATTTACCAGGTGATCGACGATATGGCCCTGCTCACGGCGTCGGCCCAGCTACGCAGCGGCGGCATACAAGGCTCGTCCATCATCGATGAGCTGTCTGCCTTCGGCCAATCGCAGCAATGGCAGCAGCCTTTGCTGGATTATGCCCTGGAATATGCTAAACAAGTGAAAAAAGATTACCGGCAGTATGTAAAAGACTATGCCAGGGGGGTATTTGGGAACGTTGTGAATAAAAATTAAAAAGCCAATTTGGTCACCCTGAGCGCAACGAAGGATGACAAAAAACGCTGCGCTAAAGCTTCGTCCTCATGGTTACTTTTTTGCGGGTTAACTTAAACCGCAGAGGCCTGTCCATAAATTTTACGCCTGCGGCCTCGCATGCCTTGGCTCATAAACACCCAGCTTCCCTCCTCCCGGCAAGGTGACGTGTGTGATCAGCCCCCAGCGCTGGGTATCTATCGCGCTGCATACAACATTATGCGTTGCCATTTCTTTAACAAAAGCTCCAATATCATCGCACAGCAGGTAAAGTTCCTGCATGCCGCTTTCCGGGGCCGGGTGAACGGCGATTTCCGATGGCGGCAAGCCAAAAATAAGCCATCCCCGGCCAACGTCCACATTCGGAAATTTGAGCACGTCTTTAAAAAATGTAATATCAGCCTCAGCGTCTGAACTGTAAATAATGGAATGTGCGCCAGTGATCATGGTATTTTGATTTTGTCGTTATTGCAATTATCCAATTGATCAAATCCGACGGTTTTACCCGGCCGCTGTCATCGTCGTGGCCTTACAGGGCCAAATGCAGTGCACGACCGTCATGAGCAACAGGATCTACCACGCTGAACAGGCGGGCATTTAACCGAACCATAGCTGCAAAACACGCAACAGTCGCCGGCCAGCGGTTTTAAAACGGCTTTACAGCTGCTGCATTCATAAAAATATTGGCAGGCATTTTCAGACATGGTTTCTTCTCTGCCGCAGCCGCAAACCGGGCAGGTGATCAATGACATCAAAGTTATCTTATCCTTCATACCAAGCAAAATAATGTGTGGAAAGAATGCTACCGCGGTCAGACATTTTTGTTAGAAAATAATAAACGTAAACCTGATACCTGAAAAGTTCTGAAACCCGCTGTGACATCTGCAATTACGTTAAAAGAATAATCTGGTTTCTAAAAAATTTTATTAAAAACTGAAAATTCAGTTGTATAACTTAAAAATAAGGTATAATTTTGATTAATGGAAGAATTAACCAAAACGGAAGAGCGCACCATGCAGATTATCTGGAAGCTGAAAAGATGTTTTGTGAAGGACATTATTGATGCTATGCCTGATGACCCGAAACCGCCTTATAATACTATCTCGTCGGTAGTGCGCTTGCTGGAGACCAAAGGTTTTGTGGATTATAAGGCCTACGGTAAAACACATGAGTATTTCCCGTTGATCTCCAAAGCAGATTACCGCAGGGAGTCGTTTAAAAAAATGCTTTCGGGGTATTTTGATAATTCGGCTGCCAGCCTTTTTTCATTTATGCTGAAAGAGGAGCAATGCAGCGAGGAAGAGGTGGAACAGATAAGGCAGATCATCGATAAAAACTAAAATCATGGGCGCTATAAATTACCTGTTGCAAGTAAGCGGCAGTCTGGCTATCTTCTGCTTGTTTTACTATTTGCTGCCTGGCAGGCTCACCTTTTTTACGCTCAACAGGTTTTACTTGCTGGGTATGCTGATTTCGAGCTTTATTATACCATTGCTTATTATACCCTTGCACCTGCCCGATCATTATACCCCCATCATGCAGCCGGCCACTTTTATCCGCAGCCTCGAAAAGCCTGCGCTTGTTGCACGTCATGCTCAACCGGAGGCGCGGGGCATTAATTGGGTGCAAATGTTACCAGGAGTGTATATCATCGTAACGGCGGCGTTGTTTGGCCGGATGATCATCGCCCTGCTTGGCCTGTTCATCAACCTTAAAAGGCGAAAAATAAACCGTATCGGCCGGATCAGCATCTTACACGGAAACAAAAAACTCAGCAATGGCTCGTTCCTGCATTATATTTTTCTGAACGAAGAAAAACTAAGCGACGACGAAATCCGGCAGGTGATTGCGCATGAAATGTTGCATATCAGGCTGTTTCATTCCGCCGACAGGATTTTGATGAAAATATGCCGCATCGTTCTATGGTTCAATCCGGTTGTTTACCTGTACGCCCGCGCCATGGAAGAAAATCATGAATTTGAGGTGGACCACGCGATGGGCGGGTCGGTGGATAAAAAAGAATACGCGGCCCTGCTGCTGCATTTATGCGCCGCTTCGCCTGCTATGCTTTACAACAGCTTTAGCCGCCTGCCCCTAAAAAGACGCATCGATATGTTGTTTAAGCAGCCCTCGGCAAAGTCCGGGAAACTGATCTATGTCCTGGTAGCGCCGGTGCTGGCGATAGGCTGCCTGGGCTTTGCGACATTAAGACCCGATATACCGCCGGTACCAGGCGCCGGGACGCGAACAAACGCCGTGGAGATGCAAAAAGAGATCAAGCTGCTTTTTGCCGGCGGGCGGTTCGACGACAGCAAGTTTTTTGAGCGGGCGCCGCTTAAAGGCGGTGTTTACGATGTGGTGAGGATTGGTGTAAACGGCGAAACGCATGTAACCGTATTGCCTCACAATTTGAAGGTGGCATTCATCATCAATGGGCAAGTGCACGACGAAAGTGAGCTGGCAGGCCTCACGCAATCGCAGTTGCAGGTGAGTAACAGGCGCCAAACCCCGGCAAGTGCTGCAAATCCTGACCTGCGGGGATACGGGGCGTTTATTAGAACAGGGCCGGGTATCAACACGGCGTCATTAACGGTAAAGCCGAATCCGGCATCGGATGCGCTGCCGCGGAATATGCGGGGGTACTAACCAGGAAGTGCCGCTGCATATACACACAGTAAACCCACCGCTAATACGAGCATGAAAACATTTATCATTATAAACTTTTGCGCCACCTTTTTGCTGACGACAGTATACGCGCAGGAGCCCGACAAGCCATTAATAAAGGTGCACTACAGCTTTATCCACATACAGGATACTACGCAACGAAATAAACCCTATACCGAAAATATGCTGCTGCTGGCCGGCAGAAACGCCTCTTTGTACACCAGCTACGACAGGATGGAGCAAGTGGTCAGTATGTCGCTTCAGCGAGAGGAAATGGAGAAAAGCGGGTTTACCGGTCAGCAAATAAATGACAGGTACCGGGCACAGCAACAGCAGCAGCCACAATTTTCATCAACCGACTATTATTTTTTTGCCAGGGAACACAAATGTTTTTTTCGATCGGATATATGCCTTAATGGCTGCCTGGTGGAAGACCAAACCGAAAAGATAGATTGGAAGGTGGTGAAAGATACGATGAGTATTATCAGTGTACCCTGCCAAAAAGCGATCGCTCATTTCAAAGGCCGTAACTGGACAGCCTGGTTCGACCCGGCGTTGCCGCTATCATGCGGCCCATGGAAACTGAACGGGTTGCCGGGCCTGATTTTGGAGGCCTATGACGATAAAAAAGAAGTACAGTTTAAGTTTGAAAGTATGTCGACGGTTAAGGAAGGCGATTATTCAGTGGAAGACGCCCTTCGGCTTTCCCAGCACGATTTGAGCAGGATATTAAACTTTTTAGCCGGGCTGGATGAAAGCCGGATCGGCCTTCCGGATAAAAGGGGCGCCAACGAAGGCGGCCTGATGGTGATTAACCAACAAGAATTTGAAAGGATGAAGGAAGCATATGATAAAGATCCGGCTGCGTTCAGATATGCACAGCTCATAGCGGCCGGCGCCGGTGAGAAGGCCGGGAAGTCGGCCCCGCCGAAACCAGTGAAAAACCTGGTGAACAACCCGATTGAGTTGCCGGAAAAAAAATGACCGATCGGGGCTTATGACCAATTTCCGCACAGTATTTTAAATTATCGGAATGAAATTTAAATCGGTCATAGCTTTCTTACTGTTGTTTAATACCCTCGCGGCCATTGCGCAAAAAATAAAAGGCAAGGTAACAGACAAAGCCGGCAAACCCGTTGAGCTGGCCAATGTTGCCCTGAAAGATGCCGCTGGCGCCATCATTACCTTTTCCCAAACAAACAAAAATGGTGAATACAGTTTGTCCGTTACAGAAAGCGGTAAGCGCTTATTTATTGAAGTAACCTGCATCGGTTATGGTAAAGCAAGTGCCGCATTGACTGATCTGGCTAAAAATTATGATTTCGTGCTGGAAGAGAGTGAAATACAGCTCAGGGAAGTGAAGGTTGTAAAACCACCCTCATTAAAACTTAAAGGCGATACCTTAAGCTACCGGCCCGCCGATTTTGCCGGAAATCAGGACCGCAGCATCGGCGACGTGCTCAGCAAAATGCCCGGTATTGTAATAGCGGATGACGGCACGATTTCGTATAACGGCAAGAGTATATCGAATTTATATATCGATAAGGATAACCTGCTGGACGATCGGTATAACATTGCCACGCGCACCATTCCGTACAATGCCGTGGACGAGGTGCAGGTTATCCAACGGGATCAGCCCATCAAAATGCTTCAAAAAAACAACGCCAGTACCGATGTGGCCCTAAACCTGGTGATAAAAGATGAATATAAGCTGCATGTAACGGGCGTAAATACAACAGGGGTCGGCCTGCCCGGCGCATGGGAGGAGGACGGAACGGCGCTACTACTGAGTAAGAAAGTAAAATTCATCAACAATATTACCGGCGACAATATCGGCATCGACCCGGCAACGGATATTATTTCGCACAACGCAGCCTTCACGGGCAGCTACCTGCTTTCAACAGACCCGGCTGCTACGCCACCCCTGCCCCAAAACAGGTATTTGTTCAACAATGCTGCCTTGATCAACCTTAACAATCTGGTCAATATCAATAACTACCTGCAGCTAAAGTCCAACATTGCATACTTATATGATGAACAGCATCAACAGACCAGCCAGCTGACCGAAAATTTTCTGCCAGGCCAAACGGTCAGCTACAGCGAGATACAAAACAATAAGATTAACCTACAGGCGCTCCGCGCACAGTTCGACCTCATTGAAAACGCGGCCGATGTTTATTATAAGGACGTCCTACTCGTCGATTACCGGCCCGTAAACACCAGCTCGGCATTTATGGATAATGGTGCAGCAGCAAACCAGTTGCTGAAGCAACAAACATTCGATATTTCGAATATGCTCAATTATAAATTAAAGTTAAGCTCGGGCAATATTGTGAACTTATCATCCACACTAAGCGACACCTTGAAACCCGAGTCGTTGCTCATCATGCCGGGGATAGATTCGGCCCAATTTAACAATAATGTACCCTTTGCCGGCCTGAAACAATATGTTAAGCTCCCCACCTGGTATGGCTCGAACAGTGCTTCCGTGTCGTTTATCAAGGGGGATTTTACGCAGAACTACCTGGCTGGTTTTGATTGGCAGCGCCGGCAGCTTAGTACAGACTTGTACCTGGTGCAAAATGATCAGTCGACACAATTGCTGTCCGCCAATTCCGTTAATGCCCTTCATTGGCAAAAAACCAAATTATATACATCGGGCAATTATAGCTTTGTAAACAGCCAGGTGACGGCCACCTTAAACCTTCCCCTGAGCCTTAACACGGTTAGCTATAATGACGCTTTAACGAGCTTAAACCAGCATCTGCAAAAACGCTTCTTCGACCCTGAATTTAACTTTAGCTATTTTGCCGATGTGCACAACAAGGTATCGGTAAACTACTCTCTTGTTAACACGCAGGGCACCATCTATGATGTGTATGGCGGCGAAATCCTGCAAAACTATCAATCGCTGGTGGCAAACCATGCACCCCTTTCATCATCGCGCACACAAACTGCCGGGGCAGTATACGAGTTTAAAGATCCTGTCCGGTTGTTGTTCCTGAACCTCATCGCCGGCTATACCGACATAACGGCAACTAACATTCAGTCCGTTGTTTTTACCAACCTTTTGCAGCAGCGGATAGCTTTGCCCCTGCCCAATCGCAACCAAAGCTTCCTGCTGGGGGCAAACGCGAGTAAATTCCTGTTCAATCCTGCCATTACCGTTGGCGCCGGGTTTACCTATCGCCAAAACTGGCTGGATTTACTGGAGAATAATAAACTTTTTCCTGCCACGGTAAAAGCCTACACTTATAAAGCCAGCCTGAATGGCAAGCTGGTCAGTTTCATTAGCTGGATATACAACGCAAACTATACCGTCTCGAACAGCGGAACGCAGGACACCGCTACCGGCACCGACAGCCAGCTTAGCCAAAGGACGACGCTTTCATTTACGACGGCCAAAAACGTTTATTTTAACCTTTCCGGCGATTATCTGTACACCCGTCAGCCCGGGCGGCAGGACCTTAAATATCTGTTTGCAGACGTGAATATCAATTACAGATTCCTGAAGTTAAAGTCGGACATTATGCTGAGCGTAACCAATATTGCAAACGTGAAAACCTTTACTGCAATCAATTTAACACCAAACTCCCTGGCAACCAGCACCTACACCCTGCCGGGAAGGGTTGCTATGCTGAAAGTGACTTTTAGTTTTTAGCGCGAAATTTCGATTAAATGGTAGTTTTAACAGATTTCGTTGAGAGACACGGCATTGGTGTATAAAACTTTAAGGTATAAAGCAGCAACGCATAAGATTATTCGGTCGCTAACCCCATCCAATTTTTAAACTAATCCCTCCATCCCCTGTTTAACATCAAAAGCGCAAAATGAATTTTATCGACTTCGTGTTGTTCATCGTCCTGCTGGCCTGCGTGCTGGTGGCTGTGCGGCGCGGCTTTATTTTAGCTACGCTGCAATTGCTCTGCTGGCTGGGCAGTTTGCTGATCGGCTTTGTGGCCTGCAAACCATTTGGCCGGGTACTGCTGGAGATTTTTCCGGGTATCGGCTCTTTTTCGCTGGCATTAGCCTTTATCCTCGCCGTTATCATCGCCCGCGTTTTGTTAGACCGCCTGGCCGATCGTATTTTATTGAGCACACCATTTTACGTACATACCTCGGCGCTCAACAGGATACTGGGCATCGTGCCCGGCCTGGTCGACGGCTACATCTGGGCCGCATTGCTGGCGGTGTTTTTGCTGCTGATGCCTTTCCCCGGCACGCTGTCGCGCGAGGCCCATAACAGCAAGCTGGCGGCGGGGCTGGCCGGCAGAACGGCATGGCTGGAACGGTGGCTGTCGCCGGTTTTTGCCGAAATTCCTGAACCTGTCATCCATGCTCCGCGCACAGAAGGCGGCGAAGAAAAAAAATTTATCAAGCTGCCGTTCAGCGTAAAGCATCCCACGGAACGTCCCGACCTGGAAACCGAAATGCTGCGCCTGGTCAACAAGGAGCGCATCGAAAGAGGCATAGCCCCGCTTAAGGCCGACCCGGAATTAACCACCGTTGCCCGTAAACACTCGTTGGATATGCTGGCCAGGGGATATTTTTCGCATTACACGCCCGGAGGGACCGATCCTTTCACACGCATGCGGGACGACGGCCTTCATTTCCTGGCTGCAGGCGAAAATGTGGCATTGGCCCCAACGCTGTCGCAGGCACATTCCGGGCTGATGCATTCGCCCGGGCACCGCGCCAATATCCTCAATCCCGCATTCGGCCGCTTAGGCATCGCCATTGAAGACGGCGGAGTTTACGGACTGATGATTACGCAAGATTTCAGGAATTAAATGCCTTCGCGGCCGTTCCGGCAAAGTCGGTTTTCACCGCATTTTCAATCAGTACAGGTTCTCCCGCAGCTTAAGTTAACCTATGCCGTCGTTGCGAGGAACGAAGCAACCGCTACTCCAGATATTCAACGAAACGCGATGTAAAGATGACCGGCGTGCGACTAACCGGTAACTCGAACACAAGGTTCAGTGATCAGCATGTGCAGAGGTTGCTTCGTTCCTCGCAATGACGCTTTTGTATAGCTTTTGGGCTAACTTAAATCTGCAAAAGATCCGGTGCAGACGGAAAAAAAAATACCAATCGAACCTCTCTTTCACGCAAAACAACCCGCTTTTTATAACCAAGATTCCCTATTTTTAGCGCCTTCCTGCATCTATTTCCGGGAACCGACAGCAATATGAAGATCATCCAAAAATGGAAAACAATAAAAACCGACGTTGTGCTGGATAACAAATGGTGTACCGTGCACAAGGACACCGTTGAGCTGCCGTCGGGCAAAATAATCGACGACTATTTTGTAAGCATCCGGCCTGATGTGGTGCTGGTATTCCCGGTAACTGCCGATGGAAAAGTGATCATGGTGCGGCAGTACAAACACGGGGCAAAGGAAATTTTGCTGGAGTTTCCGGGTGGCGTCGTCGATGCGGAAGAAACTTCCGTTAAAGCCGCCGCCCTGCGCGAATTAAGGGAAGAAACAGGCTATACTTCAGCCGATATTAAACAAATAGGCGTGGTTTATGACAACCCGACAAAAGACACCAATAAGATTTTCTTTTTCCTGGCGAGGAATGTGCTGCAGCTGCACGATACGGAGTTTGACATAACGGAAGATATAGAAACGGTTGAAGTGGCGTTTGATGACGTCCCGCGGTTAATCGCATCCGGCGAAATAAAGGTTTCGGGATCGCTCGCCATTTATTATATGGCTTTGGCGCATCTCAATAAATAATCGTCAGCGACCCGCTGAACTTTTGTGTGCCATTTTTGGCCGTAACGAGATAATAATACACACCCGGCGCGAGTTTTTTACCGGCATGTTCGCCGTTCCAGGGTGTGGAGTAGCCAACGTTTTGATAAACCTCAGCTCCCCATCGCGTAAAAACTTTTACGGTGGCGGTTTCATCAAGGCCCTCAATCACCCAGGTATCGTTGATACCATCGCCGTTGGGTGTAAATGTATTGGGGATGTATACAGCCGGGCATTCATCCGCAACTTTTATTTGCTGCGTGGCCTGGCAGCCGTTGGCGTCGGTTACCGTTAAACTTACCGTTTGGGGCTGCGTTACCTGGTAGGTTTGGCTGGTGGCGGCGCCGTTGTTCCAGCTATAACCAACAAAACCCGGCGGGGCTGTCAGTATAACCGCCTGTCTTTTAAAGGTGCAGATGGAAGTATCTTTTACGCTGAAAACAGGGTCGGGCAAAAAAGTGACGTCGATACCGTCGTCCGCATCACAGCCGGCTGCTGAAGTAACCGTTGCCGTGTAATGGCCGCTTCGTGTTACGCTGATCTGGTCGGTTGTTTCGCCCGTAGACCATTTAACCGATCCCCCGGTGTAAACTGCATCCAGGCTGACGGTTTGACCGGTGCAAAGGCTTGTATTAACGGTTTGTTTTATGGTGACGGTCGGCGGCGGATTAAATACCACCGGTACAGCCGTGGACGTTTGGATACAAAAAGTGCCATCGGTATTCGCCGAGTTATTGACCAGGCTTACCGTATAACTGCCCGGCTGGTTAGTGGTTATGGCGCTTTGGCCTGTGCTGCCCGGCACTGGCACATTATCCCTGTACCATTGGATGGTAAAATCGGGGTAGGACGAGCCGGGTAACGACAACACGGCATTGTCCCCATTGCAATAGGCTATTTTATCAGTGCCGATCACTGGAACGGGCATGGTGATAAACTTGACCTGCACTTCCTTTGATGGTACCCAGCTCCCGGCGCATGAACTTACTTCTATTTTATATTTCCCGTCTTTCGTCACATCGAACGCGGAAATCGTATCGTCGATCAGGGTGTCGTTTTCATACCACCGGTATCGGTAATTGCCGCTTCCGATGGCAAATAATCTGACCGGCGTACCCGTACAAACTTGAAGTTGATCAGGGTAATCAAACAAAAAAACAGGTGCGGGAGTAAAGGAGAGCGGTAAAGGTTCGGATGTTTGGGTGCAGTTTGCGATATTGCTGTTTAACGTTACGGTGTAATTGCCTGGCAGTGTTGCTTTTATAGAAGCAGAATCTTTTTTCGCGGGCAATAAATTGCCGTCCCGGTACCAATTGATGGTGTAAGAGGCGTCAACCGGTGTATTAACCGACAGCGTGGCTACGTCTTCGGCACAATAAATAACTTTATCGGCCGTCACTTGCGGTACCGGCAAATTGATCAGGTCTACCTCCACTTCCTTTGATGGTACCCAGCTGTTGGTGCAGGCGCTAACCTCTGCCTTGTATTTACCGCTTTGGGTAACGACGCATGCGTTTGTGGTATCGCCGTTTAGCGCGCCGTTGGTATACCACCGGTAATGGTAGCCAGGGTTATCTGCTATCCGTAAGGTATCGGGCTGTGTGTTGCATTGCTGTATTTTATCCGGGTAGTTGAAGGTAAATACCGGCGAACTGATCAGGTTAACGGTAAGGTGATTGCTTGCGGCATGCAGTCCGCTGCAGGGGTCGTACAGTAAAACATAATAATCACCGGCAGCGGTGATCTTTAGCGATTGGCCCACCTTGCCCTTTAACTGCAGGCCGTCTTTATACCATTGATAGCTGTTGCCCGAATAAGCCTCGTTGTTAATTGCCGCAACGGCACTGCTGCCTTCGCAAACGTTTAACGTGTCAGAAACACTGCTGGGTTGCTGAAAACCTATGGCTTTGACGCCTGTCGTCGGGAAATAGGCTCCGTAGTCGGGCTTTATGTAATAAACGCCGTCATCAGTTGCCAGCCACGCGCCGTTTTCGCATACCGGGTAAGTAGTAACAGTGGTATTTACATAAATATCGTTTACCGGGATATTTCCGAGATCGCCGAAATGAAACAGTGAAAATATCCTTATAAAATAACTGAAGCCGCCGCTTTTCAGATAATTACCCAAAATTGAGGAACTGAAATATAGCCCTTGTTGGGTGCCGATGAGCAGGTTTTCTTTTACCAGCCCCGGTGAAAAACCAACGGTAAGAGGATAGCCGTAGGAAGTAAGCCCGAAAATGTCGGTAACCTTATTAACCTGGATGCCGTTGAGGTATTGAACTGAATATGGTATACCTTCTTCCTGACTTGTCCATTCACTTTGAAACAATCCTTTTTCGATTCCCCAAAAAACATTCATCCCGTTAAACAGCCAGGCATTGTAATCAAATGTGCTGGGGGCATCAAAAACCGTATTTAAATGCGTGCCGATTGACTGCCCCGTCCAGGCCTCTGAACCGTACAACGTTGGCGTAGTAAATGAGCCAAGTCCGAAGTAAGTTATATTGGTTGCCGGATCGGTCCATTGGGGATTTATACCCGATACCGTATTTCTCCGATAGGTAGCCTCATAAACAACGCTGTTCGACGGCGGCGGGTTGATATCCACAATGTGGGCCTTCTGCGTAGGGATATCAAAATTTAAGCAGCCGCCCCTGGTGCCGATGAACAGCCCGTTTGGAGGTGTATACAAGTCCCCTGACTCACCCGAAAAATCTATCCCCACAGAGGTTACGGTATCAGTAACATTATTGATGGCGCCCAGCAGTTTAAGCTTTCCCGATTCAAACTGCACAACGTGCGGAGAATTTGTCGCCACAAAAACCGTATCCTTGCTTAAGCCCGCTATATCAATAAGCTGTAAGTTGCTATATGGCGCAAATGTGGCGGTAAAGTCGTCAATCGTATAGTCAAGGCTGTTTACCCGGTAGACTTCATTATTGGCTGATAAAACCCACAAATAGGGGTCATAAAAATCACGTTTTAGCTTTATTATTTTTTTGCCTGCAAAAAGATGGGTGGCTATATGAAAATCGACATCCTGCTGGCTGAATGCCGGAATAGAGAAGGAAAGGAAAAAAATCAATAGTAAATTGCGGATCAACATCACGATTCCCTGTTTAGGGTGACCGAAGATAGGAAACCGGCTAAATAAATAAAAATCAGGGAGGATAAAGTTTAGCGCGCGCCCCTTTTTATTTGCCCTCCTTCCCCGGCCAAATAAACCACCTGGCCCATCACCCTTCAAAAGCGCACAATCATCGTTCGTTTTCGATACACGTTTGCGTCAAACTAAATTCATATTTTATTAAAAATCAACTACTTATACAGTTGGCATAAAATTATAGCAGCTGATGGCTGCAAGCATTAAAGCCATGATCAAAAATTACTTCAAAACCGCCTGGCGCAATCTTGTTAAAAACAAGGCGCATTCCTTAATAAATATCGTCGGCTTATCGGTGGGAATGGCCGTGGCCATGCTGATCGGCCTTTGGGTTTGGGACGAACTGTCATTCGACCGGTTTACGCCAAATTACGACCATATTGCCAAAGTGGTACAAAACGTAACCAACAATGGCGAGGTGCAAACCTGGGAGTCTGTCCCCTACCCGCTTGCCGCCGAGCTGCGCAAAAGCTACGGCAGCAACTTTAAAGCGGTGGTGATGATGGCCGGCAACGGCGACCATATCGTGGCCCTGGGTAATAACCGGCTCACCCGCAACGGCGGCTATATGGAGCCGCAGGGCCCCGAAATATTTGGTTTGCAGATGATCCGCGGCAGCCGCAGTGCGCTGAACGACCCTTCATCGATTTTAATTTCCGCTTCCACCGCCAGGGCCTATTTTGGTAATGCCGACCCGATAAATAAAATTTTACGCATCGACAACCAAACCAACGCCAAAGTAGCGGGCGTTTATAAGGATTTTCCGCAAAATTCCAGCTTTGCCGATATGGGCTTTATCGCCCCATGGCAAATGTTTTACGATGTGAACGACCTGAAATCGATGCGCGAGCCATGGCGGCCAAACTTTGTATCGCTTTTTGTGCAAATGGCCGATCATGCCGATATGGCTTCCGTTTCGGTAAAAATACGCGACGCCAAGCTGCGCAACGTGAGCGCTGTGCTGGCCAAAAAGAAACCCGCGCTGTTCCTGCTGCCCATGAACCGCTGGCATTTATACGACGACTTTAAGGATGGCAAAAATGTTGGCGGAGCGATCCGCTATGTTTGGATGTTTGGCATGATCGGTGTGTTTGTGCTGCTGCTTGCCTGCATTAACTTTATGAACCTGAGCACCGCCCGCTCGGAAAAACGGGCCCGCGAAGTGGGTATCCGTAAGGCCATCGGCTCGCTACGCTCGCAACTCATTTATCAATTTTTCAGCGAATCGCTGCTTTGCGTGGCTTTAGCTTTTGCAATGGCCCTGTTGCTGGTGCAGCTGGGGTTGCCCCTGTTTAATGAAACCGAAGCCAAATCGATCGCAATTCCGTGGAGCGCGGCGTCGTTTTGGATCATTTGTATCGGCTTTTGCCTGTTTACCGGTATCATCGCCGGCAGTTACCCGGCATTCTACCTTTCTTCGTTCCGCCCGGTTAAGGTGTTGAAGGGCACTTTCAAGGTTGGCCGTTTTGCGGCTATTCCACGCCAGGTGCTGGTGGTCGTGCAGTTTGTGGTGTCGGTGACGATCATCATCGGTACCATCGTTATTTTCCGCCAGATAAAATATGCAGAGGCACGCCCGGTAGGTTATAACCGCGATGGGCTGGTATTTGTGCCCGTTAATACGCCCGATATTCACAAAAACTATCGTGCGGTACAGGATGAATTGCTTAAAACCGGTACGGTAACCGCTATGGCCGAGGGCGATGTGCCGCCGGTATCCACTGCCGGAAGTACCAGCGCCATCGAATGGCCGGGCAAGGACCCTAACCTGAGTGTTGACTTCCAGCAGAACGGCGTATCGCCTGAGTATGGCACAACTGCCGGCTGGGAATTTAAAGAGGGCCGGAATTATTCAAATGCCTTTATCAGCGACTCGGCGGCGGTGATCGTCAACGAAGCCGCCGTAAAATTTATGGGCATGCAGGCCCCCATCGGTAAAAACCTCACCTATTACGGTAACAAGTTTAAAGTTATTGGTGTGATCAGCAATATCGTGGTCGATTCTCCATACGGCGAGGTAAAGCCCACCGTATATTTTTTAAATAAGGGACCGGGAAATACCGTGTTGCTGAAGATCAGCCCCAAAATGAGTGCAAGCACCGCCATCAGTAAAATTGAAACGGTATTTAAACGTTTCAACCCCCAGCAGCCTTTCGAATACCATTTCGTCGACCAGGAATACGCCAAAAAATTCGGCAATGAGCAGCGCATCGGTACCCTGGCGGCGTTTTTTGCCGGGCTGGCTATTTTTATCAGCTGCCTTGGCTTGTTTGGCATGGCATCCTTTATGGCCGAGCAGCGGGTAAAAGAGATCGGCGTACGCAAAGTGCTCGGTGCCTCGGTATTTAACCTGTGGCGGCTGCTCTCCAGGGATTTTGTTGTCCTGGTAATGGTCTCCCTTGTATTTGCGTGCCCCATCGCCTGGTACCTGGCCAATAACTGGCTGCAAAATTTTGATTACCGGTCGCCCGTCTCAGGCTGGATATTCGTGTTGACCGGCGCCGGGGCAATTGCGATTACGCTGCTTACGGTAAGTTTTCAGTCCGTTAAAGCCGCCATTGCCAACCCTATAAAGAGCTTGAAGACCGAATAAAAAAATGCAGGGACGCAATATTTTTCGTCTCTGCATTTTTTTATATAGCCTGATTTTAAGATATTTATGCGAGTTTTCCGCCTGAATGAATGAGTTGAAGAGCGACTTAATGCAGCTTCTTTCGGACTTTACTGACTTTCGGACTTTCGGACTAAAATAAACCTCCTTATTATGATAAACCAGGCTTCAAACCCAACACCAAGGGTGCGCATCCAATCTGTCGACCTGCTGCGCGGCGCCGTTATGGTATTGATGGCGATCGATCACGTACGCGTGTATTCCGGCATGCCTTCGGGCGGCCCCGAACCGGGCATTTTCTTTACCCGCTGGGTTACCCACTTTTGCGTGCCGGCCTTCGTTTTCCTGGCGGGAACAAGTGCATTCCTGTACGGGCAAAAAGTGAACAGCCGTCCGGCGCTGTCAAAATTCCTGCTAAGCCGCGGACTGCTGCTTGTGGTGTTAGAGCTTACGTTAATCCGCTTTTTCTGGACCTTCAATTTAAACTTTGGCGCCTTTACCCTGGCCGGCGTGATCTGGATGCTGGGCTGGTGCATGGTGCTGATGTCTCCCATCGCTCGCTTGCCCATACGCGTAATATGGATCAGCGGCCTGGTTATGATCGCTGCCCAGCAGCTGTTCATGCATGTGCCCTATCTGCTGCCGGTTGGCTGGCGCGCGCATTTCAGCTGGTTTTGGGAGTTTATCTACTCTTCCGGTTTCGATGGCCCCCCGGGTATCGCTATTCTTTATGTGATCGTGCCCTGGATCGGCGTAATGATGGCCGGTTACGGCTTCGGCCTGCTGCTTACCGGCGACCCGGCAAAGCGCAACAAATGCTGCCTTTGGATCGGGCTTTGCTGCATAGCAGCATTTATTGTGATCGGGGGACTGATCACTTATTTTCATCACAGCAAATCCGGCATGCCCTTCCTGTTCAGGTTGCTCGCCCAGCAAAAATATCCGCCCTCACAGCTCTACCTGCTGATGACGCTTGGCCCGCTGATCGCCCTGGTGCCCTTTGCTGAAAAGGTGAAAGGCTGGTTTGCCAACATACTGATCATGTTTGGCCGCGTACCGTTTTTCTATTATATCCTCCACATACTGCTTATCCACATCAGTGCATTGGTGGTAAACTACATTCGCACCGGCAGCCCGCACCAGGATTGGTATGGTACCGCCCCATTCCTGGAGTTGTCGGAAGATAAAAGATGGGGATTGCCGCTGCTTTACCTGGATTACTTTGTCATCGTGGTGATATTATACTTCGCTTGCCGCAGCTATGCGCGGTATAAGTTGAACCATCCTGAAAAGAAGTGGTTGAAATATTTTTAAGGGTCTATGTTTTATTCAAGGAAAAACATAGCTCTTAACATCAAAACGAAGCTTTCGACTCCGTTGACTGGATGGTGAGGCCTCTCCAACGGATCGAGTCGTGTTCAAGCGCCTTTAGCTCGACAAGGTTAATATTACCAATTCAATCGCATTGATTTCAATTTTTTATGACTTTCCAGGATAGCCATCGTGCCGGATCACTATCGTATAGCCTGTTTGCATATTCAAACAAATATTCATTTCCATGTAGAAAGCGCTTAATTAAAGGTTTAATCTCTTCATTGTAGGAACTTACCGTTAACCCTTCACAAACCGTTTGATCGGATAACATATACCGAATAGCATTTTCCTGTTCAATTAAATCATTGCCAACCAATGCTTCTTTTAACGCCCTGAACCGAGTCCAGCCCTCCTTATTTTGCTGCCACCAACGCTCCACTGTATCAGCTAATTTTAACATGTGAAGTCGTAAAGACTTTTGTTTTTCTATATCCTCCGGTGTTAGGGCAGAAAGATTGTGGTCGATATAAACGACATGATTCTTTTTATATAATTCCCCAAGACTTTCAGGGTGATGGGATAACTTGAGATAACCAAAGTTTTTGAAGGTTATATTTTCAAGCAGCCATGCAGCCCTGATGGGTAACCAATCAATATCATAGGCAAGAATCCCACCGTGCCCATAAAAATCTGTCGCGCCGGGATAAATTAAATCTGCTGTATTCTTCAACTTGACAAATGAGGTGTCCTTCAGCATTTCAATTAATAACGGGATAGCAGCCTTTTGGTAGTTCACAATTTTATCTTTGACCGGATAAATCTTATTAAAGTCATCCTGCTTTAACAGGCTGATCATCTTTGTCAACTCGCTATCCCTCGCGGTAGTATACGCTGATGGCTGGGCAAACGCCGAAATAGAAAACATGTTAAGCAAAATCAAAAACTTACCTTTTTTTCTCATCTTTTGAGCGCTTTTATCAATTACCCACCTCCTCCTTCTCCTCCAAATTCTTCAACACCTCCGCTTTATCCAGCAAAGCCGGCCTTAACTTCTTGGCCGACATCAGCTTCAACTGGTCGTAAACATGTTTATTGCCCGGCTGCGAGGCATTGCCGTAGCTCAGGGAAACCATTGCGTGTACTTTTGGGCCAAATTCAGTTACCGCTACATAAGAGTCGCCCGAACCGGCAACAAACTTTTTATCCCTATTGGGGCTGTAGTAAATAGAGCGGTAAGAACCATAATAACCCGGCGCACCGTTGGCAGGCAGGTCATACCCGCCGCCCCTGAAACGATATACGCTTCCCCAGGGAATATCCAGCGAGCCGTACTTTTTTAAAACCATGGCGGCTGCTTTTTGCAGGTTGTCTACAGCAACTTTAGGTTCGCTCAAACCGTTAGGCGTGGTAAATGGCGCATCCCAGGAAAAATCATTTTTCATCGGCGAGCCCATCGCCATCATGTCGGCCCATTGCGTAAATAACACCGCGCCGCGGCTGGCGGTATCCGTGTGCCTGTCCCATTTTTTTAAAACAATTACCGACTGTTTTACCAGGCTATCGGCTGATTGCCCTGCCGTTTGCAATAATTCATCCAGCAAGCGGTCGGCCGTTTCCAAACCGGTATTCAGCTTAATTCCCACCAACTGGTCGAATGAGATGGCCTGATGTTCAGTAACCAGGTGCACTGCACGCTGGTTCCGGTCGATGCCCGAGGTCCAATGCGCGCCCGGTGCAATGAAGGCCGGGTATTTTTTATAATCCAATGCCAGCGGCCATGTACAGGTCCAGGGTACATCATTGGCGTTTTGCACAAAGCCGGACGGTGGATTAAAAACCTGCGGGAGCTTTTCAAAAGGCAGCGTCTTTGTCCAGATATACTTTGACTGCGTGCCATCAACCTTTCCGTGCCAAAAGTTAAAATCGCCTTCGCCTTTATCGGGTATGTCGCCGCCATCAAGGTAAAAAACATTGCCGGCTTTATCCGCGTAAACCGTGTTAAACATGGGCATCTGCAGCATTTTTTCCGCCGACTCAAATTCCTTAAAGTTTGCTGCTCTACACATTTTGTGGTATTGCTCAAAAAAGGCCGAATTATCCAGCCCGGCAATACGCACCACCATCGCTTTATCATCTTTTTCGGCTACCACCGGGCCCTGCCGGGATGTTTTGCAAACCAGTTGCTCCTCTTTCATCGAGCCATCCGCCTGTTTAATTTTTAGCGTGACGGTACGGGTTTCAAACGGAACAACCGCGCCATCCAGCAGGTAGCCATTATCTTTCAGTTTTAATTCATAACGCGTAGACGCATCCATCGTGTTCACCGTATGTGTCCAGCCCAGGTTTTGGTTAAACGCAATGGCCAGCACCGGGAAACCAGCCAGCGTGCTCCCGTAAGCATCAAAGCCCGGCCCGTTTAAATGCGCCTCGAAAAACGTGAATATGCCATTAAACCAGGGCAAATGCGGGTTGGCCATTAATAGGGCATGATGCGAAGCCGACCGCATTGCCGCTATGGCCAGTGCGTTGGAGCCCCGCTCCTCCCGTTTGGCGGTGTAAATATTATCGCCCGCCACGAAGGCGATGTATAAAACGTGGATCATATGCGCCATCACGTCTTGTGATGTGATGGGTAATACCTGTTTATATTCAGCGCCGATACTTTCCGGATGGGCTTTCGCATAGTCGTTTATACCTTTAACAAAGGCATCCAGGTAGGCCTTGTATTCAGGCTTTTGTTCGTTATATAATTTTGCAGCACGGCCCATTACGTCAAACCGCTGCTCAATTTCATCGTCGCTGAGCCACTGGCGGCTCCAGTACTCCGCGCCTTTCCCGCGCGCCAGGCCGTAAAGCTGCAGCAACAGGTTGGCATGGTTATGCATCTGCGCCCAGCCAAAGGCATAATACATTCCGGCGGTGGTTTTGGCGTAAATGTGCGGCACGCCGTAATCGTCCCAAAGGATTTGTGTTTTGGTGGATTGCGAAAAGGTTAGTTCATGCTGACAGCAGATCAGCAGTAAAACGATGAAGGCTTTTTTCATTGCGAATAATGTTGGTGCGAGTTAAACGCAATTAGGTAGCATTAAGTATCCGAATTCAAAATAAAGGATCAACTTAAATGTTAATCCAGTGGGAGAAACATTATCGATACAAGGGCGACCGTTCTTCAAATTTCTTCCTGTTTTCATTCCAGATAAATATCGACGGCGCCTCAGTTGTTCCGGCCAGGTAAAAACCATCCGTGCCCGGCGGGCTGCCGATCACCATGCGACTCCCTTTTTTAAAATCATACCCGTACGCTGTAGCCGGACCGTCATAAACAATCCCAGTGTTAACATCCACTATAGCACTTTCATGGCAGGGTGATCCGCAGCCCCACTCAATAAAACAGTAATGCCCGCCAAAATTTATACCATTTTTGTACCCCTCCCGTACCCTGGTTCTAAACATCCGCGCCATTGGATTGCTTGAAAATTTTATGGGAGCCTTTGCGCTGTCACTTTCAATTGATACCTCGAAATCGCTAAAGCGGATATAAGGTTTAAATCTGATGCCCACATGGCTGATAGAATCTGTTGCGATCTTGGTCTTATCGCCAATAATGAAAACGTCACTGTCGATGGAGATCGTGTCCTCTTTGGAATCTCCCGATTTTGCCGCGCCGGTGACGGTTGCGATTTTCCTTAAGGCCTTGCCGTCCGGATGCTGTTTGCAAGATGCAATCAATAGAATCGAAAACAATAAATATTTGGCTTTCATGTAACCTGTGATAATTTGGAACTACTTCCTCCCCTTCCTCAAATTCTCCTCCACCCTGAATTGCACGATTTTGCTGATCAGTTGCACGGGCAAGGGTTTATCCAGCGGAAACTGAATAGTGCCTTTCGATACTTTATAGCCTTTCAACTGCTCCGCAAACTCTTCAATGCCCGAGCCGCGCGGGTAAAGGCCTATGTGGTTAGTGTGGGCGGCAAACCAAACCAGCATGCCTTTCAGCTTAAACGCCGGTATCCCATAGCTGATCAGTTCCTCGGCCTGCGGAGCTGTTTGTTTAACGGTATCGCGCATTTGCTTTAACAAAACTTGCACATCAGCCGGGAACGATGCGATATAGGCGTCGATATTTTCGGGTTTTTTCATCATAATTGAATCGGTCTTTTTTGGTTGTTCATCCCTCTTCCTCTTTCTGGCAGACAGGATGGTTATTCAATGTCGTTTACTTACCGGTTCTCCTGAGCATTTTCGCCTCATCCTAAACGGCGAAGCCCTCACCCATCCTTCTCCAAAGGAGAAGGACTTCGATGCACAGCGGAAAACTGCCTTTTTTAAGCCCCTCTCCCTTGGAGAG
>Ga0134127_10000295_pt1 | contig 52469 bp, 45 predicted proteins | sample KB31753_FD_96459 | JGI IMG/M metagenome (GOLD analysis project Ga0134127, IMG submission 96459) | Terrestrial soil microbial communities with excess Nitrogen fertilizer from Kellogg Biological Station, Michigan, USA - KB3-175-3 | ecosystem: Environmental > Terrestrial > Soil > Unclassified ...
AACAACAATCAGCGCCCCGGCACGGTGGGAGCAAACATCATCAACCAAAACAATAACAATTTCAGACAGGATCCACCATTTTTTTGAAGGCCAGGCCAAAAACCGCACGGGGTGGTTTTTATTATCGCTAATGGTGCAGGGCGTATTCTTTTTGCCCATACCTGCAGCTTTAACGTATTATTTTGGCGCGCCATCGCTGCTGGTGATCGTTACGCTCGGGTTATTTTTCTCCAGCGTAATAGCCGGTATGGGCGGCGGCAGTATACGCTCCATCATTTCGCTGCTGGCAGCCAGCGCTGCAATTCATTTGCTGATGCTCGTTATTTTTATCGTTTAACACAAGGTGCCCAATCCGCCGATCGCGGCAGCAATTCAAAAGCTGCCATAAAAAATGCCGGTAAGCTAAACACTTAACCGGCATTCGTTTTTTGGGAATTATATAATAGAGGTCAGTTTTAAATACTTTATACCGCCATGCTGAACAGCTGGCTTGCGGGTTGCTTTTCCCATAGCCTGGCATCCAGCGCCATGCAGATGTTCCGCAAAAACCGCTTCCCGGCGGGGGGTACTTTTATTTCAAATGGGGTAAGCCAAACCAGGCCGTCTTCAACCATGGGCGCCAATCTGTCAAACCCTTCAAACAGGGCCTCGCAATACAGCGGGCTCTTTTTCCAGTCGGTTACACCTTTACACATCAGGTTAAGGATATGCCGCCTCAATACCAGGTCGTCATAAGTCAGCAAATGCCCTTTAACTACCGGCAGCTCGCCGTTGTTCACCATGCTGATATAGGCCTCGACCGTTTTAACATTCTGAGCGAAGGCATACCATGAATCACCTATAGCCGAAACGCCCAGCCCGATAAGCAGTTGTGTGTGCTGGTTGGTATACCCCATAAAATTGCGGTGGAGGGTGCCGGCAGCATCGGCAACGGCCAGCGAGTCGGTCGGCAGGGCGAAATGGTCCATTCCTATTTCCAGGTAGCCGTAGTGTTTCAGCAAGCTGCGGCCAACTTCATACAGGTTGTATTTTTCTTCGGCATCGGGCAAATCCTTCTCAGTGAAAAGCCGCTGACCGGGTTTTATCCAAGGCACATGCGCATAGCTGTAAAATGCTATCCTGCCGGGCATCAGGCCCGCTACCAGGTTCAGGGTTTCGATCAGGCCTTCCAGTGTTTGCAGCGGCAGTCCGTAAATCAGGTCGTAGTTTATGGAAGTATAGCCTATGCGGCGTGCATTCAGCGTAACTTCGGCCACCTGCTCATAGGTTTGATGGCGGTTAATGATCAGCTGCACTTTGGGATCAAAATCCTGTATGCCCAGGCTAAGCCGGCGAAAGCCCAGCTTGTATAAGGTCTCCAGGTGCGCCGCAGTGGTGTTGGCCGGATGCGCTTCAAAGCTAAATTCAGCTTGCGGATGCAAAACCGCCTGTTCCGTTATGCCATTGATCAGTATGGCCAGGTTTTGGGGGCTAAAAAAGGTGGGTGTGCCCCCGCCCAGGTGCAACTCGCGGATGACCGGCTTATCGCCCATCACGGCCAGGTACATTTGCCATTCTTTTAAAACCGCCTGTATATAGGGTTCTTCAACACCATGATTCCTCGTGATGCGCGTGTTGCAGCCGCAATAAGTGCATAGGCTTTCGCAATAAGGCAAATGGATATAAATGCTGATCCCATCGGTTTGATTACTTTCTGCAAAGGAAAATTTAATGGTTTCCTTCCACCCATCGTTATTGAACAGGTCATTGTCCCAGTAGGGAAGCGTAGGATAGCTGGTGTACCTTGGTGCGGCTACATTATATTTTTTTATCAATTGCGCTGGCATGGTTATTTGTTATAAAATGGCCGAATTATGTTTATCGCCGGTATTCCTGACGCTTTTTCCACAAGCGCAGGCGTCTCCCACGCATAGGTTTTGCTGCCAGAGATCGAGGTTATTAATGGTTTGATCGGCAATTTCCTGCAATGCCTCCCGTGTTAAATACGCCTGGTGGGGCGTAATGATCACATTGTCGCGGTTAAGAAGATTAACCAGCAACGGATCCTTCACCGCATCGCGCTCGTGATCTTCGAAAAACAAACCGTTTTCAAATTCATATACGTCAAGGCCGAGATAACTTAGCGTCCCGTTATCAAGCGCAGCTATTACATCCTGCGTATTAATGATGGCGCCCCTGGAAGTATTGATCAGCATAGCGCCTTTCTTTATCCTGTCAAGGGTTTCTTTTCGTATCAAATGCAGGGTTTTGGCGTTTAAGGGAACATGGATAGAAATGATATCCGAAACGGCTAAAAGATCATTGAGCGAAACCGCTGTTACTCCCGACAGATCACCGGGCAATGTTTCATCATACCCGACCACGGTACACCCAAGGCCGCTGAATAACCTTGCAGCCTCTTTGCCGGTTTTGCCCAGCCCGATTATCCCCACCGTTTTGCCCGAGAAATTGAACCCGATGAGGCCGTCGTTCCGGAAATCAAAGTGACGCGAATTGTGATCGGCTTTTACCAGCTTCCGGTTAAGGGCAAATGCCAGCCCAACAGCATGTTCGGCAATGGCTTTGGGGGAATAAGACGGGACATTTGACAGCTTGATGCCGTGCTTTGCCGCTGTTTCTTTATCGATGTGGTCGATACCAACCGAACGGGTAACGATGTACCGGACACCCAGGGCAGCCAGTTTATCGATAACCGATGCCGACACATCGTCATTTGTAAACACAATGACCGCGTCCTTCCCGGCTGCATACGCCGCTGTATCAAAGTTTAAAGGATTTGATATCAGCGTGATGTCGTGTTTTTTTTGATTCGCTTTGGCAAGGAATTCCTTCTCAAAGGGCTTAATACTGTAGGCAACCGCTTTCATCCGCAAATAGTTTATTAGGCAAAACTATTGCAAATAGTGAGGCTGAATTATGAGCATCGTCAGCGCAAAAAATGATGCTCATCAGTTTTTCATCCGTTCCAGCTTTTGCAGGTTAAGGACAGAGATCATACTGCCTTTTTTATCAATCAATCCCTCATCCTTAAAGTCAGACAGGGTGCGGCTCACCGTCTCGGTGGCCATGCCTGCCATTGCGGCAAGGTCCTCGCGCGAAATTTTAAAACTGTTGGCCTCTTTATCACCATTTACCAGCTTCACAATCGCCTCGGCCATGCGCTTTCTGACCGAATGATAGGCTAATTGCAGCAGTTGCTCTTCTTTTTCGCGTATATCTGTGGCCAGCAGTTTTATAAACTGACGCGCAACGTCGGGGTAAAGGTTCAGCAGTTCATCTAATTGTTCCTTAGGGATAATACACAGTGAGCTGTCTTCCAGCGCCGTAGCAGTATCCGAATAAGGCTCGCCGGCAAGCATTGCCTGCACGCCAAGATATTGATCGGGTGTAAAAATACCGGTCATTAATTCCCGTCCGTCTTCGGCCAGTTTCACAGTTTTTATTTTTCCGTTCAGTACAATGTACAGGCCGTTACCCCTGTCGCCTTCGTAGTACAGCACCTGGTTCTTTTTAAAGTGCCGAACCTTGCGTTCCTGGATCACCTTCTTCAATTCGGCTAACCCATTGTTTTTGGAAACAAGATTGCTTAAATGATCAAGCGTGCTGCTATAAAACTTTTCCTGGGTCTCTTTTTTCTTCAGTCTGCTTTCGATGGCATTCAGCAAGTCCATGTCGTCAAACGGTTTGGTCAGGTAATCATCGGCGCCCATCTCCATCCCTTTGCGCAGATCTACCCGCTCAGCCTTCGCCGTCAGGAAAATAAACGGTATGGCGGCCATAGCCGGATTTTTATTCACCAGGTACAATACGCCGTAACCGTCCAGCTCGGGCATCATTATGTCGCACAAAATGATGTCGGGCATATTCTGCTGGGCCATCTCAACCCCGGTTTTGCCATTGTTGGCGGCAAACACCTGGTAACCGGCAAGTTCCAGTATTTCAACCACATTTTCCCTGATGTCGTTGTTGTCTTCGATGATCAGTACTTTTTTGCTCATAATCTTGAAAATGTCAGAATAAATGTTGTTCCTTTATTCAAATCGCTTTTAAAATCTATCTTACCATTCATTAAGTTGACGTAGCGCCCGACGATGTTCAGGCCCAGGCCCGTTCCGGGGATATTGCCGGTATTGTGTGCCCTGAAAAACGCTTCGAAAAGGTGTTTCTGGTCGGTGTCGGGTATGCCGATGCCGTTGTCCTTTACGGTTACGATACATTCCTGGTCCGTCAGTTCAGTGTTGAATTCGATAAAAGTATTTTCACCTGAATACTTGATAGCATTGCTCACCAGGTTGAGGATGCAATTTTTTAATAAATTGGCGTCCAGCGAAACGTTGCCGGCAGTACCCGTATGCTGGTAAATGATATTCTGATTTTCCTTGGCAACCATCTGCATCTCTTCTGTTATTTCTTCCGATAGTTTTACCAGGTCAAACGACTCAAAAGCGGGCTCAACTTTGCCGGCTTCCAGCTTTTCGAGCGAGAGGAAATCGTTAAGGATGGTGGTCAGATTGCCCACGGCGTTCTTTATTTTTTTTACATGCTTGGCGATGTTTGGATTATCAAAGGGCTGCGCATACTTTTCAACCAGCGAGGCCGATAATTGAATTGCGCTTAAAGGCGTACGAAACTCATGCGAGGCCATAGATACAAAACGGCTTTTTAGCTGGCCGAGCTCCTTCTCTTTTTCGAGCGAAAGGCTCACTTCCGCCTTCGCTTCCTGCAATGCCTCCACTGTATTTTTCAACCACTGGGTTCGTTTTTCAACCTCATCTTCCAGGTGCAGCGCATATTCCCTCAACTTTTCTTCCGCTTCTTTTTCACGGGTCATGTCGTGTATAAAGCCGGTGTATATTTTACGGCCGGAGAACTGAACTTCGCTGACCGCAAGCCGGAAAGGGAATGTTGTGCCATCTTTTTTCAGCCCGGTTACTTCGCGCCCTATGCCAATAATATGCGGCTCGCCGGTATGCTGGTACCGCCGGATGTATCCGTCGTGCTCTCCGCGGTAAGGCTCGGGCATCAGCATCTTGATATTATTGCCGATCACTTCTTCAGACGAGCATTGGAATAGTTTGCAGGCTGACGGGTTAATACTTTCCACATGGCCCCGTTCATCAATGGTAATTATACCATCGATGGCATTTTCAATTATTGCTCTCAGCAGGGCTGCATTCTCCATAATTATCAATCTGTCTGCCACATTAGTGATATTTATCACAAATGTCCTTCATCATTAAAGTTAAAAATATAACGCGGTACACTCAAAAAAGTGACAGATATCATTTTTTGTCATTACCGGGCCGTCCTCCGAATATGATAAGGGTCAACTTTTTGCCTGACCGGCATCACTGCCGCCCATGCAAGATACTTCATATTTGTGAAATATATAGTCAAAAAATTATGGAATCTAAGGCATCGCTTTCATCAGGGTCAATTCAGTTCTACGCCCTTTGCGTTAAATGGGTATCCGACCTGAATTTTTACAAAATCGAAACAGCTTTTTTTCATCGCCTGATCGACGAACGGCTCAAGCGGGTATTTATGGCTGAACGGATTGCGCAACTAAGCGCTGCCTCAGAAAAGTTGCGTAACCTGGATTCCGAAATTCATAAAGCCGAAATCATAGCAGGGGTTCAGCTAAGGCTGATCGGGTTGATGGCTGACGATATCATGCCTGAAGATACAGATTCACTGAACGGGGAACAAATTCAGCTTGAGGAACTGATGACCAGTATAACGTCGCATTTTCGCGAAGTAAAAAAAGAACTTTTCAGCGTGGTTGAAGGTACCTTCGGCGCAACTGTTGCAGCGCTTTTGTAATCAATTAAATCTCAATATATCTCACAAAAAAGCGCCGCTGCATGCGGTGCTTTTTTATTTAGGGCGTCGCTCATATTAGCAACCAGGGCAATTGACCGGCTTTTGCAGCATACGTTTGTGATAATAAACAGGCTTAAATGTGATAACTGTCATTGATTGCCGCAGCCGGAACGATGAACTTTACGGACAGATTTGACAAATACCGGCAATATGAAAACCATCCTCGTGATCAATGACAACTCGCCCGGCGCAGAACATGCGGCAGCGCTTGCCTGTATTATCGCCGGGCAAATGGAGTGTGCTGTTTTGATGGCAAATACGGCCCCGGTAACCCGGGTTGCTCCACAGGTGCCGGCGGGCCGCTGTGATGAAAGCACACCCGAACAGGCCGGAGCGCTATTGAAATCGTTGGATGTACCCGACAATGTGCCAGCCGGTTTTACGCCGCACATGGCGCAAATGGATATTGCCGGCATGGACGAAGACCAGCTGGCGCAAATGATCAATCATCATGAGATTTTAATGATAGTTAAAGGCGCCGCCCGCGAGGCGCCGCCGGGTACAAGCGGGTTAAACATCAACAGCATTTTAAATAAGGTGCGCTGCCCTTTGTTATTGGTCCCGGAAGCATGGCAAATCAAAAAAATTGAACGCATCGTGTACATTGCCGATATGCGTTTTTGCCGGACAAACATCGTAAACTACCTTGCCGCCATGGCAAAATACTGCGCTGCCGCATTTTCCGTCGCCCATCTTTCCGCAAAGGGAATACCCGACATGGAAGAAAATTATGCCAACAATGTGTTTAAAAAGGAGGTATATGACCGGTTGGAATATAAACAGGTGTTTTTTAATAACATAAGGGAGAAAGACCTTAAAAAAGCCCTGGATGTAATGATCAACGGCATGCATAACGACATACTGGCCTTTGTTAATCACCGCTTTCATTTTGAAGAAATACTGGGGCGGTATTTAACAGACGTTCTTCCGGAAAACATTACGGTGCCATTGCTGATCTTTCCTTATTAGCGCGATAGCGTGGTATAAATTCGTTAGCTGCGCAAAGCCCGGTTTAGTGAAAGCTTGGGCAGCTTTCGTTCCCTGATAGCGGCCACTTCATTTAACCCCTGCTCCGGTTCTTCAATCGGGGAAACCTCACGGGTCGTTTCCTTTATGACTACTATTTCGCCTCCAAAACGCTGGATAGCTTCAACTATTTCTTCGGTGGCCTTATCAGGAACGTTTATTGTTAAAGTCGTCATTTGAAAAAAGTTTTATTAAGAGGCTGTTTAAATTTGAATGGGAAATATGTTATACTAAAAATCATTGCCGTTGGCTTCAGTTGTGCAACAGCCACTAAAGTCAACGGCAATGAAGAACACATTTTAAACAAGCGCAAATAAAGATAAATAAATTTTACGGTGATAAATAGGGGCCTCCCGGAGCCGTTTCAAGCTCTCGCCGCGTCATATTTCCCGCGCTCACCCAAACCCTTATCAACGCCCCCCTGACGTTACGGCCTTTTATTTATCACCCCATCCGCAAACATTTTTAAGATTTTGCTATTAAGAGAGTATTACCCCTTTTGTGCATGCATGCGCTTAAAATATTCAAGGTCATTGCTTTAGCCGCTGTATTGACGGCCTTCAGTTCGCTGGAGTCAAAAGCTTATTCAGTGCTGGCGCATGAGGCGGTAATTGATGCCAGCTGGGAGAAAGCGATATTGCCGCTGTTAAAACAAAAATACCCCGACGCCCCGGCAGACTCCCTGAAAAAGGCGCGCTCATACGCCTACGGCGGCTCGCTGATAGCGGATATGGGCTATTTTCCTTTGGGTAACCCCTACTTTACTAACCTGGTGCACTATGTGCGCAGCGGCGATTTTGTGGCGGCGCTGCTGTCGGAATCTCAAAATTTAAACGAATATGCTTTTGCGCTGGGGGCGCTGTCGCATTATATGACGGATAAGTATGGTCATTCCCTGGCAACCAACGTAGCGGTGCCGATCGTTTATCCCAAAATGCAAAAATTTGGCCATGTGGTAACCTACGACGAAGACCATACGACGCATAAACGGATGGAATTTGCTTTTGATGTGCTGCAAACAGCCCGCGGCAATTATATACCGCAGTCGTATCATAATTTCATCGGTTTTAATGTGGCAAAGCCGGTTTTGGAGCGGGCGTTTTTAAAAACTTACGGGCAAAGCATTAAGGATGTTTTTCCGAATTTCGACCTGGCGGTAGCCACTTTCAGGTGGTCGGTAAAGCGTCTGCTGCCTGCTTTAACCAAGACTGCCTGGGCCATCAAAAAGCAAAACCTGATTACGACGGACCCCACGATGACGCGCAAAAAATTTGAATACCGGATGAGCCGGAGCGACTATAATGCCGAGTACGGCAAGGACAGGGAAAGGCCGGGCCTGGTGCCCGAAGTGCTGTCGGTGGTGATCCGGATCCTGCCAAAGATAGGGCCCTTGAAATCGTTAAAATTTAAAGATCCGGGCCCCGAGGGTGAAAAACTGTTTTTAAAAGGCTTTGACGCTGCCGTGAAAAATTATTCGGCGGCGTTGATTGAAATGCGCGAAGGAAAAAGGATCACCTTTGAAGACATTGATTTCGATACCGGTAAAATTACCGCTCCGGGCGAATATGCCCTTGCGGATAAAACCTATAGCGACATGCTGATCAAATTGAAGGATAAAAATTTCGTTGATCTTACCTATTCTTTAAAAGAGAACGTTATTCATTTTTACCGGCAGCCGGCTATAACCAAAAATATTAAAACCCCCAGGTCGGACAGGATAAATTGGGAGAAAACGGATATCGCGCTGCGGGATTTGAAACAGGTTCCCCCCAAAAGTACGGACAGCCTGAAATATAAAAGCGGGGTATAGCAGCGGTTTAGTGCGGCTTTTTAGCGGGAGGATCGGGGTTGGGGAAGAAGGATAATCAGGAGGATATGGTAAAGAGGGGATGATCCTGGTCCTTATACCACCACCCTAAACGTCAAATTCACCCTTGCACGCATGGGCTTTATGGATTTGGCGATGCGGTGTTCCCAATCTTGCTGCAGGCCGGCTTTCATCAGCAGGAAAGAGCCATGCTCCAGACGGACGGAATACTTTTCGGCGTGGTTGTGTTTATTGCGGATATCAAAGCTGCGCACCTGCCCGAAGCTTACGGATGCGATGACGGGGTTTTTACCCAATACGTCTTCCTTGTCGCTGTGCCAGGCTACCGAGTCGTTTCCATCTCGGTAGTAGTTCAGCAGCACGCTGTTAAAGCGCACGCCCGACAGCGGTTCCACTTTATTTTTGATCATCAGCAGTTCCGGCGTCCAGGGATTGGGCTTGCTTTCAGTTAGCGTCGCATAATCATACACTTCCGGGTCGCCGTACCAGGCGGTGAGCCGCGGGGTAAGCACATCCTTATCGTACATGCGCTGCAGCCGTTGCTGCCAGGGCGTTTCGCGGATAAATTTTTGCAGGAAACGGTCGCTTGCGGCCTGATCGATAAAACCGGGGATATACTCCAGCAGCTCAGTTGGCAATCCCCTGCTCTGTCCCGCCTCTGCAAAAAAACTTAACTGTTCCATGGGTATCCCCCTAAAAATGTTCAACATAATTGATGATGAACCTGGCCAGCTGTTCCTGTTCGGTAACGCTCAGCGCCTCGCCGTCGTATATCCAATAGCCCTGCACGTCAAACAGGATGCGGCCCAGGTAGTCGGCCTGGTCAAAAGCCACATACAATTCATAGCAAAATACGCGCCCATCCACTTCGGCGGCGGGTATTATTTTTACCACCTCGTCGGGGCCGGCCTTACGCTTCACCCACGCGTTGGCCTCCTTTGTTAAATAAGTATTGCCGGTGATCATCACACAAAAATGAAAATTATTTTTTAAACCGCGGCATAAAATACTAAAAAAATTAGTATAGATTAATGATGAGCACGAGCCCTGGTATGACAGGGCAAATGAATTGACTTAACGCAAATCGGCGCCAAAATAGCGGCTAAAAAAACGTTCATCGGATGAACAAAAATGAACGCTTTTTGGCCGAAAGAAATTTTTTTCGATGCCGTTTGTATACGTTTTGATAGTGGTTTGAAAGTGTTTCGGTGGCGGTTTGGCGGTTAATTTTAACCACAAAAGTGCACCAAGATTTTCGCGAAGGTCGCAAAGCGTGTAGTTTTAAAATATTTTTGGTTGGGTTGTGGACCGGATAGCACATAAACTAAAACCAGGATCATTCACCAACCAGTCAGGTTTTCGAGGATAGACAGCGTGTTTTTAATCCGGGAAAAGTGTTCATTTAACTATTAGTTGTGTTCATTTTAGTGTTCAAAAATGAACGCTTTTTGCCATTTCAACTATGAAGTAATACTTCATGGTTTTCGCATAGATCACTTACTGTCAGTTTTTTAAACCATTATATATAAAGTGCCAAAAGTGTTCATATTTTTAAAAATGAACACCGGCGAAATTATCGCGCAAGTTAAAAAAAACATCTTTTTAACCCTGTGAAACTTTCGCCAGCGGATTGGGATAATTGTCACTTTGGTCCCCGGCGACATTGTCCAAACACTTAAAATCCTTTTCGACCAATAACGACAGCCCATTGTATTGGTATTCAAAGCCCACACGGTCAGTCAGCGTCCATTCACTGGCCATGATTGCCGGGATAAACAGGGTGATTTTATTATCCTCAAAAACAGCCGATAAATTGTTGAGCCGGTTTTGCTGCAAAGCATAGATCAGCGTTTGCGTTCCAAAATCAGTTGTTTCATCAATGTATCCATTCCCCGAAAATTTATCTACATCACCCCTGGTGAGCCGGTATCGTATCGAGTTTCCTTTTATCCTGATCTTCATGTTGATTTTTTATGAGTTGATATCGGCTACTTCGCCGATAATGATAATTGCCGGGTAGGTTAGCTGTTTGCTTTCTGCCATTTGGTACAGGTTTTTTACCAAACCCCTGGCTGATTTTTGATTGGGAAGCGACGCGTGCTGTATAATTGCCGCCGGGATGTCGCCGTTCCCCGATTCCACATAGGTTTGCGCAATCTCGTGCAGCTTTTTCATCCCCATATAGATCACCACCGTCGCTTTGCTTTGTATAGCCAGTCTCAGATCGGCCGATAACCTGCCATCCTTTTTGGTTCCGGTAACCATCCAAACACTTTCGCTCAGCGACCGGTGGGTTAGCGGGATATCCTCAAATCCCGAGGCCTGCATGCTGGTAATGCCCGGGATAAAATGGGTTTTAATGCCTTGCCTGCGTGCGTATATAATTTCTTCAAACCCCCTGCCGAATATAAAAGGGTCGCCTCCCTTCAGGCGCACCACTTTTCCGCGCGTAAATGCAAAATGTTTTATCATTTGATGTATCTGCTCCTGGGGAGTGTATTCGCCGTAGGGCTGTTTCCCAACGTATATTTTGTCGCAACTCCCAGGGGCCAGCGCCAAAAGTTCCTTGTTAGCCAGATTGTCATATAATATAACATCGGCCTGCTGCAATGCCTTATAACCTTTAACGGTAATTAACTCGGGATCGCCGGGCCCTGCGCCTAAAACAAATAATTCAGGAATAATGGATATATTTTTCACTTTTTTAGCAAATTCTTAAAATTTATTGCCTTTTATACGGATAAAAAATTTAAATCTTAATCATTTTATCATTTTGATTGAAAAAATTGAATAAACTATAATATAAATCATGTAAAAAACAATTTTTAATAACTTTATAAGTTTAATTTATGACCAAATTAATAAAAAATATTTGTATTGTCGATTTTTTTATCTAAAATTGCTACTGTAAGTACAATTCAGGTCGCACTTGTTGTATTTATCGGTTAAAAAGCTTTGACAATTAAAAAAACTTTATGATCAAACCAACAATTATTGTAGTTGGCAACGGAATGATAGGTTATAAGTTTTGTGAAAAACTGGTAGCCCGTTCAGCAGACTTCAACATCATTGTTTTTGGCGAAGAGCCCCGACATGCTTACGACCGCGTTCATCTTAGCGAGTACTTTAACGGCAAATCAGCCGACGACCTATCACTCTCCACATTGGCATGGTATCAAGATAACGGGATCACTTTGCATCTCGGCGATCCTGTTCAGGATATAAACCGGGCCGGCAAAACTGTCCATTCTTTATCCGGCATTACTTTTAACTATGATTTTTTGGTGTTAGCTACCGGCTCGTCCGCCTTTGTTCCGGATATTCCGGGTGTGGAAAAAGAAGGCGTCTTTGTTTACCGCACGATTGAAGACCTCGAGCTGATGAAAACATGGGCCAGGAGCGCAACAAATGGAGTTGTTATGGGCGGTGGTTTGCTGGGGTTGGAGGCAGCAAAAGCATTGATGGACCTTGGGGTTGCCGAAACGCATGTGATTGAATTTGCACCACGCTTAATGCCCAGGCAGATCGACTCGGCCGGGAGCATTATGCTGCAGTCAAAACTCAAAGAGCTTGGTTTAAGTATTCATCTGAATAAAAGCACAACTCATATAGACGGCGGACATAAAATAGAAAGCCTGCATTTTGCAGATGGAAGCGCACTGGCTGTTGATATGATGGTAATTTCAGCAGGGATAAGGCCCCGGGATGAGCTGGCGAAGCTTTGTGGGTTGCATACCGGCACCCGCGGCGGGATTATGGTGAATGAGAAAATGCAAACCAGCGACGAGCACATTTTTGCCATCGGCGAGTGTGCCTTGTATGAAGGTATGATTTACGGACTGGTGGCGCCCGGGTACGAAATGGCCGAAATCGTTGTTAACCAACTGACTAACGGCAGCAAGCTGTTTTATGGTTACGACATGAGTACTAAATTAAAGCTGATTGGTGTGGATGTGGCTAGTTTTGGCGATGCTTTTGTGACCGAGCCTGAGTGCCGGACCATTATTTTTGAAGACACGCATAAAGGCGTTTATAAACGCATTAACCTGAGTACGGACGGCAAACATTTATTGGGCGGTATCTTAATCGGCGATGCTGATGCCTACAATATGCTGCTGCAAACCGTTAACAATAAAATAGTGCTGCCGCCAAATCCGGAAGAGCTGATTTTAGGATCGAGAGGCGGAGGGGAAATGGAGGGTGCCGGTGTGATGAGCCTCCCGGATGACGCGCTTATTTGTTCGTGCGAGGCGGTAAATAAAGCAACGATTTGCTCATCGGTTGCCGACCTGGGGGTTGCATCCGTTGACGGGATAAAGAAATGCACTAAAGCCGGCACGGGCTGCGGTGGCTGCGTGCCTTTGGTTAAGGACCTGATTGCAGGCACAATGAAGGCGAATGGCCAGTACATTAAAAATGTGCTGTGTGAGCATTTTGAATACTCGCGGCAGGAACTTTTTGACCTGATTAAGATCAACAAACTTAAAAACTATGACCTGGTGCTGGATCATTTTGGCAAAGGCGACGGTTGCGAAGTGTGTAAGCCTGCCGTTGCCAGCATACTTTCCAGTTTGTGGAACGATGTAATTGTTAAACAGGATACCATACAGGATAGTAATGACCGTTTTTTGGCCAACATACAAAAGGGCGGAACGTACTCGGTTGTGCCGCGCATCCCCGGCGGCGAAATAACGCCTGATAAGCTGATCGTTTTGGGCCAGGTTGCCAAGCGGTACGGACTTTATACGAAGATCACCGGCGGGCAACGGATTGATATGTTCGGTGCGCATTTAAATGACCTGCCTGCCATTTGGGGAGAGTTAATAGACGCCGGCTTTGAAAGCGGCCACGCTTATGGAAAAGCCCTGCGTACGGTTAAAAGCTGCGTTGGCAGCACCTGGTGCCGTTTTGGGTTACATGACAGCGTATCATTTGCAATAGAAATTGAAGACAGATATAAGGGTATACGCGCACCGCATAAAATTAAGGGCGGCGTAAGCGGCTGTGTGCGTGAGTGTGCCGAGGCGCAGGCGAAAGATTTTGGCATTATTGCGACTGAAAAAGGCTGGAACCTGTATGTATGTGGCAATGGCGGTTCAAAACCGCAGCATGCCCAACTGCTGGCCACAGATATCGATAGGGGTACATTAGTTAAATACCTCGACAGGTTCCTGATGTTTTATATAAAGACTGCTGAGCCGCTATCGCGCACAGCAACATGGCTGAACAAAATGGACGGAGGACTAAGTTATTTGAAAAACGTGATTGTGAACGATAGCATTGGGTTATGTGCCCAGCTGGAGGAAGAAATGCAATCATTGATCAGTAGCTACCATTGTGAATGGAAGGAAGTAATTGAAGACCCTGCGCTGCGCAAGCGATTTACTCACTTTATCAATGCGCCTGATGAAAAAGACCCGACCGTTCAATTTGAGCCGATGCGGGAGCAGGTAAAAGCAAAATGGTAGTCAGAACTTAATTATGGCGTTTGTAGAGACAACAGTTAAAGGGAAATTTCCGGCAGACCGGATAAAAAATAAAAATATGGAAACAACAATTGCTACTGAATGGATTTTGGCTTGCTATGCGGATGATGTTCCCGCAAATGGCGGGGCCTGTGTTAAATTAAAGGACGAGCAAATAGCAGTTTACAACTTCACTCGTCGCGGCGAATGGTATGCGACGCAAAATTTGTGTCCGCATAAACAGCAGATGGTCTTGTCAAGGGGGATGATCGGGAGCACGGGCGAAATATGCGAACCAAAAGTGGCTTGCCCATTCCATAAAAACACATTTTCCCTTTTAAGCGGACAATGTTTAACCAATGACGAACTGGCCATCAAAACCTTCCCCGTGATGGTTGATAATGGCAGAGTTTACATTGGTTTTGCCTGAACGGTTGAATAAAGGAATTGCGGTTTCCTGCGGGCGGCCAGACCCTGTTTTAGTTTGAGAATGATGCTTAAGCCTCTCTGCACCCGGCGGGGGCTTTTGTTTTATGACTGCCCGGCGATTAATCCCGAAAGCTTTTCCGGGCTCTTCACAATTATTTTCTTCCCGCGTGCTTCTATCATATCTTGCTTCAGCATTTCGGTTAAAACACGAAATACGGTTTCGTAGGTTGCTCCGGCATAGGATGCAAGGTCCTGTCGGGAAAGTTCCATGTTAATCGAGCCATCTTCCTTTGTGCCGAATTGACTTTGTAACGAAATCAACGCCTGCGCCACCCTTCCCTTAACTGACATGTGTGCCAGGTTGCGCATCTTTTTTTCCGATTCCTGCAATTCGCTTGCAAAAAACATCATCAGGTTGTAGGTGAAATCTGTATTTACCTTCAGGGTCGATTCAAAAAAATCAATATCCACATAGCAGATCACTCCATCTTCAAGCGCGGTGGCCGAAATAGGGTACAAATTATTTCCGCCCAGGCCTCTGTGGCCAAAAATAGCGCCATTTGAGGCAAACCTGATGATCAGCTCCTTATCAGCACCCCATTTTTTGTGAACTTTAACTATTCCCTGGTAAACAAAGTAAACGCCGGTGACTGCATCACCCTCATTAAATATTACTTCCCCCTTTTTTACTTTAAAATTCTTTTTGCTGGCCGCGATTGCCGGGTGCCATTGTTTTAGACAATTTCGGCACATAAAACAGCTATTTATATCACATTCGTTTTTGCTTTTCTTCATTTGTTTTAAAAATACAGGGGAGGTCGCCTTTAGAACGGAATTTATTTTAATAAGAGAGCCTAAAAACAAGAAATTATCTCAAATTAACAACAATATTTTAGCAATTTATCATTTTTAGAATATAATTAATTAGAACTGGCAGTAAATTATTGATCAAAAGTAGTAATATGGTGATATATTTTGAATGTAATGTTAAAAACTCATTGTAAACTTCATATTTTCCTAAAAAGATAACTAGGTGTTTTTGAAGTTTTGGTAAAAAACGCTGTTTTATATAATTTAAATCATAAAAGTGTGTAAGAAGTACACCTTTAATTTATTTTTTGTATCAGATATGCTATATTTATGAAAATTAAATCAATTAACGGAGGCAATTAATAAACAGAGGCAGCCTATGAAAAAACACCGAATACACTAAACATAAAAAAGCCCTGCCGGGAGGTCGCATTCCCGGACAGGGTTAAACAGTTTTTATCGCTTTAACAAATAAAAAACTAAATCAAATGTACAAAAATGTATCAAACCAACACATTGTTGGCATAATTCTATTGTTCTCGTCATGTTTACTGACCGTCACGGCGAAAGCCCAGTCAACAAATGAAAATCTCACAGTAAATTATGCAAATGCTGATTTAAAATCAGACAAAAAGCCAGCCTGGCCCTTACCCCAACCGTTAACTACTGCAAAATCATCCGGAACGGATACCGCCTGGAAGCCTATCAGAAGATTATGGGGTTACACTTTCGGCGACTTTTATTACGAGGCACATGCCGATGCCGGAAATCGCGGCCCGGAAACCAACTACAACGGTGTCCCCACTTACCGGAACGCTTTCCAATTTCGCCGCATCTATTTAGGCTATGAATATGATATCAATAAAAAATTTACTGCTGAAATGCTGCTCGCATCCGAGCCTTCAGCCAACACAGCCGTTTCAGGTACGACAACCATCTCTAACAGCGATAATCTTGCCGATAACAAAATGGCTTTTTATATCAAAAATTTTGATTTGAGATGGCACGGCGTATGGCGCGGAACAGATTTCGTCATTGGCGAAATGCTTACCCCCGGATTCCCGATGTTAACCGAAAAAATATGGGCCTATCGGGCAATTGAGCGCACCATCTCGGATTTTCACCGCACCAACGCGTATGATATAGGCGCTTCGTTACAGGGCGTTTTTGATCCGTCAACCAAAAATTTCGGTTACAATATCCTGATTGCGAATAACAGCAATGGCAGTTCAGCCGGTTTAGGATCGGCGGCAAGCGCTAATACTGGTTTTTACAAAGCATTTTACGGTGACATTTACGCAAAATTCCTGGACCAGACGTTGATTTTTGACCTGTATGCAGATTATATGAAAACTGCGCCCGCTACGGCATCCGTTGGTGGACAGTACCGAAGTATGTTAAAAGGTTTTGCAGCATACACCATTCCAAAGATCACATTTGGCGTGGAAGCCTACACCCAAAAAATTGCAAATGGTGTAACCAATACCACTCAAAGCACATCAGCCGACGCCTTTGTAGAAGCGATTTCGATTTATACTCATGGGGCTTTGTATAAAGATAAATGGGGATTCTTTGCGCGTTATGACGGCTACAATCCGGATAATGATTTTAACGCTGCGGATGTGTACACCGCAAATACCAACCTGCCCGCTTACAGCCCGTTCACTAAAGAACGTTTTATAACAGCCGGGTTAGATTTTACCCCTGCAAAAAACATTCATTTCATGCCAAATCTCTGGTTTATCAAATATAAGGATCAGCGGGACCCGACGACAATCGGTTATCTGCCAGACAGCCACGTGCTGGTTTACCGGGCAACTTTCTTTTACATTTTTGGAAAATAAGACAAAGGAGGATTCAAATGAAAAATCAACTTACCAAACTCAATATATTCTCGATTAATGGCGTGCAAATGCGCACCTTCCATATCACCTGGCTCATGTTTTTTGTTTGCTTTTTCGGCTGGTTTGGCCTCGCGCCGCTGATGCCAACCATCAGGGCCGAAATGCATTTAACAAAAGAACAGGTTGGCAATACCATAATTGCTTCAATTGCGGCAACCATTATAGCCCGCTTAATCATCGGCAAGCTTTGCGATACCTGGGGCCCACGCAAAACCGCCATAAGATTATTGCTGGTGGGATCAATACCTGTATTTTTTGTTGGCCTTGCCCACACTTATATCACCTTTCTATTATTCAGGCTGGCAATTGGTGTAATCGGTGCGTCATTTGTGATTACCCAGTTTCACACCTCCATGATGTTTGCGCCTAAACTAAAAGGCACAGCTAACGCAATAACAGGCGGCTGGGGAAACCTGGGCGGTGGAGTAACAAATATGGTTATGCCATTAATTTTCGTAGCCATCGTAGGGCTCGGTTATACCAAAAGCGAAGCCTGGCGATATGCTATGATTGTTCCCGGGGTAATGATGCTGATTATTGCGTATTTGTATGCTAAATACACCAGGGATACGCCAAACGGCAATTATGACGAAACAGGTTATCACAAAGGTAAATCATCAAAAACTGACTGGTCTATTCTGGCTGAATGGCGTTTGTGGGCGCTTACCATTGCTTACGCCGTGTGCTTTGGCATGGAAATAACCTTTGATAACGTAGCATCGCTCCATTTTGTAGATAACTTTCACCTTACCCAAAGTACAGCTGGATTTTGGGCAGGTACATTTGGCTTTATGAACCTTTTTGCAAGAGCGCTTGGCGGTGTAGTGTCCGACAAAGTAGGAGGCAAATTTGGGATGCGCGGCAAAGGATTATTGCTGGCTGGCGTATTGCTGCTTGAGGGCTGCGGATTGATATTATTTGCCCAGGCAGGCAGTTTAGCGCTGGCGATTATAACGATGTTATCGTTTGCCTTATTCCTTAAAATGTCGAACGGCGCTACTTATGGTATAGTTCCTTTTGTAAACACCAAAAATGTAGGTATGGTAAGTGGTATTGTAGGTGCAGGCGGCAACCTGGGCGGTATGCTTTTCGGTTTCCTGTTTAAATCATCAACCATCACTTACGTGCAGGCTTTTACTTACATCGGTTACGTGGTAATTGCAGTGGCCCTTGTTGTGCTGATAACCCGGTTTAACAAAAAGGCGGCCCTGAATGAAAGCATGGAAGGCGAACCCATTTTAGTTAGCGGTGCAGCCTGATAAAGCAATGTAAATGGCGATAAAAAAACAACACATAAATACTTCCACTTCAACCTGTTGTTATTGCGGGGTTGGCTGCGGCGTGCTTGTTCATAAAGATAAAACCGGCAATGTTGTGGTTGAGGGCGACGCAAAGCATCCTGTTAACAAAGGGATGCTTTGCGGTAAAGGCCTTAACCTGCATTACACGGTTAACGATAAAAGCGACAGGCTGCTTTACCCGCAAATGCGGTATAACAAAAGCATGCCCATGCAGCAGGTAAGCTGGGACGAGGCGCTTGACCGCACCGCTGCTGTTTTTAAAACATTCATCCATAAATACGGCCCCGATTCGGTGGCCTTTTATGCATCCGGTCAATGCCTTACTGAAGAATATTATGTGATCAATAAACTCATGAAAGGGTTTATCGGAAGCAATAACATAGATACCAACTCGCGCCTGTGTATGAGCTCGGCAGTTGCTGCATATAAAATGGCTTTGGGTGAAGATAGCGTACCCGTTTGTTATGATGATATTGAACTGGCTGATTGCTTGTATGTAACGGGCGCTAACCCGGCCTGGTGCCACCCCATTTTGTGGCGAAGGGTGGAAGCACATAAGGCAGCGAATCCGGATATCAAAATCATTGTTGTTGACCCGCGGGCTACTGATAGTTGCAGTATTGCCGACTTGCACCTGCAGATTAATCCGGGCACGGATATCACCCTCAACCACGCCATTGGGAGGGTATTAATAGAAAATGGCGACATCGACCTGGATTTTATCACCTATCACGCCGAGGGCTTTGAACAATACAGCAAATTGGTGTTTGAGAAAAGCCTTGCCGAAGCTTCAGCGGTATGCGGGGTAAATGAAGCAGATATCCGTATCGCAGCTACGTACATTGCCGAAGCAAAGGGCTTTATTTCCATGTGGACAATGGGGCTTAATCAAAGTTCAATTGGCGTGAACAAAAATCTAAGTCTCATCAACCTTAATCTCATTACCGGGCACATTGGCAAACCGGGCTCCGGCCCGTTGTCCTTAACGGGGCAACCCAACGCGATGGGTGGCCGCGAAGTGGGCGGGCTGGCAAACTTATTGCCTGCCCATCGTGACCTGAACAATCCATTGCACCGACAGGAAGTACAGAAATTCTGGGGAGGGACCACCATTAATCCCAAACCCGGCTTAACTGCAACCGAAATGTTTGAAGCATTGAATGAGGGCAGTTTAAAGGCGATTTGGATCATTTGCACCAATCCGCTAACGAGTTTGCCAAATGTGCGGATGGCCGAAGAAGCTTTAAAGAAAGCTAAATTTGTGGTGGTGCAGGAGATCAGCAATAAGCCGGAAAGCCTGGCCTATGCAGACGTGATACTGCCTGCCGCCGGGTGGGCCGAAAAAGAAGGCACGATGACGAATTCGGAACGGCGGATCAGCTACCTGAATAAAATAGTGGAAGCGCCCGGCGAAGCCCTGCCGGACGCGGAGATCATCTGCCGGTTTGCCCGTAAAATGGGCTATAAGGGATTTGATTTTGAAAACCCCGCGGCCATATACGCCGAGCATGCGCGGCTAACTTCAAAAACCAACATTGATATCAGCGGGTTAAGTTACGCCATCCTAAAAGAGCAGGGTACGGTGCAATGGCCGTACACCAGGAAAAGCGGGGTAGCAGGCACCCCACGGTTATTTACCGACAAAAGATTTTATACTCCGTCAAAGAAAGCTGTTATACATGCGGTTGCGGATGGCTATACAAGCGAAAAAACGGATAACTATTTTCCGTTCATCCTTACAACCGGCCGTATCCGGGACCAATGGCATACCATGAGTAAAACCGGGAAGGTGAACAAACTTAATCAGCATTGTTCGCAATCGTTTTTAGAAATACACCCGCAAGATGCCCGAATGCTGCAAATAAACGGTGGCGACATTACCGTAATCACCTCCTGTCGCGGCGAAGTACAGGTTAAAGCTAAAATATCAACCCAAATAAAACAGGGCGTTGTTTTTTTACCCATGCATTGGGGCAAAATATTCGGGAGCGATCTTAACCGGGCAAACAATTTAACATCGGATAAAGTCGACCCGGTTTCAAAGGAGCCAGACTTTAAATATTGTGCGGTAAATGTGGCAAAATATAAAAAGCCGTTACAGCGCATTGTTGTAATTGGTGCCGGGGCCGGAGCTTATGGCTTCGTGAAATCGTACCGGGAAATTAATCGCGACGACGAGATCACCGTCTTCAGCAAAGAAAATTTTCCGTTTTACAACCGTGTTATGCTGCCCGATTACGTCAGCGGTGAGCAAAAATGGGAGCAACTGGTGAAAATGAAAGATGAGGATGAAGCCGGGTACAATATTCGTTTGCTGCGCGGTGTAAGTGTCGAAAAAATCGACCGCGGCAACAAGCAGGTAACCGACTCGCGGGGGATAAGAACAAATTATGATATATTAATTATCGCCACCGGCAGCAGGCCGGCCGTTCCTAAAAACGTGCCATCTTTACCAGGCATCTTTACCATGCGAAGCCGCGTCGATGCGGATAATTTTAAAAAACATCTGCCTACTGGCGGGCATGTGGTCATCGTCGGCGGCGGTTTGCTCGGTTTGGAAATGGCGGCCTCATTGAGGGAGATTGGCATAAAGATCACTATCATTCAGCGGACCTCGTCATTTTTAAACCGGCAGCTTGACGCACTTGGCAGCCAGTTATTGCATGAAGAAATGACCGGCCAGGGTTGTGATATCTACTATGATGATGAAGTGCAATTGTATTACGGCAGATCAAAACTAACCGGGCTGGGGCTGAAGAGCGGCCGCAAAATTAATTGCGATGCGATGATCCTGGCTATCGGTACTACTCCGAATATTGAAATCGCGAAAGACTGCGGCCTTGATTGCCGGAGGGGCGTGACCGTAGATGAGCGCATGCAAACCAGCGACCCGGACATCTATGCTATTGGCGAAATTGCCGAATTTAAAAGCACTTTATATGGCATTACTGCTGCGGCCGAACAACAGGCCGAAGTATTGGCCGGTTATTTGAATGGCGATATTGCCAGCTTTTACAAAGGCAGTTTGTTTATGAACATTATTAAAATTCATGGTTTCGATCTTTGCAGCATCGGCATTCCTGAATGCCCGGATGATAAGGACTATGAAGAAGTAGTATTTATAGATAAAGCGAAGCGATATTATAAAAAATGCATCATCCACCAGGACAGGCTGGTTGGGGCTATCCTGATCGGCGATAAAAACGAGTTCCTGGAATTCAGGGATCTGATAGCCGGCAAAATTGAACTTAGCGAAAAAAGGCTTCAACTACTGCGCAGCGGCAGCAAGGCCGAACCGGTATCAGGCAGATTGGTTTGCAGTTGCAGTAATGTGGGTGCTGAAAATATTATAAAAAAAATTGAATCAGGTTGTAATACGATGCCGGAATTATGTGCCGCCACCGGTGCGGGTACGGGTTGCGGATCATGCCGGGCTGAAGTAAAGCGGCTGCTGGATGACACGCTGAAAAACATGGTCCCGGTTAATTAATTACAGATATGGCGCATTTGATCAAAATAAATCTCCCGGGAGGGATTGTGTCGGCAGGTGATCTGTACGAAATATTAATGATAGCTGAAAATGCCGGGGCCAGGCATATTCGCTTCGGCAACAGGCAGCAGCTATATTTTACAATTGAAGCCGGCTATTTGGAGGACCTGGAAGCAGAGATGCTTCGTACGGAGATCCATTACGAAACCGATGCCGATTGTTATCCCAATGTCGTAAGCTCATATGTTGCGGACACCATTTTCAACCAGGAGGGGTGGCTTCGCGAGGGGGTTTATAAAGACATTTTAGATGCGTTTGATTTTCGGCCGCGATTAAAAATAAACATCGTTGATAACCAGCAGTCTTTTGTTCCGTTTTTTAGCGGCAACATTAATTTTATTGCTTCCGATATCAGTAATTACTGGTTCATGTATGTCCGTTTCCCAAAATCGGGCACGCATTATTGTTGTCCGTCTTTGTTTTATTCGGATGACATTCCTTCCATCGCAAAAAAAGCCGAGGAAATTATTTTGGATAGCCCAAAGCTTTTCTATGATCAGAAAGATGCCGATGAAGCCTTGTTTTTTAAAATGCTTGCCAAAAGAGCCGGCGCCGTATTTCAGCAGTCAATAGCTGAGCTGAAATTGCCCGTCTTTCATCTCCCTTATTATGAGGGTTTTAATAAATATAATAACCGGTATTGGCTGGGTATTTACCGCCGCAACGAACTTTTTTCGCTCGACTTTTTAAAAGATGTTTGTTTATTATGCCTTAAAACAAGGATTGGCCAAATGTATACCACTCCATGGAAATCTATCATGATCAAAGGTATTGAACTGCCCGACAGGAATGAATGGGGTTTGCTGCTGAGCAAGTACCGTCTTAATGTAAGGCATGCCGCCAATGAACTAAACTGGCAGATTGAAGATATTTGTGATGAAGGGCTGGAATTAAAGAAAAGATTGGTTCGTGAATTTGAAGAGGCTGATCTTCGTACCTACCAACTTTGCTTTGCAATAAAAACTCAACCCAAAACAGGGTTGTCAGGGTCAATTATTATAAAAAAAAATCAAAATGGTTTATATGATCTGCTGCACACCAAAGATTTTAATCCTAATTCAAAAGACTATGCCGTTTCTCTGGAGCAGGTAAAACCAGAACTTCTAAGTGCGCACCTCATTTCGCTGTGCAACGAATTTTATGACCTGCAAAGCAAAAATATCCCCGTTGCGCTGGTTTATTTGCATAAACATGCCGATTTGGAAAAGGAGCCGGAAAATATTTATCAATGTAACAATTGCCTGACCCGTTATGACCAGCGTTATGGCGATCCGTTAAACGCAGTTGCCAAAAATGTTGAGTTTGCCGCATTGGCAGCCTATTGTTGCCCGGTTTGTGAAGCGCCGAAAAGTGAGTTTAGCTTGATGAGATCACCTCAAAAAGTGGAATGCTGAATATAAAAAACGCACTTTTAATCGGGCTTTTGTTTGCATTCCTTAATCTCATTCCTTATTTGCCTGCTCGCTATCGCTCACCGGGCATTTTTATTTTGCTGCTCTTGTTCAACCTGGCGTTTGGCACCGCCTCAAAATAAAAATGCCCGGCTTCGCCAGGCAATAAATTGATTTGCGGAGAGAGAGGGATTCGAACCCCCGGTACCTGTTACAGTACACCTGATTTCGAATCAGGCACATTGAACCGCTCTGACATCTCTCCGGGTTCCAAATTTTTCAGGGTGCAAATATATCAAGTGATTCTGAAAAATACACTTTTTGGGCGACTTAAAATGCCGCCGCCGATACTTACATTTGCCCAAATGGATGCCGGCGCACAGTAAATGGCGACCAAACCGTTAATCGGACTGCAAAATGGTAGCCTTTTGCCGCTTTTGATTGGTGCCGGCGCCCGTCTGCCTGACGACAAAAAGTAATTAAAGTGGAAAACACTCAAAACACCGCCCTTTTGGTAATGGATATGCAAACCGCCATACTGGGTATGCTGCCAACGGCCGAAAATCTTGTGGCGAACATAGAAAAAGCGATCTCGAAAGCACGCGCTAACGCAATCCCGGTAATTTATGTTGTGGTGGGCTTCAGAGCGGGGGCGCCTGAGGTCAGCCTGAATAACAAAGGTTTTGCGGGGGCTAAAGAGCGTTTCGGAAAAATAAACACGGAAGCATTTATGACGGTAGCCGCCGATATTGCGCCGCGTGACGGAGACGTTACCATAGTAAAACGCCGGGTAAGCGCCTTTACCGGCAGCGATTTGGAAGTGATTTTGCGCGCGCAGGGGATTCAGCATCTCGTGCTTACCGGCATTGCAACCAGCGGCGTGGTTTTATCAACTACACGTGAGGCCGCCGATAAAGATTACCGTATTACTATTTTGGCGGATTGCTGCGCCGATGCCGACGAGGAGGTTCACCGGGTGCTGACAACCAAAATTTTTCCGCGGCAAGCCGACGTGATCAGCCTGCAGGAATGGAAATAGCTTGTCCTGGCCAATTTTTCAGCGACCGACAAAAGCAGGCCGTTGCAGCCAGCTTTTATGGTTCGGTTTACGGAATACCAGCCACCAAAAGAAAAACCCCGTGGTACACAACACCATTGCCTGTACGTTCCATTGCGGTATGGCGTTTTTTAAATTGAACAAAACTACATCGCTTGAAAACCTGCCGAAGCCAAGTAATGCGGGAATCCTGAACCAATAATAGCAGGATACGCCCGCTGCTGCGAAATAGCTGATCAATATCCGCTCGTTCTTCTTTGCGATGTACCGGTTCAGGGTAAGGTATAACAGACAACTGATCAGTAAGCCAGCTAATGGGAACCGGTAAACCTCAAAAAAATGGCGTGTGCTGATTGCTCCCGAATAGTCGGGAACAAAAAACCAACCGAATATAAAACCGGGCAGCCCGCCCACTGTTAACAGTCCGCTAATTCGATTGTACATCGTTTTTTTTGACGCGGACGGGTGAATGTTGGGTGTCGAATCCGGGCAGGGAATTGAACAGTTGGCACATTTGTCGCAGTGGGCATTAGGCGCAATAAAAACCGTGTTCCGCCCATAAAGTTTTTCAACCGGGTGCACCGGGCACAAAGAATTACACCAGGCGCTTTTCCAATCATACACCAACCCCATCAAAATGCCTGCTACCGCGGCTGCAAGCAAAAAAACAGCCGAGGCCGGCCCGTTGGTGTTGAAAAGCAAATGACGCAGCGGCACGATGAGGTACAGCGCAATGATTGCTGTAAGTTGCAGTTTTGCCTGTAGCCTGGCCGGCATTTTCTTCTTTTTGGAAAGACCGAAGCGGCGCGCGAAAAGGGTTGTGGTGGCCAGCGGACAGATATTGCGCCACACGCCGCAGGCAACAACAAGCAACGCGGGCGCAACGGGTATTAAAATATTCCATAAAACAAGCAGACCAAACCGTGGAACAAAGAGAAGCGCAAAGAAAATCCCTGCGCCGATTAGCCATACAATTGCCTGCACCAACTTCCAAACTGTTAGTGTTTTTGCTGATACTTTGTTTGCCGGGATTTTTGCCGATGTTGCTGCTGCCATTTCAAATACAAATGAGTTTGACAATTTATTCACCTTATTCATTGTAAAAAATGACGTTCATCACATTAGCTGCGTTGAGGCTATGCCGTTAAAAGTATGTGCAAGAATTGCAGTTGTTGACCGCGCTTGTTATGTTTGATATTTATTATACAGTCGCCGATGATAAAGCCCATAAGTAAAGCAGCAGTGTTATTCATAGGTATAATATTTACCTGTGGTAGCCTGTCAGCGCAGCCCCTTAAAGGCCATAGCCGCAAATTAATTGCCGGTCATTATTTATTTGTTGCCGTGCCCGGTGTACGTGATTATTTGGGATATGGTGGCCATGGTTTGCTGGTATTTGATATGGATCATAACCATCGGTTTGTCAAACGGATAGAAACCCGGGGGTTTCACCCCGACGGCAAGCCATCCAACGTAAAGGGAATAGCGGTGAGCGTGCCGCTGAACAGCATTTATATCAGTACGATCGAGTCGCTGGAACGTATCGACCTAACTACCGACAAGATCATTTGGGAAAAGAAAGTTGACGGCGGCTGCGACCGTATGTCCATATCGCCCGATGGCAAAACCATGTATCTGCCATCCTTTGAGAACAGCACCTGGAATGTGGTTGATTGCAAAACAGGGGATGTTATTAAAAAGATCGGCGGATTTAAACGGTCGCATAACACACTTTACGGCCTGTCGGGCGGTCATGTTTATTTAGACGACCTGGCATCCCGCTGGTTGATGGTTGCGGATACGAAATCAAATACGGTAACAGGCAAGATTGGCCCATTTGGGAATTTTATCCGCCCGTTTACGGTTAATAGCAATGAAACCCGTGTTTATGTAACCATCGACAGCTTGTTTGGCTTTGAGGCAGGCGACCTGAAAACAGGCAAAAAGCTTGCACGCATTAATGTGGAAGGCTGGGACACCGGCCCTGTAAGGCGCCACGGCGACCCAAGTCACGGCATCGGCCTTACACCCGATGAAAAAGAATTGTGGCTTTGCGACGGATATAACATGCGCCTGCATGTTTTCAGCGCCGCGCCGCCCTATCAGCAATTGACTACTATTCCCCTGCAGGACATGCCCGGCTGGATCACTTTTAGCAGGGATGGCAGGTACGCCTACCCTTCGAGCGGAGAAGTGATCGATGTGAAAACCCGCAAGGTGCTTTTAACGCTTAAGGATGAATTTTTTAACAGCGTGGGCAGCGAAAAAATGGTTGAAGTGGATTTTAGAAACGGCAGGGCAGTTAGTGCCGGCGACCAGTTTGGAATCGGCAGGTTAACTTCGCAATAGGCCGCTACGGGTTTAATTTATCCACTCGCAGCGTTAAATTCAACATTCGCTTACAGATTTTAGCCATGTGTATTTATATTTACGGGCGCTCAAAATAACTCATATTGTATAAGCCTGGTTATTCCGAATGATGAAACGTTACCTGATCACCGGCATTGGCTTAATGCTGCTGCTTACCCTGGTTACCTATTTCAACCATTTTTATAACACCTTTCATTTCGACGATTTTCATACCATCGTCAATAATGCCAATATCCGGACGCTCAAAAATACACCCCGTTTTTTTACGGATGGCCGAACCAGCAGTGTATTGCCGCAAAACCAGGCCTACCGCCCGGTAACGGTACTATCGTTAGCTTTAGATTACTGGCTGGCGGGTGACTATTACCCGTTCTACTTCCAAACGTCAACTTTTATCCTGTTCCTGTTGCAGGGCGTCCTGATGGTTTTTCTTTTCAAAAAAGTATTCGACAGATCATTTATTTTAGGGCCAAACCTATATGTGGCATTAATTGCGGTGACATGGTATATGCTGCATCCTGTAAATGCCGAAACCGTCAATTACATCATTGCCCGTACCGATGTACAATCCACAGTTTTTGTGCTGCTCGGGTTTATCCTTTATATCTTTTCGCCCTTTTGCCGGAAGACTTATTTGTATCTGCTGGCTATTGGGGTCGGAACCTTATGTAAGCCGACAGCGGTAATGTTTGCTCCGATGCTGTTCTTTTACATCCTGTTTTTTGAGGAAAAGCTCGGAATAGCTGATCTGTTTAAAAAAAACCGCGCGAAACAGACTTTTCAAGTTGCCCTGCAAACATTGCCGGCAATACTATTCTGTGCTGCAATGTATGTGTTTACCGATAAAATGACGCCCAAGACGTGGGAAGCCGGTGGCGGCTCGCCACTCCGATACCTGATCACGCAGCCCTTTGTCATTCTTCATTATTTTGGTGAGTTTTTCCTGCCAACCAGCCTGAGCGCCGATACGGACTGGAAGGTTTTGCCATCCATTTGGGACATCCGCTTTTTTGCCGGATGCGCATTTATACTGGTGATGTTCGTCATTGCCGTTTATACCTCAAAAAAGGCTCGGTTCCGGCCGGTCAGCTTTGGCATCATTTGGTTTTTTTTGGCACTGATCCCAACATCCAGCATTATCCCGCTGGGCGAGGTATTAAATGATCATCGTATGTATTTTCCGTTTATAGGGCTGGTAATGAGCGTTTCGTGGGCGTTGGGTTTATTGTTTGTTAAATATGGTTCCAAAATCAATAACAAACTCATGATTGGAGCGGCCGCCGTGGTGTTGGCCGCCTATGCTTACGGAACCTGGCAGCGCAATATTGTTTGGCACACTGAAGAGAGTTTATGGCGCGATGTAACGCTAAAAAGTCCGGAAAATGGCCGGGGTATCATGAATTACGCGCTTGCTTTGTACAACAAGGAAGATTATTATGGCGCCGAGAAATATTTAAAGCGCGCCGAAAAGATCACGCCAGAATATTCGTCGGTTTATACCAACCTGGGGCTGGTAAAAGAAAATGAGGGCGATCTGGCACTTGCTGAAAACTATTATAAAGCGGGCGTTAAACTGGGCAGCAATTACCCCGATCCCCCGACGTTTTACGCCCGTTTTCTGGTTAAGCAATGGCGCTTTGCCGAAGCCGTGCCGTTGTTGCAAAAAGCGATTACTTTGTCGCCGCTTGACCTGGAGGCGCGCACTTTACTGATGACCATTTATTCGATGACCGCCGACTGGGATAAACTGCTAACGCTGGCACAACAATCGTTGCGGCTCTTTCCGCAAAACCCCGATGTGCAAAATTACATGGAAGCAGCACAAAAGAAAGAGAATGAGCTGGACATTGTGGACCAAAAAATAAAGCAACACCCTGACTATGCGAAATTTGCTGACCTGAGCGTATTGAACTATCAGTTCAGGCGATATCAGCAATGTGTAGCGACAGCACAGGAGGCGGCAAAACTAAATCCGCATTATGCCCCTGCTTATAATAATATCGGGGCAGCGTGTATTAAGTTGATGCAATACGATAAAGCGATCGATGCGCTGAAGCAGGCATTGGCTATCAGCCCGAATTTTGCGCTGGCTAAAAACAATCTTGATTCGGCAGAGCAACAACTCAAAAACCGGGGCGCCAACGCCGCCGTGATGACCGCCGAAGGCTATATCAACCTAAGCCTCTATTATTTTAATAACAAACGGTATGAAGATTGTATCACAGCCTGCAATAAAGCGCTCGCGTTGAAGCCCGGATATGATCTTGCATACAATAACATTTGCGCATCGTACAATAAAATGGGTAGATATGATGACGCTATCGCCGCAGCAAAAAAAGGCCTGCAATCAAACGCCAATAGTGAAATATTGAAGAACAACCTGGCGGAAGCGATAAAGGAGAAAAATATCCGAAAAAAGTAACTGCGAAGTCCGTTCCTGTGCCTATCGTTCTTTTGTAAAGAAAAACGCCCTCACATCCGGTTTCGACGACTCGATCATGGGTTTAAGCAGCGATATGCCGGCTGTTAAAAACATTGCTTTCACTTTGCTCACCCCGCCATCGGCTTTTATTCTTTCTTTCAGGCTGCCAAAATCCAACGAGCTGAGTTTAAAATCCGCCGTGTTTTTAAATCCATGCTTGCCCAGCAGTAATTTCAGGTTCTTTTGATTAAAGTAATTCATATGCGGGCTATGGAAATAAAATTGCCAAAGCCGCTCCAGGTACGATTTAATGCCAAACTTATTTAACATTACGGCCGTGCGGTAGAAAAAGCCATCGCTCATGGGTATGTTGATGATCAGAATACCATCCGGCGCAAGGTCCTTTTTTAACGCAGCTATTAAATCATCCAATTCCTTAATGTGTTCAAACACGTCATTAAAAATGATAAAATCGTAACCGGTTTCGCTTTTTACCGCCTCATTCGGATAAAAGCCATAAAACACATTTAAACCGTTTTCAGCGTGGTAAGCCTCGAATGACTTTTCAGGCTCAACGCCGGTACAGGCGATATTTTTTTCCTGGCAAACTTTTAGCCACCAGCCGTTGCCCGAACCGATCTCCAGACCGCTGAGCTTGCCTTTTTTGACCTCCTTTAGCTGGTCGAGGATGGTGTAAAAATTACTGAAACGTAATTTTTTTAGCCCCGTTTCCCGGGGGCCTTCATCCAGTTTCGATTTAAAAGAAAAATCGAACCCGGCGTCCGAAGTATAAAGTCCGCATTCAGGGCATTGATATACATTAAACCGCAGTTTAAATTTTAGTTTTGAGGCATTGCCACAGGCGGGGCATTTAATATCGTCCATTTAAAATCCCTTATCCTTAAAATTAAGCTTTTCTCTTTTCCTGTTCGTCACGTTTCATTTTTTCTTTCATTAATGCCAGTTCCTGCGTAAGTCGGGTAACGCTGTGGTGCGATTTTGAGCTAACCACCGATAAATGCAGCAGGTAGATCAGGATGATGAAAATGAAAGCGGTAAAAATCAGGTTGGGTGGGTCGAATACGCCGAATAGTTTCGACATCAATTCAAGGCCCTTCGTCCAAAAAGAAAACACGATGAGCATAAGGGTACAAACGCACCAAACAATCGCGTACTCCTCGCGTAGTTTACCCTTCATGATCAGCCTGGCGATACAGGCGATAAAAATAAAATTGATGGCGATCGTAATGATCTGTATGCGTGTCATAGCCAACTGGATTTGCGAGCAAATATGAATAGCATGCTCATGGTTACTTTAATACAATAATATACCGAGGCGAAATTGCTGATGGATGATTGTCCGGCTAAGCGTTCACTCATCACAACCGGGACCTCGCGTATGCTAAGGCCGGCGTTTGAGAACAATACCAGCGAAGCCGGTTCGGGGTACTCGTCGGGGTATTTTTCGGCGGCTACTGCAATAGCGCTCTTGTCAAACAACCTGAAACCGGAAGTGCTGTCGTAAATACTTTTGCCGGTTAGCACTTTATTCAGCCAATGAAAATAACGAATGCCCATCCTGCGGGCAAATGACGACTTGAATCCTCCTTCTTCCAAAAACCTTGAACCTATTGTTATATTTGTTTTGGTCCGCTCGTAAAAATCAATCAGTTTCAGCAATTCCAGCGGGGGGTGCTGGCCATCGCCATCGATCTGCACGGCCAGGTCGAAGCCGTTTGCAATAGCGTATAAAAAGCCGGTTTGTACCGCGCCGCCAATGCCCAGGTTCACTAACAGGTCTAAAACCGCTACCGGATAAAGCTCCGCGATCCATTTGGTATCATCTTTTGAGCAGTCATTAACCACGGCGATGTCCATTTGGTAATCGGCAGGCAGTTTAAGCTGTAGTAGTTGCTCCAGTATTAGCGGAAGTGAATTGCCCTCGTTATAGCAGGGAATGATGACAAGCAGCTTCGTCATTAATTTTCGACGGGATGATTTGACTATTAAGGATGCTAATATATTGCATAATTCGATTCTCAGGGAAGAAAATCGAAACAAAGTTTGATGTTTTGGCCGCAAATCAGGTCAATGGCCCGGCATGTTGAAAAACTTATTACGCTATAGCCAAACCGGATAAATAAAAAGTGATCCGGTGAATCACTCACTTTTTTTCGGGAAGCGAGCAGGATTTTGGCGCGATTTTTAATTTTTTTGCGGCATATTTTATTTTTAGCTTATATTTGGATAACACCGATTATAGATCATTGTGCAGGAGTAATGCCGCATTGTTTTACTTAATATCAATGATTCCATGGAAAACCATACCTCGCAGCAAAGTTTGACATCAACACTCCCGTGCCCATGTGGTAAAACGAGCATGGCAGAGCTTGAACGCATTCCACGTGGAATATTGATCAAAACGTTTCTTTTTTGGCTGCCATTAAAACGGTACCGGTGCATAAAATGCACGAAAACGAAATTAATATTGACAAAGCAGCACGACTGAAACACGCGCTTACTTCGTACCTGCATTCCGGCAAGAGCAGCAGGCTGGTTGAGGCATCGGGTTAATTTCCCGCCTGCTTCAAGTACACTTAAAAATCTTACCTTTAGTCGGATGAGCAACTATTGTGTTCAATCAAGACATAATTATCAGGATTAATTTATGAATCGAAGGCATTTTGTAACGCTGTCGGGTACCGCAGGCGCTGCACTGTTATTAAGCAGGGTTACCGATGCATCCGGCGCAACCTTGTTAATGAGCATTCCGGATGAAGTTTGGGTTGAAACTAATGCCGGATGGCAAATGTTAAAAAAAATCAGCCCCGGCTTTTTCTCTTTGCACCATCTGTCAGTGACGCTGAAACAAGCCGGTAATGCTACCGGAGTGATGGTGCAGGCCGCGGGAGTTTCCTTGAAAACTTTACGGCTAAAATGGAAACACGATCTAAAACCATCGGCCGTCTGTTTGGGCGACCAATGGGAGCGGTTATACGGTAATGCTGCCTGGCAAAAGCCGCCCGCAGGTACTAAAAACGCATGGTACGTGCTTTTGAACGATGGCAAAACCACCGCGTGTTTTGGCGTAAAAACCGGCTGCAATGCCCTTTGCTGGTGGGGTTTAAACCCGGATACGCTGGAATTAACGCTGGATACCCTTTCAGGCGGCATTGGAGTTGAACTTGGACCCCGTGAACTGCACGCAGCCGATATCTTGACGACAGAAAACCAACCCGGCGAAAATCCGTTCGCAACAGCCAGGCGGTTCTGCAGCCTGATGTGCGCGAAACCTGTGCTGCCGAAACAGCCTGTTTATGGTATCAACGATTGGTATTATGCTTATGGGAACAACTCAGCCGAACTGATCAAAAAGCTTACGGGCATAATGGCTGAGTTGGTAACAGACACGAATAACCGCCCCTTTTCAGTGATCGATGCGGGCTGGGCGCAGTATTCGCCCTACCTGCCCGGTGATGGCGGCTGGGCGGACGATTTCTCAAAGCCAAATGATAAATTTAAAGATATGCACCGTATGGCCGATGATATTAAAGCATTGGGTATGCGCCCGGGCTTGTGGACCAGGGCCTTATGCGCAAAATATAATGACAGCCCGCGTTTGCTGCTGCCAAAAATAAAAGGTCGCGACGATCCTAAAAACCCCGTACTGGATCCGACCATACCTGAAAATATCGAACGTATAAAAAACAACATTGCCATTTATAAGCAATGGGGGTACGAATTGGTGAAGCACGACTACAGCACCTATGACATTACCGGCCGATGGGGCTTTGAAATGACGGACGGCATCACCCAGCCGGGCTGGAGCTTTTATGACAAGAGCAAAACCACAGCTGAGATTATAAAAGATTTATATAACGCCATACGCCGGCCGGCAGGTAATATGTACCTTATCGGGTGCAACACCGTCAGTCATTTGTCGGCCGGTGTTTTCGAATTGAACCGCATCGGCGATGATACCAGTGGTAAAGAATGGGCCCGCACCCGCAAAATGGGGGTTAACGCCATGGGGTTCAGGATGCCGCAGCATAACACTTTTTATGCAGTAGACGGCGATTGCGTGGGCCTGACTACCGCCGTGCCCTGGGCAAAAAATAAGCAATGGATGCAACTGCTGGCCGAAAGCAGCGCGCCTTTATTTATTTCGGCACAACCGGAAGCACTTGGTGATGAACAAAAGACCCTTGTAAAACAATGCTTCGCGCAGGCAGCAAAGGTTCAGCCAATTGGCGAACCTTTAGACTGGATGGAAAACCCTTTGCCGGCCAAATGGAAATTGAATGACAGGGAAGTTGATTTTAACTGGGATTAATGCAGATTGTTAAAAAAATTACACTTACGCCCTGTTATCATGTTGTGCTATTTTGATGACGATATTATTTACCCAATGCACATACCGCAATCCGCGATTAATCGCGGCCGCAAATCCGATGGCGAAGGATAGTATTACACAATACAACAACTTCTGCTGAAATGGGCGCTGATTTTCACGGGGATATCATGCCGGCGAACGGGCAAAACCTATCGGTATCCGGCTATTTTACAGCTGCGGCGCATTTTGACGGCAACCACCTCACTTAGCCACATACATCACTTCCTTCACCGCCTTGATCACCCGCTCGGGGTTTGGCAGGTATTCCTGTATCAGGGTTGGTGCATAAGGCAGCGGAACGTCGCCGCCCATAATGCGCAGTACCGGGGCGTCAAGGTAATCAAACGCATCCTTTTGTACTTTGAAGGCAACTTCAGTAGCTATCGATCCCAGCGGCCAGCTTTCTTCAACAATTACCAGGCGGTTGGTCTTTTTAACCGAGCCGATCACGGTGTCATAGTCAATCGGGCGCACAGTGCGCAGGTCTATCACTTCGGCATGGATGCCTTCTTTTTCCAGCTCGGCGGCCGCGGCATTAACCACTTTCATAATCTTGCCGAAACCCACCAGCGTAACATCGCTGCCTTCTTTGGTTATGTTCGCTTTTCCCAGCGGGATATAATACGTTTCTTCAGGCACTTCGCCTTTATCGCCGTACATCAGTTCCGATTCCATAAAAATAACCGGGTCGGGGTCGATGATAGAGGATTTCAGCAAGCCTTTGGCATCTGCCGGGTTTGATGGCACCACCACCTTTAAGCCCGGGCAGTTGGCGTACCAGCTTTCGAAGCACTGGCTGTGCTGCGAGCTAAGCATACCAGCGTTACCCGTAGGGCCGCGGAATACAATAGGCACCGAAAACTGCCCGCCGCTCATCGACATGATCTTGGCTGCGCCGTTGATGATCTGGTCTATCGCCACCAGCGAAAAGTTAAACGTCATAAACTCAATAATAGGGCGCAGGCCGTTCATGGCCGAGCCGATGCCAATGCCGGCAAAACCCCCTTCAGAGATCGGCGTATCGATCACCCTGTCGGCGCCGAACTCATCCAGCATGCCCTGGCTAACCTTGTAAGCGCCGTTATATTCGGCAACTTCCTCGCCCATCAGGTATATTTTATCATCCTTGCGCATCTCTTCAACCATTGCTTCGCGAAGCGCCTCCCTGAACTGTATTTCTCTCATTATTTTGCTCGTATGCTTTTTTTTGCGACGCAAATATAAACATTGATGTTTGATTTGCAATTTTGTGGCGCATACACCCCAGGGCAATCGCTTTTTAAAAACTTCCGGTTGTTTAGTTGATAATGTACCAAACCATATGATCAAGCCAGCGAACCACCTGAACCACCTGAACCACCTGAATACACCTGAACCACCTGAATACACCTGGACCACCTGAACCACCTGAATACACCTGGACCACCTGGACCACCTGAATACACCTGGACCACCTGGACCAGTGATTTTTTCTGTAGTTTGCTTGCTTTTGTAAAGAATTTTATGTATTTATTTACCCTTAATTAAAACAACAATTAAGCAGCGCGGCTTTAAACGCCATTTCCCTGGCTTACACCCTAAGGGTAAATGCTTTTTAAATTTTAACCCGGCTTAGTCCATACCGCAGGCCGTTTCCAAAGGAGTCCTTCCGGGCAAAAACCGGCGTTCAAGTGTTCAATTTTTATACACAAACACCCGCAAAACAGCTACGAAAACCACTGATTCTTCTGTCTCCGCAGGGTCTCTCGCAGATTTAGGGTTACCCACAAAATATTTTTGTCAAAAACGCGCTTCACCGATTCGTCATGGCGAGGAACGAAGCCACCTCTACGCAGGACAGGCAACGAAACGTTATGTAATAATGCCCGGCGTGCGGCTGACAGGTAACCCGGAGATAACAGTACCGATGATTAGCATATGTAGAGGTGGCTTCGTTCCTCGCCATGACGCGCTGGGCTGGTTTTTGTGGGTAAACTTAAATCTGCGAGAGACCCTGCGAGGACGAACCCATTGTTACAGCGCAAAAGGGGGTGTACAATCACATCACCGGTTATTATACACTAAGCTGCCGAAAGCTGGCTGGTTTTTTGACTTGCGGGCTCTCCGCAGGAGTCCTTTGGACAAAGGCTTTTGAATCCTGCTCATGACTTCCGACTGAAGAATTCGGCTTAAATTAAATACAATCAAAACTGCCACTATCAACTGCTACTTAAAATGCGGGCGTGCCCCCCGAAGGAGTCAAAATCCGAATAGCGGAAGGGAACCATTGATCGGGAAGCAAACCGCAGTGGCTTAACCATTAAAGGCATTCTGAAATTCCTTTTCAAATTCTTCATATCGCAAAACAGCAATTTGAGGGAACTCACTCACTTTCATTTGATGCAAGTGGCGGTCATTGCTTATAATATAATCGCATTGGCCCGCAATATAGCAGTCTACAAATTTGTTATCATCCTTGTCATTAGTGACCAACTGCCATAAAAAGGTCGGATTTTTCAATATTACGTTCGGCAGTAATAATAGGAAATCCAGAGAGGCTTCGGTATGGTTGACACCGTAACGGAGGGTGATTTGCTCCTGGTATTCGGTTAATATTTCGTTCGAAACAACCAGCTCAAATTTATCCCTTATAAGCGATTGATAAATCCAATGATACTTATACTTCGGCGCCAGGGAAACCATAAATATGTTGGTGTCCAAAATCAGGCGCGGTTTATTCATTTAACCAACGGTCAAGGTCTTCCTCAGTAATATTCTTCTCCTCTATTCCCTGCTGAATCTTTTTCTCCAATTTTCCCGAAAAGTATTTGGCTAATAAACCTTTAATAGCCACCAAATCCTCTTCCTTAGGCTGAAAGGAATAGATATTTAATAATTCCAATTGTAAAGCGCTTAATTTTTGAGTTTGCATAACGCGATAGCTTTTAACAAAAATACATAATAATCCCTAAAAAGCACACCGACATTTGGGCGTGCCCCGGCTGGTAGAGGCCGGGTCGGGCCATACGTTCATACGCCTGCAGGCATTACGCTCGAAGGCCGGTATACACTTCTGTCCCTCACGCGAGGCGCCGTAATAACAGTGTCCCGATTTTAACTTCGCAAATTATGGTAACTAAATCCTAATTTAGCGCATATTTAAATTGTAAACCTTAACAAGTTAATGGCTAAAACCACGAAAACAGAACAGGAAGAACCTTTAGAGAAAAAGCTTTGGAAAGCAGCCGATAAGCTCCGCAAAAACATGGATGCGGCGGAGTATAAGCATGTTGTTTTAGGCTTGATCTTTTTAAAATATATCTCGGATGCTTTTGTCGAACTGCACAAAAAGCTGGAGGGAGAGGTAAGCGAGGGCGCGGACCCGGAAGATAAAAACGAATACATCGCCGAAAAGGTCTTCTTTGTACCGCAGGCAGCCCGCTGGGCTTATATACAAGGCCGGGCAACACAGCCAACTATCGGCAAAGATATTGACGATGCGATGGATGCCATCGAAAAAGACAACCCCTCGTTGCGCGGTGTGTTACCAAAAGTATTTGCACAGGAAAAGTTGGATAAGGCAAGCTTAGGCGGGCTGGTTAACCTGGTTGGCTCGGCTACTTTGGGCACCAAAGAGGCGCAAAGTAAAGACATACTGGGTAAAGTTTTTGAATACTTTTTGGGCGAATTTGCTTTGGCCGAAGGTAAAAAAGGCGGACAGTTTTATACGCCCGGCAGCGTGGTTAAATTGCTGGTGGAAATGCTGGAGCCGTATGAGGGCCGGGTGTTCGACCCGTGCTGCGGCAGCGGCGGAATGTTTGTCCAAAGTGAAAAGTTTATCGAGAAACACCAGGATCATTATAAAAAGAACGGCAAAAATGGGCTGGCTTTAAACCCGGCCGACAGGATTTCCATTTACGGACAGGAAAGTAACCAAACCACCTGGCGGCTGGCAAAAATGAACTTGTCTATCCGCGGGATTGACAGCAGCAATGTAAAATGGAACAATGAAGGCAGCTTTTTAAATGATGCCCATAAAGACCTTAAAGCCGATTTTATTTTGGCCAATCCGCCTTTTAACGATAGTGACTGGAGCGGCGAATTGTTGCGGGATGATGCCCGGTGGACGGTTTTAGGTGAGCGGTTGGTGCCGCCTGCCGGCAACGCCAACTACGCCTGGATACAACATTTCCTTTACCATCTTGCCCCAACCGGGCAAGCGGGTTTTGTATTGTCGAAAGGATCCTTAACTACCAATACCACGGGCGAAGGCGACATCAGGCGTGCATTAATTGAAAAGGGCCTGGTGGATTGCATTGTTAACCTGCCCACCAAATTGTTTTTAAATACGCAGATCCCGGCCTGCTTGTGGTTTTTATCGCGCAATAAAACCAACGGCGGTTTCCGCAAGCGCGAGGATGAAATATTGTTTATTGATGCCCGCAATATGGGGTTTTTAGTAAACCGGAAAAACAGGGATTTAAGCGAAGAAGATATTAAGCTAATTACGGGCACCTACCATAATTATCGTAATCCTGATGGTAACTACGAAGATGTAGCAGGCTTTTGTAAGGTGGCAACTATTGAAGATGTTGCGAAGCTTAATTATGTATTAACCCCCGGCAGATACGTCGGTTTGGCGGATGAGGAAGACGATTTTGATTTTGCAGAGCGTTTTACCAGCCTGAAAGCCGAACTGGAAAAACAGATAGCCGAAGAAGCTGCTTTGAATAAACAAATTGCAGAGAATCTGGCCAAGATTATACTAAAATAAAAATGGAAAATAAAGACATCAGGTGGAAACAACGCTTCAATAATTTTTCAAAGGCGCTTTCACAACTGCAAAAATTTGTAGATAGAGGTGAAGATCTAAATGAATTGGAAGAACAGGGACTGATAAAAGCCTTTGAATATACCTACGAACTTTCGTGGAACCTTATAAAAGATTATTACGAATACCAGGGACAAACTGAGATTCAGGGCAGCCGTGATGCTTTCAGACTGGCATTTAGCAGAGGGTTGATTAAAAAAGGGGATAGTTGGATGCAAATGATTGACAGCAGGATAAAAACATCACATACCTATAACCAGGAAACGGCCGATGAAATAGCTGCTGCAATTTTAGATACCTATTTTTATTTGTTCAAAGGCCTTTATAAAACTATGGAAGATATCATAAAAGGCCAGGGAGACTTATTTAAGCAATAAACATGAAGTTTGGCCTTGACGAGTTGACGATCGAAAAAATTCAAAATGTGTTTGCGCCTTTTCCACAAGTGGATAATGCAATTCTGTATGGTTCAAGGGCAAAAGGCAATTGTCGACCGGGTTCAGATATCGACCTGACGCTTAAAGGAGACAACTTAAGCCTAGCCGTAATGAACCAGATAGGTTTAAAATTGGACGATTTATTATTGCCATACACTTTCGATTTGTCGGTTTTTTCGCACATAAAAAACAGCGAATTGCTCGAGCATATTGATAGGGTTGGAATTGAGTTTTATAGTAGGTGGAAAGAATACAAATTAGGTGATTTATGTACCGATATTAACTATGGCTACACTGCGAGCGCAAATGAGAAACCTGTAGGACCAAAGTTTTTGAGAATTACAGATATTGTTCCTCAAAGGGTAAATTGGGATGCGGTACCTTTTTGTGAAATAAGTGAATCTGATTTTAAAAAAAACAAGCTTGAAAAAGGTGATATTGTAATCGCAAGAACTGGGGCAACTACTGGCTATAATTATATGTTCAATGATAACGTTGATGCTGTATTCGCATCATATTTAATTCGATATAGGATAAATCAACTCATTGCGTTACCAGAGTTTATTAATTATTCATTAAAGTCAGAATTTTGGAAAGGGTTTGTTGAAGGAATAATGAGCGGTTCTGCACAACCGGGAGCTAATGCAAAAATGTTTGCTGAATTCGAGTTAAAATTGCCCCCCATTCCTGAGCAATGCATAATTTCCGAAATTCCGCGAAGTTTAGATGATAAAATAGACCTTCTCTACCGCCAAAACAAAACACTCGAGCAATTGGCTGAAACACTTTTCAGGCAATGGTTTGTGGAGGAATCGCAGGAAGATTGGAAAGAGAAACCATTGGGTGAGGTTTTTGATATCGGTATAGGACGGACGCCTCCACGAAAAGAACAGCAATGGTTTTCGTTAAATCCAGATGATATAAAATGGGCTTCCATAAAAGACATGGGCACAAGTGGCTTATATATTGACAACGTTTCTGAATATTTAACCCAAGCCGCGGTAAATAAATTTAGCATTCCAGTTATTCCGGAAAATACGGTTTTGCTAAGCTTCAAAATGACAATAGGAAGATTGGCGATTTCAACAGGTAAAATGTTATCGAATGAGGCTATCGCACATTTTAAACAAAAAGAACAATCTTCATTGTACCCGGAATTTCTTTATTTGTTTTTAGCAACATATGAATGGGAGCAATTAGGAAGTACATCATCCATCGTTGAGGCGATCAATTCTCAAATGATCAAGGAAATTAGCATAATAATACCTGATAAAAAGAAACTTTTAGATTTTAAAAATTTAATTAAGCCTTATTTCTCAAAAATCAAATCAAACCAAACCCAAATCCAATCCCTCACCAAAATGCGCGATACCCTACTGCCTAAATTGATGAGTGGTGAGGTGAGGGTTAGACAAAGTAATTAAAAATCATTTAATAACTAAACCTAGCACAAATTATTATGAGCAGAATTTTGGCACTAAAAGGCCGCGCATCTTCTGGAAAAACCACCACTATTGGCATGCTTCCAGTGATTTTAACAACAAATGGATTTATGCAGATACCAGGAATGTATCGAAATCACGGTGCCGATTTTTCCGATGTTTTTACCGATGGTAAAATCAAAGTGGGTGTAACCAGCGCTGGTGATACTTACGATTTAGTGTTGCAACGATTAACCCGTTTGGTCGGCGCCGGTTGCGATGTTTGTATTTGCGCCTGCAGAACGCATGGGGGCACCCATACCGCAATACACAGTTTTAGAGGTTATACATATCATTTTGAACAAAAAACGTATGCCACCGGCAGTGCAGCTCAACTTGCGGCGAATAGCGCAGATGCGAACAAATTATTTTCATTAATTTGAGATGCAACGGTTAAAAGATATTTTGGATAAGTACGCTCATTGGAGTCCGTACCGCGAGTATCTCGACCGTATAGAGGCTTATAGTAAAAGTGATTTTTCGTTATGTGTTGAAAATGCCAAAGCACTGTTAGAGGGAATTTGTAAAGAAATTTGTCAGAAAAACGGGATTGAGCTCGAAAAGAATTCCAAAATGAATGGGTTACTAAAAACCACTTTTAAGTCTCTTGGTTATGCGCCTAGTTCGACGATTCAGCAAATTGGGACATCACTTGCAACCGTTGGGCAGCATATCGGAAACTTTAGGAACGAAATTGGCACAACGTCTCACGGAAAAACCGTTAATGAATTGACTAACCGGCAAAACCTCGTTAACGAGTTAACGGGCAATTTTCTGATCAATTCAACGGATATAATTTGTTGCCTGCTCATCGAATCATTTGAGAGTAATAGCCCAATAAAGTCAATTCAAACTGATCTGGACTATAACCAAAATCAAGACTTTAACGAGTGGCTTGATGATCAATATGGTGAATTTGAGATGGGCCCTTACTCCTTCCTTTCAAGCGAGATTTTATTTAACAACGACCCGGCAGCTTATAAAACGGAATATAGTAACTTTAAGCTGATTTCAGATGAAGCCGATAACCGAGAGTAATATAGAAACCTTTGCCATCACAGTGCTGCAAAGCATTGGATGGGCCTATGTGCCTGGGCTTGCTATTGCCCCTGGTGCGGAGTTGGCCGAGCGCGAAAGCTTTGAACAAATTGTTTTAACGGACAGGTTGCGCAAAGCAGTTGCCATCTTAAATCCGGACATCCCGCATGATGCCCAGGAACAGGCTGTGCAAAAAGTGTTGCGCATTTATTCGCCCGATCTGCTGCATAATAACGAGAGTTTCCACCGCCTGCTGGTGGAGAAAGTAAAAATCCCCTACCAAAAGGATGGTTTTGAGCGCAGTTATGAAGTGGCGCTGGTGGATTTTGAAAACAGTTTTAACAATGAGTTCCTGGCCATTAACCAGTTTACTATCGTCGAAAAAAACCAGAATAAGCGGCCGGATGTATTGCTTTTTGTAAACGGCATTCCTTTAGTCATCATCGAATTAAAAAACGCAGCGGATGAAAAGGCTACCATGCACAAGGCTTACGAGCAGGTACAAACCTACAAAGCTACCATACCCACGCTGTTTACTTATAATGCTATTTGCGTGATCTCCGACGGACACGAATGCAAAGCAGGTAGCCTTTCTGCTGATTTTACCCGGTACATGGCCTGGAAAACTTCGGACGGCAAGAAGGAAGCATCGCGTTTTATTCCGCAATTGGAGATCTTATTAAAAGGCCTGCTAAACCCGGCAGTGCTTTTGGATATGGTTCGCAACTTCATTGTATTCGAAAAAACAAAAAAAGAAGATGCAAACGGCCTTACGCAAATCATCACCGTAAAAAAACTGGCCGCTTATCACCAATATTATGCGGTAAATAAAGCGGTTGAGTCGACCATCGTGGCATCGGGTATTAAGGGCGATAAAAAGGGTGGGGTGGTATGGCATACGCAAGGATCGGGCAAAAGTTTAAGCATGGTTTTTTATGCCGGGAAATTGATCACGGCGCCCGAAATGGAGAACCCCACCATTTTGGTGATCACCGACCGTAATGATTTGGATGAACAGTTATTTGACACCTTTGCCGATTGCAAGCAATTACTAAGACAAGACCCGGTACAGGCAAAAAATCGTGATAATTTGAGAGATCTGTTAAAGGTAGCCAGCGGCGGAATAGTATTTGCCACCATCCAGAAGTTTTTGCCCGAAAACCAGGGTTCGCTTTATGAACAGCTTTCAACCCGCCGCAATATTGTGGTAATTGCCGACGAAGCACATCGAACACAATACGGTTTTGAGGCATCCATTAAACAAGTAAAAGATAAGGAAACCAAAGAAAAGATAGGCGAACGCATTGCCTACGGCTTCGCCAAATACATGCGCGATGCTTTGCCCAATGCAACTTATATCGGTTTTACGGGGACACCTATTGAGGGAACAGACATTAACACCCCGCAAGTGTTTGGTCAATATGTGGATATTTACGACATAGCCCAGGCGGTTGCAGACGGCGCAACAGTAAAGATTTACTACGAAAGCCGCCTTGCAAAAGTAAATCTGGACGAAGAAGGCCGGCGCCTGATAGAGGAATTTGACGATGAACTGGATAAAGATGAGGAACTGTCGGAATCGCAAAAAGCAAAAGCCCGCTGGACAAAGCTGGAAGCCATTGTTGGCAACGCTGGAAGGGTAAAAAACCTGGCCAAAGATATTGTAAACCATTTTGAGCAGCGCCAGCAGGTATTTGCCGGCAAAGCCATGATTGTAGCTATTAGCCGCGGGATTGCCGCAAATTTATACAAGGAAATTGTTGCTTTAAGGCCCGATTGGCATAGTGATGAATTGAGCAAGGGTGCTATCAAAGTGGTGATGACGAGCAATAGTGCGGATGGCCCCGAATTGCAGAAGCATAACACTACCAAACAACAACGCCGCGATTTAGCCGAGCGAATGAAAGACCCGGCAGACACATTGCAAATGGTAATTGTGTGCGATATGTGGCTAACCGGGTTTGATGCGCCGTGTTTAAACACCCTGTACATTGATAAACCGATGAAGGGTCACGGCCTGATGCAGGCTATTGCCCGCGTTAACCGCGTTTTTAAAGATAAGCCCGGCGGTTTGGTGGTGGATTATTTGGGCATTGCCACCGACCTGAAAAAAGCACTGTCATTCTATTCGGATGCGGGCGGCAAAGGCCAGCCAACGCTGGATATTACCCAGGCCATTAATTTAATGGAGGAAAAATTTGAGGTGGTTAAGCAATTGTTTAATGAACACGCCAGCACCCAAAAAGATATTTTAGTTGAAGAGCCCGAAGCCTATTATCAAAACAGCTTTAAATTTAATTACCGTCGCTTTTTCACGGTTTCGCCGCAGGAAAAGCTTTCGATCATCCTGCAGGCAGAAGAACATATTTTAGGCTTGAAGGATGGCAAGGAGCGGTTCATTCGCGAAGTTACCTTGTTAAGCCAGGCGTTTGCGCTATCGATCCCAAATGAACAAGCCATGCTGATTAAAGACGACATTGCTTTTTTTCAGGCAGTTAAAGCAAGGCTTGTAAAATTTGAAGGCGGCGGAACGGGTCGGTCGGATAGCGAGTTGGAAAGCACGATTAAGCAGATCGTAGACCAGGCCATCAGCTCGGATCAGGTGGTCGACATTTTCGAGGCCGCCGGAATTGACAAGCCGGAGATCACCGGGCTGGAAGTGCTTTCAGACGAATTCCTTTTAGAAGTAAAAGGAATGAAACATCAAAACCTGGCGTTTGAATTATTGAAAAAGCTGCTAAATGACGAAATAAAAACCCGGTCGAAAACCAACCTGGTAAAAAGCAAAAAGTTATTGGAAATGCTGGAGGGAGCTATCCAGCGCTATCAAAATAACTTACTCACTACTGCCGAGATCATCCAGGAACTGATCAACATCGCCAAAGAAATAAAAAAAGCCGACAGCGAAGGCGAGCGTTTAGGGTTGTCCAGCGATGAGGTTGCTTTTTACAATGCCCTTGAAGTAAATGACAGCGCTGTACAAGTTTTAGGCGACGATCAGCTAAAAGAAATTGCCAGAGAAATAACCGACAAAGTAAGGGCAAACGCAACAATCGACTGGACGATTCGCGAAAGTGCAAGAGCAAAATTAATGGTAATTGTAAAACGAACCCTAACCAAATGGGGATATCCGCCCGATAAACAGGCCAAAGCGATTGAAACGGTATTAAAACAGGCGGAAGCGATGGCGGATTTAATGACTACCGGTAAATAATCTTCGCCTTGGTTAATCTTTTTCACCACCAAACCAAAATGCCTAACCACCATGCAACCGACGGGTGGTTGAGGCATAACCTCACCTGCCCGCTGTGAAATTGAACCGGCAGGGTAGCTTGTGATGCAGGGTCCGTGTAGTTGCCAGGCACGCGGGGCCTTGTCCGTAGGATTCCCGTGGAGCCCACCAGTAAATATCCAGTGCATCGATATTTTCGGATAGCAGCTTTACCGGCCATGCCTGCTGCCGCGGGTTTTTCAGTTCGGCCGGCGGTCCGTTCACGATGGCTGCCTTTAAGCCGGATTGGCCGTCGCTGACAGGTAAATCCTTCATTTTTTCGCCGGACGATCCGATGTACATCAGCCTTATGCGGCCCAGTTTCAATTCATAAACCAGGTAAACACCGTCGCGGTCGGCCGGTGCGTTACACACATCCTGCAGCGCATAGGCAGGTGAAAAAAAGAAATGGCCTTTTTTACGGTATTTGTTTAGTTGATCGAACATGTTGCAATGAACGGGTTTTTTTGCGGCTCCCCGTATTTTTGGCACAGGCGATCAGAAATTTTAAAAGGCAGCGGCCACGTGCAATTCCATCGCCCCGGCCCGCGATGGCTGCCGGCCATCTTTCGAACACGTATTGAAAACATCAACAAAGGCAAAGAAACCCCCGCCAACTGCCACCGCTACTGCCATTGCCACTACAGACTGCCATTCCCTTCACCTCCCCGAGTCCGCCACCAGTTGGGGCAGCAGCAAAACCGGGTCCTGCTCCAGGCTGCTGGCTTCCAGTTCTGCTGCAAATTTTTTAAACGAGGCCAGGGCGGTGAGCCGCTCGTGGGCCTCCTCGTTCTCGAAATGATCCAGGTGCATAAAGGTTTTGCCGTCGGGCAGCAGGTAGCAGGTATACTGCGTGCCCGGCAAAGCCAGCGCGCGCACTTCGGCAGCCACTGCCGCAATATTTTCGCTGTTACGCGCCGCAAATTCCGGCCGCGTGGTGTATTGTACTCGTACTATTTTCATCAGGATTGTTTTGGTGGTTAAACATCAGCACATTTTGCGGCATTCGGCGCAACCTGTTCCGTTTTACCGGCCCCCGGAGCTTCCATCACGGAATTACGACTAAGCGCCGCCTCAAATTTCCGTTTATAAACTTTGAGCACAATTACATTTTCCGGTACGCAATTGATTGAATATTCCCTATCTTACCACAAATTCGCACTCAGCTTTTTATGGACACCACACCCATCATCAAAATACACAACCTCACCAAATCATACGGTTCAAAGCAGGTGCTGAAAGGCCTGTCGCTGGATATTTACCCCGGCCAGGTGATCGGCTATATCGGCCCGAACGGCGCGGGCAAATCAACCACGGTAAAAATACTCACCGGCCTGATCCCCGATTTTGGCGGCGAGGTGCTGGTTGACGGCATGAATATGATGGAGCACCCGCTGGAGATAAAAAAGCTGATCGGCTACGTGCCCGAGAACGCCGAGATATACGATGTGCTTACCCCGTTGGAATACCTTGACTTTATCGGCAAGCTGTATGGCATGGAAGACCGCGCGCTGCGCGACAGGGCCACAAAGCTGCTGGCGGCTTTCGGCCTGGCCGCTAACGCTAACGACCGGATGGACACCTTTAGCAAGGGGATGAAGCAAAAGGTTTTGCTGATATCGGGCATCATCCACAACCCGAAGATCATTGTATTGGACGAACCCTTATCCGGCCTGGATGCCAATGCCGTGATCATGATCAAGGAGCTGATGCTGCGCCTGGCAAAAGAAGGGAAAACGATTTTTTACTGCTCGCACATGATGGATATTGTGGAGAAAGTGGCCGACAGGATACTGCTGATCAGCAAGGGCGAGATCATTGCCGACGGAACCTTCGAGTCGCTTAAACAAAACCACAGCGATACACTGGAACACATATTTTCAAAACTGACCGGCGGCGATGAATCAGGCAGCGAGGCTGATGCGGTGATCAATGCGTTGGATTGAAATTGGATGAAACATGAGGCGAAAACGGTTGAAAAGGTATGGGTTACGGCAACTCCCCTCTTGTCCGAAGGACAAGAGGGGAACCGCACAGGCCAGAAGCTCATTAACGCCTTTAACAAAACAGATTATGACGTTCATAATCACACAGGCCCGGCTTTTACGACGAACTTAATTAATCGGAATATACGGGTTACGGACACTCCCCTCTTGTCCGAAGGACTCCTGTGGAGAGAGGGGGTGCGGCTGGAAGCGCGGTGGCGGGGGTGTGTCATCCGCCATGTTGGATAACACACCCCCGCCACCTCTCTCTCCACAGGAGTCCTTCGGACAAGAGGGGAATCGCACATGGCCGCCGCCTCTTTACTGTTTTCTTATTACTTTAACACCATGAACAAAATATTCCTGCGCGTAATCTCCTTTTTTTACCCCGTTTTAGAACGCGCCGGCGTGGATACCGGCCAGCTGTATGAAATACTGCGCATAAAGCTGCTGATGGACGACCGCCGGCCAAACGCCATGTTTGCCGGCAGGCGCAGTGCAACAACCGGCGGTAAGGTGAAAAACCCCCTGATGATTAGCTTTTTTACCGTGCTGATGGGCATTTTTATGGCCATGGTATTGTTTTTGGGCAACGCGCCTTACCTGGCGCAAACGCTTTATTTTTCCATTTTTATGGTGATGATGTCGCTGACGCTGATCTCGGATTTCACCACCATCCTGCTGGACCCGCGCGACCAGTTTATCCTATTGCCGCGACCGGTGAACGACCGCACCGTTGCCATATCGCGCATCCTGCATATCAGCATTTATGTACTTCGGCTTGCGCTGCTGCTGGGCTTGCCGGGCATGGTGATGATCGGCTTTATCGACGGCGTGCTGGCTGTGCCGCTGTTTTTTGTGCAGGTGCTGGAGGCTACGTTCCTGTGCATTTTTGGCGTGAATATCCTTTACCTGCTGCTGATGCAGTCGGTTAGTCCGCAAAAGTTTAAGGATATTATCAGCTACTTCCAGGTGGGCTTTTCGGTGCTGATTTTCGCGGTTTATTACCTGCTGCCGAGGATGATCGATATGTCGGTGCTGGAGCACATTCACATTACAGGTTATTGGTGGTCGTGGTGCCTGCCGCCGGTGTGGATCGCGGCGCTCAACGAGCTGCTGATACGCCATAACAGCCAGGGCATCCTGACCGGCGTTTTGGCGGCGCTTGGATTTATATTGCCCCTGGCCGGCTTATGGCTGGTGGCCAAAGTGCTTGCGCCGGGCTTTAACCGTCGGCTGGCGGAGATCGCCACCTCAGACGGTAGCAGCAATTCGGCCGCTAATACCAAAAAAGCACGAAAATTTGGGTTGATCAGCTATATCGCCAACATCGTCGCCCCCGACCCGGTGGAGAATGCCGGGTTCCGCATCACCTGGAAGCTGGCGGCCCGCACCCGCGAGTTCAGGATGAAGGTACTGCCCTCGTTTGCGTACGTGCCCATCTATTTCGTTTATTTTATGTTCAACGGCAAGCACGGCGGCTTCGGCAATATTCAAAACGGCCACAGCTATATCTTTTTCCTGTACCTGTGCACCTTTATCCTGTCGACCATTTTAATGAATATATCCATGTCGCCCAAATATAAGTCGGCCTGGATATATTATGCGGCGCCGGTTGGCCATCCCGGCAAAATACTGTCGGGTATGTTTAAAGCCGTCATCACACTTTACTTTTTTCCATATTTCCTGGTCATCAGCGGTGCAGTGGTGTGGATATGGGGCGCTGATGCGATCAACGACATCATCTTCGCATTTTTAGCCTGCACCATTTATGGCATGCTGATGGCGCTTTTTATGGTGAAAGGCCTGCCGTTTTCAAAGCCTGTGGTGATTAAACAAGGCGGCGGCCGCATCATCATGTCGCTGGTGATATTGGTATTTGTGGTGGGCGTGGGTTTTGTGCACTACTACATCATGCGCTGGGAAAATGTGATATGGATAGGCATCATCCCCCTGCTGGCCCTCAACCGGGTGATGCTGTATTATTACAAAAAGCAAAGCTGGGGTAATATTGAGCTGGAGGATGTGTAGTTAAGATCGGATATCCCTAAACTTACGAAGTCTCAAAGACTTCGTAAGTTTTTCTCCTACTGGCCGTCGACTGCCAACTACTACTGCCACTGCTACTTACTTTTTCTCCCCCTTTATCTTCGAAGCGATCTCTAAAGCCCGGTAGGCGTTTACAATGCCCCCTGTTTTGCTCAGCGAGCTAAACGCCACCTTTTGCCCTTTTGCACCCGGCTTGTTCACCATGGTATTAACCGGCGTGGCCGATTCCAAAATAGCATGCTTCACCTGGCTGGCGGAAAGTTTGGGGTAGTATTCGCGGATCAGGGCTGCTATGCCGGTTACAATGGGCGCCGAAAAGCTGGTGCCGTCCTCGGTATTAAACTCGGCGTCCATATCGATGGAGGTAACCTTTACGCCCGGCGCGAAAATATCCACGTTCTTTTTCCCATAGTTGGAAAAATCGGCCGCCAGGCTGGTATCCGGCTTTGGCCCCGAGGCGCCCACGCTGATCACATTGTCGGTTGTAGTACCATCCAGGTACATCGTATTGGGGAATTCCGGTTTCGTGTCCATATCCTGGTTCTCGTTGCCCGAAGCCATTACCAGCAGCACATCGTGGGCAGCGGCATATTTAAACGCTGCATCAACCCACTCTTTATGCGGCGATATTTTTTTGCCGAAGCTCATGTTGATCACCTCGGCGCCATGGTCAACCGCGAAGCGGATACTGTTAGCGACATCCTTATCATACTCATCGCCGTTGGGCACCGCCTTTACGGCCATTATGCGCACGTTATCCGCCACCCCGTTAATGCCGTAGCCATTATCGCGCACAGCGCCTATCAACCCCGCAACGCCCGTCCCGTGCGAGCCTTCGGATGTTTTTAAAACGTTATTGCCATAAGGCTTGCCGTCGTTTACATCGGGGTCGTCGCCTACAACCTTTTTCCGGGCATCCAGGTCCGGGTTTATAGTATTGTTTTCCTTAGCATATTCATCCGACCAGTCCTTTAGCACTTTTGCATTATTAAGATCCGCACCGCCAATCTGGGTAAATACCGATTGCCACACCGATTTACTTTGCACCACCGTGTCGTTGGTCGATTTTATCTTATCCAAATCAGCCAGGTTAAAGGTTTGATCAGGGGCCAGCTTCAATTCACGCTTCACAAAGTGATTGGTTGCGGTAAGCGCGTTCAGGTCCATTCCTAACTCCTTTACCTCGGCGCGGGCCTTGCTTTCGGTGCTGTCGTAAGTAATTTTTACCTGTTGCCAAAAAGCAAATTCCTTTTGCTGGCCGGCCGGCGCAGTGGTAATGCCGGCAAATTTGTCCTTCAGCTTGTTATATTGCCTTACTTCTTCTTCTGTTTCGGCGTTATCCACCTTTCCTCCCGGGCCGCCTAAAAAATCCCAGCCATGCACATCGTCAACGTAGCCATCGCCGTCATCGTCTTTGCCGTTGCCGGGGATCTCTTTCGGGTTTACCCATAAAACAGGTACCAAATCCTTCTGTGTAGTGTCAATGCCGCTGTCAATCGTGGTTACCACAACGGTTTTGCTTTTCTTTCCCTTTAAAAATTCATAGGCTTGTTTAAGGCTCACGCCATAATAGCCGTCGGTTTTGAGGTCCATCTCGTGCCAGTTTTTCGGCGGATCAGCGGGCGGCGCCGGCAATTGCTGCGCAAAGGCGTTAAGGCTGATAAATAGCGACCCTGCCAGTAGCGTACTTAGGGCGTAGTTTTTTAGTTTATGCATGTTTTTGGATTTCTTATATTTCTCCTCCTCTTCAGGGGAGGCCGGGAGGGGTTAAAGATCAAATTTAATCCCCTGCGCAAGGGGTAACGTTTTCGAATAATTAATCGTATTGGTTTGGCGCCGCATGTAAACCTTCCAGGCATCCGAGCCCGATTCGCGGCCGCCGCCGGTTTCCTTTTCGCCACCGAACGCTCCGCCGATCTCGGCGCCCGAGGTGCCTATGTTTACATTTGCTATCCCGCAGTCAGAACCGCCGGACGATAGAAATTGTTCTGCCTCGCGTAAATTATTGGTCATGATAGATGAGGAAAGCCCCTGCGGCACGCCGTTTTGCAGGGCGATGGCTTCTTCCATCGTTTTGTATTTGATGAGGTAAAGTATCGGCGCAAAGGTTTCATGCTGCACGATCTTAAGATCATTTTGCACTTCGGCGATGCAAGGCTTTACATAACAGCCGGATGCGTATTGTTCTCCTTCCAGCTTTCCGCCGTCCACCGCAAACGTTCCGCCTTCGGCTTTGCATTTTTCTATCGCGTCCAGGTAAAGCTTCACCGCGTCATGATCGATCAGCGGGCCCATGTGCATATGCTCATCCAGCGGGTTGCCTATCTTCACCTGTTTGTAGGCGTTTACCAGCTTTTGTTTAAACTGATCATATACACTTTCGTGGATGATCAACCTGCGCGTGCTGGTACAGCGTTGCCCTGCAGTGCCCACGGCGCCAAATACCGCGCCTACCAATGACATCTCCAGGTCGGCGTTTTCACTGATGATAATGGCGTTGTTGCCGCCAAGTTCCAGCAAAGCTTTGCCTAAACGCGCGCCAACAGCCGCTCCTACGGCCTTGCCCATCCGGGTTGACCCGGTAGCCGACACCAAAGGCACCCGCGGATCATTTGCCATCAGCTCGCCGATATTTCTTTCGCCGATCAGCAGGCAACTTACACCTTCGTCTACATTGTTCCGTTTAAACACCTCCTGTGCAATATGCTGGCAGGCAATCGCGGTAAGCGGCGTTTTTTCCGACGGCTTCCAAATGCACACATCGCCGCAAACCCAAGCCAGCATGGCATTCCAGCTCCAAACCGCTACCGGGAAGTTAAATGCGGAGATGATCCCCACAATCCCCAGCGGGTGATACTGCTCGTACATCCGGTGCAGCGGCCGTTCCGATTGCATCGTCAAACCGTACAGTTGCCGGCTTAGCCCTACCGCAAAATCGGCAATGTCAATCATTTCCTGCACCTCGCCGTAGCCCTCCTGCAGGCTCTTGCCCATCTCGTACGAGACCAGCTTGCCCAGGTCTTCTTTGCTGGCCCGCAGCGCCTCGCCCATTTGCCGTACAATCTCGCCGCGTTTGGGCGCCGGTACCGTGCGCCAGGTTACAAATGCCTTTGCGGCCTGTTCCACAGCCGTGTTATAATTAGCCTCATCAGCCAGTTTTACCGTTGCGATCTTTTTTCCGTCAACCGGCGATAAAATGTCTTTGGTTAGGGCATTGGGACTGCTTCCCCACTTATTTCCGGTACTAAAGGCCTCATTTATGTCGTTTATATGTAAACGATTAAGTATGTCTGCTAGGTTAAAGCTCATAATGGTTACTTTTGCCAAAGGTAAAAATCTTTAAGGCATTTATGGTGAGTTGTGAATGGTGAGTTGTGAGGGTTGATTTAATTGCTGTTTACGGATTATGCTGACGGTTTATATTTTTTCTATTCACCACTCATTATTCAATGTCGTTTACTTAAGCGTCCTACTGAGCATTTTCGCCTCATCCTAAATCCTTCTCCAAAGGAGAAGGACTTCGATGCACAGCAGAAAACTGCCATTTTTAAGCCCCTCTCCATTGGAGA
>Ga0134127_10000296_pt1 | contig 52124 bp, 32 predicted proteins | sample KB31753_FD_96459 | JGI IMG/M metagenome (GOLD analysis project Ga0134127, IMG submission 96459) | Terrestrial soil microbial communities with excess Nitrogen fertilizer from Kellogg Biological Station, Michigan, USA - KB3-175-3 | ecosystem: Environmental > Terrestrial > Soil > Unclassified ...
AGTGGCTCGGATTCACCTGCAACAGGATCGGCTGGCGGAACTTCTCGGCGAATTCCAGCGCCGCATTCGCAATACTCCCAAGAAGCTCGCCGCCTACGAGGAACTGGCCGCCATTTACAAGGACTCCGGGCAGGTCGCCAAGTCCGTCGAGGTGCTGGAAGGGGCCTTGCAAAATGTCGACGACAAAGGCGCCGCGCTCAAAACGCTCATTCGCACCAGCTACGAGGCGCAGGACTTCGCAAAGGCGCGGAGTTATTTCGAGCAGTTGCTCGCGCAAAGCGGCAAGCCTTCGGCGCAGGAGTTTGAGCGGCTCGGGCAGATCTACGCGCAGCTCGGGGACATCGAGAAGGCCAAGGCCACCTGGCAAAAGATCGCCTCCGAAGCTCCCAAGGATGCCAAAGCCCACGACCGGCTCGCTTCCATCCTGCGGGATGGCGGCTTCACCGATGAGGCCCTCGTGGTGAAAGGCCGCGCAGTCGAGCTCGACCCCAATGATTACAAGCGCCGTTTCGAATACGCTCAACTGCTCTCCCAGAACGAGCAACCGGTCGAGGCGCTCAAGCAGGCCAGCCAGATTCTGGAGATCGGCGACCGCGAGGAAGCCAAGAAACCGGCGGAATCCGAGAAAAAGGTTCAGAAGGTTGCCAAGGGCCAACAGGGGCCGGGCGCGGTGAACCCATACGCGTTCGTCTATGGCATCCGCAACTACGGCGGGAACTACTACTACGGCGGCGCCGGCTGGCAGGGAACGTTCAAGCAGTTCCGCCCGCAGGTGTTGACGTTCATGGCGGGCGTCGCCCAGCGCAGCCTCGGCGAGGACGCCTTCGTCGAGCAACTCACAGAGAAAGCGAAAAAGGCAAAGGGCAACGTCGACGCCAAGCGCGACTTGCTCACCGTGCTCCAGATGTACAACCGCATTGAGGACGCCCTAAGAGTCGCGCTCGAAATCCTCGAAGCCGCTCCCAACGACGTCGACCTTCTCCAACAAATGGCCCTGTACTACCAGAACCAGCAACAACTCGACAAAGCCATCGCCCTGATGGAAAAGCTCGCGCAGACCCAGCCCAAAATGCGTGTCCAGGCCTTGCAGGGACTCGTGCCTCTTTACTTCCAAAACAAGCAGCAGGAAAAGGCCATGGAGCTGGCTGACCAATTGATCAAGGAAAACCCGACCGACATGCAGTCCATCTGGGCCATGGGCAACTTTCTGCAACAAAACGGCAAGTGGGACAAGGTGCGGGAGGTTTATCAAAAGGCGCTCAACGTGGATCCGAATTACCGCGCGAACATGCTTTACAGCATCGCTTACGCGGCCCAGCAACAGGGCAAGAATGACGAGGCGCGCAAGATTTACACCGATATGCTGATCGACTCGGACTCCAGCCGCTATGCCTGGATGTCCCCGCGCCGCGCGCAATACCTCTACATCCCGGAGTTCGGGAACAATCGTCCCAACTACGGCGGCCTGCAACGCAACCTCCCCACGCAGGTCTTCGGCTACATCGATCACTCCAAGGGCCAGGCCATCCAGTATCTCAAGCAGAACGACAAGGGGGATACGAACAACATCTTCGCACAGTTGGAAAAGATTGCCCGGGGTTACAAAACCGCCGTCACGCCCACCGAGCGCAATCGCGCCTGGGATACAACGAAGCTGCTTTGCGCGTTGTACCTGAATGAAAAGGAATACGATAAGGCGGCTGACTTGCTCAAAGCGCTTCGCGAAGGCGGTTTCGACGAGATGGAGTGGTTCAACAGCGCGGTCTACCTCGCACAAGTCCAGGACGATTACGACAGGATGCTCAAGCTCTACGACGAAGTGTTGCAGCGATTCCCCGCCAAAGGCCGGGACGTTACCCAGGCCAAAGCCGTCACGTATGTCCTCGCCAGGAAATTCGAAGACACCGCGAAGATTGTCCGCGAGATGAACCAACAGCGCGTTCCTCCTCAACAAATCCTTGCCCTCATCAACCACCTCTCCACGGCGGGCGAAAAGCAGTTGGCCAAGTCGCTTCTCGAAGACCACCTCGCCGGTGTGAGCCGCAATAGCGATGCCCTTGCGGCTCTCGCCCGCCTTTACAACGAGGACAATGACTTCGACAAAGCCATCGCGCTTGCCAACGAGTCATGGGAACGGAAGTCCCACGGCCGCGGTTCGCAGGGCTACTACTACGGTCCCGGCTACTACTCGGGCGGCTACAGCAGCGGCGGCACCGACGCTTCGCTCAACGATTTGCACCGCTATTACGTCAGCGCCGGCAAGAGCGACGAACTCATCGCCAAATTCAAGGAGCGCCTCGAGAAACAGCCCGGCTCCGTGCAAGCGCATGAGAACCTGGCCCAACTTTACCGACTCAGCACCAAGCGCGACGAGGCCCTGGCGATCTATCAGCAGCTGGTCGGGAAGCGTCCGCACCTGCTCCAGGCCAAGCGCCAAATCGCGAGCATTTATTCAGAAATGGGCGAGATGAAGAAGGCCACTGAGTTCTACGAAGCCATGCTCAAGGCCAACCCCAACGCCTACCAGGAAATCTCCTGGGAACTCCGTTACCTCTATCAGCGCATGGGCAAGGGCAAGGAACTGGCGCAAATGGAGGACAAGATCACCGCGAAGGCCAATCAGCCCTACCAAATCCGCGATTTGGCCCAGAAGTACCAAAACGAAGGCGACCTCGACAAAGCCATGGAGCTCTATCGCAAGGCCATCAAGATGTCCCCTACCGATTCCTACCTCAAGAATCAGTTGGCCAATGTGTTCATGCAATTGGGCCAGATGGACGAAGCCGTGAAGCTTTACGAGGAGTATCTTTCGTCGCCCCAGACACGGGCCCAGGGGAATTACGTCGACCACTATTCCGTCAAGCAAATCGTCGGGCTTTACCGGGCCACGGGCAAACTGCAGGAACTGAAGGACCGTTGCGACGCCGAGTTGAAGAAGAATTCCGACGACCGCATTTCCAAGGCGATGCAGGTTCACATCGCGGTCGTCGAAAAGCGCTTCGCCGACGCCATCGCGGGTTTCAAGGCGCTGGCCGAAGGCGGCCGCGACGCCAACGGCATCTACGAGATCATGACGCTGGCCGAAATCACCGGGGATGTGCAGGCGGCCCTCGACATCGTCGAGAAGAGCGACAAGCAACAGATCTGGGACCACCAGCGCGTCGCCCGGCTCTACATGGTCAAGGGCGACCGGAAAAAGGCCGAGCAGATGCTCGAGGATTACTACGACCGCCAGACCCAGTACGGCAACAACAGCTATTACCTGCGTCAGGCCCTGACCCAATTCGCGGAGTTCGAACTTTGGGAAGCGGCGGAGAAGTTCGCGGTCAAGCATCGTTCCGATCGCTTCGATTCCACTTACGACCAGCAGGAATTTGACCGCACCATCGCTACTGGCTACGCGCGCAACGGCCACTTCACAGCAGTGGTCGAGGGAGTGCTGAAGAAGGAATCGTTTAAGGGGCGCGACCTTGAATTGCTCAAAGCCATCGCCAAGGAACTGCAGGGGACCAGCGAAGGCGGCGAACGGCGCGCGTTCGTCGAGCGCCTCGTGGCAGCCGACCCCAAGAACCGGGAACTGGCCTGGCAGCTTGCGGAGATTTACGACAATCCCGGCGACGCCTCCAGACGGATGCAGATCATCAAGCGTTTGCTCGACGAGGATCCCAACAGCTCGACCTACCGCAACGCCTACACGAAGGCGCTCATGGACTCCGGCAAGATGGACGAAGCGCTCGCGGGGTATGTGCAATGGGCCAACGCCAAGCCCTCCGAGTCGCGCTTCAACGCGCTGGCCACCCAGCAAAAGAACGCCGGCCGTCTCAAGGAAGCCCGCGCCACGATGGAGAAGGCGATTCAACTCGCCGACTCATCGCGCAAAGCCGACGCGCGCCTTCAACTCGCCGACTTCGACACCGAGCACGGCGATCGCGATGCCCGCAAGAACGGACTGCGCGAGCGGTTCGAAAAGAAGAAGGACGCCAGTTCCTTCCAGACATTGCTCGGTTACCTGGAGTCTTCCGGCCTTCCGGACGAGGCCTACGCCCTGTTCCAGGCGCACAAGGACGCAGGCTACCTCGACCGCTACCAGGGCGACAGCATGTACAGGGTTTGCATCGAGCGCGGCGACTTCCAGACGCCCCTCGACATGAATTGGCAGTTCTCCCGCTACGGCGAGCGCTATTACGGCGACAACTACTTCTCCCGCGTCGCCAAGATTTTCGAGGAGCGCGGCAAGGCGCCCTTGCTCGCGGCCGACGTCCAGGCCCGCATCGCCGCGGAGACCAACCGCAACGTCAACATCCAGGAGCGCCTCGCCAGGGCCTGGGCGGACGCCGGCTTCCCCGACAAGGCGCTGGCGTACTACGACGAGAAGATCAAGCAAAGCCCCTTCAACCGCACCGCCGCCAACGCCAAGGCCGCGCTGCTCGTGAAGCTCCATCGCGATGATGAAGCCGTCGCCCTGCTGCGCGAAACCACGGGGGTCACCTCACTTCAGGAGGAAATCCAGCAGGCAATCCAGTTGGCGACGACGCTCTTCCAAACAAAGCGCCCCGCCGACGCCGAGAAGGAGTTGAACGCGCTCCTGAGCTGGGCCAAGGGCGGCGATACCTTCGAGAAAGTCGGCAACCTTTATTTCGACCAGAAGGAATGGACGAAGGCCGCCGCGCACTATGAGCAATCCATGAAGCTCGCCCGTTCGTGGAACTTCGACTACACGCTGACCCGGCTCGGCCAGTGCTACGCCAAGTTGGGCCGCGGCGAAGAAGCGACGAAGATTTGGGACTCGCGCCCGACGAGCCGGGGAGTCGGCACCGGCACCAGCATGATGGACTGGTTGTTGCGCGAAGGCCTCTACGAAGGCGCCGTGCATTACATCGAGGCGCGGATGGACAAAAAGAACGATGCGACCGATCCACGCCGTTACATCGGACTGGCGGAAGCTTACTGCGGGCTGGGAAAGACAAACGAAGCCTTTGAGGCCCTGGCGCGCGGAGGCGACGCCGTTCCAGGTGGCAGCCGCCGAGCCGACTTCAACCGCCGCACTGGCGCGCTGTTCGTCTCACACCAACTCACGGCCGAAGCCGCGGAACGCTATGCCAAGGACAAAGAACCGTGGCTGGCGGCGCCACTCGTCAGCGCCATCGTGATCACTTCCAGCAACGGTACCTCCGGCGAACTGCTCGCCAAGCGCATTGAAGAGCTGCCCGTCGAGGACCGCGACCAGCAACTGCAAATCGCCGACGCGTTCATGCGGTTGAAGCAATCGGAGCAAGCCGCCACGTGGTACCGCAAGGCGCTCGCCTCGAGTCGCACGAGCGTCAAAGTCGCTGCCGCCCGGGGCCTCGCCCAGTGTGGCGGCGGCGCGGAAGCCGCGCCGGTGCTCACCGAACACATCAAAGCCAAACCGCATGAAGCGTTGAGCGATGTGAATCTGATCATCGCCGTTGCCAAAACCGGCGACTCCAGCGCCATCGACACGCTCACGAAGATTCTTACGGATGGCGCGCTCCACGACAGCAAGCGCGACTATTACCTGGCCCTGGTGACTTATCACCGCGGCCAGACGAACGAAGCGCGCCCCAAACTCGCCGCCCTGGCCGACGCCCCCCGGCTTTCGCAGGTCGAACTCAAGACCGTCGCCGGCCTCTGCGCCGACCTGAAGATGACCCCGGAGCGCATCAAGATTCTGCAAAAACTGGCGGCGGGCGGTTACGGCTCGACTCCGCGCGCCGAAGCCAACGCCGACCTCGTCAGGCTCCACGCCCGGGCCGGCGAGCTCAAGCAGGCCGTCGCCGAGCTTGCCGAACTGCAAGGCGCCTGGGGACAGGCCCTCGTCGAGGATGCCCGCGAGGCCGTTGCCAATGCCGTCACCGCCGACAAGTTCGCCGAATTCAAAGGCGCTATTCTCGACCTCGTGCAGAAAGCTCCGGAGCACGATCGCGTTTCCAATCTGCTCGGGCTTGCCCAGCAAATCGCCCAACGCCTCGGCCTTTCGGACTCCGCGGCGCGCCTCGCCGAAGAAGCAAAGGTGACCGGTGTGGAACGAGCCGAGGCCGGCGCCTGGGACGGCTTGCTCGAAGATTGGGAAATCGCCGGTCCCTACCGCGGCACCGACAGTTCTGAACCCGCCAACACTTCAAGTCGCAGCAGCAGCAGGAGCACCAGTTCAAGCAGCACCAGTAGTTCTTCTTCTTCCGCATCCTTCGAAACGGTCTATGCGCCCGAACGCGAGGCGCTCGCAAAGGAGAGCGAGCGGCCCGCCGCCAGCACGGTCACTTGGAAGAAGAATGACCCGAAGCAATCCCTGGGCATCGTCCGGTTCGGCCGCGTGCTGGGCCTCAACTCCCGCGACTTGAACGGCCGCACGGCCTACGCCCGCACCACGCTCAACAGCCCCGAAGTCCGTCTTGCGACCTTCTGCCTCGGCTCCAGCGATTCCGTCAAAGTCTGGGTCAACGGCGAGGAGGTTCTCACCAGCACGGACACCCGCGTCTGTTCGCTCGACCAGGACCGATTCACCGTCCCCTTGAAGAAAGGCGCGAACAGCCTCCTCCTCAAAGTCACCAACGTCGCCGACGACTGGAGTTTTTGCCTGCGCGTGGCTGAGGGGAGCGAGGGAGTGGTGCTGGCCGGCACCGAAACTCCACGCTGAGTTGCGACGCGAATTGCGCGAATTGACGCGAATCGAATTCGTGAAAATCCGCGTAATTCGCGTCAACCAGTCGAGCCATGACGAGCAAATCGAAAAAGATTTGGTTGTGGATTGTGGGTCTGCTGTTCCTGGCTCAATTCGTCGTGGTGATGGTGTTGCTGCTGGCGCGCAGGGCCACACCTGGCTTCAGTCCCGTCGACCTTTCGCGGCACACGAACGGGGTGCTCCACACCAGCTGGCTGCCGAATGAAGATCCCGGCAACAATCTCGCCGCGCTTCCGACCGGTCGTCAGGAGTTTGGCGGGGTCGTTTTCGACGTGCAGGGCCTCATCCAGTTGCAGGGCCAATGCTGGGTGAAGCGCCGTTACGTGCTGCCCGAAAAAGTCGCGGGAATGCCGGTGGGCCGCGCTTGCCAGCGCGTGCACATCCTCCACGCCAATTCGGGCTTTGGCGATCCCGTCGGCACCACAGTCGCCAGCCTCGTGCTGCATTACGCGGACGGAGGGCAGGCCGAGCTCGAGATTCAGCATTTGGTCCACGTGCTCGATTTCTGGGACTACAAGAAGCAGTTCCCCGAGGACGCCAACACGGTCATCGCCTGGCATGGCGAAAGCCCGGCCACAGCGCGGCGCGGCCTCGGCGTGCGACTGTGCCGGACGACGTTTGAGAATCCGCATCCGCGGAAACGGGTTGAGACGATGGATTACGTTTCGGCCATGGCTGGTTCGGCGCCGTTCCTGGTGGCGGTGACCGTCGAGTGAGGGCGGCTGTGTTCTACGTCGTCATTCTCATCTTCCTGTTCGTTTTCTTCGCTATCATCTCCTCATATCGTCAGCGGGCGAAGGAGCCCGGCAGCACGGAACCTCCGCCCTGGGCGCGGAAGCTTCCACTGCTGCCGTTCGTTCTTCTGGCGCTGGCAGGATTGGTCCTGAGCCTGATTGTCCACGGCTTGTCGGTTTTCGGCGTGCGCATGCCGGGAGGTGGGATTGTGTGGTGGCTGCACATCGGCATTTTCATCATCTGGGTTCCGGCCGTGGTGCTCAGCCAAAAGCGCCGCGGAAAAGAGGCGCGGGATACACTCCCGAGGCGGATGCAACGCGTGTTGGGGCTGTTGTTCGCTTATGCGATTGGAAACTTCATCTATTTCATGGCCACTGCGCCGAAGAAAGGCTCGCGCGAAACCCCTCACGAGCCGGCGCCGCCCCAGGTCGTGCGCGGATTCTCCGGGCATTGGATGATCTTTTATGGGGCCGGTTTCGCGATGCTGTGGACCGCCTGGAATGAGCGACGCGAAGCGACACGGCGGCGATGCTCGAATGGACACGCTGTCCCTCCGCTGGTTCTCCTCTGCCCCACCTGCGGCGCCGTCGTTCCGGACAAACCGCCGCGTCCTGACCCAAAAAACTTCGCATAAAGCCTTGAAGCAGAGCGTCAATTTGGGTTAAGTATGCAAAAGCCCTAGAACCAAGCCAACGTTATGAGCAACAAGTTCCTTCCTACCTGGTGCAATAGCTCCGACCACCCTTGGAAACCGAGCCGCCGCGAGTTTCTTCACGTGGGCGCGGTCGGCGGGTTGGGCCTGACGCTCGGGCGGTTGCTCCGGCTTGAGGCTCGCGCCGCCGGTTCGGCCGAGGCCAAGGCGGCTGCGGCGCAGTCGGTCATCAGCATCTACCTGCCCGGCGGCATGGCGGCGCAGGAATCGTTCGACCCGAAGCTGTTCGCGCCAATCGAATACCGCGGACCGCTCGGCACGGTGAAGACGAAGCTCGACGGCATCCAGTTTTCGGAACTGATGGTCAACACCGCCAAGGTCGCCGACAAGATTTGCGTGGTCCGCTCGATGACCCACGGCGAGGCCGACCACGACCGCGGCACGCACAACATGTTCACCGGTTACCGGCCCAGCCCGGCCATTCAGTATCCGAGCTTTGGCTCGATTGTGTCGCACGAACTGGGTTCGCGCAATGACCTGCCGCCTTACGTGTGTGTCCCGAGCGCCCCGAGCACCTTTGCCGGCACCGGCTACCTCGGCAGCGCCTACGGGCCGTTCAGCCTCGGGGCGGACCCGTCGAACAAGGAGTTCCGCGTGCGTGACCTGACGTTGCCCAACGGCATCGACGAAAAGCGCTTCGCCGACCGGCGCGAAATGCGTGCGGCGGTCGACGCTCACTTCTCTGCCTTCGAGAAGTCCGACGCGCTCGATGGCATGGATTCGTTTTACCAACGCGCCTACTCGATGATTTCCTCGGACAAGGCGCGCGCCGCGTTTTCGCTGAAGGACGAGCCGGAGAAGCTTCGCGAGGAATACGGCATGAACAACGGCGGCCAGCGAATGCTGCTGGCCCGGCGGTTGGTCGAGGCGGGCGTGCGATTCGTGAGCCTCAGCTACGGTGGCTGGGATCATCACGACAACATCAAGAACGCGATGAACAACCAGATGCCGAACCTCGACAAGGGGTTCGCCGCGCTCGTTCGCGACCTCGACCGGCGCGGGATGCTCGACAGCACGCTGGTCATGATCACCACCGAGTTCGGCCGCACGCCGAAAATCAACGGCACCGCCGGGCGCGACCATTACCCGAAGGTCTTCTCGATCTGCCTTGCCGGCGGCGGTCTCAAGAAGGGGCACGTCTATGGGACGTCCGACCCGACCGGCTCCGAACCGGAGAACGACCCGCTCAAGGTCGAGGACCTGGCCGCGACGATTTATCACCAACTCGGCATCGACTACACCAAGCCGCTGCTGGCGCCCGGCAACCGGCCCATCCTCATCGTGAAGGACGGCGAGGTGCAAAAGGGGTTGTTGGGGTGATGAGCGCTCTTGATTACCGATGCGCAGGATGGCCCACAAATCGGCCGGACATCCGGCACACGTAGCGCAGATTTTCAATCTGCTGTATCGCCGATTTGCAATCGGCGGACCGTCCCCATGCCGGACCCGCTTGGATTCTTGGAGCGCCCGCAGGTTGAAAACCTGCGATACAGCAGATTGCAAATCTGCGCTACTGCGCTGGCGCTCCGACCCCCGGCTACCTCCTGGCATCGCTCCGCGATGCACCGGAGTTTGGACATTTCTCCGCTCTCTCTTGGGCAGCCAGAGCAACGGATTCAGATCCGATCTCCCGAAGGGAGATTTGAGAATAGCCACCCTTTCAAGGGTGGGATTGTCGAATAGGGACACCGAGTCCCGAAGGGACTGCTGAATTGTTGCCACATAAATGGAAACATGAATAGACGCACGACATTCGATGCTTTCAACCGTCCCTTCGGGACTTATCCGGCCGCCATTCAGAACCCGGCAGTGAACTGCCGGGCTATTTTCAAATCTCCCTTCGGGAGACACGAAGCATAATGAAACCCATTCCTTCACTTCTTGTCTTCCTCTTGGCCCCGGCGCTGGCGCTGGCTGTTTCTCCGAAGCTCAACTCCATCTCTCCCTCTGGCGCCCAGCGCGGGACCGAGATTGAGGTTCGCTTCAACGGCCAGCGGCTCGATGACGCGAAGGAGGTCGTTCTCTACACCTCCGGCATCTCCATCGTGAAGATGGAGGCGGTCAAATCCGACGCGGTCAAAGCCACACTCAGACTCGCCCCCGATTGCCGCTTAGGCGAACACCAGATGCGCCTCCGTACGGCGACGGGCGTCTCCGAGTTGCGCACGTTCTTTGTCGGCGCGCTGCCGGTCGTCGCCGAAGTCGAACCGAACAGCGAGGTGGCCAAGGCACAAAAGATTTCGCTCAACTCGACCGTCGCCGGCACGGTGGCGTCCGAAGACCAGGACTTCTTCCTGGTCACGCTTGAGAAAGGGCAGCGTCTCACCGCTGAAGTCGAGGCGATGCGCCTGGGCCGTGCGGCGTTCGACGCTGCGCTCTCCATTCACGACGCCAGTGGCAAACCGCTGGCTGCATCGGACGACTCCGTGCTGACGATGCAGGATCCGTTCCTCAGCTTCGTCGCGCCTGCCGCGGGCGACTACCTGGTGCAGGTTCGCGAGACCTCCTACGGCGGCAACGATGGCTACGTCTACCGTCTCCACGTTGGCGAGTTCCCCCGACCCAGCGCCGTCTACCCCGCGGGCGGCCCGGCCGGCGAAACGCTCGAAGTGAGATTCATTAGCGACGCGGCGGGCGACTTTTCCCGGCACATCAAACTCCCCGCTGCGCCGAACGACAAGTTCGGCTTGTTCGCGCAGCAGGGCGATTCCGTTGCGCCGTCGCCCAACTGGCTGCGCATCTCGCCCTTCCCCAATGTGCTGGAATCCGGCCCGAATCAATCCCGCGACAAGGCCACTGCTACCGATCGAATGGCCCCTTTGGCGCTCAACGGCATCCTCACCGAAAAAGGCCAGAGCGACTGGTTTCGCTTCAAGGCGAAGAAGGAGCAACCGCTGGAAGTCAACGTCTACGCCCGGCGCCTTCGTTCGCCACTGGACTCAGTAATCGAAGTTTTCGATGCCAAGGGCAGCAGCGTCGCTTCGAATGACGACGCTTCCGGCCCGGACAGCTCGCTCAAGTTCACCCCCGACAAGGACGGCGATTACTTCGTCAAGATTCGCGACCACCTCAACGGAGGGGGCAAGGATTATGTCTACCGCATCGAAATCGCCTCGCCCGCACCGAGTCTGTCGCTCAAGACCCCGGACGTCGCCCGCTACGACTCTCAGTCCCGGCAGTGCATCGTTGTGCCGCGTGGCAACCGCTTTGCGACGCTCCTCAGTGTCAAGCGCGCCAACGTCAGCGGCGATATTTCCTTCAAGGTGGACGACCTGCCGGAAGGGGTGAAGCTCAACGCAGACCCGATGCCTTCCGCCGTGGATTCATTCCCAGTCGTGTTCGAGGCCGCGTCCGATGCGCCCGTCACCGGCAAGCTGCTGGATCTGGCCGCCACGACCTCCGGCGCCAGTGCCCATTGGCGCAACGACGTGGAATTGGTCCAGGGGCCCAACAACACGGTCTACTACGCCACGCGCGTGGACAAACTGCTCGTCGCGGTCACGGAAGCCGCGCCGTTCAAATTGCGCATCGAACAACCCAAGGTGCCCATCGTTCAGGGCGGTTCCATGGAGTTGAAAGTGGTTGCCGAGCGCGACCCGGGTTTCGACGAGCCGATTACCGTGCGGCTGGTTTGGAACCCGCCTGGCGTGACGTCCCAGCCCGACATCACGATTCCGAAAGGCGAGAACTCGGCGTTCTATACGCTCAACGCCAAGGGCAACGCGAACCTTCGCTCGTGGAAAATCGCCGTCCATGGTTCGGCGACCGTCAATGGGGGTTCGCTTTGGGTTTCTTCACCGCTCACGCCGCTGGAGATAGCCGAGCCGTTCCTGACGGCGAAGATCGAAACCTCCGCCTGCCAGCCCGGCAAGAGCACGAACATCGTCGTGAAGCTGGACCAGAAGATTCCATTCGAGGGCAAGGCGACCATCCGGCTCATTGGACTTCCGGAGAAAGCGGAGGTGCCGGAGAAGGAAATCACGTGCAAGGACACCGAGGTTGTCTTCCCGCTCAAGGTGGACCCGACCTGTCCAACTGGCTCGCACAAAAACCTGTTCTGCACCGCGGCGATCAAAAAGGCCGGCGAAGTCATTCCGCACAATCTGGGCGCCGGTGGCATCGTGCGCATTGTGCCTCCGAAAAAGCCCGCGGCAGCGACTGCCGAGGCGAAGAAGGTGGCGAAGAATTGAAACGACCCATGCAAAGTTCAAAGCTCAAAGCCCAAAGCTCAAGAGAAGTCCCAAGGGACAAAGTCCAGATGGACCCTGTTTGCGGGCGATTGGCGCAAGCGGTCTTGGCCATTGGAGCTTGGAACTTTTCTGGAGCTTTGAGCTTTGTTCTTGGAGCTTCTTTCGTCGCCGTCGGCTCGTTGGCGGCCAACGCAGCCGCCGCTGCCTCCAGGGTTACCGACCTCAAGGTCTTTCCCTCGGAGATCCAACTCTCGGCCAAGCAGGACCGTCAATCCCTCGTGGTCCAGGCCACGTGCGCCGATGGCGCCACGCGCGACGTAACCGAAGCCGCATCCTTCGCGTTCACGGACAAGTCCATTGCCCGCGTCGAGCAGGGCAGGGTGCTGCCCTTGGCCGACGGCAGGACGGAACTCCAGGTCAAGTTCGATGGCCGCGCGCTCAGCCTTCCGGTCACCGTCACGAACGCCAGGACGGAGCGCCCGCTCAGCTTCAAGCTCGACGTCATGCCGGTCTTCATGAAGGCCGGTTGCAACGCCGGCGCCTGCCACGGCGCTTCGCGGGGCAAGGACGGCTTTCGGCTCTCGCTGTTCGGCTTCGACCCCGAGGGCGATTACACCCGGCTGACGCGCGAGCAAATCGGCCGGCGCGTCAACCTCGCCCTCCCTGAGGAGAGTTTGCTCCTGGAAAAGGGCCTTGGCATCGTCAACCACACCGGCGGCGAGCGGTTTAAGAAGGAGAGCGAGCTGTACAAGACGCTTCTGCATTGGATCGAACTGGGCGCACCGAAGGATTCGGCGGACGTTGCCAAGGTCGTCGAGGTCGAGGTGATGCCCAAGGCCATCGTGCTGGACGGTTCCAACGCCACCCAGCGGCTGACTGTCCGTGCGAAGTATTCCGACGGCACCGAGCGTGATGTCACACCGCTGGGGGTGTTCATCAGCAACAACGACGTGTCTGCCAAAGTTACGGACTCAGGTGTCATTACAGCCGGTCAGCGGGGCGAGGCGTTCGTGATGGCGCGCTTCAGCACCTTCACCGTCGGCTCACAAGTCATCGTCGTCCCGAAGGACTCGACGTTCGAGTATCCGAAGGACCTCGTTCGCAATAATTACATCGACGACCTCGTCGACGCCAAACTCAAGAAACTCCGTATCGGCCCCAGTGAGATTTGCGACGACGCCACGTTCCTGCGCCGCGCGACGCTCGACATCACCGGCACGCTGCCGGCGCCCGAGGAATTGAAGAGATTCCTGGCGGACTCGAGTCCTGCCAAACGCGACCACGCCATCGAGTCGCTGCTCAACCGGAAGGAGTTTGCGGACATCTGGGTGATGAAATTCGCGGAGTTGCTTCAGATTCGCTCCCGCCAGGACCAGTTCAGCTCCAAGGCGGCGCTGGCTTACTACAATTGGCTGCGCGAGCAGATGCTGGACAACGTGCCGATCGACCAGATCGTCCGCCAGTTGCTCACCGGCCAGGGCTCGACTCTGAAGAACCCGGCCGCCAACTACTACCAGGTCACGACCGACACGCTGAAGATCGCGGAGAACACCGCCCAGGTCTTCATGGGCATGCGCATCCAATGCGCCCAATGTCACAATCATCCCTTCGACCGCTGGACGATGAACGACTATTACAGCTTCGCCAGCTTCTTCCCGCAGGTCGGCCGCAAACAGGGCGAAGACCCGAGGGAATACATCGTTTACGACCGCGGCGACGGGGAAGTGAAGCACCTGGTGACCGGTAAACCACTGCCGCCGAAGTTCCTCGGCGCCGCGCAACCGACGATTCCGCCGGGCGAAAGCCGCCGCGAGGTGCTCGCCGCCTGGCTGGCTTCTCCGGAAAATCCGTACTTTGCGAAGAACCTGGCCAACATCGTTTGGGCACACTTCCTGGGCAAGGGCATCATCGAACCTGTGGACGACGTGCGAATCAGCAATCCCGCGTCAAATCCCGAACTGCTGGATGCCTTGGGCGCGAAGTTCACGGAGTACCAATACGATTTCAAACGCCTCGTCCGCGACATTTGTGCTTCGCGAACTTATCAACTGTCCACTCGGGCCAATGACTCGAATGCCCTGGACGACCGTAATTTCGCCCGCGCTGCGATTCGCAGGCTTCGCGCCGAGGTGCTCCTGGACTGCCTGACCCAAGTCACGGAAACCAGGGACAAGTTTGCCGGCCTGCCGCGCGGGGCGCACGCCGTCGAGATCGCCGATGGGAATACGAGCACCTTTTTCCTCACCACATTCGGCCGAGCCCGGCGCGACACGGTCTGCTCTTGCGAAGTGAAGGTCGAGCCGAACCTCTCGCAGGCCTTGCACCTGCTTAATGGCGCCACCGTCGAGGGCAAGATCAACGATGGCGCCCTCGTTAAGAAGCTTCTCAAGTCCGGCAAGCAACCGGGCGAAGTGGTGGACGACCTCTACCTGCGCTGTTTCAGCCGGCCGCCCACGACCGAGGAGAGTGCCAGGCTCCTCGCCTTTCTCAAGGAGGGCAAAAGCCAGGAGCAGGTGCTCACGGACGTCTTCTGGGCCCTGTTGAACTCCAAGGAATTCATCTTCAATCACTGAATTTGGCTTAACACAGGATCTGTCTTGTTTTGAGTCATTGCCGGGAACGCGGCTCCCCCGTTTCACCCCGCCAAGTCGCATTTGGTCCAGAGAAAAGGCCAAGTCGGCCCTTGAGTCGGCCTGACTGCCCCAGACAGGCAAGGCTGGCTTGCAGCCTGCTCAAGAGTACCCGTGCTTTTGATGAGACCGAATACGAATGCTGCAACCCGGCTGGGGCCGGCAAGCCTGGGTTTTGCGTTGGTGGAAGTGATGGTGGGCTTCGCCATCTTTGGTGTGATAGTTGTATCGCTCTATGCGGGAGTGACCTTCGGCTTCAACTCGGTTCAGTTGGCGCGCGAGAACCTGCGAGCGACGCAGATTCTGCTCGAGAAAATGGAGGTCATCCGGCTCTACAGTTGGGAGGAGATCAACGAACCGGGCTTTGTCCCTGCCACTTTCCAGGCCACTTATGCCCCTGGGGCCACGACCACTTACAAATCGGGCAACAAAGAGATCGAGGTCCCGGCGGAAGGCGCCGTTTATTTCGGAACCATCTCCATCACCAACGCGCCCCTGACGGAGAATTACCGTCTGAAGGTCAAGCGCGTCGATCTCACGGTCAAATGGACCACGGGAAGACTCGAACGGTCGCGCAGCCTCACCACGTTCGTGACCGAATCCGGACTGCAATCTTATGTATATTGAACGACAAGCCCGGCGCAACCCCGGCATGACACTCATCGAGGTGCTGGTCGCCCTCGCCTTGGGCGGGCTTCTGCTGATGGCTGTGGCCTCCCTGTTCATGTACAGCAGCAAAAGCCTGGCCGGACTGTACAACCATGTGGATATGTCCACGGCCAACCGCCTGGCCCTGGACAAAATGAGCCGGGAAATCCGCCAGACCCAGCGGCTGTCCCTGTTCACCACTAACAAGTTGACCTTCGTGGACTACGATGGAAAGCCGCTCGTTTATGAGTACTTTCCCGAGGCTCGGCTCTTGAAGCGCAGCAAGGACGGTGTCGACGAGAACCTTCTGACGGAATGCGACAGCCTGACGTTCACCTCTTTCCGGCGCAATACACGGCAAGGGACCTTCGATCAAACACCGACGAATTCTGCTTCGAAGGTCATAAACATCAACTGGACCTGTTCGCGAAAGATTTTGGGAAACAGGGTCAACACCGAACCGGTCCAGTCCGCCAAAATCGTCATTCGCAAACGTTGACTTTATGTTGATTCAGAAAAGAACTCAGAGGAAGGCGGGCAGCGCCTTGGTCGTCTGTTTGGTCACCGGAATGATCCTCGGGATCGTCATGGTGGGTTACCTCACCATGGTCAGCAGCAACCAGCGCGCGGTGGCCCGCTCGGAAGCCTGGAATACCACCATGCCGGTGATTGAAGCGGGCATTGAGGAGGCCATGGCTCACCTGCACCGAAACTTTCCCACGAACAGGACCTCCAATGGCTGGATGGCCAGTGGCACCAGCAACGTGCTCAAATGGCGCTGGCTTGGAGACTCGATTTATCTGGTCGAGGTACAGGGCACCAACGAGCCGGTCATCGAATCCTCGGGCTTCGTCCGAATGCCGGTGAACAACGTTTATCTCGGGCGCAGGGTGCGCGTGCGAACCGTTTACACAAACGTGATCAGCCGGGTCGTGTTCGCTGATGAAACGATCAAGCTCAACGGGTACAGCATGAACACAGACAGCTACGACTCGAGAGACACCAATTACAGCTCCGTGACGGGGCAATATGATCCCGCCAAAAACAAGGACGGAGGTGACGTGGGCACCAACAGTGACGACCCCGGCGCGTTCAATTCGGGCAACTCGCAAATCCTTGGCAGGGTCTCCACCGGATCGGGCTCCACCGTGGATATCGGGGCAAATGGCTCGATTGGCAGCGAGGCGTGGCATCTTGCAGGCAATAAGGGAGTCGAACCGGGTTGGTCCGCCGACGACGCCAATGTGCCGATGCCGGTTGTTCAATTGCCGTTCAATGGAGGTGCGTTTACTCCGGGACCTGGGTTGGTCGGTCTGACGTTCTACAATTACGTTCTGGGCAGTGGCAACTACCAGTTGTCGAGCTTCGGTGGCAAGGTGCGGGTGACGGGTAACGCCGTGCTGCTGGTCACCGACCGTGTGCAATTTAGTGGTCAGGATGTTATCGAAATCATGCCTGGAGCCAGCTTGAAGCTGTATGTCGCGGCTCGAGATGCATCCATTGGGGGCAGTGGAGTCGTCAATATGTCGGGATTGGCGACGAGCTTCTCCTACTTCGGGCTGCCCTCCAACGAATCCCTCTCGATCGGCGGCAATAGCTCCCTGGCCGGACTGATCTACGCCCCGAGCACCGCGGTCCAGCTCAACGGCGGCGGCAATGTCTACGGCGCCATCATGTGCAAATCGGCCTCCGTAAACGGAGCGTTCAATTTCCACTTCGACGAAGCCCTCAAAGATCCCAGGATACTGGGCCGCTATACCATCGTCTCGTGGGACGAGATTTGACCTAAGGCGAACTTAGCGACCGCTTTTCGCCCGGTAGAATCTCGCGGGCTGACCCTGATAACCCGTATCAAACACTTGGATCGAACCTGAGACCAGGCGGTTTGTGGCAAGGGGCGTCCAGGTTCCCAGGTCGGTCGAGACCTCCGTGACGTAGGTGCGTCCCGCGGTTCCGTTCAATTCGATGCGCGGCAGATTGCCGACCCATTTTAACGAAAGCCGCGCTGGGAGGAATTCCAACGTGTAGGAATCTATCACCTCGTTGAAAATGGTGATGAAGTCGGACACGAAATTCGTTTCCGTCACGGTCAGGCGGACCGCCCCGTAGGTGGTGTTGTAGCGCGACAGGCTGCCAGCCACTGGAGCGACGAAGCCGTCGATGCGCCCGCCTCCGAGGCCGATTGTGACGTAGTTCAGTCCGTTGGTCAGGATCCGCTCGTAAAGGTGATTATGCCCCGTGTAGATGGCCGTCGTGCCCCACTGAGTGAACGGCCACAGCATGTTGTCCGCCTGATGCGTGTGGGAACCATGGGTTGCGCTCGACGAGTACGGGCTGGCATGGAAATAGACAACCCTCCACGGGGCCGTGGAACTGGCCAGGGCGTTGCTCAGCCACATCGCCTGGATCGAAGTCGGCGTCGCGCCATCGGGCTCCTGCTGGTCGCCGACCACCGCGAATAATTCCACGGGGCCATGACGGTGGTTGTAGTACCGTTCGTTGCCCGGGAGCGTGAAGTAAGCCAGATACGGCTCGAGCCCGGAGACGCCAAAAGGCCATTCATGGTTGCCGATGCACGGAAAAAAGCGATTCGAACTCGCTCCGGCGCCAAACGTGCCGACGTATGGATAGATGTATTCGTGGAAGAATTGGCCAACGTTGGTGTCGATGTTGGAGGCCTCGCCATCCGGGTAGTTGTTGTCACCCGTGGTAATGATGAAGTCCGGGTTCCAGCTTTTGATCAGGTTGGCGGCCGCCTGAACGTTGGATAAGGAGGCGCCGCCGAGGTAGGCTGAGCCATAGTCGCCGATCACGCCGATGGTCACCTGTTCCGCCCGCGCTCCCAGGTGGCCTCCGGGCCAGAGTGTGCACTGGATCAGCGCCAGCAGGAGCAGACGAAGGTACGGCGAGCGAGGGCGCACTGGGTTGGAAGCGACAGTAGACAGGGTCGCCGCGGGATGCAAATGCACGTTCATAGGGGTTTCTTCGGAAACGGAGGCAGAAAGTTTTCGTTTCCTATGTCGAATGGCCAAAGTAGGACAGGCGTCTCGCGTGCCCTACTTTCCGGCCTGCCAGCAGCGCAGGTGGCCATTCGTGTCTGTGGCGAAGAGGGCCTGGCCATCGCCGGAAAACTCGAGCCAGGTTTTTGGTTCGTCACGCAACAACGTCGCCAGCTCGCGCCGGGCGAGCACGCTCCAGAGCTTAACCGTGCCATCCTCGCTCGCGCTCGCCAGAGTGCGGCCATCTGGCGAAAAGACGACACGTACCACGGGTTCGGCGTGGCCGGCGAGCGTGGCCAACCGGTCGCCGGTCGCGGCATTCCAAAGTTCTATGGCGTTGCTGCTGTCCGCGGACGCAAGAATCTCGCCATTAGGCGAGAAGGCGAGGTCCAGGACACGGGAACTGGAACCATTCTGGGCGCGGATCTGCCGTCCGGCGTCGACCGTCCATAGTTTCAGTCCATCGCCTTTGGTAAAGGACGCCAGTGTCCGTCCGTCGGGTGCGAAACGGACGGCCTGCACTTCGTTGGAAGGCCCGCCCAGCACCTTGAACAACGAGCCATCCGTCGCCCGCCACAGGGTGATTTGTCCATCGTAACTGCCGAGGGCGAATAAGTCGCGGCGCGCGCAATAATCGGTCGCCGTCCGCGGGCGATCGCTCTTGAGAAGGGTGACTGGTTCGGTGGCCCTGCCACTGCGGAGGTCAACGCGCCGCAGCCAGAGCGGCTCGGCCTGAAAGGGGCGCGTCATGGTCAGCAAATCGCCGGACGGCATGGCAAAAGCAATCGGCTGCGCATTCGTCACGCCGGGCATGCGCTTGGGCTCCCAAGTGGCCACGTTCCAGACAATCACTTCCACATTGGTGCGTCGGCCGAGGCGGTCCTGTGCCGCAAGAAACCGGCCGTCTGCCGACAGCGCGCACGGCGGATAGGCGTTGGTCGGAAACTGCTCCGGCGTCGAGACGCGCGTGCTCCACAGTCGCACAGTGCCATCCTTGCTGGCGCTGGCCAGGAGTTGGCTGTCCGGCGAGAAGCTGACGGCACGCACTTCGCTCGCGTGACCCTTGAGTTCGCCGGCCATCCGCTGCGCGTTGACGTCCCACAGATGGATGGCTTGGCCTGTGCCGCATGTGGCCAGCCATCGGCCGTCCGGAGAAAAGTCGCCGCTGTGAAGTTTGCTGTCCGAGACAGCAAACTCCGCGACAAGCCCGAACGAATCTGTGTCCCAAACCCGAACATTCCGTCCGTCGGCGGAGAACGTCGCAAGTCGGCGATCATCGCGCGAGAATACAAAGCCAGCGCAGGTCCCGGCATCGGGGTGCTCGCGCACGATCGTCAAAGTGACAGTGTCCCAGATGGCGAAACCAGTTGGGCGTGCCGTCGCCAATTGCCGACTTTTGTGCGTAAAGGCGGCCGCGGCTCCGGCGTGCCGAAGTCTGCCAATTGCCTCGCCCGTGCGCGTGTCGTAAAGGTTCACAATATTCTCCCGGCCCGTCTTTGGGTAGATGGTGAGGGCGACGGCGGCAAGATTGGTGGAGGGGGCCAGAGTCACGCGTCCTTCGCCCGCGGACCACGCCGCAAGAATTGCGTCACTTTCGGAGTCCCAAATGCAAAAGTCCGCGTCGGCCGTGGCGCCGGTGACGCGTTGGCCATCGGTCGAGAATGTCACGCCCACGACGCCGCCGACCCACGGGCCGTGCGTCCGGCGCACGGTCCGCGTTTCGACGTCCCAGACGCGCACGAATGGGTCGTCGGCGCCCGAAGCGAGCCTTCGTCCATCCGGCGAGAACGTCACGCAAGCCACGCTCCCTTTGTGCCCCTCCAGCGTTGCCAACTGCTCGCCCTGGCAGAGGGACCACAAGTAGCGCCACTCGAAGCCGCGCAAGTCCTTTTGGCCGCCTTGCGGCACGTGGGCTTCGAGCGCACGGCGGGCGAGCCCCAGGTTGCCGGAGCCAAGCGCCTCCTGGGCCAGGTAAACGTCGGCTGCGTAAAGATTCTGGCGCGTGGTTTCCCCCTGCGTGAGCGCCCGGTTACGCTCTCCCTCGAGCCGCTTCTGGTTCACCCATTGCAAGGTGACGAACGCCAGGACGGAGAGCATCGTGACCGCCGCCAGCGCCGCGAATGCCGGCCGGCGGCGCACCCATTTGGCGGCCAGTTCCCACGCGGTCGCGGGCCGGGCCTCAATCGGTTCATGCCGCTGCCAACGCTCGAGATCTTCCGCGAGCGCCAGCGCGGAGGGGTAGCGCCGGACCGGCTCCTTCTCCAGACACTTCAGGCAAATGGTCTCTAGATCGCGATCGGTTTCCGGCGCGAATGCCGTCGGTCGCTGAGGTTCCTCGTCAAGCACGCGGCGCAGAGTTTCGCCCGGCGTCGCACCTTGGAACGGCGCCCGCCCGCTCAACAGAAAGTAGAGGACAGCCCCGAGGCCGTAGATGTCCACGGCCGTCGTCAATTCCTTTGCCGCGCCGGCCGCCTGTTCCGGGGCCATAAACGAGGGTGTGCCCATCACCGTGCCGGGCAACGTCAGCCCGCTCTCCCGCTCGGCCAGCCGGGCAAGGCCGAAGTCGGTCACATGCGGCTCGCCCTGCGCCTCCACCAGGATGTTCGCCGGCTTGAGATCACGGTGAAGCACACCTCGTTGATGGGCGTGGTGGACAGCCCTGGCGAGTTTGGCGACAAACGTCGCCAGTTTCGTGTTTCGCGCTTCGCGTTGCGAATCAAAAGCACCGCCGCGTGACCCGGAACCCGGAACTCGGAACTCGGAACTCCTGGCCGCCAGGCTTCCGCCTTCCACGAACTTCATCGCAAAGAAGTGCCGCCCATCCTCCTCTCCGATTTCGTAAATGGGAACGATGTTGGGATGGTCCAGCTGGGCCGCCGCCTCGGCTTCGGTTCGGAAGCGGCGAACCTCCGCCTCGGTGGCCAGCCGCCCGGCCAGAATGAGCTTCAATGCGACAATTCGATTGAGCGAGAGTTGCCTGGCTTTGTAGACCACACCCATGCCGCCCTCGGCGATCTTTTCCAGCAGCACGTAGTCCCCGAGTCTGCCGAGTGGCGAGGGCCGCGAGGACAGGTCCACTGGTGGGGCGCCGGGCTCCGCGACGATCGCCGTGCCACCGGAGCGAGTCGCTCCGCGCAGCAGGCAACGCGGGCATAGTCCTTCCGAAGTGCCCGTTCGGATTGGCGCGCCGCAGGCGGGGCAGTTGTTCTGGACTGTGGGCATGTTTAGCGCTTCGCGGCCCGGCTGGCAGAGTGATTGGGATTAAGATTGGGATTAAGAGGAAACCAAGCCACTATCCGCCCAGCGCTTGCAACAAATGAGCCAGTTCCTGTTCCACGTCCTCGGGACGCGAAACTGTTTCGGCAATCTCGGCTTGGATGGCATCCCCGTAGCGCTGTCGCAGTTTGTAGATGGCCGACTTCACGGCCGACACGGTGAGCTCCAGTTCACGAGCGACTTCGGCGTAGGAAGCTGGTTCATGACCCCCCAGCAGGAACACCTTGAGCGCCTCGAAGCGCCCACCCTGTCCCTCCGCTTCATACGCTTCGCGCAAGCGTGCATTGGCCCGGGCAATGAGCGCCTCCGCCCAGCGGCGGTCGTACGCTTGCTCTGGGGTGAAGTCTTCCACCGGTTCCAGCGCCCATTGTTCCTCTTCGCGCGCTTCATCGAGCGAAAAGAACTCGTGACCGCCCCCGCGCTTTTGAGCGGTGTTGCGCCGCCATTCATCAATGAGAAAGCTCGACAAGCACCGCAACAGGAAGGACCGGAAACGGCCCCGCTGTGGGTCCGCTGGCCGGAGCCATTCGCCTTCAATGAGCCGCGCGAAAAACTCCTGCGTCAGGTCACGTGAAGCCTCCAGGTCGTGGCCTCGCCAGCGCACATGCGCAAAAACGGGCCGCCAATACGCGCGGCAGAGTGATTCCAGGGCTGCGGATGCCTCAGGACCTGGCGAGCGCCCAGCCGCCAGGACGGCACTCCAGTGCGTGGTCCGAAACAGGCCTGCCTCGGCGAGGAAGGGGGTGGGAGTCTCCATCGCGGAACGGCCATCAGGGGCCTGGCTTGTCCAAGCCCTGGCTGCTGGGAAGCCGCAAGCTGCGTGTTGACGCAAATCGGGATGTCATGGGTGAGCTTACGGTGGTCGGTCGTCCGCAGGTTGTCAAATCCGTGGAAGTTTGAATTGACTCAGGGCCGGGCTTGTGCCATAGGAGAGGTCGGTCGCCCAGCAGATATCGCTCCACAGAGTAGACTTGTGTACTGGCCATGAAAACCATTCTCAATCGGTGCCTCAAGGGGTGTCTTGGGTTCGCGTTGGCATTTGCGCTGAGTGGCTCGTCCTTGTTTGGCCAGGTCGATCCCGGCCTGGGCGTGATCGATCCCGCGTCGATTGCCGACCTGCTGCCGGACGACGAATACGCCCCAAAGCTTACCGCCACTTGTGTCTCCGAAACATGCGTGGTGATTTCTTGGAAGGGCGATGGCATTCTCCAGGTTTCCTCCGGACCCAACGGCCCCTGGCAGGATCTCTGGAACGCCTCCAGCCCATTCCCGGTGGCCAGTTCCCAGTCGCCTCTCTTTTTCCGCGCCCGCATTCCTTCCGTAAATGAAGTGGTGCCGCTCGATCAACCACTGGCCAGCCCTCTGGAGCGCTTCTTCGCGGACGTCGCGGTGGGCGCGAACGACATCCCGCGTGCGACTGCTGAACCCACTCAACCCACACGCTGTCCCGTCGTCGTCACACGCTGTCCGCCGGCGTTGACGCACTGCCCGCCGACGGAGACGGCTTGCCCGGTCAAGGAAACGGCCTGCCCCGCGGTCGCGACCGTCTGTCCCGCGGCATTGACCCGCTGTCCGCCAGGGCGCACTCGCTGTCCGGTTGCCGAAACGATCTGCCCCGTGTCGGAGACGCGCTGTCCCGCCGGCGAAACGCGCTGCCCGGCCATGGAAACCAAGTGCCCCGTGGTGCTCACGGTCTGTCCTTCGGGCGAAACCTTCTGCCCCGCAGTCGAAACCCGCTGCCCGACTCGCGAAACCCGTTGTCCCGCTGCCGAGACCCGGTGCCCCGTCGTGCTGACCGTCTGCCCGGCAGGTGAAACCTTCTGTCCTGTTGTCGAGACGCGTTGTCCGCCGGTGAGCACTCGCTGTCCGGCGGCCGATACACGTTGCCCGGTATCGGAGACGAAGTGCCCGCCCAGGGAAACGCGTTGTCCGGCCACCGAGACGCAGTGTCCACCCGCACTCACCCGCTGCCCCGCTCGGGAGACCATCTGTCCAGTGGTTGAAACGCGTTGTCCGCCGGCCGAGACGCGCTGCCCGGTGGGCGAAACGCGCTGTCCGGTGGCCGAGACCCGCTGCCCAGTGGGCGAAACGCATTGCCCCGTCGGGGAAACGCGTTGCCCAGTGACTCTCACTCAATGTCCGGTGGGCGAAACCCGTTGCCCGGCTGCGGAAACTCGCTGCCCGGGCGGTGACACTCGCTGCCCGGCGGCCGAAACCCGTTGTCCAGTGGCCGAGACACATTGTCCGCCTGTACTCACGCGTTGTCCTGCCACGGAGACGCAATGTCCGCCGCAGTTCACTCGCTGTCCCGCAGGAGAGACGCGTTGTCCGCCGGTTGAAACCCAATGTCCCGCGGGTATCACGTTCTGCCCAGTGACGGAAACCCGTTGTCCCCCTGCGGAAACGCGCTGTCCGGCGTTTGACACTCGTTGCCCAGCGGCAGACACGCGTTGTCCGCCAATGCTCACGCAATGTCCCGCGGCTGAGACGCGTTGCCCCGCGGCCGAGACCCGTTGTCCCATCACACTCACGCGCTGTCCGTCCGGTGAAACCTTCTGCCCGGCGGTAGAAACCCGTTGCCCGGCCGGAGAGACGCGTTGCCCCGTGGCGGAAACAAAGTGCCCCCCCGCCCAAACTCGATGCCCCTCAGGAGAAACTTTCTGCCCTGTGGTCGAAACGCGCTGTCCACCGGGCGAGACTCGATGTCCGGCAAGCGAAACCAAGTGTCCTCCAGTTCTGACCCGATGTCCTGCAGTCGACACGCAGTGTCCGGTGGTCGAAACACGGTGTCCGGGTCTGAATGCCGCCCTGACCCGTTGCCCGCCCGGCGAGACCTTCTGCCCGGTCGTCGAAACTCGCTGCCCCCCACTCCAGACCCGCTGCCCGGCAGCGGACACGCGTTGTCCGGCGGTACTGACTCAATGCCCCGCCGGCGAAACCCACTGCCCGGTCGCCGAGACCCGTTGTCCTCCTGTTCAGACGCGTTGTCCGGCAGCGGACACCCGCTGTCCCGTCGCCGAGACGCGCTGTCCGCCAGTCCTCACACGTTGCCCCGCGGCGGAGACGCAATGTCCTGCGACCCTGACGCAATGCCCGGCGGGAGAAACCCGCTGCCCGGTCGTCGAAACGAGGTGTCCGCCCGGCGAGACCTTCTGCCCCGTCGTCGAAACCCGCTGCCCGCCAGTTGAGACGCGCTGCCCCGCGGCGGCCACGCGCTGTCCGGCCGCAGAGACGTTATGCCCCGCGGTGCTGACTCGTTGCCCCACAGCGGCTACGCGCTGTCCGGTGGTTGAGACCCAATGCCCGGCTGGCGAAACCCGTTGCCCGGTGGGCGAAACGCGTTGCCCGGCGGCCGAGACCCGGTGTCCGGCGCTACAAACCCGGTGCCCTGCGGCCGAGACAAGTTGTCCGCTGGTCCTGACGCGCTGCCCTGCGGCAGCGACTGTTTGTCCCGTTGTTCAAACACAATGTCCGGCGGGCGAGACTCGTTGCCCAGTCGCGGAAACGCGTTGTCCACCCTCGGAGACGAAGTGTCCTGCGGTCGATACTCGGTGTCCGGTCGTGCAGACGCAGTGTCCGAACGGGGAGACTTTCTGTCCCGTCGCGGAGACGCGGTGCCCGCCGGCGGCCACGCGCTGCCCTGTTGCGGAAACCAGGTGCCCTGAAGTACTGACACAGTGTCCTGCCGCGTTGACCCGTTGTCCCGTAGCTGAAACGCGCTGTCCGGTTGTTCAAACTCAGTGTCCGGTTTTGGCCGGCGTGTGCCCGGTGGCGGTCGAAGGCAACGCCGCTATTCTCCTGGCAAAGCCAGTCCTGGAGCGCCCTTGCCCGGTGCTCGCGGTTCGCGCGCCTGCGATTTCATTGGAACTGTGGAGTGGCTCGATTCCATCCAAAACGGCCACCTTGTCGACGGCGGGACCTGTGGCGCCCAACCTGATCCCAGCGCAGGACTTCTCTCTTTCAGCCCCTGACTTCACCACGCTGATTCAATCGCCGGGTGATGAACCGTTTACTATCACGACCTCACCCACGTCAGAGTTGGCGCGTCCGATGGAACGCAAGGGTTTTGTGTGCTGGCTCCACAGTAAACGTGATTGCGGACATCGCTACCCTTGCGACTGTCCAAGCGGCCGCGATCTCCCGCGCCAAACCAGTCTGTAGTGACAGAGGGCCGGCTTGCTTCGCTCTTGTGCGGGCTGGCTGCCGCATGGATCGCGGCCGGTTCAACGGGGTTGCTCGGTCACCCGCTCCGGCATGCGCTGGCGTTGTTCTTTCTCGCAGCCACGTTCTTGCTTGGTCTGCCGCGGGAATCTTACCGACGGTGTTGGCGTAGCGCGCTCGGACTGGGCTGTGCCGCAGTCGCCGCGCTTGCTCTCCTGGGTTCTTCCCAACCGCCGGTGAACGTGATGGCCGTCGCGCTCGTGCTGGCATCTCTGGCCTCGCTTCCGGAAGACCCAATGCGAGGGGCTTTCCTGCTCACGTCGGTCAGCGTGCTCGCGTTGGGCCTTTATCGGTTCGCGGTCACTTCCATTCCCTGGCTTTGGTCTTTGTCCGACCAATTGGGCGCCGGTCTTTCGTCCGCGGCCGGGTTCATCGTGCGCCAACCGCTCCTGACCGGCGCGACCTACGCCGGGCTCGATTTTCTCGTGCTGTCGCTCACGCTGTTCAGTCTTTGGCTCGCGCAGCACCCGGGGCCCAAGTTGAAACGGGCCCTGTGCGTCGGCGCGGCGATTCTCGGAGTCCATCTGTGTTATCTGGCGCTGCTGGCTTATGCGCCGAAGTGGGTCGCGCTCCTGCCTCCTTCCAAGGTCGAATCGACCTTCGGCGTAACGCCTCCATGGGACTGGGTTCAGGCAGTGAAGTCGCTCGTGCCCTGGAACCTGCCCGCGATCGGCGGCCTGCTCCATTTGCTGGCCGCGAAGTGGCTCTTCAAAACCCTGCCTATCCAGCGGAGCGCCGAGCTCCCGCTCGGCGCGGCGCACGTAGGGGCTCGCGCCGAGCGGGAGCTCGGCGCTCCGTCATCCCTACGCGCAACTTTTCGGGGAATTCAGTCCTTGCTGGCGAGTCCCACCCTCCTCGTGATGCTTGCCCTGGTCCTGCCAGCGCTGGCTTCGCTCAGTACCCGCCGTCTCTCACTCGAAGGAAAAAGAATCGTCCTGTACGAGAAAGGTTTCCTGAACTGGCTCAAGCCCAAGCATGGCGATTATGGCCGGCTCTCCGTCGGGATGTACGGCATGCTGCCCGAGTGGGTGCGGCTCTACGGCGCGACGTGTATCGTCTCGCCCGATCTCTCCGAAGCGGATCTCGAAGGGGCGCACTTGCTCGTGCTGATCTTCCCGAACAAACCGTGGGCCAACGGCCAGTTGGAGCGCATCTGGAAATTCGTGCGAGAAGGCGGCTCGCTGCTTGTGCTGGGCGAACACACCGTTCTCGAAAAGGAGGGCGGGAATCGCTTCAACGACGTGCTTCAGCCGACTTCAATGCGCGTCGCGTTCGACTCGGCCATGTTCGAAGTCGGCGGCTGGCTGGAATCGTACGAAGCGCTCAATCATCCCGCCACACTCGGCCTCGGCGACCATCGGAATGAATTTGGCGTCGTCACCGGCGCATCAGTCGAGAGTCGCTGGGGGGCGCGGCCATTTCTCGTCGGGCGCTACGGTTTCTCCGATCCTGGCGATGCGACGAATGACGAATCCAAGGGAGGTTCGATGATGGGTAACCACAAGTACGACGCCGGCGAGAAACTCGGCGATCAACTCCTCGCCGCCGAGGAACGCTTCGGCCGCGGCCGGATCATGGTCTTCGGAGACACTTCGGGTTTCACGAACGGCATCCTGGGGGGCTCGCACGATTTCGTGTCCCGGCTCTTTGCCGTGCTCTGCGAGGACGTCTGGATTTCCTCGGGCCGCCTGCTTGCGGCGTTGATTGGACTGGCATTGCTACTGGCCGGGCTGTGGCAACTTTCCTGTAGCTGCCGCGGTGAGGCGGCGGTCTTAGCGGGACGGTCGCCCCTCCGCCGCTTCACAGCGACGGTTACGATGGTCAGCCTTGCCTTCGCAGTCTCGCTTTCCGCTACGGTGGAATGGACGCACCACGCGGCAACGTTGCTGCCCAATGGAGGCGCGAACAACAATCGTCTGGCCTACATCGACGCTTCGCACCTCGAGCGCAGCAGCAGCGAATCCTGGCGAGAGGACGGTCTCGGCGGTTTGCAACTCACCCTGATGCGCAACGGCTACGTGGTGCTTGGCCTCCACGAATTCGACGCGGAACGGCTAAAGCGTTGCGGGTTGTTCATTTCCAGCGCCCCGTCGCGTCCGTTCACAATGAAGGAAATCCGCGCAGTGCGCAAATTCGTCGAAGGGGGCGGGATCTTCATTTGCACATCAGGCTGGCCCGAGTCAGGCGCGAGCCGCGAACTGCTCGCTGAGCTCGGGTTTTACGTTGGTGGCCTTGGCGCGGCGACGAGCGGCGAGCCGGAGCCCAAACCCTTCGGCCATTTCAAGGCGCCCTACTTCAATGGCGGCGATTACATGGCCTACGTTCGTTTTCACGCCGCGTGGAATGTCGAGTCCACGGATCCAAACGCCCGGCCGCTCGCTTACGGCCCGCGCGACCCCAAAGGGCCGCCCGACCAAAAGGATCCCACCGTCATTCTTATGCGCCGCATCGAGCAGGGCAAAATCATCGTTGTCGCCGACAGCGACTTTGCGACCAACAAAAACCTCGAACGCGAAGGCGGACAGCCCTTCGAAGGAATGCGCGAGAACGCCGACTTCTGGCGCTGGCTGCTCGCCGACTTGAACGGCGAGCCCACGTGGGCGCCGCCGAGACCTCCGCCTTCGACCCTTGGGAAGCCTGAGGACAAGCCGACCCCATGAAGAAGCGATCAGTCATCATCACGGTGTTGAGTTGCCTGCTGGTTGGCACGATTATCTTGCCGCTCAGCCGGGGTGAAGACCGTTTGCGCACCCGCGCGCGGGTGGAATGGAAAGAGAACGCCATCGCGGAAATCGCACGGCGAGCCGCCGACTCCAACTGGCTCGCAAGCGCGGTGAAGTCGTTGAGTGTCGAACTGGCCAAACCGGATGCTGGCTCCGATGACTGGCTTTCGGAGAAAGTAATCTTGTTAAGGAATGGCGAGTGGATCGTCTTTACGAACAAATGCCACAAGGAAGACCAACGGATACACGACATTTTCATTGGGCGCGGGTCGGACGGTAGGTGGTACTATTCTAGCTACCATTCTACCTACCACTTCTGCATTGGAATGATTGTCCCCAAGATGGATGAACAACCGGAGAGCCTGGCGGCATTCGCCAAACGCTATTTCCTTGCAGAATTTGATGGGCGTTCCGACGAGTGCCTGAAGTTGACCTGGCCGCCGAAGCGCAAATGAGAATGCCCGCAGTGCACCCTCAATCCCTATCCTGGCTTGGCCTGTGGCTGCTGGCTTCTTCGTGGCTGTTTGGACTGGACTACTTCGTCAAGTCGCGGCCGGTCGTTTGGATCGGTCTCGTGGCCATTGGCACAATCCTGATTTCCCTTTCGCAATTCAGCCGTTCAGAAGCTTCCTCAGGCGGACAGTTGGAGGCCGCGCCGCAGCCGAGACCTGCCGTCCTGCCACTCATCACAGTCCTCTGCTTCGTGCCCGCCGTCATCGTCCTGCCCTGGCCATCGCGCATCGCTCCCCTGCTGCTGGCGTGCGGGGCTTTGATGGAACTACGCCGCAAGAAAGCCTTCCGCGCGCTCGCTTATAGGACTTCTCTTGCCGGAACCATCCTGCTCGTACAGACGCTCGCGCTTGCATTTTACAAACACGCCACAGCTCGCTCGCACGAATTGCCCTGGCCCTTGCCGAACCTTCTCGCGGGCCTTCTGCGATTGCTGGGAGCCGACGCCGCGGCGGGCGGCTCCGACCTCGTCCTATTCACGATGCGCGTGAACCATCATCTCGGCGCGACGTGGGAGCTTTTTCTCGACCCGGCAACGGTTTGCTTCGTTGCGGGCGGACTGACGATGGTGGTTCTCGGCTTGGCGGAGCCCCAAATCCGAAATCCGAAATCCGAAATCCGAAATCGAACTCGCCTTCTCGCGTCGCTGGCAACGAATCCCGCTGTGAAGGCCGTCGGACTGCTGCTGCTCGCGACTGCGCTGTGGCTGCCGCTGCGCGCGGGCATTTTGACGGGAGCGTTTCTGCACCGGGCGCTCCGCACGGAGTTCGAATCGGAGCTGAACCTGATGAACCAGTTCTGGAGCCCGTGGCCGCAATTCCTGTTGCTGCTTCCACTGGCGCTGTTGGCCTCCCGCTGGCTGCGCCCATTCCAGTTGCGCCTTTCACTCTTTGGTCCGTCCCCGGCCTCGCCGCCGAGGTCGCTGGTCCGCGCCGGGTCATGGGCCTTCGCCACCGCGGCATTGTTGACGCTCGCGGTTTTGTGGGATCCCGTCGGCAAGCCGAAGCAGGGCAGGGTGGCCGTCGACGAGTTCCATTCGACCTGGGAGCCGACCGGCCGGCCAATGGACACCGAGTGGTACGGGCACCTCTCCGGATACAATTACGCCTGCCTCTATGACTATTGCTCGCGCTACTACACAATGTCGCGCCTGACGAACTCGTTCACCGATGCCGCCCTCGCCACGCTCGATGTGCTCATCCTAAAGGTCCCCACGGAACGTTACGAGGCCGCGGAAGTCGACGCCGTGGTTCGCTTCGTCGCCCGCGGCGGCAGCGTGCTGTTCATCGGCGAACACACGGACGTGTTCAATACCAGCTACCACTTGAATCCAATCACGCGGCGCTTAGGGTTCGAATTTCGCTACGACTGCCTGTTCGGCGTGCAAACGTTCTTCGATCAATTCTACAAGCCGTCCTTGTGGCGCCATCCGGTCCTGCAACATTTGCGCGAGCTGGATTTCGCCACCTCCTGCTCGCTCGACGTGCGCGGCGGCTCGGGCCGCGGCGTGATCGTTTCGACGGGCCTCAAGAATTCGATGGCGGACTACCACGCCAACAACTACTACCCCCAGGCCGTCGACCATGCCGCGATGCGCTCCGGCGCGTTCGTGCAACTGTGGGCAGCGCGCCACGAGCGCGGACGCGTACTCGCGTTCACGGACTCGACGATTTTCTCCAACTTCAGCGCGTTCGAACCGGGCAAACCCGAACTGTTCCTGGGCATGCTCGAATGGCTCAACCGGCAGGATCGCCTTGGCAATCCACGCCTCATCCTGCTGCTCATAGGAGCGGGGCTGCTGGGTTGGACGCTCCTTGCGCTGTTCAAGCTGCCGGGTGCCGGCCGGTTCACGCTCAGCGCCGCCGCCTTTGGATGGGGTGCGACGAGCCTGGCGCTGCTCGCATCTCAACGCCAGGCCCTGCCGGAACCCCGGCCAGTGCGCCCGATGACGTGGGTCACGATCGATCGCGCCATTTGCGAAGGCCCACTTTCCAAAGGCGGGTTCATCGCCGGCAAGCCGGACGGCTTCGGCATTTTCGAGCGTTGGATCCTGCGGCTCGGTTATTTCATCAAACGCCGCTCGGGATTGGATGCGGCGCAGGGTGACCTCGTCGTGTTCTTTTACCCGACGAAGCCGGTGAATCCCGACTATCGCGACGCGCTGGTCCGTTACGTCGAAGGCGGCGGCAAGTTGCTGATCCTCGACTCGCCGATGAATGAAAAGTCCACGGCCGCCGCACTGCTGGAGCCGTTCCAGCTTTCACGAAGGCCGATGCCCGGCCAGAAGGGAACCGTTTCAAATGCCGCTAGTTGGCCCGCGGTGCCGGTCGAAGCGGCACACGAAATCGTCGGCGGCCATGCGCTCTTCCACCTGGAGGGCAAGCCGGTCGGCGCCGTCGCCCGCCGTGGCAAGGGCGCGGTCGTGGCGATTGGCTTCGGTTCGCGCTTCGCCGATCCGTCGATGGGCGTCACTGGCGACGTCGTTCCGGACGCGGATTTGCGCAAGGTGTTCGATCTTCAATTCACTTTGCTTCGAGCGATCATTCAAGATCAGCTTCCAGCCACGACGCTTGCGTTTCCACTGCCAACCAACTGACTCTGTTCCGCGCTAGCCGGACCCACATCGCCGCAGCCTAAATTAGCTTTGAGGCTCCGCGCAACTGTGCACTCGACGTGCTTAACGTCCTTCGCGCGCTCCGCTCAAAGCTACCTCGGGGTTAAGGCGGCGTGATCATCTAGTTATTGGCGGAGAAAGAAATGGGGCGATATGCTCCCAGAAAATCGGCTCTAAGATCGCATCAAGATCCGCGTTCTCGTAAGGCTCTCCTGCCAGAATCTTTTCCATTCCTTCGGGTGGAATTTGAGTGGTGAGAGTGTGCTCCCGCTCCAAGTGCCGGATCATGTTACGCGCATTGGAGTCGCCGAACATCGCCCGTAAGGTGTAGCCGGGATGTGCGGTGTTAACCTCGCGCTCCGCCTTGAAGTCTGTCCATGGCTCATGCCATCGCGAGTAATAGTGACTCGAATATCCCGCCCGCCGAAGTCGAAGCCGGTGTGAATCGGAAAGCCGTGGAATTGCTCGTTCTTAATATGTAAATAGTAGCAGTGGCAGCGGTTCGGTGCGGCCGCTGGTTCGGCGATGAGAATATTCATGGTCTCACTCCAAATCTGGCAACTGCTCTCTCATCAACCGAAGCGAGATCGAACGGCCTTGACCTGCTACCCTGGAAATGAATCCATGCCGCTCTAGCGTCACCATCATTTGGTGGACCGAAGGCGGCGACACTTGAAAGTAGCGCTGAATGTCTGCCTCGGCTGGCGAACGACCATTCACTTTGGCGTAATAGTAAATGAAGGCCAAATACTGTCCCTGCGTTCTGGTGTAGGTCGGATCCACAAAACCGGCTATTGCGCCGAACATTTTAAGTCAGCCTCACAACTGAAGCCCGATTGGTACTCCTGCTGGAGAATGGTTTTGGTGGTTAACCATCGGCATCGGACATTCATGTGGTAGCGACCTAAGCCCGGCGAGCCGGCCCACGAGGGCGCTCGATTGCAACCGTATCGCTCCCGCCGTGCAGCGCATGTTTGGGCGGCGTGGTCATCGGAAAAGAAAAATCCCAACTGGAAAGCTCACCAGAATCGGCAACATCGCCAGTGTTGCCATCCACTGAAGCCTCAGCTTGGATGTCTCCGGGTGCCCTAGCTTCCAGCGATCGAATACGAAGCCCACAATCGCAAGATAAACAACCGCACCTGCGACCAAATAAATGGCGACCCTCGGTGGCTGAAGGAGAAGCCACACGAATGCAAAGCCAAGTAGAAACCACAACAAGCGAAGCGCAAGCCGGACGGTCGCGCTCCTCTTGTCCGTCAATTCGTAGTGCCAGATGTTCATATCGAGATGTGCGCAGTGCCGCCCAACAGTTTAAGTAGCCTCAGGACTGATGCCCGACTGGTACTCATGCTTGGAGAATGGTTTTGGTTACTTTCTCGTCAAGAAGCATTTATACGGGCCGTCATCCATGAGCTTGGCGAAAGCGTCGCGATCGGCAGCGCCGCCGTTCATTCCCCAATCCCAAAGCGCGGTTCCTTCAAAGTTGGAAGTTCAAAGTTCAATGATTCGGCGGTTGCTGGAGTTTGCGCGATCACCCTCACCTCACCCCGGCCGGAGTTGGATCGTCATTCACGCGAGGCTTCGCCCACAGCCCTCCCTCCGAGAGAGCGGAGAGGGAGAAAACCTGGTAAGAACTCACGAGACCGACAGAAAAACCATTTGACTCATGCCCCATCCCTCCGATACCTTCCCCGCCGTGAAGTTAAACGTGAACAGCCGACTGCTGCTGAACAACGCCCTGCTGCTGCGCGGGGCGGCGGTCGGGTGTTGACGCGAACCAAGTATCGAATTTCAACCCCATCGCCGCAAACCGGCGGTGGGGTTTTTGTTTTTGGGAACGAAGGCCGCGCCGCCACAACCCATCCATCCAAACAAACATGAAAAACAATCGTAGCAACCGAATCGTCATCTTTGACACGACGCTCCGCGACGGCGAGCAATGCCCTGGCGCCTCGATGAACCTCCGCGAGAAGCTCGAAGTCGCCCGCCAACTTGCCCGCCTCCATGTCGATGTCATCGAGGCCGGCTTCCCCGTCATCAGCCAGGGGGACTTCGAGGCCGTCCGCACCATCGCTCGCGAAATCAAAGGACCCATTATCACCGGCCTTGCCCGGTGCGTGCCCAAGGACATCGACGCCGCCGGCACCGCCATCAAACCCGCTGGCCGGCGCGGGCGCATTCACGTTTTTCTCGCCACGTCGAAAATTCATCGCGAACACAAGCTCAACAAGGCGCAGGACGAAATCCTCCGCCTCGCAGTGGAAGGCGTGAAGCGCGCGAAGCGATTCGTGAACGACGTGGAATTCTCGCCCGAAGACGCCTCGCGCACGGAGCCGGATTTTCTCGTGGAGGTCTGCAAGGCCGCCGTGAAGGCCGGGGCGACGACGGTCAACATACCCGACACCGTCGGCTGGGCCGTGCCCGACCAATTCGGCGCGCTCATCAAACATCTCCACGACTCATTGCCCGAGTTCAAGAGCGGCAAAGCCGTCATCAGCGTCCATTGCCACAATGATCTCGGTCTCGCGGTGGCCAATTCGCTCGCCGCGGTTCGCAATGGCGCCCGCCAGGTCGAGTGCACGGTCAATGGCATCGGGGAACGCGCGGGAAACGCTTCTCTCGAGGAAATCGTCATGGCCGTCAAGACGCGTGGCGACTTCTTTGGCGGCTGTACTTGCGGCGTCAATACGCGCGAAATTGTGAAGTCGTCGCGTCTCGTCTCTCGCATGAGCGGATTGGTCGTGCAGCGCAGCAAGGCCATCGTCGGCGAAAACGCCTTTGCCCACTCCAGCGGCATCCATCAGGACGGCATCCTCAAGAAGCGCGAGACCTACGAGATTATGGACCCGCGCGACGTCGGCTGGCTCCAAACCGAATTGCCCCTCACCAAGCACAGTGGCCGCGCCGCGCTCCGCGCCCGGCTCAAACATCTCGGATTCAAACTTACCGAAGCTGAGATTGTCGCCATTTTCGCGCGGTTCAAGGACATCGGCGACAAGAAGAAATTTGTGTATGACGACGACCTCACCGCGCTCGTCGAAGGCCAGATCACGGAAGTTCCCGAAACCTGGTCGCTCGATTACCTCAGCGTGAGCAGCGGCAACCAGACGGTGCCCACCGCCACCGTGCGCCTCAAGCGTCCTGGCGCCAAGGCCGACGCGCATCAGGACGCCAGCATTGGCGATGGACCCGTCGATGCCGCCCTCAAAGCCATGGACCGCATCACGCGCGCCCGCGGCAAGCTCATGGACTACCAACTCCGCGCTGTGAGCGAAGGCAAGGACGCGCTCGGCGAAGTCACCGTCAAGGTCGATTTCGGCAACGGTGAACTCGTCACCGGCAAAGGCGCGAGCACGGACGTCATCGAGGCCAGCGCTCGCGCATACCTCAACGCCGTGAACCGCCACCTCAGCAACGGCAACGGAAAACACGCGACGGCGCAGCAGCCGTAGCGAGAAGCCATCTCATTAATGGCAGGCGCGTCGCTCCGCGCGGGCCGAATCGCCCGATTTTCAAAGAAAGCCAGTTGCTCCAGTTCGGGCGACGGCGCCCGTGGAGCGCCGCGCCCTGCTGGGCATTCAGGAGATAAACGCCAAGCTTGGAAATAGACTGGTTGCCAAAAGTCATTTCCGATTGGTGGCGCACGACCTGCCGGTCGTGCGGAGGCTCCGCGGCAACGCAGCCCCACCAATCGGGAATGACTTTTGGCAACTCTATAAGCAGCAGCTTCCCGGGGCGCAGCAGCTTGCCAAACCCTTGAGCGTGAAGGCCGAAGGTTGACCTGGTCCGAGGGAAGAGGAGGATCGTAAAATTCTTTGCGGCCTTGTCCTAAATGCGCAGGTTCGTTCGTCGTGAGATTGAAAGTTAGACAACACAAACCAAAACACATAAAAGGAATACGATGAAAACGAAGACGACCTCAGTTTGCGCAATGTTGGTAGTGGCCACGGCCCTGGCTGCGAATGCGGGGGGGCCGCCCGCGCCCAAGCCCGGCTCCGCCGAGTTCGAGCGGATTAAAACGCTCGTGGGCACATGGGAGGGCACAGTCGATATGGGCCAGGGCCCGGTGCAAATGGTCGCACAGTATCGAGTGCTCGCGGGTGGCAGCGTCGTGGAGGAAAAGGTATTCGCCGGCACCCCCAATGAGATGACCACGATGTTCTACGACAAGGACGGCAAGCTCGCCCTCACGCATTACTGCGTGATGGGGAATCGGCCGGCCATGGTCCTCAAGTCCGCCGACAGCAAGTCCATCCGATTCGACTTCGACAAGACCTGCGGCATCGACGCGAAGAAAGAGTCGCACATGCACGCGCTGACGCTCTCGTTTGACGACGCGGACACGATCACGGCCAGTTGCAAGGCCATCATGGACGGCAAGGAATTGCCAGAGAAGCCCACAACGCTCAAGCGCGTGAAGTCATAAAACTTCGGGTCATCGTTGCGGCGATGGCCCGCCCGTTTTTGCGGCGACTGGCTCGCCGAAACCAATAAAAACCAAAACCCAAAACCGAAACGTAATTATGAGTACACCGACACCGACACCGACAACCGATTATCTGCTTCTGTTCCGTGGCACCAACTGGGACAAGCACCTCTCTCCTGAACAACTCCAGAAACTTGTCACCGACTGGTACACCTGGTTCGAACGGCTGAAGCAGGAAGGCAAATGCGCCGGCGGCCACCCGTTGCAGGCCGAAGGCAAAATCGTTTCCGGCAAAAAGGGGCGCACCATCGCCGACGGGCCTTTCGTCGAATCGAAGGAAGCGATTGGCGGCTATTTCTACCTCCAGGTCGCAAGCGAGTCGGAGGCGGTCGCCATCGCTCAACAATGTCCCGGCCTCGAACACGGCTGTGTCGTGGAAGTGCGTCCCGTGGCTGATATGTGTTCGGCCCGCGCGCGCGCCATCGAAATGGCGTCGCGCACCGGCGAGTTGACGGGCGTGCCGGCGTAAACATTCCTCTGGACCGGACCGTGAACACGTCACAGGAAATCGACTCAACTCCGCCGGCCGTAGAGATTTCGCGGCTGGCGGATCATCTCTTCCGCCACGAAGCGGGCAAGCTGGTTTCCATCCTGACGGGAATCTTCGGCACCAGCCGCCTGCAGTTGGCTGAAGATGTGGTGCAGGAAGCGCTGGTTCGCGCATTACAGACCTGGCCTTACTACGGCATACCGAAAAACCCCGCTGCCTGGCTCACTCAAACTGCGAAGAACCTCGCGCTGGATTTGATCCGGCGCGAGAAACTTTTTCAGGACAAGGAACCCGAGATCATCACCTTCGTCGAGCAGTGGTCCGCCGAGCCGCGTCCGGACGATGCCGTTTCCTTCGACACGGAAATCGAAGACGACCGGTTGCGCCTGATGTTCGCATGTTGTCATCCGCTGATCCCGCAGGAGTCCCAGACCGCGCTGGCGCTCAAGACGCTTTGCGGATTCAGTCCTGCCGAGATCGCAAAGGCGTTTCTGACCACCGAAGCCGCCATTGCCAAGCGGCTCACGCGGGCGCGGCAAAGGATTCGCGAATTGCGAGTTCCCTTCGCGGTGCCGGCTGGGGAAGAGCTGGCCGGGCGCCTGGACGCCGTGTTGCAGACCCTTTATCTCCTCTTCAACGAAGGCTACAAGGCGTCCAGTGGCGAGCAATTGGTGCGCGCGGAGCTGTGCCACGAAGCGATCCGCCTGGTCACGTTGCTCGCGCGGCATGCGGTGGGCAATCGCCCGTCCATCCACGCGCTGGCCGCTCTGATGTTTCTGAACACCGCGCGGCTGCCCGCGAGAACGGACCCGGACGGAAACATCCTTCGCCTGAATGAGCAGGACCGTTCGAGTTGGGACACGTCGATGATTGCGCGGGGCCTGTACCATCTTTCCCAGTCCGCCGCCGGCGAGGAACTCACGGCTTACCATTTGCAGGCGGGCATCGCGGCGTGCCACTGCACCGCGGTCGATTTTGCGTCCACGGATTGGCCGCGCATTCTGTCCTTGTACGATCGCCTGGTGGAACTGGACGATTCACCGGTCATTGCATTGAACCGCGCGGTCGCCCTCGCCCACGTGCAGGGACCGGAGGCCGGTGTTGAAGCCGTCGCCGGCATTCGAGATCAGCAATTGCTCGACTCGTATTACCTGTTACACGCCGTGCTGGCGCAATTCGAGGCGCAGTTGAACCATTTCCAAAGGGCGGCCGAACACTTGCGCAAGGCTATTCAGCTCACCGAGCTCAAATCAGAACAGTTGCTCCTCTCCAACCGGCTGCACGATTGCGAGCGCCGAGCCAGGGAAGCCGCCGCGCTGCAGATTTGAGATAGGTTCCCATAGGGGCGATGAGGCCGGAATCGATTGGGCGCATCCAAGGTTTCGTGCAGGGACGGCGGGCCCACGGTCTCACCCCTCACCCCGGCCCTCTCCCCTTTGAGGGGAGAGGGAGTCGCGATGCACCCGGCTACAATGGGTCAGCGTTCAGCCGCGCACGGTACGTTTGGGCCACCGAGCGCACATGGCAACGAAAGCGCGGAGAATGCTTTGTCATGGTTTGGACGTCCGTCGCGCTCCTTCTCCCCTGAACGGGGAGAGGGCCGGGGTGAGGGGTGAGAGCAGCGATTGTTGGCCTCTTGCAAAAACTGGGATGCGGCCCACCCGCTTTTGCGAACCTTGCCCTTTCAGACGACGCGGGTTTCTGGTAAAAGGAACCAAATGTCCTCCCGCCTGGCCTTGCTGTCATTAATCGGCGTCAGCTTCGTCGCGCCGGCGCGGGCGGCGCTCCTGGGAAATAACATCTCCCTTTCCGGTCCCGGTTGCCGTTTTCCGGATGTGGCGTTAGGCAGTGTGAGCGCAAAATACCTGGTCGTGTGGCCGGACTACAACGTGTCTCGCATCTACGGCCGATTCGTGGCGGACACAGGAGTGCCCGGCGGGGCGGCGTTTCCGATTTCGGACGCCGGCTTCGGCGCGCTCTTCCCGGCCATTGTGTTTAACGCGTCGAACAACGAGTTCCTCGTCACGTGGGACGACGCCGGCGGGCGCGGCGGAGTCATCCTGGGTCAGCGCGTGCGTGGTTCGGATGGCGCATTGATGGGAACGAATTTCGCCATTGGTACGTTGTATGGCGGCATTCGTTCGGCTGTGGCGTGGAGTCCAGTGAACAACGTTTACCTCGTTGTCTATTGGGGCAACAGCGGCGGCATTATCGACGTTTCTGGCCAGCGAGTTTCCGGCAGCGGCGCGCTGCTCGGCGCCAACTTCAACATTTCGAACGACCCGATCTTCTCCGGCTACCCGGCTGTCGCATGGGGCGCGTCGAACCAGTTCCTCGTCACCTGGGACAACGAGGATGGCAACATCCATGGCCGGCGCATCGATCCGGCGACCGGCGCGTTGCTCGGCGCGCCCATCATCGTGACGACGGGCGGCGCAAAGGACCGCTCGTGCATCGCCTACGACTCGGTGAACGCGCGCTGGCTCGTTCAATTCAACAACGGCGGCAACGCCGGTTTTTCCTACGACCAATACGGACAACTCGTGAATGTAGACGGAACATTGTTCGGCAGCCCGTTGCCGCTCGCACACTCGCCGGCCTTCGAGGGCGATACACAGTTCGGCGGAGATGTCGCGTTCGTGCCGGGCGCTCGGCGCTTCTTCTCCAGCTTCGGAACGGACACGGGAATGGGCGGGCAGGAATCGCTCGCAAACGGCGCGGCGGCGGGAGCACAGGTGGTGCTGGGCACTGGCTTCTACACGAGCCTGAACAACGCCGCCGACCCACAGCGCAATCGGTTTCTCACCGCCTGGGAAGGGATGGTCGGCGGCTCATTCCAGGTCTTCGGCCAGCTCTGCGCGGCGACGATCAACCCGGTGAGCGACTTCACAGCGACGGCCGCGAGCGCGCAAAACACTCTCTCATGGAAAAATCCAGGCGACGGTCATTTCACCGGGACGATGATTCGAGTAAAGACGTCCGGCTATCCAATCAGCGCGAGTGATGGCGACCTCGTGCTGGACAAGGCCGGCGCTCCTGCGGGAAATGACACGTTCATCCACACCGGCCTGGCGGATTGGACGACTTACTACTATTCGGCGTTCGCCCACGACTTGGGGCCTAACTACTCGGTCGTCGCACAAGCCGCCGCGACGCCTCGTCCGCCAATCACGGTCCTCGATAGCGGTGATTTCAACTCTGGCGCCGATGGCTGGACAATGGACGTGTGGCGCGCGGGGACTTCGTCCTTCGGCACCATCACGCGCGATCCGGCAGCGGGCGACATCGTCTCGACGGGCAGCGGCGCTTCCAACAATCGCGACACCTGCACGCGCGAAGGAAGCCTCTTGACGAAGGCGATTTCCACAGCGGGCCAGCAAGGCATTCAGGTGGAGTACGACGTGATGGCTGCTCTGCACGCTCCGCCATCGGGCGCGTTGGTGGGCGGTTGCCCGGCGCTCGACGGCAGCGAGGAAGACAAGTTGGTGGTGTTCTACAGTGTCAGCGGACCCAACGGCCCTTGGACCGTTGCGCAAGTGCTCAATGAAGGCGTCGAGTTGCCGACGGCTTGGACGCGAAGGCTCATCAACCTCGCCGGCGTCTCCGCGGTGGACAACAACCTGAACTTCGCGTTGCGCTTTCAGTGGCAGTTCAATGCCGCGAATGACACCGGTCGCGTCGATAATATCCGCGTGTTGAGCGGCGCGGTCACGTCGCTTGGCCCCGACTTGCAAGTGAGCCCGGCAATGCTTGAGCGTACGATTCAATCCGGACAGAACCATTGCTGCGACGTCATTCGCGTGAACAACTCCGGCGAAGGTGCGCTCAACTTCAGCGTCGTCGCAAACGCTCCCTGGCTCGGTTTGCTCCCGACAGCGGGTGCCAGCGCCGGCCCGGAGCAACGCGTGCGGCTCAGCTACAACACCGCCGCACTCGCCGTGGGAGACTACGACGCGGTGATTCAGATAACGTCCGCGAATGCGAGCCATTCGCCACAGACTATCCCTGTGAAGCTCCAAGTGATCCCGGCGGCCTGCTTCTGGGAGCCGTTCGATTACTACGAGGGCAATCTGACGCTGATGGGCGGGGCGAACTGGAGTGGGAGCGCGACGAACCAACTGGTTGCCGAAGACCGCTCGTTAAAAATCGTCGGCGGTGGCGGCCTTGTCAGCGCGACGCGCGTGGTCAATTGCGCCGGTTCCAACGGTCTCATCGCCGCCCAAATCAAGATCCGCAAAGGCGCCGGCACGGGCGATTTCTTCTGGAACATCGCCCTCGACGACCCCGGCGGAAACAACCTTGCCCGTTGGTACGGCGGCAGCACCATCGCGCGTGGGCGCGTCGCCAGCAACATTACGGCGGATATGCTGCTGACCGGCGGCGACACCTGGGACGACCTGTACATCAAACTCGATACCATCGCGAACACGTCCGAGTTTTTCTTCAACGGCGTGTCGTATGGCGCCATCCCTCATGGCGTGACGCCGCAGAACTCTGTCGGCTCCATGCGTCTGGATCGGCTCGACCGCGCCAGCGCGAACGCGGACACGATCTTTTTCGACAGTGCTCGAGTCGGGTCAGTGGACATCACAGGGCCCCGGCTGAATTTTCTCCGAAGCGGCACGAGCCTCGAATTGTCCTGGCCCGCAGCCGGGATGGGATTCAAGTTGCAGGCGACTCCCAGATTGCGGCCACCCCTCGTCTGGAGCACGCTGACGAACGGCATTCGCACGACCAACGGCCAAGCCATGTTCACGGCACCCCTTTCCTCCGGAAACCAGTTTTATCGACTGAGCAGTCCGTGAAGTCGTTGGATCGCTTTCGGAACTGCGCTCCTCCGCCATCGCCACCCACGGATCTCGGCGCCGGCGGCGCTTTCCGCGGGCGCGTGCTTGTCTTTTGCGGGCCAATAATAGGTGAGATCGTGGCCAGCTGTGCCCGGCAAGAAGCTGGACGCGACGTTTCGCCGCGCTCTGATTTCTGAATGGACGAAACCCCGCGGTACCGGGATCGTCCACCATCACAAATGAAACGGCTCGCCTCCCTTTGGCTAATCCTGCTGGTCCTGGGGACATTCGCCATTGCGCGTGCGGCCGAGCGGCCCAACGTCGTCATCTTTCTCGCCGACGATTCCGGCTGGGGCGACTACAGCTTCGCGGGCAACACGGACCTGCGCACGCCAAACATCGACTCCATCGCTCGCGGCGGGGCGGTGTTGGACCGCTTTTACGTCTGCTCGGTGTGTGCGCCGACACGTGCGGAGTTCCTCACCGGGCGGTATCATTCGCGCGGCGGCGTGCGCGGCGTCTCGACGGGACAGGAGCGGCTCAATGCGGACGAGAAGACACTCGCGGACGCATTCAAGGCGGCGGGCTATGCGACCGGCGCGTTCGGCAAATGGCACAATGGAAGCCAGTGGCCGTATCATCCGAACGCGCGCGGCTTTGACGAATACTACGGCTTCACCTCAGGCCACTGGGGCGAGTATTTCGATCCACCGCTGGAACACAATGGCCGGCCGGTGCGGGGCAGGGGATTCATCGCAAACGATTTCACCACGCGCGCCATCGAGTTCATTGACCGCAATCGTGCGAAGCCCTTCCTGTGCTATGTCCCGTTCAACACGCCGCACTCACCGTGGGCTGTGCCGGAGGAATACTGGCGGCGCTTCAAGGACAAGCCCCTGGCGATGCGCGCCACCGATGCCGGCAAGGAACGGCTTGACGAAACGCGCTGCGCGCTCGCGATGATGGAGAACCTCGACGACAATGTCGGCCGCGTGCTCAAGCGACTCGAGGAACTCAAGCTGGCGGAGAACACCATCGTGCTCTACTTCTCCGACAATGGCCCGAATGAGTGGCGTTGGAACGGCGGCATGAAGGGCATCAAAGGCTCGACGGACGAAGGCGGCGTCCGCTCGGTATTTTTCATCCGCTGGTCGGCGGGCGGGATCCGGCCCGGCACCGTCGTGCGCGAGATCACGGGGGCGATTGACTTGCTGCCGACGCTTGCGACGCTGACCGGCGTCAAACGAGTGGGCGACAAGCCTCTTGATGGCCGGGACCTGTCGCCACTGCTGCTCGGCAAAGCAGCGGCCTGGTCCGACCGGCTCCTCTTCTCGCACCAGAACGGCAATGTCAGCGCCCGGTCCCAGCGATACCGGCTCGACCATCGCGGAGCGCTCTTTGACATGGTTGCGGATCCAAGCCAGACGAAGGACATCGCAGAAGAGAAGCCGGACGTCACCTCACAAATGGCCGCCGCGGTGGCCACATGGCGCGCCGAGGTGCTGCCAAGATCGAAGGACGAGCGGGCCTTTCCGGTAGGCTACGCGGAATTCCCGAGGTCGCCTTTGCCCGCCCGGGATGGCGTCCCACGCGGCGGCGTGAAGCGCAGTGCCGGCGCGCCCAATTGCTCCTACTTCGTCAACTGGACCAACGTCCACGACAGGATGACGTGGGACATCGAAGTGAAGACCACTGGCAATTATGACGTGGAAATTCTCTACACCTGTCCACTCGCCGACGTTGGCTCAACCATCGAGTTGGAGTTCAACAGCGCGAAGTTTTCCGGCCAGGTCGCCCCTGGATGGGACCCGCCGCTCTACAGGAACCAGGACACTATCCCACGCCCGCGCGTCGAATCGCAGATGAAGGAATTCCGCCCGCTGAATCTCGGCGTGATGCGGCTCGAAAGGGGTCGTGGCTTGCTGACACTCCGGGCCCTTACAATTGCTCGGCAGAATGTCATGGATGTTCGGCAAATCAACCTGACTCTGCGCAACTAACGATGCACGCGACACGCTTGCTTCTTTTGAGTGTCGTGGCCGCGAGTTCATCAGCTTGGGAGCCACGCCCAGGCCTTGAAGCCCAGATTCATCAATGAAAAAGGATATGAGACTCGTACTGCTCGTGCAACTTGCCGCCCTGCTGTTCGGTTTGCTGAACACCGCCGCCGCCGAGAGGACGCTCACGCTGGCGCGCACCAACAACTGGCTCATTATTCGTGGCCCTCACTTGCCGGGCGAAATTCGCATCAATTACCTGGAAGCTTATTGCCGCGCGGGTTCGACGGATGCCGATTGGGTGAAGCACACCGTCGTCCCGCATAAGAACGAGGTCATCTCTCTGAGTGCGGACGCCAAAGTGCTCCGACTCAAAGACACGCTGGCGGACGGAGTGACGGTGGACCACACCCTCACCGCGCGCGATGACGAGGTCGAGTTTCGGCTTGCGGCGCACAATCCCGGAACGAAACGCAGTGAAGCGCATTGGGCCCAACCTTGCGTACGCTTGAGCGCCTTTATGGGCTTTGACGAAAAGTCGGCCAGTAACGCGACGGATTACCTTGCGCGCAGCTTCATTTACCTCGATGGAAAAATCGCTCGGATGCCGACGCGCGATTGGGCCACGCAAGCGCGTTACATTCCCGGTCAGACGTGGTGTCCCGCGCACGTGCCACGCACGGACGTGAATCCCCGTCCGCTTAGCTCTCTTGTGCCCGACAACGGACTCATAGGCGCGTTCAGTGCGGATGAAAAAATGATTTTCGCGACGGCCTGGGAGCCGTACCAGGAGTTGTTTCAAGGCGTCGCGCGCTGTTTGCACTCCGACTTCCGACTCGGCGGCCTCGCGCCTGGCGAGCGCAAGGAAATCCGCGGGAAGATTTACCTCGTGCCGGCCGACGTGCCTGCGCTGCTGAAGCGCTACGAAAAGGACTTTCCCGAGCATCGCCAGGTTGCAAAATGAGAAGTGATCGCCAGGACGTATCTCAGCCCCTTGCCGGAAAGCCATGACGGTAGCCGCGGGCTTCAGCCCACGGTAACCGCGGGAGGAGTGCGCGTCGCGCAGCGACGGTTGAATCAAGCGTTGAACGGCTCCATTCAAACGTCGCTGACGCTGCAAAACACAGGTAGCCTCCGCGTCGCCAATATGCTCCAATATTCCAAAACCATGAAAGCGACTGTTGCATTCCTCCTGCTGACCTTGTTCGTGCCCTCCATGGCTCGAGCGGCTGATTCGGTGTTCTCTGGACCCCAGGTTGGAGAGAAGACAACGCCGTTCAAGGTGATGGAGGTCACCGGGCCGAACCACGGAAAGGAACGCGATCCGATTACAGAGAACGCGGGTGCGCCGAGGGCGTTGGTCTTCATCTCGGCGATTGAGCGCTCGATTGTGCCGTTGTTGCGAGTGGTCGACCAATATGGCGCCGAGCGAACCAACTTGCTCAAGACCGAACTCGTCTTTCTCTTTGGCGATCGGGTGGCAGGCGAAGAGCGCTGCAAGGCCGTCGCCAGTTCGGTTAAGTTGCGAAGCCGAGTCGGTCTGTCGTTGGATGGCGCGGAAGGGCCTGGAAATTACGGGCTCAACAAGGAATGTATGATGACCATCCTCGCGGCCAAGGACAACAAGGTGACCGCGAACTTCGCGCTGGTGCAGCCCGGCATCGCCGACGCGCCGAAGGTCATTGCCGCGCTGGCCAAGGTTTGCGGAGATACCAATCCACCGACGGCCGAGCAACTGAGCGAACGGCAGATGGCCCGCTCGGGTGGCGGGCAACGGATGGGCCGGGAAAGCGCGGCTGCGAACGCCCTGCGGCCCATGCCCAAGGAAGATTTTCCGGGAGCGGTCCCTGAGGATCTCAAGTTGAACTCACTCCTCAGGCAGCTCATCCGGCCGACCAATGACGACGCCACAATAGACAAGCTGGCCAACGACATCGAAGCCCACATTCAGGGCGATGCCGACCTCACCCGGCAGGCGAGCAATGGATGGGTGCGTGTCCTTCATTTCGGCGAGCGTTATGGAACACCTCACTCGCGCAAAGTCGGTCAGAAGTTTCTCGAAGGGTTGAAAGCTCCCACGCCGCCGTCCAAATGAATAGCCGCGTCCCACGCGACCTGTCGTCGCAGCTTCGATTCCGACTCGGGCTGCTCGGCGCTGTGTTTGTGTGGGCGAGTTCGGCGTTCGGCGCGGACCCGGCATTGCCTTTCCGCACGGCAATCCTGCCTTTGCTGACAAAAGCTGGTTGCAACTCCGGCGCCTGCCACGGCGCGGCGACCGGCCAGGGCGGCTTCAAGCTGAGTTTGCTCGCGTACGATCCGGAAGAAGATTACGAACGCATCACCCGCGAGCGGAGCGGACGTCGAATCGACCGAAGCGCGCCGCTGGAAAGCCTCCTCTTGCGCAAGCCCTCGGGCCAAATCGAGCACGAAGGCGGCCGGCGGCTTCTTCGCCATTCCGAGGCGTACGAAACCATTCGGCATTGGATCGAGGCGGGTGCGCCATTCGGCCCTCGGGACTTGCGGGTCACCCGGATCACGGTGTCGCCCGACGACAGCTTCGTGCCGACGACGAACCGTTCCCTGAGCCTCCGAGTCATGGCCGACCTTTCCGACGGTTCGCGCGAAGACGTCACCTCGCTGGCCCTTTATTCATCCAATGACGACGCCATCGCCGAAGTCGGCAAGCAAGGAGAAGTACGCACCGTGGGCCGCGGCGTGGCCAGCATCATGGTGCGTTATTCGGGCCAGGTGGCCGCTGCGCGCATCGCGGTGCCGTTTGGCGATAAGGAAGTGGCGGACGACGAAGCTCCGAACACCCATTGGATCGACCAGCAAATCAACGCCGAGCTGAAGCGCTTGCGCCTGCCGCACTCTGACTTGAGCAGCGACGCCGAGTTCTTGCGCCGTGTGTGTCTGGATTTGATCGGCCGGCTCCCAACGCTGGAGTCGACAAGGGATTTCCTGCCTGCTTCGCTTGAGAAACGCCAACGCCTCATCGATGAATTGTTGCAGCGAGACGAGTTCGTCGACTTGTGGACCCTGCGGCTGGCGGATCTGTTGCTGATCAGTGGAAAGCGAGGCAGTGAGCAGGCGACGCGGGCCTATCAGGAATGGCTCCGCGGGCAAGTGGCCCGCAACACACCCTTCGATGAGCTTGCTCGAAAACTGCTGACGGCCACCGGCAGCCTCACCACTGACCCTGCGGGAAACTTCTTCACTCTCGCCACTGACCCGCGCGACTTGGCCGAGCATGTGGGGCGCATCTTTCTGGGCACGCAAATCGCCTGTGCCCGATGCCACGCCCATCCCGCGGATCGCTGGACGCAGGAGGACTACCATCGCTTCGCCGCCTGCTTCGCGCGCATTTCGCGGGAAGGCGATGTCATTAGAATCAGCGCACGCGGCGAAGTGGATCATCCCAAGACGGGCGAGGCCCTTGCGCCCCGTGCTCTCGGGGCCCGGGCGACCCTCGACGGCGACGCCGCGGATCGCCGGCTCGAACTAGCCCAATGGCTGACGAGCCGGGACACGCCGCAGTTTGCCCGCACCATCGTCAATCGCGTCTGGAAACACCTGCTCGGGCGGGGCTTGGTTGAGCCTGTGGACGATTTGCGCCCGACGAATCCCGCGACGCATCCCGCGTTGCTGGATGCGCTGGCGAAGGATTTCGTCGAGCATGGTTACGATTTGCGCTGGCTCATCCGCACGATTGCCTCCACGCGAACGTATCAGCTCACTTCACGCACGCGCGGATTGAACCAGCTCGACGAGCGGTTCTACTCGCACGCCTACGTCAAGGAGCTTCCGGCGCAGGTGTTCCTCGACATGGTGTCGCAGGTCACGGGTGTCGCCCATGAGTTTCAAGGAGCCGAGAAAGGCACTCGCGCCGTGCAGTTGGGAGCGCGCACACCGTCCTACGAACTGGACGTGCTAGGTCGCTGTCCGCGCGATTCGGCTTGTGACGCCGGCGGGCGCCGTGGGGGTGGACTGGCCCAGGCGCTTCACCTCATCAACGGTTCGACCCTCAACGGCAAGCTTCAAGGTGGAATCATCGACTGGTTTCTCTCGCGCGAGCTTCCCGCCCGCGCAATCATTGAGGAACTCTATCTCCGTGCCTTTACTCGCAAGCCACGGCCTGCTGAACTCGCCGAGTGGGAGCGGCTGTTCGCTTCCGCACCGAACAAGACCGAAGCCGCCCAGGACTTGCTCTGGACGCTGCTCAACTCTCGTGAATTTGCCTTCAACCACTAACCCGTCATGACTCGCAGCACCGAGCGCGTGTTTGGAAAATGCAGTGGGGCGGGCGTCTCGCCTGCCACTGGGGCGTCTCGCCCCAGTCGTTTCGCGGGCGAGACGCCCGCTGGTCACAGGCCAGAGGCCCGCGCCACAACTTTCCAAACAGGCTATGAAAGGCTCGTTCGTTGCGACGGCGTGTCGCGGCGCGATTTCCTCCACCTGGGCCTGCTGACGACGCTGGGCGTGAGTCTCGCCGACGTGCTGCGCTTGCAGGCCGCGGACGTCTCGAAGGCGCGGCGCGCCACATCCTGCATTCTCATCTGGCTCGACGGCGGCCCCAGCCATCTCGACACGTTCGATCCGAAGCCCGATGCGCCGAGTGAAATCCGCAGTCCGTTTCAAACCATCCCGACGCGGATCGCGGGAGTGCAGATTTGCGAACATCTTCCGCGCACTGCCAGGGTCATGGGCGACGTTGCCTTGATCCGCTCGCTGACTCATGAGCTGGGTAACCACGACACCGGCACGCGCTTTCTCCTTTCCGGACATCGGCCGACGCCGGCCTTGCAATATCCGAGTCTCGGCAGCGTAGTGGCGCACGAGCATCGCTCCACCGCTGCGATGCCACCTTACATTGCCATCCCCAGCGATGCGGTCGGTGGGGACTCAGGTGGGGCCCGCGCGGGTTATCTGCCCGGCGCATTCTCCGCGTTCAACGTTGGAGATGACCCTTCGCGTGTGCGCGACTTGAATCCCCCCGAAGGAGTCAGTTTCGCCCGGAGCGATCAACGCCGGGAAATGCTTCAGCGTATGGACACGCTGAGCCGGGAGGTGGAGGAAGTCCCGGCCGTGCGGAATCGCGATGCGTTTTTCGAGCAAGCCTATCGTCTGCTCGCCTCGCCGGAAGCCAAAGCCGCTTTCGACCTCGGCCGCGAGAAGCCGGACACCCGCGGGCTTTACGGACACAGCCGCGTTGGCACGGGCTGTCTCCTGGCGCGGCGACTCGTTGAAGCCGGCGCTCGGTTCATCACCGTCGTGGACACGGGTTGGGACACGCACCAGCAGATCGCGAGAGAACTGCCGGACTCGCGCTTTCCAGGCAGCGGCAAGCTGCCGAATCTCGACCGTGCCTATGCCGCGCTGCTCACGGACTTGCGCGAGCGGGGACTGCTCGATTCCACTCTGGTTGTCCTCATGGGTGAGTTCGGCCGCACGCCGAAGTGGAACGCGCTGGGCGGACGCGATCATTGGCCGCGCGCCGGGTTCGTCTGCCTTGCGGGCGGCGGCGTCAAGGGCGGCCAGGTCATCGGCGCCACGAACGCGTTCGGCGAAGTGCCCGCCGAACGGCCGATTGGGCCGCCCGATGTGGCGTTCACAATCCTGCGTCTGCTCGGAGTGGATCCAACGAAGGAGCTCATCACGCCGAGCGGACGCCCCGTGAAAATTTTGTCGGAAGGGAGCTTTATCCAGGAGCTCGTGTGACGCGCACGAGCAGGCCAATCCGCCTCCTCACGTTGCTGGCTACGGGCGAACGGGAAGAACTGCGTTCAGGGACGGCTGCATGAAAGCACTCGCGGTGACGCTGTTCGCAAGCGCAGCATGCGGGCTTGCCCAAGGAGCGGTCGCGCCACCTGAACGCCCAAATGTTGCCATCACCGCACTGGCCTTCAGTCCGGATGGCTCGGCATTGGTCAGCAACGGACCGCGTCGAGTCGACATCCGCTCACCGAAGGACGGCGCGATCCAAAGCGACGTGCCGTGCGACCTCCCAAAGATTACTTCGCTGACCTTCCATCCGCGTGGAGCGATCTTGGCCGTGGCGGGCGGTGAACCGGGCGTGCGTGGAGAAGTGCGCCTGCTCGACTGGCTGGCCGGCACGATTCGCCAGCGCTTCACCAATGCGCAAGACCTCGCCAACAGCGTCGCGTTCAATGCGGATGGGACACTGCTCGGCGTGGCCAGCAGCGACCACAAGGCGCGGGTGTGGCGGCTTGCAAACACGAACGGATTGTTCGCTGAAGCCTTCACGCTTTCCGGCCACGCCGGCCCGGTGCTGGCAATCGCGTTCAGCCCAGCTGGACGCACGCTCGTCACTGCCAGCGCCGATCGCTCAATCAAAGTCTGGTCCGCCGAAGATGGCCGGCTGTTGCGCACCTTCAATCACCACCTGGAAGCCGTGAACGCACTGGCCTTCCGGGCGTTCACGACAGGTGAAGCGTCTCCGGCCACGTGCGCTTCTGCCAGCGACGACCGTACGGTCCGCATCTGGCAACCGGAGATTGGAAGAATGGTGCGCATCATTCGCCAGCACCGCGGTCCCGTGTTCTCGCTGGCCTACGCGCCGGACGGCCAAAGTGTCTTCTCGGCGGGCAAGGAAGGAATCATCCGCCGTTTCGACGCCGACAGCGACACGCTCCGCTCCGAGTGGCCTGCGCACACGGACTGGATATACGCCCTGGCCATCAGCCCCGATGGCTCGAACCTGGCGAGCGGCGATTGGACCGGCGCGGTGAAGCTGCGCGATTTGGGTGCTCAGAAGTGAGCGCGGCACTCCTCGGTCGCCCTTCAGTGGGTCGTGGGGATTAAGACTACGACTCAGATTACCAAGACAGACAATGATCCGAATGGTTCATGTTCGGAGCATGTTGCTGATTACTCTTGGGCTGCCACAGGCCCTTCAGCCGCTGGCCCGCGCTTCCGGCCGCCTCCAGACGTAGCGGAACATGATGGCGCGGCCAGCGGCAGTGAGCGGAATCGCCAGGATGCCCCCCAGGATGCCTCCCAGCAACGTGGTGCCGAACATGAGGGCGATGATGATGGTCAGCGGGTGCAGTCCGATACGGTCGCCCATGATCTTGGGCTGAATGACGAACCCTTCCAGGGTTTGCACGACCGCGAAGACCGCAAGCACACCGACCGGACCCTGCCATCCGGGATTCTGAGCGAAAGCGATGATGAGCGCCGCGGCGCAAGTGGCAATGGCGCCGAGGAAGGGAATCATGGTCAGCACCGTGGCCATCACGCCGAGCAAAACAGAGTAGGGGAGCCCGATAATCAGAAAGCCAATGGTGTACAGGATGCCGTCGCAAATGGCGACGAGCACCTGGCTGCGAAAGAAGACAATGAGGCAGTCATTGATGGATTTCAGGACGAAGACCAATTCGTTCTTGGCCTCCGAGTTCGCTATCGGAAGATAGTCGGTCCACTTCGACTCGATCCCCCTCTTCTCGAGCAAAAAATAGAAGGCGTAAACGGGCACCAGCGCCAGGCCGGCCAGGAGCCCGAAGAAGGATGCGACGCGGGCGACTTGCCCGAAGAGCCACTTGCCGACCTTCTGGCCTTGCGACACGGCCCAGGGTCCAGCCAGGCTCGGGTCGACCTTGCCCAGGAGCACGTCGAGGACCGAGGGTTCATTGGTGACGGCGGAAGGACTCAAATGGGTCATCACCGGCGGCGCATTGGTGTCGATTGTCGGAATGGAATTGGTCCCCTGCCCGGAGCCGTCCGAAGCGACAGCGCCGGGTCTGCGGTCCTTCAGCACGGAACGCAGAATCTTCTTCACGATTTCGGGCGGGTTCTTGATCCAATCTCCCACGCTCTTCTGAACCTTGGCGACGTACGCCGGAACACGCTCCGCGAGTTGCTTCGACTCGTTCACGGCCTGGGGCACGACGCTGCTCAGCAAGCCGAGAAACACGGCCACGGCGATGCCGAAGACGAGGATAATCGCGCGTGGCCGCGACACGCGCTTGCGCTCGAAGAAGTCGACGACGGGATCCAGCAAGTAGGCCAGCACGCCCGCCACGGCCAGCGGCCAGAGCACGGGCGAAAGGATGTGCAGCAGCTGGCCCAAGCCCCAGATCACTCCGACAATCAACGCCAGCAGCACAGAGACCGCGAGCCCGGTGATGGCCAGCCAGATGAGCCGGGATTGTCGGGGAGAGGGCGAGGGCAGGCTCATAAGGAATCAAGTGCCGACTTGGGAATGCTGCGCATCCCAGTTTTTTGCAAGGAGCCAACAATGGGTGTTCTCACCCCTCACCTCGGCCCTCTCCCCGTTAAGGGGAGAGAATCCTCCGGACTTTGTGCGCGCATTGCGCCCCGTAACCTCACGAGAGCTCTTTTGGCCGGCTTGGACCACAAAAGGATGCCTGCCCTGATTTCCAA
>Ga0134127_10000298_pt1 | contig 52030 bp, 49 predicted proteins | sample KB31753_FD_96459 | JGI IMG/M metagenome (GOLD analysis project Ga0134127, IMG submission 96459) | Terrestrial soil microbial communities with excess Nitrogen fertilizer from Kellogg Biological Station, Michigan, USA - KB3-175-3 | ecosystem: Environmental > Terrestrial > Soil > Unclassified ...
GATCGCTGCTCGCGGTGTGAATGGCAGCGCCGTCCGGTACGAGTGACCACCGGGCGATCCAGTCCTCGAACACCGCCGTCACGCGTCCAATATGACGGGAGCGTCAAACGGTGGCAACCCGGGACCCCCGGGCCACGGAGTCACGAAGGCACGGAGATTTCTCGTACGGCACGTTGCGGATCGGATGGTAGGTTCGGCGAATAAAGGCGGACCTGAAGGTCCGCCTCTACGTCCAGATCCGTACGAGCGCTCGTGGCAATAACTGCAACCGTTGATCGGGCGTTCCGACGACGGTAAGCTGCGCATGAATGACCGAGGACGATCGCAAAAAGCGGATACAGGCGATTCTCGACAAGGCCGATGAAGCGATGGCGCTGATGCGCGACGCGCGTGCGACCAGCCGGCGATCGATCAGCGCTGTCCAGCGGGTGGATACGAGCATCGGCACATCGATCGATGGCCTTCGCACGGTCGTCGACGCGCTCGCCACCGCGAACTACGCGAATCAGAGTGCGCATGTCCATGTCGTGGAGGGAGACGACGAGGTCGACCGCGCGATCGACCTGATGCGCGAAGCGAATCACATGGCGATCGCGCTGCTCAACGAGTTGTAGCCAGGAAGAACCGCTTCAACTCGTCAGCGATCAACTCCGGGATCTCTTCGACGAAGTAATGCGTGCCGGGCAGCGCCTTGCCAGTGACGTCCGTCGCGCGCTCGCGCCAGGTCGCGGCCACGTCATAGAGCCGATGCATCGGCGCATGCCCGCCCCAGAGTGCCAGCAGCGGACACGCGATCCTGCGGTCCATATCCGCCTCGTCGTGCACGAGATCGATTGACGCCGCCGCGCGATAGTCCTCGCAGCTCGCGTGGATCGTCTCGGGATTCCGATAGCAGCGCAGGTATTCGGCGAACGCCGCGCTGGTGATGGCGCCGGCCGCCGCCTTCCCCAGCTTTTCGCCGACCCAGAACTCCACGCTGTTGCCGATGAGCGTCTCCGGCAGCGGCGCCGGCTGGATGAGGAAGTACCACCAGAAGTACGCGCTGGCGAACGCGCGCGTCGAGTCGGCGTACAGCCGGTGCGTGGGCACGATGTCGAGCACCGCGATCTTCTTCACGCGCCGCGGATGGTCGAGCGCCATGCGGTGCGCGACGCGGCCGCCGCGGTCGTGGCCGGCGACGAAAAAGCTGTCGAAGCCGAGCGCCGACATCACCTCGACCTGGTCCTGCGCCATCGCGCGCTTGGCGTACGCCGAATGATCGGGCGGCCCGTCCGGCTTGCTGCTGTCGCCGTAGCCGCGAAGGTCCGCCGCGACAATCGTGAAGTCGCACATCAGGAGCGGCGCGACCTTGTGCCACATCACGTGCGTCTGCGGGTAGCCGTGCAGCAGGAGCAGCGGCGGCCCCACGCCGCCGCGCACGAGCGCAATCGTCGCGCCCGACGTCGGGACCTCAGCCCGCGTGCAGCCGTCGAACAGCAGCGTCGGTCTCCTCGGCGAGCGTGGCGACGAGATCCGCCGCTTTCAGGCGGCGGGCCATCCGCACGCCCTGTCCAGCCCAGAGCGACAGGAATTCGGCGCGCCCCTGCGTCGCCGCGGCGGTGCGCAGCGGCCGGGTCAACGCGTTCTGCAGCGGGAACGGCAGGATCGAGAACTGCTGCGGCCACCAGGGCGCTTCCACCTCGCGCATGAACCGGTTGACGATGCCGCGCGCCGGGCGGCCCGAGAACGCGCGCGTGATGCGCGTCTGGTCCTCGTGCGCGTCGAGGATGGCCTGCTTGTAGACGTCGGGCACGCCGGCTTCCTCGCACGTCAGGAACGCGGTGCCCAGCTGCGCGGCGGCGGCGCCGAGCGCCAGCACCGCCGCGATGCCGCGGCCGTCCATGATGCCGCCCGAGGCGATCACGGGCACGCGTACGGCGTCCACGATCTGCGGCACCAGCGCGAGCGTCCCGATCATCCCGGCCTCGAACGCGGCCTGGTCGAAGGGGCCCGCGAACGTGCCGCGGTGCCCCCCCGCCTCGCTCCCCTGCGCGACGACGAAGTCGATGCCCGCGCGCTCGAGCGCCACCGCTTCATCGACGGTGGTGGCGGTGCCGCCAATCATCAGACCTCGCGCCTTCACCTTGTCGCGCGCCGCGGCCGGCAGCATCCCGAAGGTAAAGCTGAACACGGACGCGCCGCCGTCGAGCGCCGCGTCGAGCTGCGCGTCGAAATCGCGCGCTGATGGCGCCGGCGGTTCGGGCCGCGGCAAGCCGAGCTCCTCGAAATACGTCGCGACGTGCGCGACCGCAGCCGCGGGGTCGACGGGACCCGGCAGCGGCGCATCGGGCACGAACAGGTTGATGCCGAACGGCCGCGTGGTTTTCAACCGGACCGCGGCGCACGTGTCCGCGATCTGCTGCGGCGTGAGGTACGTGGCGCCGATGGAACCAAGCGCTCCGGCTTCGCACACCGCAGCCACGAGCGCCGGCGTGTCGGCGCCCCCGGCCAACGGCGCCTGGATGATCGGATGCTGAAGGCCCAGCGTCTGTGTCAGGACGGTCGAGACAGGCATGTCGTCAGCGCCTCGTGGACGTCGGGGTCGAAGGCGACGAGCGAGATGCGATCGAACGCGTGCTCGCATGCACGCGTCTCGCGCACCGCGATCGCCGCCGCCTCGTCGAGCGGGTAGCCGTAGACGCCGCAGCTGATGGCGGGAAACGCGATCGATCGCGCCTGGTGGTGCCGCGCCAGCGCGAGCGCGGTCCGGTAGCAGGACGCCAGCAGCTCCGGCTCCCCGTGGTCGCCGCCGCGCCAGACTGGACCGACGGTGTGAATCACGTGCCGCGCGGCGAGATTGAAACCCGGCGTGATGCGGCTTTGCCCTGTGGGGCATCGCACACCCGGCCGCACTTCGGGTATCGCGAGACACGCCTCGTACAGCGCGCGCCCAGCGGCGCGATGGATCGCGCCGTCCACGCCGCCCCCGCCGAGCATCCGCTCGTTGGCCGCGTTGACAATCGCGTCCACGTCGAGCGTGGTGATGTCGCCGCGGACGATCCCGATCACGGACGGAGCAGCGGACGCGCGACGGGCATCCCGGGCCAGGGAATCGCGACGATGGTCACGATCATGGCGATGCCGAAGAAGATCATCGCGAGGCGATGCTTGCGCGCGGGATCCTGCGCCTTGCGAATCTTGACGCGCCCCACGTGAATCAGCGCGATGGCGACCAGCATCCCCGCGACATGTTCGACGGTGAAGAAGCGCGCCGCCGGGATCGACATCGCGGCCGCCAGGTTCCGCATGCCCAGCCGCGTGATCGGACTGAGGAAGACGTAGAGGATCAGGCCGACGAGCAGCTGCAGGTCAGCCGCGATCGTCAGCAGCAGGCCCCACAGGTCGTCCTTCGGCGTCCACGGCCGCTTCGCCGTGCTGCCGCCAATGGCGCGAAACCACGCGATGAGGCCGGTGAGGAGGATGGCCCATCGCAGGAGGGAGTGAAGCCAGAGCGCCGATGAGTACATAGACGGATTCTATCGGGATCCGGGATCCGGGGTCCGGGATCCGGAAACCACGAGTCGCGCAGCGCGTGCTGGCACGGAGCTCACAAAGAGAAACCCGAACTTCGTGGGCTCCGTGTATGCCGCGGAGCGGCCTTCGTGGTTATCGGCCGGCGCGCGGCGCCAGGATTTGCGCCAGCAGGTCCGCTTTGCTCGTGTCCCGTTCCAGGTGGGGCTCCCGCATCCCGCCGTGATAGTCGAGCGGCACGGTCTTCACGAGATCGTCGTTCTGAAACTCGATCGTCAGCGGCCCGGAGGCGGTCTTCGAATCCCCGATCGCGTTGCGCAGCACCGCCGCCGAGAATCGCAGCCCGTTGACGGCGAGGATCTGCATCCCGGGACCGATGCCCGCCTTGCCGGCCGGCGAATTCAGGATGACGTCGTTCACCATGCCGTCGCGCGCGCGCACGCGCAGCCCGAGCGAATACATCGCGTCGACACGATCGCCGTCGGCGGTCCTGGTGAACTCGTTCTTCGCGTCCGTATAGACGAGGCGCCACCCGCCCCTGGTAATTCCATCCAGCGGGGCGCGCGGCGTCACCTGGTAGATGCGCGAGCCGAGGAAGGCCTTCCAGTCGTGCGGCGCCACCTGGTTCAGCGCCGCCACCACATCGTCCAGGGTGTAGGGCTTCACCATCGGCGGGCCGCTCTCGCCACCGTGGAACAGGTGGCAGAAGTCCTCGATCGACTTCGCGCCGTGGGTGAGCTCGCGGATCGTTGTGTCGACGTCGAGCCAGATCAGCCACCCTTCGTCGTAGAAGTCCGTGCTCCGCCGGTACGCCGTCCACTGGCCGGGCGCAAAGTACAGCAGCTGCGCCGCCGTGGCCGTGTCCGCGAGCGGCCGCCATTCGCGTCCCGGCTCGGTGTCGAGGTAGGCGGCAACCTGCGCGAGCCGCTCCTTGTAATACGACTCGCTCCAGATGCCGCTCCGCTCGGCCAGCACGTAGCCGAGATACTGCGTCAGCCCCTCGTAGACCCAGAGCAGCTCGCCGACCATCGGCTGCTGAAAGTCGGCGGTCGCGAGGCCCGCCGGACGGCGGAACTTGCCGTTCCAGGAGTGGACGTACTCGTGCGCGACGACGCCGATCGAGTTCTGCTGGGTGAGCGAGTTCTCGTTGACGCGCGAGTCGTTCGACTGGTGGTGCTCGAGGCCGAAGTGCGCGACCCGATCGCTGAGCGTCAGCAGGAAGTGGTAGCGGTCGTAGTGACGCGCGCCGAACATCGCGTCCGCCTCCTGTACCAGCCGCTTCCACTTCTGGGTGAGGTCCGCGGGAATCTCGATGGAGGCCGCGGTGTCGCCAACCAGGTCCGCCTCGACGTGACGAGATGAGGTGTCGCTTGTCCCGAGAGGCGCCGAGGAGCCTGCCCCGGGCGCAGTCGAGGAGTCGAGCGAGACGACCTTCAGGTATTCCCCCGCAATCACCGGCGAATCGACAAGCGTGGTCAACGACACGGGCGCGAAGTCGATCGTTCCGCCGTTCTGGCTCGCCGTTTTCAGAGACGTCGCGAATTTCCAGCCGGCCGGTATCTGGAGGCTCGCGCGGAACATCACCTCGTCTGTGCGCGCGCCCTGCGGGTAGAGCAGCACCTGGTTCCACGAATAGATGCCGAGATGCGCGGTCTCGGATGACGCGGAGCTGAAGCCGCCGGCGCCGATCGCGGACAGGAAATCGAAGCTGGCCTCGAGCGTCTCGACGCCCTGCGGGATGTCGAGATGAAACGCGAACAGGTCGACCGGATCGCGCCGCCACGGAATCGTCTTTCCGCCGGAGGAGAACTTCACGCCGACGAGATCGTCGATCGCTCCGTCCGGCGCGTGCTCGCCAGGCAGCCACTTCGGGTAGACGAGCGTCAACTCGCCCGGCGTGACCGTCAACGTTTCGCGCGCGTGCAGCAGCTTGCGCGGGGTCTCGCGCGCATCGAGCGTGAGCGCGATGGCGCCGGTGACCCGTGACGGCGGCGGCGCCTGCGCGTCCGGCGATGCGAGCGCACACACGACGAGGAGCAGGCCAAATGTGATGCGTCTCATGAACCTTTTGAACCCTTTGAACCTTCTGAACCCTAGAGATAACTTAACCACCAGTCGCGCCGTCGCTGCTTCACGCCCGCGAACCAGCGGCAGAGCGGATATTCAATCGCGATGATGCAAGCCCAGCAGAGATAGACCGTCCACAGGTGGAACCCAACGCCCCACGGCGCATTGAAGATCGCCGGGGGCGGGGTGAACAGGTAGCCGATCGACTTGCCGGCAATGAGACTGGTGGTGATGGCGGCCGTGTGCGCAAGCACCCACTGCCACAGGTAGAAGAACAATGGGACGCGCCCGATGGTGACGAGCGCTGCTCTGGCGGGTCCGAAAGGACCCGCCCTACCTGCCGCGCTCCCCGACCCGCGAGCCTCACCAGCCCTGCGCTCGCGCGATTCGAACCATGCGAGCGCGACGAGCGCGGGGCCGAGCGTCATCAGCAGGTAGAGGAGCGACGGTGGATATTTCGTCGTGTTGATGAACGACAGCGCCGTGAAGAGCGCCGTCGGCTGCACGGACCATCGCGACGGATCGCCGTAGACATTGATACCCCGAATGACGACGAACAAGGCGATCAGGGCCAGGCCGAGGCGGCGGATCAACCGGATGCGGCGTTCGGGGGCCATCTCGTAGACGGCGCCGAACGCGCACCCGGCGGCCATGACCCCTATCCACGGGATCAGCGGGTACTGGAGCCATACGATCGGGCTGCCCTCGCCGAGCACGGGGGTGAAGCCGGGCTGATGCAGGACCATCCACAGCTTGGCCGGCGCGCTCGGCGCGGGACCCGCGAAGTTCCAGGGCATCACTCGCACGCCGTCGAACAGGTTGTGCAGCGCGATCGTGCCGACGCCGAACGCGGCAACGGCGCGCAGCGGCAGGTGCACGAGCGCGGCGAGCACGATCATCGACCACCCGATGGCCCAGATCACCTGCATCAGGCCGACGAAGCGGAAGTCCACGCTGAACCAGATCAGCAGGTGGAGGACGAATACTTCGACGGCGATGAGCCAGATGCCGCGCGTCAACAGAAAGAACGACAGCTCGGACGCCGTCCTGCCGCGCATCTTCAGCAGGTAGGCGCTGACGCCGGCGAGAAAGACGAAGACCGGCGCGCAGAAGTGCGTGACCCAGCGCGTCATGAAGATGGCGAAGGAGGTGCTGGCGAGATCCGTCGGGTCGTAGCGGAACGCGGGACCGTGCACGAAGTCCCGCGTGTGATCGAGCACCATGATCACCATGACGATGCCGCGCAGCAGGTCGATGGAGTCGAGGCGCGTGCGCGAGGCCGGCGCGGGCCGGACGGCGCGGGCGGGAACGACAGTCGCCACGTCGCGAATCGTAGCCGGGTCTACGGCAGGTTGTCGATGTTGATGGCGGTCAAGCCGCCGGCGGGTGTGAACCTGAACACCGCGCCGTAGAAATACAGCTCCGCCTCGAGACACCGGATGATCGTCTCGGCGCGGCGGAAGCCGTGCTGCTCGCCCTCGAACGCCATGTAGGCGACCGGCAATCCCTTCGCGCGAACCGCGTCGGCCATCTTCTCCGACTGGTCGGGCGGCACGACCTTGTCTTCCAGCCCCTGGAACAGGATCAGCGCGCACGACAGGCGGTCGATGTAGTGAATCGGCGAGCGCTCGCGATAGAGGTCCCTGGCCGCCGGATAGGGGCCGATCATCGTGTCGAGGTAGCGCGACTCGAACTTGTGCGTGTCCTTCGCCAGCGCTTCCACGTCGCTGACGCCGTAGTAGCTCGCGCCGGCGCCGAAGACCTCCGGATGAAAGGCGAGCGCCGCCAGCGTCGTGTATCCGCCCGCGCTGCCGCCGCGGATGATCAGGCGATCGGGATCCGCTCTCCCCTGCTCGACGAGATACTTCGCCGCGTTGATGTTGTCGTCGACGTCGACAATGCCCCACTGCCAGTGCAGCCGCTCGCGGTACGCGCGGCCGTAGCCCGAGCTGCCCCCGTAGTTCACGTCGACCACGGCAAACCCCCGGCTCGTCCAGAACTGCACCTGCAGGTCGAGCACCGCCTTGGTCTGCGTCGTCGGCCCGCCGTGGCTGACGACGATGAGCGGCGGACGGTCGGACGGGAGCGCGGCGAAGTCGCCGTTGGCCGGCGGGTAATAAAACGCGTGCGCGGTCAAGCCGCCTTCGGTCGGAAATTCGATCGCTTCGGGAATCGAGATGTGGCGCCGCTCCAGCTGCAGCGTCGAAGACGATCGGATCAACTCGGTTCCGCCGGTCGCGAGATTCGTGCGCGCGACGGTCGACGCCGTGTCGGGTGACGCGGCGACGTAGATCGCGTGCGTCGCGGTCGCCGTGAGCCATTCGAGCGGCTCGAGATCCGTTGGAACGTCGGTGAGCGTCCCCGCCTCGGTGTCAATCGTGGCCAGCTTCCACCGCCCCCGCCGCACGTATGACACGGCGATGCGCCGCTCGTCCGCGAACGCCCACGTGGCCCAGCCGAACAGCCACTGCGGCCTGCCGAACTCCGCTTCGTCGAGCATCTGCCACAGCACGGGCACGATGTCGCACTTCACGGTTCCCACGTCGCACTTGTAGAGCGACCACCATCCCGTGCGATCGCTCGAGAAGTAGAGGACGCCGTCGGGGGACCAGCCCGGCTGATAGATCGATTCGTGCGGGCCGCCCGCGATGAGCGAGGGATCGACCAGCGTGGCTTGGTCGGTGACCGACGCCACCCAGAGCTCGGTGCCGTCCCACGGCATCTGCGGGTGGCGCCACGACAGCCACGCGAGACGCGAACCGTCCGGGCTCAGTCGCGGCGTCGAGTAGAAGTCGTATCCCGACGCGATGACGTCGCCCGCGTGCGGCTCGCCGTCGAGGCGGATCGACACCAGCGTCGTCACCGGCTCGTGACCGTCCTTCGAGTGATCCTCGCGAACGCAGACGAGCCGCTGCCGCCGATCGTCGATTGCCGCGTCCGCGTAGAACCACTTGCCTTCCGGAGTGACCGCGCCCGGCGCGCCCGAGCCGACGATGCGGTAGATGCGCTGGTCGAGGAAGTTCGAGTAATAGACGAACGACTTCGAGACGACATAGGCGCCGCCGCCGTATTCGTGCACGCGCGTGCGGACGTTGTGATCGCGCGGCGTCACGTCGGCGATGGCGCCGGCCGCACTGCGCCTGACGAGTGCGTTGCGCCCGCCCTCGTGCGGCCGCCCTTCGAGCCAGTAAAGGTCGTCGCCGTCGAGCGCGACGAACCCGAGGCGGAGTCCCTGCTCGGCAACGGTCTTGGCGGAGATGGGGGATGTCCAGGTGCCGTACGGCGCGACGGTAGCCACGAGCAGCAAGCATAATTCAGCGCGTCAGTACCGCCACACTGATACCGGCTGCGGCGGCGCCGAACGGGGCAGCCAGGACGCCGCCCAATGCGCAGTCCTCTCCGCCTTGCCTGCCGCACGAGATGGCAGACCCGGCCATGAAGCCGCCCACGAGCCCGCCGAGCGCTCCCAGCGTGACCAGGTAGGCGCGCCTGCTGGTGTTCGTATTCAACGTCGAAAGGCGGAGTGGCGGCGGATACGTGCCCGTTCGCGACACCGTCGCTGACTTCGAGTCGGCCGTAACCATCCGTACGGCTTCCTTGCGCGCGACTTCACGAATCGACGGGTGTGGCGTCCCGGCGATTGCGAGCTGCGGCGCCAGGCCGAGCGTGGCGACGATGACTGTCGTGCGGATGTACGCGCGAAGGGGCTGATTGAACAGGGTCATGTCTGTCCTCCTCAGCCCCTAATGTGCGAAACGGCCGGAGATCGGGTCAGGGTAGGCGGACCTGAAGGTCCGCCTCTACGTCTGGTGTTGCTACGTCTATCGCTTTTTCGATGATTTCCGTCCGCCCTTGCGCGTCCCCTTCTTCTTCGGGACCTTCGCGCCCGCCTCGCGCGCTTCCGACAGGCCGATGGCAATCGCCTGCTTGCGGCTCTTGACGGTCTTGCCCGAGCGCCCGCTCTTCAGCGTGCCGCGCTTGCGCTCGTGCATCGCGCGTTCGACCTTCTCTCCCGCTTTCTTGCCGTATTTAGCCATGAGCACCCTCCATACCGGAGCGCGCCCTATGCGTGATCCGTGCCGAACTGCGAAGCTACGAACCGTCTCGAATCCGTCCCGCCTCGATGTCGCACGTCACCTTGCCAATCGCGAGACGGGTCTGATCGCGCAGGCCCTCGGCAAACTGAATGAACCGGTGGGCGTCGGCGAAGTTGCTGACCACGCCGAACGAGACGCGAATCGCCCCTGCGCTCTTGCCGCCGCGGCTCGTCACGAGGTCGAGGAACCGCGCGAGGTTCATGTTCGGATCGAGCTCGAGCGCGGCGCGCACGTCGGCCTCCGTGATGCCCTCCGCGGTCTCCCCCGCGCCCGGGTTGCAGAAGCAGCCGGTGCGCAGCGAGATGCCCTGCGCGCCCGCCATCTCCTCCACGCGGCGGTAGTCGAGGAGGTGCCCCTCGGGGTCGTAGAAGTTCAGCGTGATGGTGCCGCCGCGCGACTCGGTCGTTGTCGGCCCGTAAATGCGCACGAGGTGATGGCCATTGCTGTGCTGCAGTTCGACCAGCCGCTGCAGCATCCACGCTGTAAGCGTGCGCACGCGCGTATTGATCGTGTCCAGGCCGACCGAGTCCAGGTGCCGCAGTCCGATTTCGACGGCGGGAATCGCCAGGTAGTTCAGCGTGCCGTCCTCGAAGCCGGCCTCGCCGCGCGACAGGACGCAGGCGCGCCCGTTCACCGTTGCGAAGTTGACGGTGCCCCCGGCGAACCACGGACGCCGCAGCGCCGCCAGCGCCGCGCTGCGCGCCAGCAGGCAGCCGACGCCGGTCGGGTAGCCGAACATCTTGTAGAACGAGACGCTGACGAAGTCGGGCTTGACGGCGGACAGATCCAGGCGGCTGGTGGGCACGAACGCCGCGGCGTCGAGCAGGACGTCCCACCCGCGCGCGTGCGCGAGGTCGATCAGATCGAGCGGATGCCTGACGCCCGTGAAGTTCGACTGGGCGGGAAACGCAAACAGTCCCGGCCCCGTGGACGGGGCCGCCAGCATGCCATCGAGCTGGGCGCGATCGATGCGCAGCTCCGGGACCGTCAGCGGCGCATAGTCCACCGGCGCGCCCTTGGCGCGCGCGAACTCGCGAACGCCGTTGACCGAGTTGTGATTGTCGGCCGTCATCAGCAGCTGCGTGCCCTGGCTGAACGGGTACGACTCGCCGACGTGCTTCAGCGCCCCGGTGGCGTTGGCGGTGAAGATCGCCGCATATTCGTCGGGCGGCGCGTTGAACCAGTCGAGCACGGCGCGCCGCGCCTGCTCGACGAGCGTCGTCATCCGGTGGGAGGAAGGGCTCGCGGAGTGCGGGTTGCCGTAGACGTGCTGGTTCAGCAGCGCGGCATGCTCGACGACCTGCGAGGCGGCGTGCAGGCTGCCGCCGGTGTAATCGAGGTAGGCGTGGTGCTGGTCATCCAGGCGCCGGTATTCGCGCACCCGCAGCGCGTCGATCGCGTACGTGGCGGCATACTCGGGAAAGGCGCCGAGAAAGTCCTCGTAGGCGTCGATCACGGGTGATCGATCTTCAGCGCGAACCCGACGGGATCCTGCAGCGTGCCGAGGTCGTAGACCTGCACGCAGTACTGCCCGGCGTCGGCGGACGTGCTGATCTGCGGGTTCGACGCCGCCGAGGCATTCACGGTCACGCCCAGCCGGCAGCCGCCGCCCGTGACCCGCGGCAGGCCGACGCCGAGCCCGAGCGTCGCGGCCGACGCGGTCAGCGTCACCGCAATCGAGCCCGACGCGTTCACCGTGAACGAACGGCTGCTCTGCCCGCCCGGCGCGACCACCCCCGACCAGTTTTCGCTCGTCGGCGTGGACGTGCTCGGCGTCGTCGGGCTGTTGTTGTCGTCGCCACACGCCGACACGAACAACGCGATCGAGAGCCAGGACGCCGCCAGGACACGGGTTGTCGCGCTCATGGATGTGTGATCCGAATCGAGAAGTTCGCGGGCTCGCGCAGGCCGGTGGCGGGGTCGACGTCGGCGATGTTCGCGCAGTAGTCCGACGCGGGAGCGAGCGTATCGTTGATCTGGGCGCTCAGTGACGGCGCGGTCTGCGTCACCTTCGACAGCGTGCAGCCGATGACCGTGCCGGCGTCGTCCTTCGCCGTCTTGCCCCAGCCGATCTCCACCGTCGCGACGATGACACCCGGCCGGCTGATCGGCGAGAGGCTCGCGAGGTTGATGGACGTCGTGCCGTTGGAGCCGACGGAAAACGCGAAGAACTTCGACTCGCGCACGTTGATGATGTCGTCGAACCGTTCGGTGGCGCGGCCCGATGCCGTGGAGGAGGGGGTTGTCGGCGTGTCGTCGCCGCACGCCGGGCAGAGCGAGGCGAGGATCAGTATGAGAACCGGAAATCGCATGATCAGTAGCCGATCTTATCTGACGCAGGCGGGGCGGGTAAGGCCGGCAGGGGTGGGGCCGGCGGCAGGTGGCGAGCGGACGGGTGGGGCGAGAAGGCGTGAACCTGCCTGCCCGCCCCACCTCCCTGCCCGCCTATTTCAGGTGCTTGTTCACCAGCTTCGTCATCTCGAACATGTTGACCGACGCCTTGCCGCCGAAGACCGCCTTGAGCGGCGCGTCCGCGTTGATCATCCGCTTGTTCTTCTTGTCCTGCAGCCCGTTCTTCTTGATGTAAGCCCAGAGCCTCTTGGTGACCTCGGTGCGTGGAATCGGCTTCGAGCCGACGACTTCCGCGACGGTCGCGTCGGGCGTCACGGGCCGCATGAAGGCCGCGTTCGCCGTGCGCTTCCGTCCAACCGTCTTCTTCTTCGATGGTGCCGCTTTCCTCGCCGTCTTCTTGGCCATGTAATCTCCTCAGCCTGTTCCACCTTCGCCCGCGACGCAGCCGCGCGCGGGCAAGGCGGACCTGCCACGCCGACGCCCGGGACGCACGCGCGCGCGGGCGAAGGCGGACGCGACGTGGGAGATTATCGCCCGAAGATCGATTTTCGCGCCGACGAAAACATGTGTTCCGACCGTAGCATGTGATGACCGACCGCGGCGGCGACCGGCGCGACGAGCATCGTCACGAGGAGAACCTCCCACAGCGCACCCTGCGTCAGGTTGTATTCGACCAACAGCGCGTGCCACGACGTGCCGATCAAGAAGGAGCCGACCAGCACCTCGAAGCCGATCGTCAGCAGCACCCACTGGTCGCCGATCAGCAGCGCTTCGTTGGCGGTGTGAGGATGCAGCCAGACGATGGCGACCCAGGCGACGGCGGCGACGACGGCCGACAGGACAATCGTGCTGATGACGTGCGCGGCCGAGGCGCCGAACGATGGCGTCAGCCACGTCACTCGAATGACCGCGTTGAGAAAGGCAGCCAGCAGCAGGCCGAACCAGATGGCGAGCGCACGGAAGAGCATCGGAAAACCTCCTGCCCGACCCGTGGCGCAAGCGACACGCCCGCACGCAGCGTGGGAAATACTGGGAAATCTGCCCCGAAATGACGACCGGCCGTGGCAGGCCTCGCAGCCGCGGCGAGCGTTTAGGCGCTGAGGCCGCTGTCGAAAATGGCAGAGCGTTCGCGGGAACCGCTCTGCTTGAACTGCCGACAGACGCCCCTTACTATGTAGAACTCCGTAACCACTGCCGAGAGGTTTTAGAAGAGCTGATGCACAAGAGTTTTGTCACGGCTGCGCTCGCGATGCTCGTCAGTTCCGCAGGCGCCTCGGTCATCGCGAAAACGGCCCCGGCCACGCGCGCGACGGCAGCGCATGTGGCAGTCGCCCGGACGGCCGCGGTCGCGTCGAACGGCGTCACCGTCGATCGCGCAATCGCGCTGAAGTCGGGCGTCAACGCGGACGTTCTCGACCTCGCGCTGGCCGCCGTGTCGTGCGGCGTCGCGTCCGGCGACCTCGAGGCGCCCCCGACCCTGACGCTGATCGACTACTCGCTGCCGTCCACGACCCCGCGTCTCTGGGTGTTCGACCTCCACACGGGCAAGATCCTATTCAACGAGCTCGTCGCGCACGGCCGCAACAGCGGCGACAACATGGCGACGCGCTTCTCGGACGTGGCCGAGAGCCGCGAGTCGAGCATCGGCCTCTTCCGCACCGCGGATACCTACGTCGGCCACAACGGCTACTCGCTGCGCCTCGACGGGCTCGAGCCGGGCTTCAACGGCAACGCGCGCGAGCGCGCGATCGTGATGCACGGCGCGCCCTACGTCGACCCGGGCGTGGCGAAGACGAATGGCCGCCTGGGCCGCAGCTGGGGATGCCCGGCGCTGCGCGAAGCGGTGGCGCGGCAGGTGATCGATACCGTGCGCGGCGGCGGCGTGATCTTCTCGTATTACCCGGACGCGGAATGGCTGAAGACGTCCCGGTTCCTGAACTGCCCGGCCCAAAAGGACGCGGCCTACACGGTCGCCACAAAGTAGGCGTGTCGGGCGGGTCCTTTCGGACCCGCCTACGGTTGTAGCGACGAACTAATCGAATCGAGGAGCGCGGCCTCGCGCTCGAGCGCCTTCGCCACCCTCGCGATTTCGGTGTCCGCCTCGGCGTACTGCTTCTGCTCGATCGCTTCCCGCACGCCCGGCATCGTCTTCACCGCATATCCCGTATAGAAACCTGGCGCATACAGCAGGTGGCGGTACCACGGCCGTTTCGGCAGGCCGCCCTCGTCGGTCAACTGGCGTTCCGCCTGCAGCAACTTTGCGTTGGCGGCGCGGACGGCGGTGCTGCCAGGCGCCAGCTTCGCGCGCGCGCCGTCCACCGTGCGGTGGTAGCGTGCGGCCGCCTGCGTCAGACGCTCGGCGGCGTTCTCGAGCGGCGCGAAGTTCAACGCCGGCGCGACGTCTTCGGTCTTCGGCGCCTGCACTGGCCGTTTCGGGTCGTTGATGGCCGCAAATACCCCCTCCTCGATCTCGCGGTTGCGCTCGCGCACGTCGTCCTGCTGCGTCTTGAGCAGCCCCTCGAGCTCCTTGACGTAGGTCTGGACCGTGTCCGCCAGGCTGGTGAATTGAAACGGCAGCAGGTCCGCGTCCGCCAGGCGGATGATCGCCGTCCCCGCCACCTGTGCGAGCGCCCGGCCGTAGGCGAAGTCGGTGTCGAGGAACTTCGTGTAGTAGTAGAAGTCGTCGTAAATCGAGTGATAGATGCCGTCGCTGTTGTCGAGGCCGCCGAACCCCAGGTTGAGTGATGGCACGCCGCCATGCTGGAGGAACGACGAGTAGTCCGACCCCGATCCGAGCGCCGCGATGCGGAGATCGCTGCGCGACCGGGCCTCGGCTCGTTCCTCGCGCGAGCCCCTCGCAATCGCCCTCGCCCGCGCTCGCGTCCAGACGCTTCCCTTCGTTTCCGGGTCCTCGACGTCGCGCGCCGCGCGGTTGACGAGGCTTTCGAGCGCATGCGAGCCGGAGGCGTTGAAGAAGCCGCGGCCGGTACCGTCGGAGTTCACGTACGCCACCGCGTGTTCCCGCAGCTCCGGCTCGTGGGCCTCCACCCATTCGGTTGAACCGAGCAGACCCTGCTCCTCGCCGTCCCATGCGGCATAGATGAGCGTCCGCTTCGGCCGCCATCCCTGCTTCGCGAGCTCGCCGAGCGCGCGCGCCTCCTCGAGGACAACCGACATGCCGGAGCCCGGGTCACCGGCGCCATTCACCCACGCGTCGTGATGGTTGCCGCGAATCACCCACTCGTCGGGGTAGGTCGACCCCTGCATCCGCGCGATGACGTTGTAAACCGGCACGCGGTTCCAGTTGAAGGCGAGCTTCATGTGCACGCGCGCCGGTCCCGGACCGAAGTGATAGGTGATCGGCAGCGCGCCGCGCCACGGCTCCGGCACGACCGGTCCGCGCAGCGCGGCCAGCAGCGGCTGCGCGTCCGCGTACGAAATCGGCAGCACCGGAATCCCGGTCAGCGTGGTGACGTCCTTGAGGTCGAGCCGTTTCGCGTCTGGCGTCGCACCAACGCCCGGCGTCAACGGATCGCCGGGATAGGTCGGCATGTCCATGACGCTGCCGCGCTGAACGCCGCTGCCGGCGCGTGTCGGACCGTCCGGAAAGATGTCGTCGACGTAATAGCCGTCGTCCATCGGGTCGGAATAAATCAGGCAGCCGACGGCCCCGTGTTCGGCGGCAACCTTCGGCTTGATGCCGCGCCACGAGTTGCCGTAGCGCGCGACGACGACGGCGCCCCTCACCGAGACGCCGCGGCGCTCGAGGTCGTCGTAGTCCTGCGGGCGCCCGTAGTTCACGTAGACGAGCGGGCCCGTGACGTCGCCGTCAACCGAGTAGGCGTTGTACGACGGCAGCTGCTCGGCCGTCTGGCCCGATGTCGGATCGACGGCGACGGAAGGCTCTTCCAGCTTCAGCCTGAACGCCGTCGGTGCGACCATCTCGACGACACGCTCTTTCGGCGTCGGGAAGAGGACATCGAAGGTCTCGATGCGGGCGTCCCATCCCCACTCCTTGAACCTGGCCAGGATCCACTCGGCGTTGTCCTTGTCGTACGGCGAGCCGAGGTGATGCGGGCGCGCGCTCATCCGCTTCATGTAGTCGCCGATCCTGCTCGCCTCGGGGAGGGCGCGGAACCGCGCGTCCCACGCGGGCGTATTCTGCGCGGCGAGCGGCAGCGTCAACGACGCAACGATGGCGGTCAGGGCAAGCGCGATTCTCATCTCCAGGCTCCTGCCTAGAGCATACGCCGCGGATCATTCCGGACTCGGGATCCCGGCTTCGAACCGTCCGCACGTGCGCATCGATGCGCCGTAGTAGGGGTTGTCGAGCGTGTCGCCCGTTTGCAGCCAGTACTTCCGCGCCATCGGGCAATAGGCGACCTTCAGGGCGGCGTCCAGAGGACGCCCGGCGCGCTTCGCGTCGACGAGCAGCGCCGCGCTCAACGTGCCGAAGGCGGTGCGGGCCGACGACAGGTCCGTCACGCGCTCGAACGCCTTCGCGGCCGCCGCCACCGGTTCCTCGACAGCACCGGCTTTCGCCGCCTCGGATGCGACGTCACTGGCCCGCGCCTTGACGCCGGCCAGCGAATCGGCGGCCAGCGCGCGCTGAATCGCCAGGTACGCCGTCAGCATCGGGCCGACCCTCGCCTCGACCTCGCGCGGAGGTGGTGACGACGTGGCAACGGCCGTTGCGGGTGTCGCCACCGTGCGGCCCTGTTGCGCGACGTAGTCGATCACCGCCGCCACCTCGTCGTCGCTCAGCGCCAGGTTCGGCATTTCGACCCGGTACTTCGCCCGAAGCGCCAGCGCCGTGGGATCGCCGGCTGCGCGCACCCGGTTCGGTGCGGCGATGAACCGGGTCAGCCAGGCGCGGTCGCGCCGGCCGGTCACACCGAGGAGGTCGGGCGCGATGGCGTCGCCGCGACCGATCGTGTGGCAGGCGCCACACCGCTTCGCCCAGGTGTACGCACCAAGGTCGAACGGCGCCGCCGGCGGTGCGTCCGCGTAGGAAACCGCCCGCGTCGGTGCCGCGCCGCGCCAGCTGTTCAGCCACGTTCCGATTGTTCTCGCCAGCGACGAAGGCTGGCTCGTGGCGACGTTCTGCATCCACTGGCCCGTCGCTTCGTTGCCGACGAGCAGCATCGGTGTATGGCCGTCCTTGTTCGCCGGGTTCGGCAACGAGTACAGGCCGAGCTTCCTGCCGAGAAGATCGATGTCCGCCTGATCCCCCGTCAGAAAGAGCCAGCCGGGCCCGGCGCCGAACTGCTCGGCGTAGGCTTTCAGCACCGCCGGTGTGTCGTGCTTCGGATCGATCGTGATCGAATAGAAGAAGACGTCCTTCCCTATCCGGTCGCCGAGCAGCTTCTGCACCTGCGCCAGGCGTGCCGTTTCGAGAGGACAGTTGTACTGGCACGACGTGTAAATCAGGTTGATCGCGACGATCTTTCCCTTGAGCAGATCGTCGTAGAAGCGGACGCTGCGCCCGTCCTGCGTGGTCAGCGTCACGTTTGGAAAGTAGTCCGCGCCCCACCGCGACGAAGCGGTGGAGACGCGGACCGAGGCAAACAACCCGACCGCCGCAACGAGGCAGCATGCGGCGACGGGTGTCATGAGGGCGCGCGGTCTGAGGGGAGTCTCAGATGTCATCGCGGGCTCCTAGAACGCCCCCGGGAGAATGTCCGTCGGCGGTTCGAACGTCACTCCCTGCGGCGTCGGGATGGGCGTCGGCAGCGGTTCGAGGAACGGCCCCCCGGCGTTGTCGATTTCCCATCGGAGCAGCATCGCGTTGTCTTCGTGGCTCATGTTGTGGCAGTGCTCCATGAACATGCCGCCCCAGTCACGGAAGCAAACGGAGATGGTGACGCTGCCGCTCTCGCCCAGGCGGTAGACGTCTTTTCGGCCCCGCTCCCACGCGGGGACGGCAGACGCGCTGCCGTTGCGCGCCAGAATGATCCCTTCCTCGAAGTGAATGTGAATCGGATGGTCCCAGCCGCCCCCATCGTTGACGAGGTGCCAGAGTTCGCGTGTCCCGAATTGCGGGGCCGCCGAAATGCGCCCGAAGTCTGCATCGAGCGTCCTGCCATCCTCACCCGTCGCGATGCCCCACGGCCCCCTGAACGACGTCACGGGGTCGAACGTCGTCTGCTGTGCGTCGCGTCCGAAGACGAACGTCCGCTCGCGCGCGACTGGCACCTGCGAGTGATCGGGATTGGGAATCAGCGTGTCGGGCACCCGGCTTCGATCGGGTTGCGCCGGATCGCGCACGACGCGGAATTCGAGGAAGCGGCCGACGCCGGGGTCGGAGGAGTTGCCGGCGAACGCATCGGCAACCGTCAGGAACCGATCTGGCCCCCTGCCATCGTCGTGTTCCGCCAGGTTGACCAGGTACAGCTTCTCGCCGATTTGGTAGCGCGAGAAGTCGATGACGACGTCGTACCGTTCGGCGATCGCCTGCTCGTCCAGCACCGTGAGCGCGACCGGGTGCGGCATCAGGTTTCCGTCGTTGGCGATTTGTGTCATCGGCTGCGCAGCGCCTGACGAATTGGCCAACGCGATCTTGAGGAAACGCGCGACGCTCCCGTTGAGGATCCGGAACCGGTACTTGCGCCGTTCCACTTCGAAATACGGCTTGTAGGCGAAGTTGACCGCCATGACGTCGCCGAGGAAGCCGTCGAAATTGAAGATGTCGTACAGCAACTGGCCGTCGCCGTCGAACGCCATGTCAGCGATCGTCAGGTTGACGTCGTAGTCGAGATTGCCAAAGCTCCGGGCAGTACCGCTCGGCAATCGCAGGTTCACGCCGTCGTCGATCGCCTCGTTGCCACGGTCGAGGCCGCTGTAGATGTTCAACATCGCCATGTTGCCCTTGTAGACGTTCTGTGCGGTGAAGCTGAACATGTGGTCGTGGAACCAGTGCGTGCTCATCGTTTCGTGCCAGTCGCCCGGGATCAGGGTGAGGCCACCGTTGTCGTTCGGCGTGGACGCCATGACATCAGTGGCCGCCTGGTTGACCGAGAAATGGCCGGCGAGCACGAACGGCCAGTGATAGTCGTAGAACTGGCGTGGAAAGAAGAATGCGCCGGTAAAACCGTCGTTCTCGGCGCCGTGATGACCGTTGTGCTCGTGGGTGCTGATCGTGTGGATGCCGAAGCCGCCGTTCTGCGTGACGTCCACGGGAAGGCCGTTGTGGTGACGGAAGAGCACCGGCTCGCCGTAGCGCGCCTGCACCAGCTTGGGCGGAAGCGTGCCATTGAAGGTCCACACGGACTCGGGCCGCTGCACCGGCCACTGCGGATGGAACGCCGCCGGGATCGGTGCCGCCTGGTTGATGCCCGAGTTCAGCGACGAGGGCACGCCAGGCCGGTAGGTCGTGTTGGTGGCAGCGGGCGCCTGCGTCACTTCGACCGCGACCCGCGGGGGGAATTGGGCGAAACGCTGGTGCGCCCAGATCGGTCCGGGCGGACGTCCTTCGATCGGTCCCGTCCCGCCGCCAAGCCTCTGATCGACGACCTGCTGGGTCTGGTTCGCCTGGGCGGTGGGTGCCGGATTCAGTGTGCTGACGGCATTGCGCGGAAGCACGTCGAACCGGTGCATCGGCTGCGTGAACGGCTGCACCCCGAACAGCGGACTGCGCGGAATGTTGCCTTCATCCGCGAACGCTTTGTGGACGAATGGATTGAGCCCGTTGATGGGCGCCAGTAAACCGGCGCTGGTAAAGAGTCCCCACTTGAATAAGTCACGACGCGACACGCGGCCCCACGACCGCTCGCGGATGATTTCCCTGCGATTGTCTCTCGCTCGTTCGGCTTCGATGATGCGTGCCCGGGATGCGCTTGGGGGGAGATAGACAGGCATGCGGGTAATCCTCCTTGCTCCGCAGTGGTTCGGCGCGACGCACGCGTGCGAGTGCTGTGACTACCTTGGGGTACCCAGTCGAGCGACGGAACGACACGCGACGACGGCGTCGGTACCGTTTTGTACGAATGAAGTGTGCCAATCGTCGCCAGCGGACCGTCGCGATGTCGCCGTTGCAGAGCGCGTGAGGTGGACCCACTCAGGGGATCGTCGGCGCGTGAATGGAGGAATAGCCGCGGATGGTGAGTAGTGTTGATAAGTGCCGGCAGTTCGGGTTGTTGACTGACGCTGTCCGAACATGACCTCACGATGCGTCCCGGCCGCCGGGAGTGGGACCACTGGACAACGATCGCAGCGCGGCGATCCGCCTCGACGTTCCGGGGCTGGAATGGCCGCGCTGCACGTGATCGTTCGCGCTCCTGACGGGATCAGTCTGTGTCCGGAATTCCCTCCTCGAACCGTCCGCAGGTGCGCATCTGGGCGCCGTAGTAGGGGTTGTCGATGGTGTCGCCCGTCTGCAGCCAGTACTTCCGCGCCATCGGGCAATACGCGACCTTCAGGCCCGCATCGAGCGGATGTCCTGTCCGTTTTGCCGCCCTCAGCATCGCATCGCTCAGCGTTCCGAAGGCGATACGCGCTGATGCCAGGTCGGTGACACGGTCGAAGGCATTCGCCGCGACGGCAATCGGCTGCTCGACCGGACCGCTGCGTGCCGCCTCGGATGCGATGTCAGTTGCCCGCGCCTTGACGCCGGCCAGCGCATCGGCAGCCAGCGCGCGTTGAATCGCCAGGTACGCGGTCAGCATCGGACCCACCCTGGCCTCGACCTCGCGCGGCGGTGGCGACGCGGCAACAGCGACCCCGGGTGTCGCAGCGGCGGGGCCCTGTTTCGCGACGTAACCGATGACGGCCTGCACCTCCTCGTCAGTGAGCAGCAGGTTTGGCATCTGGAGCTGGTATTTCTCCCGGAGTGCCAGGGCCGCACGGTCGCCGGACGCGCGCATCTCGTTCGGCGCGGTGATGAAGCGCGTCAGCCAGGCACGGTCGCGCCGATCGGTCACGCCGAGCAGGTCGGGCGCGTGCGTGCCGCCGCCGCCGATGGTGTGGCACGCGCTGCACCGCGTCGCGTAGGTGAGCGCACCGAGATCGTACGCTGCCATCCGTGGGGCGTTCTCATAGGACACGGTCGGCGTCGCGGCGGCGTCCTTCCAGCCGCCCATCCACGTCCCGATCATCCTGGCCAGAGACGAGGGCTGGCTCGTGGCCACGTTGCGTGCCCACTGCCCGGTCGACTCGTTGCCGATGATCAGGGCTGGCATGTGCCCATCCTTGTTCGCCGGGTTCGGCGGCGAATAGAGGCCGAGCTTCCTGCTCACGAGGTCGATGTCCGACTGCGACCCCGTGAGGAAGAGCCATCCCGGTCCGGCGTTGAACTGCTCGGCGTAGGCCTTCAGCACCGCCGGCGTATCGTGGCGTGGATCGATCGTGATCGAATAGAAGAAGACGTCCTTCCCCATCCGAGCGCCGAGCAGCTTCTGCACCTGCGCGAGCCGCGCCGTCTCGAGCGGACAGTTGTACTCGCACGAGGTGTAGATCAGGTTGATCGCAACGACCTTTCCCTTGAGCAGGTCGTCGTAGAAACGCACGCTGCGGCCGTCTTGCGTCGTCAGCGTCACGTTGGGAAAGTAGTTCGCGCCCCAACGGGAGTTGTCGGTGGACACGGATACGGTCGCCGCCGCCCACATCGCGACCGCGAGGCAGCAGCCGGCGATGGGGGCGATCGACGGATCGAGAACGCGCGATCTGAGGCGAATGACACGTTTCATGGCACCACCTCAGAACGCGTTCAGGACGATGTCGTCCGCGTCATACGGGTACGTCACACCCTGCGGTGTCGGGACCGGCGTCGGCAGCGGCGCGAGGAACGGTGGGCCGCCGTCGTTCAACTCCCATCGCAGGAGCATCGCGTTGTCTTCGTGCGTCGTGTTGTGACAGTGCTCCATGAACATGCCGCCCCAGTCGCGGAACTGCATCTTGATCGTGACGGTGCCACCGGGACGCAGACGGTAGACGTCTTTGCGGCCTTTCTCCCACGCCGGGACCTGCGACGCGCTGCCGTTGCGCGCCAGGATCTGCCCTTCCTCGAAGTGAATGTGAATCGGGTGGTCCCAGCCTCCGCCGTCGTTGACGAGATGCCAGACTTCGCACGTGCCGTAACGGGGCGCTGCCGAGACGCGTCCCCAGTCGGCGGCGAGCTTTTCGCCGCCATCGGTCCTGATGGCCCAGTCAGAGAACGGCTTATCATAGGACGACGGGGCCCCGTACGTGGTGTTGATGCCCCCGCGCCCGAACAGGAACGTCCGCTGGCGCACCGCCGGCGGCAGTTCGGGGTTGGGAATCAGGGTGTCCGTGGCACTCAGCACCCGACTCTGATCCGTGTGTGCCGGTTCGCGCACTACGCGGAACTCGAGGAACTTGCCGACACACGGGTCGTCGGACCTGCCGGCAAACGCGTCGCCAACTCTCAGATCTCGCTTGGGCCCTCTGCCATCGTCGTGCTCGCACAGGTTGACCAGGTACAGCGTCTGTGGAGGATTGGTGACCGGGTAGCGGGAGAAATCGATCACGACGTCGTAGCGTTCCGCGATCCCTTGCTCGTCCAGCGCCGTCACCGGAACGGGGTGCGGGAGCAGGTTTCCGTCGTTGCCGATTTGCCAGATCTGCTGCGCGACGCCCGACGCATCCGCCAGCGCGATCTTGAAGAAGCGCGCGACGCTCGCGTTGAGGATCCGGAACCGGTACTTCCGGCGCTCCACCTCGAAGAACGGCTTGTAGGCGAGGTTGACCGTCATGACGTCGCCGAGGAAGCCATCTTCGTTGAAGATGTCGAACAGCAGCTGGCCCTCGCTGTCGAACGCCTTGTCGGCGATCATCAGGTTGACGTCGTAGTCGAGGTTTCCCCAGTTGTTGGCCGTCCCGCTCGGCAACTGCAGGTTCACGCCGTCCGCGAGCGCCTCATTGCCGCGATCCAGGCCGCTGTAGATGTTCATCATCGCCGCATTCCCCTTGTAGACGTTCTGCGACGTGAAGCTGAACATGTGGTCGTGGAACCAGTGCGTGCTCATCGTCTCGTGCCAGTCGCCTGGGATCGGGTCGACCGTGCCGGCGTCGTTCGGGGTGCACGCCTTGTGGTCGTCGTCTCCGGTCTGGTGGTAGCTGTAGTGGCCGGCCAGCACGATCGGCCAGTGATAGTCGTAGAACTGGTTCGGAAAGAAGAAGGCGCCGGTGAACCCGTCGTTCTCCGCGCCGTGGTGGCCGTTGTGTTCGTGCGTGGATATCGTATGCCTGCCGAAACCACCGTTCTGGGCGATATCGCACGGCAGCCGGTTGTGGTGCCGGAAGAGCACCGGCTCGGCGTAGCGCGCGAGGAGTAGCTTGGGTGGAATCGTGCCGACCTGGGGATCCGGGGGCACCCCAGGCAACAGAAACTCCACGTTCTTCACCTTCCCGAACGTCCACACGGAATCAGGTTTCTGCTCCGGCCACTGCGGATGGAACTTCACGGGCAGGGACTGCGCGGGATCAATACCGGAATTCAACGACGACGGCACTCCAGGGTTGTACGTCGTGTTGGCTCCGCCGGGAGCCTGGCACACTTCCACGGCCACCTTTGGTTTGTGTTCCTCCCAACGCTGGTGCGCCCAGATCGGGCCGGGCGGCCGCCCTTCGATGGGGCCCCTGTCGCCCGGGGCGACGCCGGGGAGCCGCTCGTCGAGAATCTGCTGCGTCTGGTTCGATGCGGGGGTCGGAACCGGGTTCAACGTGCCCACGCCTTTGCGCTCGAGCACGTCGAACCGCGGCATCGGCTGGGTGAACGACTTGACGCCGAACAGCGGGCTGCGCGGGATGTTGCCGTCGTCCGCGAAGACTCGGGGTATGAATGGATTCAGGCCGTTGATCGGCGCCAGCAGGCCCGCGCTGGTAAAGAGTCCCCACTTGAAGAAATCGCGACGAGTGACGCGGCCCCACGACCGCTCGCGAATGATTTCCCGCCGGTTGTCGCGTGCGCGTTCCGCGTCCCTGATGCGGCCGCGGGACGCGCGTTCGGGGAGATAGATGGCAGACATGCGGTATTCCTCCTAGCTCCGCAAGAGAGCTCGGCGCCCGCGTACGCACGCCTTCCCCAGCCGGGACATGCCCGATCGTCGGCCAGGCACACGACGCAGAAAGCCGTTGCCGTCTTCTGAGAGTGACGATTTGAAGGGCGCTATTGTCTACGGTGCGTCCCGTCCGCGCAATTAGTAATGTGCTGTATGGGACACACGATAGAAGAAACGTCGGAGGGCGCTCGTTATTACAGGGTGAGAGTCGACGCGCGAGGCATGCGGATTATCCCGCAGTCTGTCTGTTCGTGCGCGCATGCCGGCAGGACACGAGGGAGTGAAGTGTACGGTGAGGCTGCAACGAGTGAAAACTACTTCCACATTTCCTGGAGCCAGGGCACTGCCTGTCGCAGGCCGCCGACGAACTTATAGGTCTCGAAGTGTTGGATGCCGTTCAGCACGACGATCTGCGCGTTGATGCCGCGCGTCTTCAGCTCCGCGATCCGCCGCTCGGTGGGGCCGATCGGCTGCACGCGGTCGTCGCGTGAGTGGACGGCAAAAACCGGGAGACGCCACGACGCCGCGGAAGGCGTCGGCGTCCCCGAGATCGGAATCGCCGCGCTGAACCGATCCGGGTATTTGTCCGCCCAGTACCACGTGCCCTGCCCGCCCATGCTGAACCCGGTGACGATGACCTTCTTCTGATCGACGGCGTAGCTGCTCTCCACTGCCGCCAGTAACGCGTTGACGGCCTGCTCGTTCGCGGCCGTACTCCATCCACCACCAGCCGAATCGGGCGCGACGATGAGCGCGCCGAGGTCGGCGAGCGCGGGCTGGATGAGGATCTCGAGCATCGAGTGGCCGGCGCCTTCGGGATCGCCGCCGAAGTGCAGCGCGAGGATCAGCGGCACGGGCGCGCCGTGATAGCCGCGAGGCACGGAGATCGCGTAGTGGATCTTCGGACCGTCCCGCAGCGGCAGCACCTCGTCGTGGATGCCCGGCTGGCGGACAGGAATCTTCTCCTGGGCCGAAACCGGAATTGCCGTCAAAAGCGCCAGCGCACAGACGCCGGCCATGGCCAGCTTTCTCATCTCAATACTTCCTGAACGTCAGGTTGAACCGTCCCTCGACGCCGAGCCCGGTCGGCGCCGTCCCTGGAACAATCCGCGACACACCGTGATACCGCAGCCGGGCGGCGCCGCCGAACACGAAGGCGTCGCCCGACTCGAGCAGCAGCGACTGGATGGGGTCGCGCCGCTTCAGCCCGCCGAACAGGAACCGCGCGGTGTCGCCGAGCGAGATCGACACGACCGGCAGGCCGGCATCGATCGATGCACGGCCTTCGTCCTTGTCCTGGTGCAGTCCCATCCGGCCCTCGGCGTCGTAGTAGTTCATGATGCAGAGGTCAGGCGCGAATGCGAAGCCGGCGTCGCCCGCGAGCCGCGACGCGAGCGCCACCCATTCCTCCGGCACCGGCGCCACCGGCGCATCGTCATGGTCCGCGCGCGTGGACTCGTACTTATATGTGAGCGCGTTCCAGTGCCGGCCGAGGCACACCATGCGCACGTGCATCTTACCGCCGCCGCGCACGGTCGGCACGTAGCCGCCGGCGGGACCGTCCATGATGGCGCGGCACCGTTCGACGAGCGCGCGCTGCTCGTCGAGCGGCAGCCAGCATTTCAGCCAGGAGGCGCCGTCGGCCATCAGCACCTGCTCGCGCGGATGCGTGTCGAACGGAATGTGGGCGTGCACGGCTGCTATATGATGGGCCTTCAGCTGCCAACGTCCAACGTTTCAGCCACCCTGCCATGATCCCCGGGTTTCACGACCTCGTCTCCAGATGGTTTGCCAGCGCGCTCGGCAGCCCCACGCTCGCGCAGCAGCGCGGCTGGGCGGCCATCCGGGACGGACGCCACACCCTCATCGCCGCGCCGACCGGGTCCGGCAAGACGCTGGCGGCGTTTCTCAGCGCGATCGACGACCTCGTCCGCGAGGGCCTCGAAGGGCCGCTCCCCGACGAGGTCCGCGTCGTCTACGTCTCGCCGCTGAAAGCGCTGAGCGCCGACATCCACAAGAACCTCGCCGAGCCGCGGCGCGGCATCCGTGAGCTCGCGGAGGCGCTCGGCCTGCAGGCGCCTCGCATCACCGCCGCCGTCAGGACCGGCGACACGACGTCGTCCGAGCGCGCCGCGATGCTGCGGCAGCCGCCGCACATCCTGGTCACCACGCCGGAGTCGCTCTACCTGCTCCTGACCTCGGCGCGAAGCCGCGAGATGCTGCGCACCGCGCGCACGGTCATCGTGGACGAAATCCACGCGGTGATCGGCGGCCGCCGCGGCGCGCATCTCGCGCTGTCGCTGGAACGGTTGGAATCGATTGTGCGGGCGGACCTGAAGGTCCGCTCCTACGGCTGTTCCTTGTCGAACGACGGCCGTCCCCAGTCGACCGTAGAGGCGGGCCTTCAGGCCCGCCTTGGCCTCCAGCGCATCGGCCTCTCCGCAACCCAGAAACCGATCGAGGAAGTCGCCAGGTTCCTCGTGGGCAATCGCCCTTCGGACTGCGCCATCGTCGACGAAGGCCATCGGCGCGCAATCGACCTCGCCATCGAGATCCCGCGCTCGCCGCTCGACGCGGTGATGTCGCACGAGGTCTGGGAGGAGTACTACGACCGCCTGACGCAGCTCGTCTCCGAGCACCGGACGACGCTGATCTTCGTGAACACGCGCAAGATGGCGGAGCGGACGGCGCGGCACCTGAGCGAGCGGCTCGGCGAACACGCCGTCACCGCGCATCACGGCAGCCTGTCGAAGGAGATTCGGCTCGACGCCGAGCATCGGCTGAAGAACGGCACGCTGAAGGCGCTCGTCGCCACCGCCTCGCTCGAGCTCGGTATCGACATCGGCCACGTCGACCTCGTCTGCCAGGTGGGATCGCCGCATCGCATCGCGACGCTGCTGCAGCGCGTCGGCCGCTCGGGCCACACGATCAGCGGCACCCCGAAGGGCCGCCTGCTACCGGCCTCGCGCGACGACCTGATCGAATGCGCCGCGCTGCTGCGATCGGTCCGCCGCGGCGATCTCGATCGCATCGTCTCGCTCGACGGCCCGCTCGACGTGCTCGCACAGCAGATTGCGGCGGAGGTGTCGTCACGCGAATTCGGCGAGGACGAGCTGTTCGCGTTCGTCCGCGGCGCCTGGCCGTATCGGTCGCTCTCGCGGAAGGACTTCGACGCGGTGGTGGCGATGCTGGCCGACGGCTTCTCCACGCGGCGCGGCAGGCGCGCGGCGCTCGTGCATCGCGACGAGGTCCATTCGGTCCTCAAGGGGCGGCGCGGCACGCGCATGCTGGCGCTCACCTCGGGCGGCGCCATCCCCGAGGTCGCCGACTATCGCGTCGTCGTCGAGCCCGAGGACACGTTCGTCGGCACGCTGAACGAAGACTTCGCCATCGAGAGCAACGGTGGCGACATCTTCCAGCTTGGCAACGCGTCGTGGCAGATCACGCAGGTGGTGGCGGGCACCGTGCGGGTGCGCGATGCGCACGGGGCGCCGCCGACGATCCCGTTCTGGCTGGGCGAAGCGCCGGCACGCAGTGACGAATTGTCGCGGGCGGTGTCGGATTTGCGGGCGGATTTTGACGCGTACGTAGGGGCCGGCTTCAGCCGGCCCGAAGACTTCCTCGAGCAGGAAGCGGGCCTCTGCCCCGGCGGCGCGGAACAGGCCGCCAGCTACCTGCTCGAAGGGCGCGCGGCGCTCGGCGTCATGCCCACGCAGGAGACACTCGTCCTCGAACGCTTCTTCGACGAGTCGGGCGGCATGCAGCTGGTGCTGCACGCGCCGTTCGGCAGCCGCATCAACAAGGCGTGGACGCTCGCGCTGCGCAAGCGCTTCTGCCGCCAGTTCAACTTCGAGCTGCAGGCCGCGGCCACCGAGGACGCGCTGCTGCTGTCGCTCGGCCCGCAGCACTCGTTCCCGCTGGCGGACGTGTTCCGCTACCTGCATCCGGCCAGCACGCGCGACATCCTGGTCCAGGCGCTGCTCGACGCGCCGGTGTTCAAGACGCGCTGGCGCTGGAACACCACGATTTCGCTCGCCGTCCCGCGCAGCCGCGGCGGCCGCAAGGTTGCGCCACAGCTGCAGCGCATGCAGGCCGACGACCTGATGGCGGCGGTGTTTCCCGACGCCGCGGCGTGCCTCGAGAACATCCCCGGCGACCGCGAGGTCCCCGATCACCCGCTCGTCAACCAGACGGTGCGCGACTGCCTCGGTGAAGCGATGGACTTCGACGGCCTGATCGCTGTCCTGACGCGCATCCACGCGGGCGAGCTCCGCTGCCTCGCGCGCGACACGCCGGAGCCGTCGGCCTTCGCGCACGCGATCCTCAACGCGCAGCCGTACGCCTTCATGGACGACGCGCCGCTCGAGGAGAGGCGAACGCAGGCCGTGCAGACGCGCACGGCGAGCGACCGGGCGGGCAGCGAGATGCGCGTGCTCGACGCCGACGCGATCGCGCGCGTGCGCGACGAGGAGCGGCCCGACCCGCGGGATGCCGACGAATTGCACGACGCGCTGGTGACGGCGGGATTTCTGACGTCCGACGAAATCTCGATGCCGATCACCGGGTTGACCGGGAGCGGCCGGGCCACTCGAGCATCGTGCCTTCCCGATCCCCGATGCCCGATCCCTGGTCCCTTGACGATCTGGATCGCTGCCGAACGCCTGCCTGAATTCCTCGCGATTCATCCCGACGCAACGCTCGATCCGCCGATCACGGCACCGCCGTCGCGCGCGGCGCGCGCGTGGACGCGCGAGGCGGCCATCGTCGAGCTGCTGCGCGGCCGGCTCGCCGTCGTCGGACCGGCGACGTCGGCGGCGCTCGCGGCATCGCTTGGCATCACGGAGAGCGACGCGGACGCGGCGCTGTTGGCGCTCGAAACGGAAGGGGCGGTATTGCGCGGGCATTTTTCGCCTGTCGCAAGCCGGGATCCGGGAGCCGGGATCCGGGATCCGAAAAGCGCGGGCGGGAATCCGCCCCTCGAGTGGTGCGATCGGCGGCTGCTCGCGCGCATCCATCGCTACACGCTGAACCGGCTGCGCGCGGAGATCGCGCCGGTGACGCCCGCCGACTTCATGCGCTTCCTGTTCGCGTGGCAGCACGTCGAGCCGCACGCCCGGTTGACCGGCCTCGACGGCCTGCGCGAGGTGATCGCGCAGCTCGATGGCGTGGAAGCGCCGGCGCGCGCGTGGGAGCGCGACGTCCTCGCGGCGCGCGTCGAGCAGTACGACCCGGCGATGCTCGACATGCTCTGCCTGACCGGCGCGGTCGGCTGGGCGCGGCTGTCGAGTGGCCCCACGCAGGTGGTGGGGGCGACGCCTATCGCGCTATTCCTTCGCGAGCACGCGGACGCGTGGCTCGGCCTGTCGACTGATGTGGGGCGAACCCTGTCGGGTTCGCCCGGCGAGCCCGGCAAGGCTCGCCCCACGGATGCTGTGCTGCAACATCTCCGATCCCACGGAGCGTCCTTCGCCCAGGAAATGGCGGCGCACTGCAATCTCACCGACGATGAGCTCCGCAAGGCAATCGCCGATCTCGTCGCCGCCGGCGCGATCAGCTCGGACGGGTTTGCCGGCCTGCGTGGGATCGTCGCGACCTCATCGAGTTATTTGCCGGCGCGGGCCGGCCGCGCGGAAGCATCGGGCCGATGGTTCGTCGTCCGGGATCCGGGGTCCGGGATCGGGGATCCGAAGAACGACGGCCGGCCCGCCGCCGTCGAGACCCTCGCGTGGACACTGCTGCGCCGCTATGGCGTCATGTGCCGCCGCCTCCTGACGCGCGAGCCGATGGACGTGCCGTGGCGCGAGCTGGCGCGCGTCTACCGCCGGCTCGAGGCGCGCGGAGAGATTCGCGGCGGACGCTTCGTGACGGGCATGTCGGGCGAGCAGTTCGCGCTGCCCGACGCGGTCGAGCGCCTGCGGGAGGTACGCCGCTCGGCCGCCAACGACCAGCTGATCACCATTAGCGGCGCCGACCCGCTCAATCTCGTCGGCATCGTCACCGGCGACGAGCGCATCCGCGCCTCCGCCTCGACGCGGATCGTCTATCGCAACGGCATCCCGGTCGCGGCGATGGAAGGCGACATGTTGCGGACGTTCGGCAATCTCGATCGCGAGGTGGCCGCCGAGGCGGCCGCGGCCGCCGCCGGCCGGCGCGTCCCTGTCGTCAGCGGCTTCGTCGGACGGCTCTAGGCGGACCTGAAGGTCCGCCTCTACGTCCACTGAAGGGCTCTCGATCGTAGAGGCGCCACGAAGGGCCCTCGATCGTAGAAGGCCACGACGGGCGCTCGCTCGTAGAAGGCCACGACGGGCGCTCGCTCGTAGAGGCCGACCCTCAGGTCGGCCTAATGCCGTTTGAAGAACTGCACCGCGCGCTCGTGCTTCTCCGCCGCGGCGCGACTGCTGAACGTCCCCAGATTGCGACGACGTCCGGTCTTCGGATCCTTCTTGCGCGAGTACAGCCGGTATTCGCCGGATTTCAGCTTCCTGATCAAGGTGGGCGCCTCTACAGCGCGGGCGCCGACGGCGTGCGCGACTCGGGCGCGTCGAGCCGGGCGAGCAGCCGCTCGCACAACCCCTCTCGCTGCACCAGCTCGTGGCGGAACCCGTGATGATCGGTCCGCGCAATCTCGCGCTTCAAGTCGGGAATGCAATCCGTCAGCAGCCCCTTCAGCATGGCCGCCTCGTCCGGCGTCAGGTCGACGTGCATACGACCTCCCTGTGATCTGATCATCGCACCTGCGGCCCCGCGCTTCAGCGCAACAGTTTGAAGGCGTGCGACCACTCGTTGCGCAGGAAGCCCGGAATGCACCAGAGCATGCAGAGCGGCTCGATGGCGCGCGCCGCCTCCGCGGTGCCGAGGTCAACGGTTTCCCACCCGAACTGATCGAGAATGCCCTTCACCGTCGTCTTCGCGGCCTCGTCGTTGCCGCAGACGAACATCGACGGCGGGCCTCCCGCCAGTTTCGGATTCACCATCAATGCGGCACCGACCGAGTTGAACGCCTTGACGAATCGCGCCGCGCCGAACTCGCGCTGCAGCCGCTCCATGGACGACTCGTCGAGCGAGGTGAAGAACTTCAGCACGCCGTGATCGGGCGGTGCATCCGCGATCGGGTTGGTCGTGTCGATGACGACCTTGCCCGCCACGTTGCCGCTGCCCGCCTGCCGCAGCGCCTCGGCCGCCGCGCTGCCCTTCACCGCGAGCACGATGAGGTCGGCCCACGCAGCGGCGTCGGCAAAGCTGCCCGTGCGTGCAGCTGAATTCCTCGTCCGCCACTCGTTCAGCTTGTCCGGGTGCCGCGTGCCGAGCGTGACGTCGTGCCCATGTTTCAGAAAACCGGCGGCGAGCGTCTGCGCCACGCCACCGGAGCCGAGCATCCCGATTTTCATTGCAGCTGTCCCGACATCTCGCGGATCTGTTCGATGTGCCGCGATTCGTGCGCGGCGAGGAAGCCGGCCCACTGATACACGTTCAACGCGCCAAAGCGCGGATGCTCGTGGATGACGCCGCCGAGCTCGAGACCGTCGGCGCGCGTGACGAGCAGGCGAAACGCCGCGCGAGCGGCCTCGGCGCGTTCCCACGCGGCCTGGTGCCCGATGCCGCCGAGCGGTTGCAGCGGATCGGGTGCCTGGCGCCGCTCGCTGCGATCGACGATGCGTACCCGCAACTCCGGCGACAGCAGCGAGGGATCGCCGCCCTCGCGACCGAGGCCCGCTTCGCGTGCCTCCTCGAGCTTCGCCGCGATGGTCGCCGTCAGCCGCTCTTCGACGAGCGCGAGGTGTTCGAGGATGTGTGCGACCGACCAGCGGTCGGGCGCCGGCTGTTGATCGCGACGCGGCTCCGGCACGGAATCGATCGCGGCGCGAAGCCCCTCGCGCGAGCGGTCGAGGCCCGCGAGGACCTCCGTGGCGGCCGGATGCATCACTGTCCTAGTCATGCGCGGATTCTAAACGAAAGAGGTAACATCCCCGCCATGGCAGGCATAGGCGACGACATTGAATTCCAGGCGCCGCGCGACGGCCCGCCTCCCCCCGACGGCAGCGCACCCGGCGGCCCGAGCGTCATCTGGATTGCCCTCGTCGGCGTCGCGGTGATCGCGCTCGCGGCCGGCGCCTACTGGTTCTTCGCGAACCGTACGCCACCCGCGGTAACGGCGGCGCGCCCCGCGGCGACCGCCCCGGCGCCAGCGCCGGCGGCCACGGCGGACGACTTCGAGCACATCGACCTGCCGCCGCTCGACGACAGCGACGCGCTCGTCCGGCAGCGGGTCGGCATCCTCTCGTCGAACCGGCTCGTCACCGCCTGGCTCGCCACCAAGGGCCTCGTCCGCAACTTCGTCGTCGTCATCGACAACATCTCGCGCGGCATGAACCCGTCGCGCCGCCTCGCGGTGCTCAAGCCGCCGGGCCAGTTCCGCGTGATGACGAAGGGCAGCCAGGTCGTCATCGATCCGCGCAATTACGATCGCTTCGCACCCATCGCCGACGCGGCGGCGTCGATCGATGCGCGTTCGGCGGGGCGGTTGTACGGATCGTTCAAGCCGCTGCTGCAGACGGCGTACGACGAGCTCGGAAGCCAGGAGCGGCTCGATCAGGCCGTCGAGCGCGCGATCTCCGGGCTGCTCGCGGTGCCCGCCATCGACGGAGACGTCCGCGTGGAGCAGACCGGCGAAGGTATCGGCTACCAGTACAGCGACGACCGGCTGCAGGAGCTCAACGGCGCGCAGAAGCAGCTGCTGCGGATGGGACCGCGGAACATCCGGACGATCCAGGCGCAGCTGCGGACGTTTGCCGCGGCGATCGGGCTGCGGGCGTCCGGCGCCAATTGAACAAGAGCCGGCTCGAGGCGTTCAGCGACGGCGTCATCGCCATCCTGATCACCATCATGGTGCTCGAGCTGCGCATTCCCGAAGGAGCGGACTGGCCCGCGGTAAAACCGGTCGTTCCGATTTTCATCACCTACGTGCTCAGCTTCGTCCTCCTGGGCATCTACTGGACCAACCACCATCACCTGGTGCACACGGCGGATCGCATCACCGGCGGCATCCTCTGGGCGAACCTGCACCTGCTCTTCTGGCTGTCGCTCGTCCCGTTTGCGACCGGCTGGATGGGACGGAACAATTTCGCGTCGCTGCCGACGGCAATCTACGGCGGGGTGCTGCTGCTCTCAGCGGTTGCCTACACGATCCTGGTGCGGACGATCATCGCCGCGCAGGGTCCCCACTCGCGGCTGAAGGAGGCCATCGGCGGCGACGCCAAGAGCTACGCGTCGCTGGCCATGTACGCCGCGGCGATCCCGCTCGCGTTCGTCGATCGCTGGCTGGCGTATGCGCTCTATGTCGCGGTCGCGCTGATCTGGTTCATTCCGGATCGACGAATCGAGAAGCGGCTCTCGTGATCCAGGCGGAGGTCACGCGCGCCCGCGCACCTTCGCGATCCACCACCGCAGCCCGACGAACAGGAACCGCCAGTCGTGGAAGAACTCGGGCCGCTTGCCTTCGAAGGCGTGGCCGATGAACTGCAGCGCCCACCCGGCGACGAAGAGCGTCGCCGGCAGCCACAGCGGCGCCGACAGGAACCACGCAACCGCGAACCAGGCGATGGAGACGACGATCAGCGGGATGCCGAGGGTGTGGCAGAAGCGATTGACGGGATGCTGATGGCTCGCGGCATACTGCGCGACCCACTGATCTGACGTGCGGCCGCCGAGCGGCGTCACCGCCACACCCCCAGCGCGCGGCGGACCGCGACGATCTGCCCGAGGTGATACGCGTTGTGATCCATCACGAGCAGGAGCGCCCGCAGGTACGTCTGCTGCCCCTTCCCCGTCGGCACGACCGCGTAGAGATCCTTCGTCTCGCGCGCCAGCGTCTTCAGCTTCTCGCGCTCCCGCCTGAACGACGCGATCGACTCGTCCCAGGCCGCCGCGTTCGGCGGCGCCGGCGCCTTCGGCCAGTAGTCGTCCGGCCACTTCATGGTGTGGACATACTTCGGGTTCACGCAGAAGTCGAGGATGTCCTCCTGCGCGATGCGCATGTGCTCGAGCAGCTCCCACACGCTGTGCTCGAACCCTGTGGCGCGCGCGCCGCGCTTGTCCGCCGGCAGGTCCTTCAGCGCATCGTCGAGGCCGACGTGCGCCTCCTGCCAGTCGAGCGTTCGAGCGAGCTGTTCTCTGAGCGGTTCGTCAGCCATGGTGGGATTATCGGCCGGGAGCCGGGATCCGGGATCCGGGATCCGGGATCCGGGATCCGTTTCCAGCCAGCGTTTTTCGGATCCCCGATCCCGATCGCCGATCTGCTTTAGCCAGCGTTTTTCGGATCCCGGTCCCGGATCCCGGACCCCGGTCTACACACCGAACTGCCGCAGGTGATGATCGGTGTGCCGCCAGCCCCAGTGCTGCCACTCGCGCGTCGTCAGCCGTCCGAACATCGGATGCGGCTGGAAGTCGCCACCCTGGCGCGCGGCGAACTGCTCGATGAGCGCTTCAAGCTGCTCGCGATCGCGCCCAAACTCCACGGGCCTGGTCCCGCCGATCTCCTGATCGGCCTCGGGCCTGGTCTTCACCCCGTGCGGCCATGGCAGCCCGGAGTGGAGCGCGATCCACCGCACGAACGTCCGCGAGAAGGGCGTCGCGAGGGAACTGAGCGGGGTCGGGCTCATCATGTTCCGCAACGAGTCGCTCAGGTGGCAGATCGCCTGGTGCGCGTTCATGCGACCCCACTGCCGCGGACTGTCGGGCGTGAGGCGCTGCAGCCGGACGACGAGCGCGGCACGAAGCGCGGGATCAGCAAGCGTTTGCTTCATGAGTACGCGCCGGGTCCGCAACGCGATGGCCGCAGGCCGCATTGCGGAACCCCGGCCTACGAACGACCCACGACCAACGACCAACTACCCAGGGCGGTTGACGAGCATAGCCGAAACGCCGTCGAAGAACTCCCTCAGGTACGCGTCGACGTCCTGCGGTAGCCGCGCCTCGTCCAGCGCCTTGGCCATCAACTCCAGCCAGCGCCGACGCGCCGCCGGGTTCACGGCAAACGGCATGTGCCGCATCCGCAGGCGCGGGTGCCCGCGCTGCTCGGTGTAGCGCTGCGGGCCGCCGAAGCGGCCGATCAGGAAATCGCGCAGCCGCTGCTCGGCACCCGCGAGATCGCCGGGCGGATACATCGGCCCGAGTATCTCGTCGCCGGGCACCTGCTTGTAGAAGGCGGCAATCAGGCGGCGAAAGCCCTCTTCGCCGATGGCCGCGAAGACATCGGTCTCGTCCACGAACCTCCCGCGATGCTATCGCGGAATACCAGAATCGAATAGACTGCGGACCTTCCTTCTCATATCCGGCACGGGCAGCGCTCATCCCAGGTACGGCACGGTCCTTCGCGAAAGGAGATCACGATGCGTGTGCGAAATCGGCTCTTGATGGTCGTCCTCGCAGCCGGCGCGGCCGCCGCCGTGACAGCGGCCGGCTGCAGCAGCTCGCCTTCGAGTACGACCGCGGCGCCAGTCGGTCCGGCCTCGGCCGCGGCCCAGGACATTGGAGGCCAGGAGGAATTCGGTCCCTACGAGCCCGTGGCCAACTTCCCGCAGCCGCTCGCCGACGCCGCCGACGGCGTGAAACACGACGGCTGGACGTGGGGATCGGTGGGCGCGGTCTACGCGGAGACGCCCGACCGGATCTGGATCGCGCAGCGGGGCGAGCTGCCGCTGCCCGCGGGCGCGAAGCCGTGGACGCCGTACGCCATGCTGTCGCCCTCGCGCGGCAACGCCACCGGCAACGGCGACGGCCTCAGCGCGACGTGCGAGGCAACCGAGAAGCGCGGCTGGGAGCGCCGCTATCACCACGCGATCTTCGTCGTCGATCGCGACGGCAAGATGGTCCAGTGGTGGCAGGACCTCGACAAGATGTTCGAGGGCAAGTGCGGACGCGGCCCGCACAAGATCAAGATGAACCCCTACGATCCGGAGAAGCACGTCTGGATCATCGACGACCAGCTGCACATGATTTACAAGTTCACCTACGACGGGAAGCTGGTGCAGTCGTGGGGCACCAAGGGCGAGCGCGGCCGCGACGCCGGACGCCTGTTCGACCGGCCGACCGACATCGCGTGGCTGCCCGACGGCACGTTCTTCATCAGCGACGGCTACGGCGGCACCCGCGTCGCCAAGTTCGACAAGGACGGCAAGTTCCTGATGGACTGGGGCACCGCCGCCAAGGATCCGAACAACCCCGGGCCGAACGAATTCGACACGGTGCACAGCATCCAGATCAGCAACGATCGCCGGCTCTTCGTCGTCGATCGCGGCCACCGGCGCTTCCAGGTCTTCGACGAGAACGGCAAGTTCCTGACGATGTTCAGCACGGGCACGCGGTCGTCGCCGTACACGCACCTCATCACGAAGGACCAGGCGCTCTGGTTCGCCGACGGCGGCACGAGCCGCATCGTCAAGTACGATCTGAACGGCCACTTCCTCTACGGGTGGGGCGGGCCGGGCGGCGGGCTGGGCCAGTTCAACGGACCGCACTCGATGACGGTCGATCAGGACGGGAACCTTTACCTGGCCGAGGTCTTCAACGGGCGCGTCTCCAAGTTCCGGCCGAAGCCGGGCGCCGACCCGGCGAAGCTGGTCGGCCAGGAGTTGCGGTACACCGCGACGTCGACGAATTGATCGTGGCGCCGGGTCCGCAAGGACCCGGCCTACCAAAATAGGCGAGCCCATGAGCATGCGCGCGTGTGTCTGGCTGATCGTGTTGACCGGTGCGGCGGCGCAAGTGGCCGCGCAGGCGCCGGCGGGATTGCCGCTCTGGGCGTACGGCTACATCGCGTATCCGGCGATGCCGGGTGACTACACGAACAGGTGCCAGGGCGAGCGCGCCGACCCGTGCGACCGCCCTGGTGGACTGCCGACCGATCCGAACAACACGCCGCGGACGCTGCAGGGAAGCGATCGCACCTACACCGTCGCCCAGATCAACGCGCGCTACAACCCGGCCGACTGGTTTCCCGGCGACCACCCGGCGATGCCCGACGTCGTCGCGCACGGCAAGGAGGCCAACGGCGTCCGCGCCTGCGGCATCTGCCACTTGCCGAACGGCAAGGGACTGATGCAGAACGGCAGCGTCTCGGGGCTGCCGCGCGAGTACATCCTGCAGCAGCTCGGCGATTTCAAGGCCGGCAAGCGCCACACCGCCGATCCGAACAAGGCGAACGGCTACGAGATGCAGGCGATTGCGCGCAACCTCACCGACGCCGAGGCGCAGGCGGCGGCCGACTATTTTTCCTCGGTCAAGTACACGAAGTGGGTGCGCGTCGTCGAGTCCGACACCGTGCCGGCGTTCACGGCGACCGTCAATGGCTTGTTCCTGAAGGCAGACGGCAGCGAGACGATGGTGCTCGGCAACCGCATCGTCGAGATGCCGGAAGACACGTACCAGACGAACATCCTGCGCAACCCGCGATCGGGATTCGTGGCGTACGTGCCGCCCGGAAGCCTCGCCAAGGGCGAGGCGCTCGTCACGGCCGGCAAGTGCGGCACGTGCCACGGCGCCGACCTGCGCGGGATGCTGATGCAGAAGATCGTCGTGCCGCCGATTGCCGGCCGCTCGCCCAGCTACATCGGCCGCGCGCTCTACGACTTCCAGCAGGGAGCGAGGAGTGGCGCGAACGCGGTGTTCATGAAGCCGGCGGTGCAGAAGCTCACCGAAGACGATTTCATCGCGCTTTCGGCTTACATCTCATCCCTCGAGCCCTAGGTCCGCCTGAAGGCGGACCCCACCGACGATCAGAGCGCGGAGGGGTCCTTCTCCACGACCCAGGCCTTGCGGCACGCCAGCATGATGTCCAGGTACCTGGCCGTGCGCTCCTTGCCGATGATGAAGGGATTGGGCGCGTTCGGGTTGCTGCGAATCGCCGCCATCTTCGCCAGCCCGTCGTTCATCGTCAGCGGATGGCTGTTGAAGACCATCTCCGGGTTGTCCTTCCGGAAATAGTCGTTGATGACGTGCTCGAACGCGCGCAGCGAGGGCTTGTCGGGCACCTGCAGCGCGCCGGCCGGGACGAGCCACACGCGGCGCACGCCGTGATCGAGCACCGGCACCGTCATCATGATCGTGCCGGGCGTGTGCCCCGGGTAGATGCCGAAGCGGATCGTGGCGTTGCCGAGCGTCAGCGTGTCGCCGTCGTTGATGACCCGATCGCGCGTCGGCAGGACGCGGTTGCGCGCCGCGGCGCTCGCGTTCGGCCCCGGCGGACGGGCGATCAGGTCCCAGTCGGCCGCCGTCATCATGACGGGCGTGTGGTAGTGCTCCTGGAAGTACGGCGCGCCGCCGAAGTGATCGGCGTGGCCGTGCGAGAGGACGATGTACTTGATGTTGGCCGGGTCGAGCCCGAGCTGTTTCAAGCCGGGCACGAGCACCTCTTCCGCCTCGCGCGGATTGTTGAGCGTGTCGAAGAGGATGAGCCCGTCGCCGGTGTCGAGCGTCCACGTGCCGACCTGCTCGAAGCCGACGTAGTACAGGTTGTCGAACACCTTCAGCGGCTCGACTGTCTGCATCGGTCTCGGGTCGGGATCGCGGGCCGGCCCGCCCGGCAGGCACGCGTCCGCGGCTTCCGACTTCAGGTCGTCTTTGGCGATCGCCATCGCGTGCGCGATCAGGTCCTGAGCTGCTTTGCTCGTGGCCTTCTCGGGTAGCGGCGCCCCGCGCTGCGCGTGCAGGGTGGCGGCGGATGCGGCGGCGGAGAGCGCGACCGCGCAGGCGAGCACGTAGTGCATTCTCATGTCGAAACCCGGCTGCAATCCAGGGAAGGCCGGTTGCCGCGCAACCGGCCTCCTTGGGAGTTGGAAGTTGGGAGTTGGGAGTTGGGATTTCGTAGGGGCCGGCGTCAGCCGGCCCGTGCTCTAGTTGGTCTGCCCCTTCTGCGCTTTCGCCTTCTCCTCGGCGATGTACTTCACCGCGCCGGCGTGGGCGTCCTTCAGCCACTGCCGCCACAGCGCGTTGTTGATGAACGGGTTCGGCCCGTTCGGGTTCTTCGCCTTGAGGTCGCGCAGCTCGAGGATCCCCATATCGTTCGGGTACGGATAGCTGTTCAGGTAGCTGTGCACGTTGAGCGCCACCTGCACGTCGGCGAAGTTCTTCTCGAGCCGCTCGATGCTCTTCAGGAACTCCGTGCCGCCGTCGACGCCGTTGCGCGGGCCCGGGCCGCCGAAGACGAATCCCTTGTACGGCTTCTTGTTGTCGTAGACGGTCAACTCGTAGGCCGGTGAGCCCGGCGTGTGGCCCGGGAGCACGTACACCTTCACCTTCGTGTCGCCGAGCGTGATGGTGTCGCCTTCCTTGATCACCATGTCTTTCTGCGGTGCCTCGTCACCCGGCTTGGGGCTGCGGCCGTTCTTGATCGCGTTGGCCTGCTGCGTGGCCATGAAGTTCCAGTCGGTCTCGGTCAGCGCGACGCGCGCGCCCGACAGCTTCTGGATCTTGGCGGCGCCGCCGAAGTGATCGAGGTGACCGTGCGTCAACAGGATGTACTTGATGTTCTTCGGGTCGAAGCCGACCTTGCGGATGTTGTCGAGCACGGTGTCGACGTACGGCTCCTGCGCCGTGTCGAACAGGATCAACCCGGCGCTGGTCGGCACGAGCCACACCGAGACCGAGCCCGGCCCGACGTAATAGACGTTGTCCATCACCTTGAACGGCGCAATCTTCTGGTACTCGACGTTGCGCGCCTGGCTGCCGCGGTAGCTCTGGCTCAACGACTCGCCCGGCGCGGGGCCGGCGGTCTGCGCGTGCAGAAGTGCGCCTGTGGCCAGGCAGGCGAGCGCCAACGTTGCGATGCGTGTCCCTTTCATCTCGACTCCTTCGGTCAGTGGGCAGTGGGCAGTGGGCAGCGGGCAGTAAAGAACCGCCCCTGCCGACTGCCGGCTGCCGACTGCCAACTAGTTAGAACTTGAACCGAATCCCGAGCTCCGCCTCCTGGTGCGCGCCCGCCACCGAGTAGGTGCCGAACTGATCCGACAGCGCATTGTTCTGGAACGCGCCGCCGGTGCCGCCAATGAGGTTGTCGCGCCCGAACAGATTCAGCACCTGCGCGCTGAGCTCGATGCTGCGCGCCCCACCCACGGCGAAGGCGCGGCTGACGCGGACGTCCACTCGATTGTAGTCGCTGCTCTCGAGCTGACGCGCGTCGATCGCCGGCCTGTTGCGCACCGCGCGCCAGGCGTTGACCAGCTCCAGCAGCCTCGCCGTGCCTGCCGAATCGCGACCGCCCATGTTCGTGGTCGCGCCCGGCACGAGGTCCGCCACGCCGTCGCCCGTCAGGTCCACGCCGCTGTTGGCGTCGTACGGCAGCGCCGTCCGAATCGTCCACACGGCGCCGACCGTCAGCTCGTAGGGCAGTCGCGCGGACCCGCTCGCCACCAGCGTGTGCTTGCGGCCGCTCGGCCCTTCCTGCAGCTCCGGATGGTAGAAGTCGGAGATGTTGGCGACGTTGTTGCGCGTCCACTCGCGCGTGTACGACACGATGTACTGGTAGTTGTCCGAGTACCGCTTGTCGAGACGCACGTAGAGCGCCCGGTAGTTGTGCCACCCGTTGGACGCCAGCTGGGTGATGTTCCCCCAGGTGGCCAGCGGACGCCGGGCATCGAGCTGCGCCTGCGTGAAGGTGGTGATGGTCGCGGCCTGCGCCGCCGTCAGCGTCTTGAAGTCGAACACCGGCACCGGCTGGTTGATGTTCTGCGTCCGCGAGAGGTTCCGCAGGTTCGTGTAGACGCCGTCGACGTGCAGCGCCAGGCTCGATCGCAGCTGCTGCGACACACCCGCCGTCACCGTGTCGCCGTACGCATTCCGGATGTTGTCGTCGAGGATGTTGACGTTCGGCCGCGCGGACGCGGAGATGGACGCCTGCGGCGACAGGCCGCCGTAGGGATCCGGATACGACGGGTTGTTGATCGTGACGGTGTTCTGCTTCAGCGTGTCGGCCTCGTTGCGCAGCGAGCCGCCCGAAATGTACTGGTAGAAACGGCCGTACGCCGCGCGCATCAGCGTCCGTCCCTGCCTCGGATCCCACGCCAGGCCGATACGCGGCTCGAAGTTGTCGGGTTCGCCGGCCCGGCTGTGCGGATCGATCAGCTCGCGGAGCCGCTCACGCCCGGTGAAGTCGTAGTGGTAGTTCAGCGAGTGGTACTGGATGTCGTAGCGCACGCCCATGTTGAGCGTCACCGTGCTCAACGGACGCCATTCGTCCTGCGCGTAGGCGTTGAACCAGTACTGCTCGAGCCGGCGCGAGTTGGCCGGGAACGACGCCGTGAACGTGCGCGGCGCGGTCAGCCGGTTGATCGTGGCGGGCGTGCCGTCGAACGGCTGATCGGTGGCGAAGGTCCAGGTGCCGACGTTCGGCGCGTTGTCCTCGGGCGAGATGAAGCGCTCGTGCGCGCCGCCGAACTTCCACTGGTGCGCGCCGCGCGACAGCGTGAAGTCGTCCTTGATCTCGAAGCGGTTGGTCCACTGGATGCTGCCGCTCGTCGAGCCCCAGTGCATGCTCGGGAAGTTGTAGACCGGCGTGTAGAGCGCGAACCGCTCGGTCGGGAAGCTGCCCGGAGCTTTCCAGAGCTCGGTTCCCGGGGGTCCGGTCTGGTTGCGCAGCCGCGCCGGCCACTGCACGCGCAGCTCGTTCAGGCTCGAGTTGCTGATCACCCAGTTGTGACCGGTGACCAGCGTGTCGCGCGGCGACTGGACGTAGGTGCCGTTGAAGGCGGCGTTCGTGCCGCCGCAGCTCTCGCAGTCGATGTGCTCCCAGTCGAGCGCGTAGCGCGTGAACAGGCTCTGCGATTGATTGAGCTGGAAATCGACGCGACCGAAATACTTCCGGCGCAGGTAGTCGGTCGGGAACGTGCCATGCAGCGCGCTGTAGAACTGCGGTGCGCCGCTGTTGACCGTGAAGGATTTGCTCTCCGTCAGCAGTTCGACGGCGCCGTAGAAGTGCATGCGGTCCTGGATGATGGGTCCGCCGATGCCGAACCCGTGCTGATAGCGGCGGTACGGCGGTTTGTTGCCGCCGATCCGCTCCTGATCGCGGGTGATCGCGTTCAGGCTCTTGTCCTTGAAATACTCGAGCGCCTCGCCGCTGAAGCGGTTCGTCCCGCTCCTCGTCACGGTGCTGACGAGGCCGGCGACGTTGCCGCCATGTTCGGCCGACGCCTGCGCGATGTTCACCTTGAACTCGCGCACCGCCAGCTGCGGCATCTCCGCGTGCTGCTGGCCCGAGTTCGGCGACCGGTTCTCGGCGCCGTCCACGAAGTAGGCGTTCATCTGGTTGTTGATCTGCCCGGCGCCGATGTTGGCCTGCGACCGCCGCACCTGCGTGTTGTCCATGTTGGTGCCCGGCAGCAGCAGCACGAGGCTCGCCGGCTGGCGATCCGCCATCGGCAGCGTGTCGATCTGCTGCTGCGTGATCACCTGCGCGACTTCGGCCTTGGTCACCTCGATCACGGGCGCTTCGCCCGTGACCGTCACCGTTTCCTGCAGCGACTGGACCTGCATCTTGAGGTCCTGCTTCAGGTCGAGGCCGATGGTCACCGTCAGCTTGTCGACGGCGACGGTGGCAAATCCCTGCAGCTCGGCCTTCATTTCGTAGCTACCGGGCTGAAGCCCCGCGAACCGGTAGAGGCCGTCGCCTTCGCTCACCGTGGTCCGCATCGTGCCTGTGTCGGTGTTACGCAGCGTCAGCGAGACGCCGGGCAGCACGCCGCCCTGCGCGTCGGTGACGGTGCCTTGAATCTGACCGACGACCTGCGCGTGCGCGGGCACCGCGAGTCCGATCAGCGTCGCGAGGGCCAGCACGAGCTGGAACTTCCGCCGGAGACAAAAAAGCCTCGAGGACATCCTGCGCTCTCCTCCAGAATCAGACGGGAACCGGGGTGGGAAATACCGCTCACCTTGCGCCATTACCCGATATTTGTCAAGGAGATAGGGAAACCCGCCAGCCCGCGCCGGTGTTGCGGTAGGATGCCTGCCGCCACGACCGAGGGGAGCTGACGATGGTGAGATACGCGACGGCCGTCCTGTTCGTGCTGGCGCTCGGCCAACCTGCGATCGCCCAGGTGAAAGTGACGCGCATCCTCGACACGCCGGAGACGCGCGTGGCGCAGGTCGAGATTCCGGCCAACGACACGCGGCCGCTCCACGCGCACCCCGAAGCGCTCTGGCACGTCTTCGTCACGACCGACGCGCCGATGGATCTGCTGATCGAGGGAGAGCCGACCGTGCACCTCGGGCCGTGGCAGGCTCACTTCTTCAAGGGCGGCACGATGCACGGGTTCCACAATCCGAACGCGCGAACCGTGCGCTGGGTCGAGTTCTTCGCGTTGAAGACGGGAACGGCCGTGGCGCTGGACGAGAGCGCCGCCCGTGCGATCGCCCTCGCTCTCGCAAAAAAATAGGCGTCTATCGGCCTGCGTCGCCCTCGCCAGCCGGCGCGCCGGGCCGGGCGTGGAACGCCCTGCCCATCGGGCGCTGCGGCCTGCCATACTGCTCGTATGCGTGTCGATATCTGGTCCGATCTCGTCTGTCCGTGGTGCTACGTCGGGAAACGCCGCTTCGAGAAGGCGCTCGATCGGTTCGACCTGCTGGCCGACGTCCACGTCGTCCACCGCTCGTTCCAGTTGAACCCCGCGGCGCCGCGCGACCGGACGTCGGAGAGGCGGGAGATGCTGATGCAGAAATATCGGCTGTCGCCCGCGCAGGTCGACGAGATGGATGCGCGGATGACGCAGGTCGCGGCGGCGGAAGGACTCGAGTTCCACCTCGAAGGCACGGTCACCGGCAATACGTTCGACGCGCACCAGCTGGTGCATCTGGGCCACGAGCGCGGGATCCAGGATGCGGTCGTCGAGCGGCTGTTTCGCGCCTACTTCACCGAACAGCGATCGCTGTTTGCCGCGGAGCCGCTCCTGGAGCTGGCGGTGGATGCGGGGCTCGACCGCGATGAAGCCGCGGACGTCCTGCGGAGTGACCGTTACGCGGAGGCAGTCGCCGCCGACGTCGAGACCGCCCGCGGCCTGGGCGCGACGGGTGTGCCGCTGTTCGTCGTCGACGAGCGCTACGGCATCTCCGGGGCGCAGGCGCCGGAGGTTTTTCTCGACGTGCTGCAGCGGGCGGCGGCGGCGATCACCACTCCGTAGGGTTGTAATCCTTCAGGAACTGACCCCACGCGTGATGGCCGGTGTTGAAACCGGCGACGATCGGGTCCACGATGCGGGCGCCGCCGTCGACGATGTCGAGCGGCGGGTGAAAGCGCTGCTCCGTGGTCTTCTTCGCGGCGATATCGGCCGGGTCTTCGTCGGTGATCCATCCCGTGTCCACGCTGTTCATGTGGATGCCGCTGCCGTGGTAGTCCGCCGCCGAGGTGCGGGTCATCATATTGAGCGCGGCTTTCGCCATGTTCGTGTGCGGGTGGCGGGTCGTCTTGAAGTTCCGGTAGAACTGCCCTTCCATCGCCGACACGTTGACGATGTGCTTGTCGCGCTCGGGGGTGCGGAGCATCAGCGCCTTGAGGCGGGCGTTGATGACGAACGGCGCGACGGCGTTCACCAGGTGCACTTCCAGCAATTCGACCGACGTCACTTCGTGCAGCAGCAGCCGCCACGAGTTGCGCCCGCGCAAATCGATCTGCTGTAAATCCTGATCGAGCCGGCCCGCGGGAAAGAGATCGACCTGGCCCGGCCTGTCTTCCGGCAGCAGCGCCACCTGCGACAGCCGCGCCGCATTCGCCGGCGCGTGCGGCCCGAACGTCTTGACGAGGCCCGTCGCCGCCCCGCCCAGGGCACCAGTCTTACCACCCTCGAGCAACGCCGCGTTCTCGCGCTCCATCATGTGCGCGTAGAAGTCGGGAGGACGCCGGACGGTCTGGCAGGCATTGTTGACGATGAAATCGAGGCGGTCGCGCGTCGTCAGCATCTGGTGGCAGAAGGCCTCGACGCTCGGCGTGTGGCGCAGGTCGAGCCCGAACACCTCGACGCGGTCCTTCCATGCCTCGAAGTCCGGCTCCTGCGCGTAGCGGATGGCACAGTCGCGCGGAAAGCGCGTCGTCACGATCAGGTGGGCGCCGGAGCGCAGCAGCTTGAGCCCCGCCTGGTAGCCGATCTTCACGCGCCCGCCCGTGAGCAGCGCGACGCGGCCTCGCAGGTCGGCGAGCTCGGTCCGCTTGCGGTAGTTCAGCTCCGCGCAGCGGGGACACAGCTGGTCGTAGAAGTGATGAACCTGCGTGTACTTCTCTTTGCAGACATAGCAATGCAGAAGCTCGGACGCACGGGCTGATCCTGGATCGTAGGGGCCGCCTTCCGACTTCGCTCTTCGAGCTACGTCGGACAAGTCAGGCGGCCCATCTTGATCGCGTTCGTAGGGGCCGGCCTCAGATCCACGTTCGTAGGGGCCGGCTTCAGCCGGCCCATCCTGCGTCAGAAAATAATTCGGCGTGGTGAACACCGGCTTCCGCCGCAGGGTTCGGATCCCCGTCTCGTGCAGTACCCCGTCGTCGCGTTTGACGCGCGCCGCCTTGCGCTGCCTGTCGACGACCTTCGCCATCCGACGCCGCTCGACACGGTCGGGGTGGTAGACGCTCGCCACCGCCTTCAGAAAGCGCTCGCGGTCCTCGTCCGGCAGGTCCTCCAGGACGCTGCGGTCGGTCGCAATCCGCTCGAGCAACTCCGCTATTTCGGCCAGTCGTTCGCGGTCCACGCATTCAGCGTAACAAACAGTCAAACCCCAAACCCCAAGCCCCAAGCTCCAAATCCCAAGAATTCCAAAGCATGAGATTCGGGTTGGGCATTCGGGATTTGGGATTTGGGATTTGGGATTTCCTTGTGCTATCTAGAGGCCGGCACAAGGACGCCATGGGAAAACTGCCTCTTGTCGCGGTCCTGCTCGCACTGGCCGCCGTGCAGACCAGCGGTCAATCCGCCCCGCGCCAGCCTGCCCCGCCGAGGCCGTCAGGAGCGGGGCGCATCGCGGGCCATCCGAATTTCAACGGCCTGTGGCAGGCGATGACCGAGGCCAACTGGGACATCCTCGCCCACAACGCCCGCCCGGGTCCGCCGCAGTTCGGCGCCCTCTTCTCGGAGCCCGCGGGCGTCGGCGTCGTCGAGGGGAACGCCATCCCCTATCAGCCCTGGGCGGCCGAGAAGCAGAAGGAGAATTTCAAGAAGCGCTGGACGGACGACCCCGAGGCGAAGTGCTACATGCCGGGCGTGCCGCGCGCGACCTACATGCCGTTCCCCTTTCAGATCGTCCAGGGGAACAACGAGATCATCATCGCCTACCCGTTTGCGAGCGCGAGCCGCATCCTGCACATGACCGACGTCGGCGAGAGCCCGGCCGACGCCTGGATGGGATGGTCGCGCGCGAAGTGGGAGGGCGACACGCTTGTCGTCAACGTCACCAACCAGATCGAGGACACCTGGTTCGACCGCGCCGGGAACTTCCACAGCGAGCAGCTGAACGTGCTCGAGCGCTACTCGCCTGCCGGCGACAACGTGATCCAGTACGAAGCGACGATGACGGATCCGAAGGTGTTCACGCGGCCGTGGAAGATCAGCGTGCCGCTCTACCGGCGGCTCGAACAGAACGCGCAGTTTCTCGAGTTCAAGTGCGTCCCCTTCTCCGAGGACTTGATCTACGGCCATTTGAGGAAGAAATGAGACTGACACCCATCGCCACGCTCGCCGCGCTCGCGCTGACGCTCGTCGCGCCGGCCGCGCGCGCCCATCACTCGTTTTCGGCGGAGTTCGACGTCAGCAAGCCGATCAAGCTGCAGGGCACGGTGAAGCGCGTCCAGTGGATCAACCCCCACACGTGGATCTGGATCGACGTGAAGAAACCCGACGGCAGCGTCGAGGAATGGGGCGTCGAGGCGGGCACGCCGAACACGCTGTTCCGCCTCGGGTTCACGCGGGAGGCACTGCCGGTGGGCACGGAGATCGTCGTCGACGGCTACGAGGCGCGCGACGGCGCCAAGCGCGCGAACGGCCGCGACATGACATTTCCCGACGGACGCAAGCTGCTGATGGGAACGTCGGCCGGCAACGACGCCGGCAGCAAGGACAAGTAGCAAGGAGACGTGCGATGCGCGCAGCGATAGCCACACTATTTGTACTGGTCGGACTGGCGCTCGTCCCGCTCGCGGCGCAACAGGCGAAGAGCCAGTGGAAAACGCCCTGGGGAGACCCCGACCTGCAGGGCACCTGGTCCAATCAGACGCTCACGCCGCTCGAGCGCCCGCGCCAGTTCGCGGACAAGCCGGTGCTGACCGAGGCCGAAGCCGCGGCGTACGAGAAGCAGCTGGTGGATGCCGGCAACGTCGACAATCGAAATCCCGGCACGGTGCAGGACGTCAACCTCGCCTACAACCAGGTGTGGTGGGACCGCGGCAACAAGATCGTCGCCGACCGCCGCACGGCGCTCATCGTCGATCCGCCGGACGGGCGGATTCCGGCGCTGACGTCCGCGGCACAGAAGCGGCGCGACGAGGACCGCTCGGCGTCCGACAACGAGAAGTCCGCTGCGTCGTGGCTCGACTTCGACGTCTACAGCCGGTGCATCATCCGCTCGGCGCTGCCGCGCCTCTCGACCGGCTACAACAACAACTACGAGATCGTGCAGGCGCCGGGCGTGGTGGCCATCGTGCAGGAGCAGATGCACGAGACGCGGATGATTCCGCTCGGCAACGCGCCGCACCTGCCGTCGGACGTGCGTCAGTGGCTGGGCGATTCGCGCGGCCACTGGGACGGCAACACGCTCGTCGTCGAGACGACCAACTTCACCGACGAAGGGCGCGGCTCGACCTTCCAGTACGCGACGAAGAACATGAAGCTGGTCGAGCGCTTCACGCGGACGAGCGATCGGACGATCGACTACCAGTTCACGGTGTCCGACCCCGAGACGTGGACGCGTCCCTGGACGGCGAAGCTGCCGTGGAATCGCATCGACGGTCTGATCTACGAATACGCCTGTCACGAGGGGAACGTCGGGCTGGAGCACATGCTCAGCGCGGCGCGCGCGGCCGATCGCAAGAAGTAGTTGGTCGTTGGTGGTTGGTGGTACGTAGGGCGGGTTCCGCGGAGCACCGGCGCTGCGCGAACGCGGACCCGCCAAATCCGGAGGCTTCGATGAAACTGTGGATCGGCGCACTGGCGATTGCGCTCCTCGGCGCCGCGGCTCCGGCGCTGGCGCATCACTCCCTCCAGTCGGAATACGACATCAACCAGTCGATCACGCTCAAGGGAACGGTCACCAAGGTCGACTGGGTCAACCCGCACGTCTACGTCTACCTGGACGTGAAAGACGACAACGGCGCGGTGACGAAGTGGGCGGTGACGACGCTGCCGCCGGGCAACCTGCGGCGCGGCGGCCTGACGCGCGACCTGCTCGGGTACGGCGAGACCGTCAGCATCCTCGGTTTCCGCGCCCGCGACGGCGCCAGGCTTGCCTTCCTCCGGACGATCACCTTCGCCGACGGCCACAAGCTCGAGATCTGGCTCGGCGACCCCGCGAAGGAAAATCCGTAGTCAGGTCCGCAAGGAGATGAACGTGACGAAGCTCTTCGTCGTCGCCGGCCTCGCCGTGACGATGGCCGCGCCGCCCGCGCTCGCGCAACGCGGCAGGGGCGCCGGCGCGGGCGCCGGTGCGAATGCCGCGTCGGGCAGCAAGCCGACGCCGCGGGCCGCCGACGGACATCCCGATCTCAGTGGTGTGTGGGCTGGGAGCGCCGAGCCGGTCAAGGCGCTGGCGCCTGGCGAATCGGCGCGCATCCTCTTCCCGGTGCGAACCAACCCCGACGACAAGCGCATCTTCGACGAGATGGATCGCGCCGCGAAGGAACGCCAGGCGGCCGAGCCGAACAAGCCGCCGTACAAGCCGGAGCTCGCGTCGAAGGTGCAGCTGCTGTCCGACAAGCGCCAGTTCAACGACCCGTCGTTTTACTGCAAGCCGCTCGGCGTGCCCCGCATGGGGCCGCCCAGCCAGGTCGTGCAGGCGCCGGGCCTGGTCGTGCTGCTCTACCAGGGGCGCAATACGTTCCGCGCGATTCCGACTGACGGCCGCCCGCACAACGAAGACGCCGACTGGACGTGGATGGGCGACTCCGTCGGACGATGGGACGGCGACACGCTGGTCATCGACACGACGAGGCTGATCGAGGACAGCTGGCTCGGCGCCGACGGCTGGTTCCACGGCCCGAAGATGCACGTGGTCGAGCGCCTCGGGCGCAAGGGCGACACGCTGACGTGGAGCGCGACGGTCGAAGATCCGGGCGTCTTCACGAAACCCTGGGAGATGACGCCGCGGACGCTGACGCTGAACCCCAATCCGAAAGCGCTGCTCGAGGAGGATCCGCCCTGTCTCGAACAGGACGGCCCGCACATCGTGACGGACGATCATCACTAGCGCACAGTCGGCAGTCGGCGGTGGGCAGTGGGCAGTAGGGCGCAGGTGACAGGCGGCCCTCCGCTATTGCGTGCCCACGTGCCCGCCGGCTACCTGACGCCCCTGCCACCCGCCCCCTGCCACCTGCCCCCTTTTTTCGAGCACCGTCGAGCTTTAACCGCCGTCCAGCCCGACTAGAATGTGCGCATGCAACGATCTCTTGCGCTCTTCGCCATAGCCGCTTCCGTGTTCCTTGCCGCCGCCTGCGGTTCCGACGAGACGACCGCGCCGTCATCAGCCGCGCCGCTGGTCTTCTCGGCCCAGCTCTTTCCGACCAACGAAGTGCCCCCCGTATCGAACGCGGAATCTGTCGGCCACGGCGCCGTGCAGGTTCAGTTCGACGTGACGCGCGACTCCGCCGGCGCGATCACTGCCGCCACCGGGACGTTCTACTTTCAGCTGGTGGGGTATCCGGCGGGCACGACCATCGTCGGTGCGCACATCCATCCCTCGCCCGCGGGGACAAACGGACCGGTCGTCATCAGCACCGGGCTGGCATCGGCCAACACCGTGACGCTGCCCGACGGGACGGGTGACTTCGTTTTCCGCGGCGTCTTCTCGGACCCCGCGATCGTGCAGCAGATCGCCAACAACCCCGCGGCGTTCTACTTCAACGTGCACTCGCCGAACAACCCGGGCGGGTTCTCGCGCGGTCAACTGCAGCGCGTACAGTAGGCAGTGTGCAGTCGGCACTGCCCTCGGTAACAGGGTTCAATAGGTTCATCGGGTTCAACGGGTTCAATGGGTTCAATGGGTTCGGGTTCCGAGGGTTCTTGAACCCTATGAACCTTCTGAACCCAATGAACCCTCTGGACCCTAGTGCGTCTGCGCAGCCGCCGCGCGGAGCGTCAGCTTCTGCACGCGCCAGTTCGACGTCTCGGCGACGTAGATCTCGGTCTCGGACGGGCAGGCGAGCGCGTGCGCGCCCGAGAACTGTTTCAGCTGCCGGCCCGAGCGGCCGATCACGCCGAGCACTTTCCCGTCGAGCGACACCTTGAACACGCGCCCCGGGAACGTCGTCTCGCCGACGAACATCACCTGGCCTCCGGGCGGGATGCAGAGCGAGTTCGGCGCGCCAATCAGCTCCTTCAGCCGATCGCCGGTCGGCGTGTTGCCGTTCACCGCCTTGGTGCCGGGCACGGGCGGCACGTCGATGCTGAACATCCGCAGGAATTTTCCGTCGGTGTCGAAGACCTGGATGCGGTGGTTCGTGCGGTCGCCGACGTAGACGTTGTTGTTGCGATCGATGGCGATGGCGTGCGGCAGGCGGAACTGGCCCGGGCCCGTCCCCTTGCTGCCCCACGACTTCACCCAGTCGCCGTTCTTGTCGTACTTCGCGACGCGCGAATTGACGTAGCCGTCGCTGATGTAGATGTTCCCCGCCGAGTCCCACGCGACGTCGGTCGGCTGGCGGAACAGGCCGTCGACCTGCGGCAGCGGAGGATCGACGTTCTCCCACGGCTTCGTCTCGGCGTCCGCCGACTCCTTGCGGCGGCCGAAGACCATCTGCACGCGTCCGTTCTGGTCGAACTTGATGATCATGTCCGACCCCTTGTCGATCGCCCAGATGTTGTCGTCCTTGTCGATGCGCACGCTGTGCGCGAACGCCCAGCCGTAGAGGCCCTTGCCGATCTCGCGGATGAACTCGCCCTTCGGACCGAACTCGAGCAGCTGCGCCGCCGTCGGCGCGTACGCCGGCCCGCCGGCGCTGTTCGATCGCGTGAAGACGAAGATGTGTCCCTTCGAGTTCACCGCGACGCCCGGCACCTCGCCGAAGTTCATCCCCGCGGGAAGCTTGAGGAAGTCGGCGCTCGAGTCGAACGGGATGTCGGGGACACTCTGCTGCGCCAGGGCGGGGACCGCGGCGAGCAGGAACAGGCTGAACAGGACTGTCTTCATAACGCCTCCTCGCGTGGACGGCCTATGGTAGTCGAGGGCGGCAGGATGCGTTGCAGGATTCGGCTTGGTGCTTGCACCTGTCAGCCGTATGACATACGCAAAGCACGTCTTTGTGATTCCGCTGCTCATCCTGTTCGTCGCGCCGCCGTCTTCGTTCGCCAAGCAGGGACGAGGTCGCGGGCACGCCAAGGGCCACGACGCGGCCGTCGCTGACGAAACGGTGGTCATCGATCGCGACGGGCACCGTCGCATCGTGCACGACTATTACACGGCCAACGCGTTGCCGCCCGGGCTTGCGAAGCGCGAGTCGCTGCCGCCCGGCCTGGCGAAGCAACTGCGCGAGCGCGGCGAATTGCCGCCCGGACTCCAGAAACGGATGACGCCCGTACCGACGCCGCTCGCCGTACGGCTGCCCCGCGTCCCCACCTACTACTCGCGCTACTTCGCCGGCAACGATCTCTTGATCGTGGATAACCGCTCGAATCGCATCGTCTCGCTGATCCCGAACGTTTTCTAGCGCCGAGCTCGATGTCCGCAGGTGACGAACACCCTTCGTCACCTGCGGACTGCCCACCGCCGACTGCCCACTGCCCTGCCCCCTGCCCCTGCCCCCTGCCCCCTGCCCCC